>Ga0302319_10012285_pt1 | contig 16162 bp, 11 predicted proteins | sample Bog_T0_2_FD_203319 | JGI IMG/M metagenome (GOLD analysis project Ga0302319, IMG submission 203319) | Peat permafrost microbial communities from Stordalen Mire near Abisko, Sweden - Bog_T0_2 | ecosystem: Environmental > Terrestrial > Soil > Wetlands > Peat | place: Sweden: Abisko, Stordalen Mire...
CAAGCACGCCATCGAACGCGCCGGCATTGGGCACAGTGTCAATGTGGGAGCCAAGGATCAGTCGCCTTGATCCGGAATTTGCGGGTTTCCAAAGTCCGCGCAGATTACCCGCCGAGTCCACTGTGACCGTCATCCCCAGCGCCTCCATGCGGGCGCGCAGATGAGCGTGAACCGCATGCATGGGAGGGGTGAGGAAACGGCGCGTGATGCGGCCCGGCTCCTCGCTCATGGTGGCGACGAAGCGGCATTCGGCGATGGCGCGGGCGGCGCGGTCTGTCATGGGTGGACCGGCTTTCTAGTGAGCTCTTTGCCGCGCGGAGAGCCGATGAATCGGTTGCCATGCTTGTTAATGCTGAAGATTTGGTGGCCGCGTAGCCAGGTTTCCTCAATGCGACCGTGGAGATTGGCGCCGAGGTATGGTGAAAGTTTGTGGCGAAAATGGAGATGCTCCGGTGTCACGCTCCAAAGGGCGTCTGGATCGAAGACCACGAAATCCGCATCGGCGCCTGCTGTAAATTGGCCTTTTCGCCCAGCAAAACCGGCCAGTTTCGCAGGCCCGGCGGCCATCCATCGAGCGATGCGTTCAATCGATTCGGAATCGCTCAGACCGTGGCGCATCAGGGCTGTCCACACAACCGGCAGAGCCAGGCCCAGACTCGCAATGCCTCCCCATGCAAGGTCCCAGCGGCCTTCCTCGCGACGCTTCATGGCCGGTGGGCATGGGGAGTGGTCGGTTGCTACCAAATCGATCAATCCCGCTTCGAGGGCTGTCCACAACGCCTCGCGGTTGGCTGCGTCACGGATGGGCGGAGCGCACTTGAACTCCGTTGCGCCGTCAGAAATTTCTTCGGCAGCAAACCAAAGATACTGGACGCAGGTTTCCACGGTGATTCGTACGCCACGCCCGCGCGCCTCGGCAAGCAAAGGTAAAGCCTGCGCGCTGGCCAAATGCACAATGTGGATCGGCGTCTCATATTCTTCGGCTAAGCGGATGAGCAGCGCAATCGCTTCCACTTCCGCTGCGTCGGGCCTTGAAGCCAGGTAGGTGGAATACCTTCGCCAATCGGCGCCGGCCGCATGCAGCGTGTCTGTGGCTGCATTCACCGGGCCGGCCACTTCAGCGTGAGCCAAAAGCGGCAGGCCGGTTCCATGAAGTCTGGCCAACGCCAGGCGCAGTTCGGCTTCGTCTACCCATGCAAAGCCATCAATGCCGGAGTGAATCAGAAAGCACTTGAAGCCTGGAATTCCGGAGGCTGCCAGCGCGGGTAGGGAATCGGCGTTGCCGCGAACCACGCCGCCCCACGCTGCCCAGTCCACCCATGCTTTCCCCGTAGCCGCGGCGCGCTTGGCCTCCAACGCCGCTACATCGGTGGTCTCGGGGATGCAATTCAGGGGCATATCCACCAGTGTGGTCACGCCGCCCGCGGCAGCCGCCTGTGTAGCTGTCGCAAAGCCCTCCCAGTCGCGACCCGGATCGTTGATATGTACATGCGAGTCCACAAGGCCGGGAAGCAGAACAAAATCGCCATGGTCGCGCAGGTGTACACCCGCCGGCACGTCGCTCCAGGAACGCACTTCGGCAATGCGCTCGCCCTCCACCACAAGGGTTGCCGGAGCAAGGCCTTGATGCGTCAGAACGCGAGTTGACCGGAAAGCCTGTGCCATACTGTTTCTACTTTCGCTGTTGAGGGAGGCATAGAGCAAGTTGGCCAATCCGAATCCACCCAACCCGGAGTTTTTGCGCCGCGCCATTGCGCTTGCAATTCAGAACGTCGATGCCGGCGGAGGCGGCCCTTTTGCAGCGGTCGTCGTGCGCCATGGGCGGATTGTGGGCGAGGGTGCAAACTCGGTGACCACCACCCACGATCCCACGGCTCACGGCGAGGTGAATGCGATCCGCGCTGCGTGTAAGGCGCTGGGTACCTTTACGCTGGCTGGTTGCGAACTTTATACCAGTTGCGAGCCGTGCCCCATGTGCCTGGCCGCCTGCTACTGGGCGCGGCTGGATGCAATCTACTATGGTTCCAATGCCGCCGATGCCGCACGCGCCGGATTCGACGACGCCTTTCTCTATGAGGAGTTTCGCAAGGCCCTGAACATGCGCACGCTTCCCGCAACGCAGTTACTGAGCGAAGAGGCATGGGCCAGCTTTGCAGCCTGGATCGCATCGCCTAACAAGACCGAATATTGACGTGGAGCTATCCGCAAGTTATCCCAACCAAGGTTATATCGCCGCACCGTCGTAATAACTCTTATAGCTCTCCGAGTTATTCAACCAGCGCATCTGCAATTGCCAAATGCTCATCCAGTGCGGAAATTCCAAGGTCCAGCTCTTCTTTGGTTACAATCAACGGCGGGGCGATGACAAAATGGCTCACCCACGCCTGAATTGAAACTCCTTGCGCCATCATTTTGCCCGCAATCTGGTCCACCACCAGCGGCTTGCCTTCCACCTTGTCGCGCATGGTGTTGAAGGGCTGTTTGGTCGCGCGGTTCTTCACGATCTCGACGGCAAAGAACAGGCCAAGCCCACGAACATCGCCTACGCTGTTGTGCTTTGCCTTCAGCACCTCTAACTTCTCGCGGACATAAGGCTCAAGTTCAGCCGCGCGCTCCACCAGTTTCAGCCGCTGCATCTCTTCGATGGTTGCCACGGCCGGACCCAGTGTCATGGGATGCGCCTCATAGGTGTGCCCGTGCGAGAAATAGTGATCTTCGAAGTAATCGGCAATCTTGGTGGTGGTGGCGCAAAGTCCCAGCGGCATATAGGCTGAAGTTATGCCCTTGGCGGTAACAAGAATGTCGGGCTTCACATTCCAGTGATCCATGGCAAACCACTTGCCTGTGCGGCCCCACCCGGCCATTACCTCATCGGCAATCAACAACACGCCGTACTCATCGCAGATTTTGCGCAGGCGCGGAAAGTACTCGGGCGGCGGAACCAGCACGCCGTTGGTGCCCACTACAGGCTCAAGAATGATGGCCGCCACATCGCTCTCGTTGCGGATCATGTGCTCAATGTAATCGGCACAGGCGATGTTACAGGTTGGATAGGTGTGCTTGATGGGACAGTCGTAACAGTTCGTCTCCGGCGCGAAGATAAACCCGGATCCCTTGCCACCGGGCTCCATCGCCCAGCGGCGCGGATCGCCCGTGGCCGCAATGGAGCCGTTCGTCGATCCGTGATAAGAACGATAACGCGAGATAATCTTGTTTCTCCCGGTATACATCCGCGCAATCTTGAAGGCCGCTTCGTTGGCTTCGGTTCCACTGGTGGCGAAGAAGAACTTGTTCAGGCCTTCGGGCAGCACCTCAAGCAGTTTCTCGCTGAGCCGCGCTCGCGCCCGCGTAGCGTGTCCGGGCGCCACATAGGCCAATTCCCGCGCCTGCTCCGCAATGGACTCGACGACGCGCGGATTCTTGTGGCCCAGGTTCACACACATTAGTTGCGACGAGAAATCAAGGTAGCGCTTGCCCGCGCCGTCCGTGAACCAGCAGCCCTCGGCGTCCGCTACGTGCAGCGGCTTCCAGGTTTTCTGGAACCGCCATGTTCCATAGTTTCTCTGCCGCGTGATGGCCGAAATCTGTTCGGAGGTAAGTTCGTCCAACTGGGGAATTTCGCTCATGGGATGTCTCTTTCGCAGAAATGTTCCAAGCCATCCTATCATTGCCGGGATAGGTCGCTGCGCCGTGCCTGTTTTTCTCGCATAGGCTGCTCGAATAAACCAATCGGAATTGAGTTTGGTTTTTCAGTCACTTGGTAAATATGTTCTTCGGGCACATGGCATGAACCCCGACGTTTCCATCCACAAGTTGCGTGATGTCGACATCGACAGCGACGCTGGTGAGCATATAGGCCTCATCGCGGCTCAAGTGCTTCTGCTCCACAAGGAAGTCGATCATGTCGCGCACCGCCAGAGTCGTCGCTTCTTTCAGGTCGGGGCTGAATCCCATGCTGATATAGCTGGTGGGTGTCTCTGCCCGGGGCCAAAGCAGGTGCCTGTCCTTGTGGACAACAAAGCGAAAAGTTCCCGATAGAAACGTCTCCATGGCGGTGATATCCACCTCACCGTTGCCCTGGCCGGCGTGGCCGTCGCCCACTTCGAACAGCGCTCCCTTGGCATGGACGGGCAGATACAGCGTTGTGCCGGCAACAAGTTCCTTGTTATCCATATTTCCGCCGTGCATCCAGGGTGGAGCGCTGTCGAGGCGGCCGGCGGATTCAGGCGGAGCGACGCCCATGCTGCCAAAGAATGGATGCAGGGGAATCTCAATGCCGGGCGCGAAGTCAGCAAGCATCTTGCTGCGATCGAGAGGGATGATCTTCATCCGGCTGTAAGGGAAATCGTTGGGCAGAAAGCCGCGCCCCGTTGCGAATCCATTGCAGGCAAACGGCACATCGATATCGATCTTCAGGATCTGGACTTCGAGCACGTCGCCCGGCTCTGCTTCCGCGATCTCAAGCGGCCCTGTGAGAATGTGGCCACCGGGTCCGCGGTCAGTTACTTTTTGCCAGATTTCAGTGTTGTAGGAAGGAATATCGAGGGTGGCGACGCCTTCTCTCTCAAGCCTTTCCGTTGAGCCGCAGGTGGAGAGCGTTTGAATGTGAACGATGTCTCCGGAGTGAACTGTCAGCACCGGTTTGGCTTTCGCTGAGTAGTATCCCCAGACGACCGTGGAAGGCGAGGCGGGCAGCGAGGCAGTTTGCCCCGCGGCAAGGACGGAGATCAGCAGCGGCGCTGTCGCCACGAAAGAATGCTTCATCGATGACTCCTCTTGAGAGACTACGATATAGCATTCTGCGACACGTGGCCCTGAAGGCACGCGGAAGAGTGCGGATCGCAGGAAGAGGTCTTTAGATACTCGTTACGACGGGCGGCGCGCCCGTCGATCCCCGGACAACCAGGCTCGTTGACACCAGGAACTCGCGCTGCATGTTCGGATTGTTGGGATCCTCAGCCTGTTGCCGCAGCGCCTCGAACGCAGCGTGCGCCAGGTCGGTGCGAGACAGCCGGATAGTGGTGAGCGGCGGCAGCGTGAACTCGGCAAAGTCAATGTCGTCCAAACCCACAACCGACAGGTCCTGAGGCACGCGCAGGCCTTCCATGTAAGCGGCGCGCAGCACTCCGATGGCCGTCATATCGTTCGAGCAAACAACCGCTGTGGGATGTGCCGTCCCCTCACGCAGCCGCTTGAATCCGGCCACGCCGCCCTTCAGCGTGTGGTCGCACTCGACGATCCACCGCTTCTGCACGGGCAATCCGGCTGCGTCCATTGCCGCGCGGAAGTCGTTTTCGCGGGTGATGGCCGAATGAAGCTTGCGCGGTCCGGCCAGAAAAGCGATCTGCCGGTGGCCGAGTTCCGCGAGATGAGAAACAGCCGCGCGAATGCCGGTGCTGTAATCGAGCAGGATGGTGCTGACCTTGGGATCGTCGGGCCGAAACTCGGCAAGCACCATGGGGATTCCGCGATTTACCAACTGGTCCAGAACCGGTTCCTCCTCGCCGAAGGTGAGCACCGCGACGCCCTCGACCTTGCGCTCCAGCATGCGCCGAACGCAATTGGTGAGCACCGCGGTGTCGCTGTTTGTTGAACTGACCAGGATCTCGTACCCGTGGGCGACCGCGATCTCTTCAAAACTCTGAATCAGCTCTGGAAAAAACGGGTTGGTTATGTTTTCAACCAGGATGCCGAGAATGCGGCTGTGGCCCGAGACCAGGCTGCGTGCATGAGTGTTGGGAAAGTAATTTAACTGCTCAATCGCATGCCATACACGCTTGGCAAGGCGCTCGCTCACCGCCGGAGAGCCATTGATGGTCCGTGAAACGGTGGCGATGGAAACCTTTGCCAGAGCGGCAACGGTACGGATATCGGGCGGCTTTGCGGAAGGCTTGCGAGCTATTTTTCGAACCACGAACAATTCCTCAAAAACAATTCAAACGAATGTGAAGGCAATGTTACCGCATTCAGGCCGTCTCTGCCCACGCGATGAAAGGAAGTTGTCGTGCCGTCGCATGAAAAGCACCGCTCGATTGGCTCGTGGTTTCCCAGGTCTCATAGTCGAGACCCCATCGACTGCGCCCGGGGCATGCCCTGTAGCGCCCGCTCTTCGCTACGAGGGCTCGGAAATCAGCAGGCGCAGATCGCGCAGATTATGCCCGGTGGGTCCGGTCACGACGGAGTCTCCAAGAGCGGTGAACATGGGACAGGCGTCGAAGTTTGCCAGCGACGATTTGAGATGGAATCCAAACGCATGGGCTCGCGTGACTGTGGTGGGATCGGCCACGGCTCCGGCCGACCTTGTGTTGCCATCGATGCCGTCCGAGCCGGCGCTGAAGACGGTCAACCGTTCGCCGGGGTAAGACTCAAGCTCCAACGCACAAGCCATTACAAACTGCTGGTTGCGCCCGCCGGCGCCTGGAGTCTTGTCGAGCTTTACGGTGACCTCGCCTACTGAAATGAGACAAAGCCGCGGGTGGGTGGCGCGCAGGGAGTGAAATCGCTCAAGAAGATAGCGGGCGGCGTCGGCATAGTCCCAGTCGTCGCAACTGTTGTCTACCACCACATGGAATCCGGCCTCGCGCGCCAGGGCTCGCGCGTTCTCTGCCAGGTCGTGGCTCGAGAGCAGAACCTCGTAGATGGAATCGCGAAAGGCCACGTCTTCGCCAGACATCGAAGCTGCCGATGTCACGCGGCGTGTGGGAGCCGGCGCCGGCTCGGTCCACGGCAAGCGGGGCAGGCGAGGAGGACGCCAGCCTTTGTTGCCGGGCGACTCGGGCAAGTCGGCGCGCTCAAAAAAACTGCGGACCGACGCCGGCAGCTTCGGCGCAAGGTTATATTTGGCCAGCAATTCCCGCACCTCGCCAACGGTGGAGTGATCGGGCGAGGTGGGACCCGATGAAAGCGCATCCAGGGTCCGCAGAGGCACATCGGGCACCAGCAGGCTGATCTTCGCCGCATCGGGCGCAGCCATCGCCAGCCTGCCGCCCTTTACTGCGGAAAAGTGCTTGCGCAGTGTGTTCACCTCGCTGATGGGGGCCCCCGACGCCAGCAGCAGGCTATGAAAGGCAATGGTATCTTCAAGCGTTATCTGCGGATCCAGAGGCAGGTCGAACATGGCCGAGCCGCCACCGGAGATGAGATAGAAAATCAGCGTATCCTTCCTGGCCTTTTTCAGCATGGCCAGCGTGGCGCGGGCGGCGGCAAAGGAGTCTTCGTTTGGCAGCGGATGCCCGCCCTCGAAGTAGCGGAAGCGCCAGTTTCTCGCCTTGGGCAATTGGTTCGAACAACAAATTCCCCGCACCCCCTGGCGCCGGCTCATCCGCTCCAGCAGAGCATCGAGCATGGGACCAGCCGCCTTGCCCAGCGCAAGGATGAAGATCCGCTTGTAGCAGGCCAGATTTACCGTCTCCGGGCCGCTGCCATCCGGCAACAGACGATGCAGCGTATTGCCCTCAAAACGAATGCGCCGGTCGATCGCCGACTCGATGCTGCACGCTTTCAGTGCGCCGGTAAAAATCTCCGTAGCTGTGGCGTGCAGGGCTTCCAGCGTTGCATCGTTGCTGACCGGTGTCATGGCAATTGCTCCTTAAGCCAACCGGCAAGCGCATGCTGCATCTGCTCAAGTTGGTTATGAAAAAAATGGTCGGCGCCGGGAATGGCCACCGCACGTTTTGGTTCGGCGGCGGAGGCGGCCACCTGTCGCCACTGTGCGGCGGGCGCGTATTGGTCGCGATCTCCGCTCAGGAAAAGCTTTGGAATTGTGCAGGATGAAAGGGATGGGTAAGAATATTCCTGGGCCCCTGCCCGGATTGGAAGGCCGATGAGCGCCAGCGCGCGGACCGATGACCGGCTGCTTGAATTGTCGCTGCATAGGCCGCAACAAGCGCTGACAGCCATGGCCGCTCCAAAGCTGAAACCGGCAACCACCACCGGGTGGTTGTATGCGTTTACAAGCCAATCGATCGCTGCCAGCACATCGCCGCTCTCTGCCGTGCCGTCGTGGCTCCCCTGGCTCAGGCCAACGCCGCGGAAGTTGAAGCGTAGCACCGGCCAGCACAGACCCCGCTCCGGCGCGTTCATGGTCTTCATGGCGTGATAAACCACCTTGTTGTGCATTGTGCCGCCGCCCAGCGGATGAGGATGGCAGACCACCGCCGAAAAAGGAGCTTCGTGCGAGCCTTCGTTCAAAGTGGCTTCCAACCGCCCGGCCGGCCCGGTTAAATTCACACTTCGCACCAATTGTGGCCTTTGGGGCCGGGGTGGCTGGACGGGGGCGCTGGTCGAGGTCATACCACTCTTGATTCTACGCTCAAATATGAGCAAATCCTCATTACCCAAGGCGGTTACTGTGGATACTCTCAAAAGTGTACGGGCATCGATGCGAGCGCCAAGCGATCTGCAATCTCCGCTACAGAGCGCCCTGTGAGGTATTCTGGCAGCATCATGACCGATCTTCCATCCGCCAATCCTATTGACCCCATCCGGTTTACGCGCCAGCTTTGCGAAATTGAATCCACCACCTACCATGAGGGCGCGGTGGGCGAATTTCTGGCGGGGTTTCTTGCCGGGCGCGGATGGGAAGTGGAAATGACTCCCGTGCCTCAGCCGGCGGAGAGCGCGACTGCAGGCCCGCGCTGGAACGTCTATGCCGGAATAGCGGGCCAAACGCCCGATCTGGTGTTCTCCACGCATATGGACACCGTTCCGCCCTACGTTGCCTTTACCGAGGACGACGAGTTTATGTACGGGCGCGGGGTATCCGACGCCAAAGGGATCATTGCCGCCCAGGTGGCCGCTTCAGAGGCACTGCGAGCGCTGGGATTCCGGATTGGGATGTTGTTTGTTTCCGGCGAAGAGCGCGACTCCGCCGGCGCCAAAGAGGCGAACCTGAAGCCCAAAGGCAGCCGCTTCCTTATCAACGGCGAGCCTACCGACAATCGCCTGGCGCTGGCCTCAAAGGGTGCTTTGCGCGCGTGGTTCAAGTGCTCCGGAAAAATGGCCCACTCGGCATATCCGGAACTTGGCGACAGCGCCGTTCACAAGCTGATCGAGGTGATGCAAAGGGTACTTGCGCTCCCGCTGCCGTCCCTTGAGGATATAGGCCCAAGCACCATCAACATTGGACAGATCCATGGTGGCCACGCGCCCAACGTCATTGCGGACAAAGCCGAGGCGCAGGTGCTGGTGCGGACGGTGACCAATTCGGCTCCGGTTCGTGCGGCCCTGGTAGAAGCGGCAGGCGACCTGGCCACAGTGGAGTTTACACTCGACTCCCCATTCATCCGCATGAGAGCCGTAGAAGGCTTGCCCACCATGATCGCGAAGTTCGCAACGGACATTCCGCACTTGACCAACTGGGGCGAGCCGCTGCTGCTGGGGCCCGGCTCCATTCACGTAGCCCACACGCCGTTTGAGAAGCTCGCAAAGAAGGAGTTACTAGAAGCCGTCGAGTTATATATCAAAGTGGCAAAGCAGTTACTGGGTTAAAAGAAAGGCGCAAAAAATTCATACCGCCAAAGATATCCGCTCTGCTATGCTTCCGCTGCGGTTCCCCAAACCGAAATCCCTACATCGAGGTCGATATGGCAACTCCAGCAACTGCCCCCGTCACGCCTGAACGCATCTATCAATTCGCCTTTGCCTACGCTCCCCCGCTGGTGCTTGAAGCGGCCATCCGCCACCATGTCTTCGACGTGCTGGATAGCGGTGGCAAGACCCTGGCGGAGGTGAGCCAGGCCACTGGCGCTTCCGAACGCGGTCTTGCCGCCATCATGAACATGCTTGTCGGTTTCGAATTCTTGGCCAAAGACGTGCAGGGCGTCTATACGCTCACGCCGGAGAGTTCCGCATTTCTTGTCAGCACTAAGCCGTCGTTTCAGGGAGGGCTCATTCGCCACACCAGCGAGCATCTGCTCCCCAGATGGCTCCATCTCAATCAGGTTGTCGCTACCGGCTTGCCTGTCGCTTCGGTCAATCAGCAGGGGCCGGGCACCGACTTCTTCGCCGAGTTTGTCAATGACATTTTTCCCATGAGCTACCAGGTAACGCAGGAGTTGGCCGGGCATCTCGGCCTTAGCTCCGCGACCGCGCCGGTCAGCGTGCTTGATCTCGCCGCGGGCTCAGGCGTGTGGGGTATCGGGCTGGCCAGAAATAGCAGCCAGGTGCGTGTGACGGCCGTCGATTGGCCGGGAGTGATTCCTGTAACGCGCGCGACAGTGGCCCGCTTTGGCCTCGCGGATCAATTTTCTTTCGTGGAAGGCGACCTGCTTCAGGCGGACTTCGGCAGTGGTTACAATGTGGCGACGCTGGGTCACATTCTGCACAGCGAGGGCGCGGAGCGCAGCAAGGCGCTGCTTGCCAAAACCTTCCATGCTCTCTCGTCCGGCGGGACCATCGCCATTGCCGAGTTCCTTGTGAATGCCGATCGCACTGGTCCGGTGAACGGCCTCATCTTTGCCGTAAACATGCTGGTGAACACCGATCTCGGAGATACCTACTCGTTTGAAGAAATTAGCGACTGGCTGCGCCAAGCCGGATTCGCCGATGCTCGCACGCTCAATACCCATGGACCGTCGCCGCTGATTCTGGCTACCAAACCGTAGGGAAGCGAGAGACTTGCTAAGATGGAAGGCTCAGAGGGAATACTCATGAGCGCATCCATCTACGACATTCCGGTAAAGAAAATCAGCGGCGAAGACGCATCGCTGGGCGAGTTCAAAGGCGAAGTTGTCCTCATCGTCAATGTGGCCTCGAAGTGCGGCCTCACGCCGCAGTACGAGGGCCTGGAGAAAATCTACGAGCAATACAAGGGCCAGGGGTTGGTGGTTGCGGGTTTCCCCGCAAACGACTTCAAAGCCCAGGAGCCGGGAACCAACGAAGAAATCGTCGCCTTCTGCACCACAAACTTCGGCGTCAAGTTTCCGCTCTTCGACAAGATCACGGTGGTGGGCGACCACAAGCATCCGCTCTACGCCGCCTTGATTGCGGCCCAGCCCACGGCCATCAGTCTGGCTGAGGTTCCTCTCCGCGAAAAACTCAAAGGATGGGGAATCGATACCGTCCTCGAGCCGGAGCTGGCATGGAACTTCGAGAAGTTTCTGGTGAGCCGCGAGGGCGAAGTGGTGAAGCGCTTCTCCCCCGACACCGCGCCGGACGATCCCGCATTGGTGGCGGCCATCGAGGCGGAGCTCGAAAAGAGCTAGCGTGCGCACTGACACCAATCTGCTCGATGAGGCAGCCTCGGCTTACCTGCGCTCCGCACGGCATCAACCGGTGCGATGGCGTGCGTGGGGCGAAGTGGCCTTTGCGCAGGCGCAAGCGGAGAACAAGCCCATCCTGCTCGACATAGGCGCGGTGTGGTGTCACTGGTGCCACGTGATGGATCGCGAATCCTACGAGGACCCGGAGATTGCCGCCCTCATCAACGAGCGGTTTATTGCCATCAAGGTGGATCGCGACGAGCGGCCCGATGTTGACGCTCGCTACCAGGCCGCGGTCTCGGCCATCAGCGGGCAGGGCGGCTGGCCCCTCACCGCCTTTCTCACCCCCGATGGCCGGCCGTATTTTGGCGGCACTTACTTTCCCCGCGACGACCGTTATGGCCGCCCGGGGTTTCCCCGTGTGCTGCTGACCATGGCCCAGGTTTGGAGCGACCGCCGTGAAGAAGCGCTGGAGTCGGCCCAGAGCGTAATGGCCGCTATCGAGCACAATGAGAGTTTCTCCGGCCGCGGTGGCGAGTTATCGCTTGCACTTGTAGACAAGATCGCAGCATCGGCGTTGTCGCAATTCGATCCGCGCAACGGAGGCTTCGGCTCTCAGCCCAAGTTTCCTCATCCAGCCGTACTCGATCTCCTTCTCCAAGTTGCCGTGAATCGCGGCAATGATGCGGCCCGCGAAGCTTTCAACGTCACGCTGGATAAGATGGCCCGCGGCGGAGTCTACGACCAGTTGGCCGGCGGCTTTCACCGCTACAGCGTAGACGAATGCTGGGTGGTGCCGCACTTTGAAAAGATGCTTTATGACAACACCGAGTTATTGCGCAATTATGTGCATGGATTTCAGAGTTATGCCCGTGAGGAATTTCGGAAGACTGCAAGCGAAATTGTGGCTTGGCTCGATGGCACAATGACCGATCGCGGGCGCGGGGGATTCTATTCATCCCAGGACGCGGATATCGATCTCGACGACGACGGCGACTACTTCACCTGGACGCTTGAAGAAGCTGGAGCGGTGCTCGAAACGGACGAATTAGAGCTTGCGGCGAGTTACTGGGATATTGGCGAGTTAGGTGATATGCATCACAATCCTGCCAAGAATGTGTTACACGTGAAACATTCTTCAGACGAAATATCGTCACTGAGTGGCGAAACGGTACAAAATTCGGACGAGCTTTGTGCCCTGCTTGAACGCGCTCGGCAGAAGCTATTGGCCGCGCGGCTCAAGCGTCCCACGCCCTTTATCGACCGCACGCTTTATACCGGCTGGAACGCGATGGCTATAACTGCCTATTTTGAAACGGCGCGGGTGCTGCGCATGGATTCGGTGCGAAGATTTGCGCTGCTTACGCTGAATCGGCTTCTCGACGAAGCATGGGACGGAGTTGAAAATCTAAACCATGTGATTGCGTATGGAGAAAGCCCGCCGCCGGCAGAAGCGCACTCCGCATCGGTAGTTCCCGGCACGCTGGACGACTATGCCTTCACGGTACATGCCTGCATCGATGGATGGCAGGCTGAAGGAGAAATGAAGTTCTACCATGCGGCTGTGAAGTTGGCGGACGCGATGATCGAACGCTTTTACGATCGAATCGCGGGAGCGTTCTACGATGCCGCAGCACCGCGCAATGGGACAGTCCCGCTGGGCGCATTAGGGGCCCGGCGCAAGCCAGTCCAGGATGCGCCAACGCCAGCCGGAAATCCCACCGCCGCATCCGCCCTGCTTCGGCTTCATCCCCTTGGCGGGCGCGCGGAGTATCGCGAGATAGCCGAAGACACGCTCGAGTCTTTTGCCGGGATTGTGGAACACTTCGGCCTTTATGCCGGCAGCTATGGATTGGCCGTCGAGCGCCTTATTCTCGATCCGCTCCAGATTGTTATCGTCGGTTCCGGTCCTGAAGCAGATCGCCTGGACGCCTCCGCTCATGCTGGGTTCGACCTTCACAAGACCGTGATCCGCATAGACCCATCGCAAATTGTGCCCGGCGCCATTCCTGATGCGTTGGCTGAGACCCTGCTTCATGCGCCCGCGCCCTCCGGAGTTGAGGCGTGGGCTCTGGTGTGCCGTGGGCATACTTGTCTGCCGCCCATCGCCGGCGCAGAGGCGTTGCTTGAGTCGATACAGCGCGAAATCTGAACTGTTTTTTTTCAGAAATAGAAGCGCATAATACAATGGATTTCTGCTCGATATTGAAGTACGAGATTCTCATACGGTTCAGGGCCCCCAGGAACCTGATGCGGAGCGCCTGTCTCAGGCGATGGCCATATTGATGAGGTCGGTTGCAACTCGAACTTTGCTCTTCTGGATTGCGATCTCGGTCGTCCTTCAGGCGCAGCAGTATGTCTTTCGTCCTTACCGGCAAGACGAAGGGCTTAAGAATCTATCCATCAAGGGGCTCACCACTGACCGCTTCGGATTTCTGTGGGCGGGCACGGAAAACGGAGTCTACCGGTTTCTGGGATCGAACTTCGAGCTATACAGCGACAAGCAGGGGATTCTCGATCGCGACATCGAGGTCGTGTTTGCCGATCCCAAAGGCACCGTGTGGGCCGGAACGGAGGAGAACCTCTACCGGTGGAACGGGCAGCGATTTCTTCCCGCCGGCCGCGATCCGATTCATATCGACGGATGGCAAAGTATTGTGGCCGAAGACGAGCGTCACCTGCTGGTCATTGACAAGTCCCACCTCTATCGCCTGGAGCACGATGCGGAAGGCAGGATGCTCTCCTACTTACCCGTCTTCACCGACGCCCAGACAGCCTCCATTCCCGAACTCGGAAATCTCGTAAGCATAACCCTCGTAGGGGATGGGGCGGCCCAGGTTGTGTGGGCCGGATGCGGCAAGAAAATCTGCTCGTGGCGGGTTGGCGACGAAGATGCGGTAACACAGTGGGGAGCGGATAAAGGCGTCGTTGAAACCAGGTGGCAAGCTGCCGTCGAGGACCGCGCGGGTACGTTGTGGGTTGTAGGCGAGCATCAGGTTGCAGTGCTGTTGCACGGGTGGTCCCGATTTGTTGCCCGCAACCTTCCCAATCCAGACTCGGAGAGCGTGTCGCGGCAGACGCAGGTTATTCAGGACAGTTCAGGCAGGGTAATTATTCCCACCAAGGAAGGGCTTGCACGGTGGGAAGGAACGGGTTGGCGATTGATTGGTTCGGCCAATGGCCTGCACAGCAACCACATTACGGGCATGGCCTTCGATGCCGCGGGCGATTTATGGCTGGGCAGTCTGGGACTCGGCATCTATCACTGGATTGGATATGAAAACTGGGAAGGCTGGGGCGACGGCATGGGCCTGCCTTCCTCGGTGGTGTGGGGAATTCTGCCCATACCGGATGGCCGTGTGGTTGTGGGGACCGAAGATGGCACGGCCTGGATCGACCCCAGAACCGGTGCGGCGGGTCCTCTCTTTTCCGGGCGCTCATGGACCTTTGGCCAGGTGGGCACCCTGGGCATCGACCCAGGCAACCAATTGTGGGCCGGGACATTTTCAGGGGGAGTGCTTCGCATCGACCCGAAGTCCGGCAATACCGAGCAGAAGGCCAACCTCCCGGCCTTCATCATGACCAGCTTCGAAGACGCTGCCGGTGAGGTTTACTTTGCAACCAAACAGGGGCTGTATCAGCGCGCCGCATCGGATTTCGCCTCCACGCCAACGCGGGTAACAGCCCTGGACCCATTGATCGGCTATTCCGCCCGGGTGGAGAAGGGTTGTCAGGCTGGCGACGGCGCACTGTGGTTCCTGGGGAACAATCGGCTCGTACGCTTCAAGGACGGTGTCTGGACCGCCCCTCCGATTGACGGATTACGCGCATTGCGCGGATCTCTGCTTTCCATGTCATGTGCTGCCGATGGCGAAATCTGGGTGGCCGGAGACGACGGCACCTGGCGAATGACGCCGGGCCGCGATCGCATTCAGGCCTGGGAGCTTGAGTCTCCTCCCGAATTGCGAAATGTGGCCCCGTTGGCCGTGCTTGTGGACCGGCGCGGCTGGATATGGCTTGGGACAGACTCGGGCTTGTTGGTGTGGGATCACCGGGACTGGCGTCACCTGACCCAGGAAAGCGGGCTGATCTGGGACGACACAAACCAAGGCGCCCTTCTGGAAGGTCCCGATGGCTCGTTGTGGGTGGGAACCAGCGGCGGCGTGGCACATTTGCTGCATCCGGACCGCGTCTTCGATTCCCCGCCGGTTGCCGTTTCTGTTACCAACATCCAGAGGGGGAGCAGCGCTTATCCCAATGCCCGGGACATCACGCTGAATTGGTCTTCTCTGCCGCTCCGCTTCCAAATCTCTTCGCCTGCCACCCGCAATCGCAGCGAACTGGTTCTCAGCTACCGAATGCAGGGACTGCAGCCCGATTGGGTGGAAGCGCCGGATGGCCTGGCTGTCTTTTCCGCCTTACCGCCGGGGAAATATACCTTTGAAGCGATTGCCCGCAACCCGGGGTTGGATGCAACCTCCGCAGCGGTAACGGTTCAAGTCAGGATTCTTCCGCCGTGGTGGCGAACCAATTGGTTTTACGCCATGTGCGTGCTGGCTATCCTGCTCTTGCTTGCGCTCGGAGACCGCGTACGAGCACGCAATCTGCGCCAAAGAAGCTTCCAACTGGAAGCCCTGGTCAGTGAGCGCACCAGGGAACTGGAGGCCAGTCAGGAGTTGTTGCGCATCCAGGCCACTTACGACGGGCTCACGGGCATGCTGAACCGCGTTGCGATTTTGCGTGCGCTGGGGGTCGAGATAGAGCGGGCGCGGCGTCAGAATTCGACACTGATAGTAGCTCTGATTGACCTGGACCACTTCAAACGCGTGAACGATATTTATGGGCACCTTGTGGGAGACGACGCACTGCGCTGGTTTGCCGGCGCGGTTGGGGCAGCCATTCGCGCCTACGACCATGCCGGCCGGTATGGAGGAGAGGAGTTCCTGCTGGTTCTCACCGAG
>Ga0302319_10012286_pt1 | contig 16161 bp, 14 predicted proteins | sample Bog_T0_2_FD_203319 | JGI IMG/M metagenome (GOLD analysis project Ga0302319, IMG submission 203319) | Peat permafrost microbial communities from Stordalen Mire near Abisko, Sweden - Bog_T0_2 | ecosystem: Environmental > Terrestrial > Soil > Wetlands > Peat | place: Sweden: Abisko, Stordalen Mire...
TGGGCTTTGTTGCGGTAGATATCCTTCTGCGCCATTGAGTGCGTTTCACTGCTGACCCAGCGAACTCCTAACGCGCCAACTCTGTATGCCAACTCTGTATGCCAACTCTGTATGCCAACTCTGTATGCCAACTCTGTATGATTGTGCGAGACTGAGGTTCAACTTTCTCCTTTCCATTTGAATTCATATTGAGGCAAAGCAGCACCGCATGAAGATCGCGATCCAGGGCGAACCCGGCTCATTCAGCCACGACGCGGCAACCCGCATGTCGCCCGACGCGACGATTGTTCCCTGCTCGATTTCTGCCGAGGTGTTTGCAGCGCTCACCAAAGGCACGGTAGATGCGGCGGTTATACCCATCGAGAACAGCCTTGCCGGTTCGGTGGCCGAGCATTTTGATCTTCTGCTCACGCACGACGTGCGCGTGGTGCGGGAGTCGCTGTTGCGCATTCGCCACAATCTCATCGGCATTGCCGGCGCTTCGATTGATGAAATCGACCGCGTCTTTTCGCATCCCGTGGCTCTGGCCCAGTGCCGTCGCTTGTTTGTCGAACATCCGAAGATGCAGCCCGTCTCCAACTACGACACGGCGGGGAGTGTAAAGCAGATTGTCGAGCTCGGCGACAGACGCCAGGCAGCAATAGCCAGCGAGGCGGCGGCACGCCACTACGGCGCGGAGATCCTGAAAGCGGGAATCGAGGACAACCCGGAGAATTACACGCGCTTTTTCCTGGTGCAAAGAACCGAGGACGCGGTTAGCGATCCGGAAGCGAACAAGACCAGCGTGGCGTTCAGTGTGGAGAACCGTCCTGGATCTCTCGTCGCCGTGCTGAACGAGCTGGCGGCAAGGGGCACAAATCTGACCAAAATTGAGTCCCGGCCCGTACACGGCAGCCCGTGGGAGTACATCTTTTATGTGGATTTCCAAATGGGCTCAAGCGAAGAGGGTGCGCGAGCCATGGAAGCCCTCCGGAGTCACTGCGCCATGGTGAAGGAACTGGGCAGGTATCGCGAGGCGCGAGGGACTGAAAGTGCCTGAAATCAGGCCAAATGATGCAGTCGCGAGCCTCGGGCCGTACAATAGACCTGAGGTAGATTCAATTTCCCAATGTCATTGAATGGGTACACATCGCGCTCATCGCGCACGCACGGGCTACGCTCGCTTTTCAGCATGTTTTCAAGCGATCTGGCCATCGATCTGGGCACCGCCAACACGCTGGTGTACGCGGCAGGCAAAGGCATCGTGGTCAACGAGCCTTCCATTGTCGCCATCAACAAGAACACCGGTGAGGTAGAGGCCGTGGGCAAAGAGGCCAAGGAGATGCTTGGCCGCACGCCCGGTAACATCGTCGCCATCCGGCCCATGAAGGACGGCGTCATTGCCGACTTCAAGGTCACGGAAAAAATGCTCAACTATTTTATTCAGAAGGCCCACAACCGCAAGATGCTGGTGCATCCGCGCATCGTCATCGGCGTGCCCTCTGAGATTACGCAGGTGGAAAAGCGCGCTGTCGAAGATTCCGCCTATCGCGCCAAGGCCAGCGAAGTGTACTTGGTGGAACAAGCCATGGTGGCGGCCATCGGCGCCGGTCTGCCCATTACCGAGCCCTCGGGCAATATGGTTGTCGACATCGGCGGCGGGACTACGGACATTGCGGTGATTTCGCTGAGCGGCATTGTCTACTCGCGCTCCGTGCGTATGGCCGGCAATCAGATGGACGAGGCCATCACAAATTATCTCAAGCGCAAATACAATCTGCTGATCGGTGAGCGGACTGCCGAGCAGATCAAGATCGAGATCGGATCGGCGTACGTGCTGGACAAGCCGCTCACCATGGAGATCAAGGGCCGCAATCTGATTGAGGGCGTGCCGAAGACGATTACCGTCGACGACAGCGAGATTCGCGAGTCGCTGGGCGAATGCCTGGCGGTGATCATGAACGCCATCCGCGTGGCACTCGAACGCACTCCGCCGGAACTTTCGGCCGACATCAGCGACCGAGGCATCGTACTCACCGGCGGCGGAGCGCTGATCAAGAATTTGGACAAGCGCATTCGCGAAGAAACCGGTCTGCCGGTCTCCGTGGCCGACGATCCATTGGCATCTGTGGTGCTCGGCACCGGCAAGATGCTCTCCGACTTCAAGCTGCTGCGCAAGATCAAAATTGATTAAAGGCAGTGGACAGTGGTCAGTGATCAGTTGGGCTATGCAGGGAGTCTGAATTTTCAAATGCATTCGCAGTCAGGGGACGAAGGCCCGATCTTCTCGTCCGAGAATTCAACAGTTCCCGCAGCACGGAAAACTGACCACTGTTCACTGTTCACTGACCACTGATTTTTATGGAATCGTTCTTTTTTCGCTTTCGCAACCAACTGGTGCTGCTGGCTTTTCTGGCGGCGCAGATCATTGGATTGGCCACGCAGGTGCGTCGTTCCGATGCGGGACGGGGTGCTGTGGATACCACGGATGGAAGCGGCGTGCGGCTGGTTCGCCTTTGGGCCAACGCGGTCGTTTCTCCGCCCGAGCGCGCGATTCATTACTCGCTCGTGGGCATTCAGAAAATGTGGACGGGCTACTTCGATCTACGCTACGTCCTCCAGCAAAACCAGAACCTCACAAAAACGGTAGACCAGCTGCGGCTGGAACAGGCTGCCCTGCTTGAGGACGCGCGCCAGGGCCAAAGGCTGCAGGCGATGCTGGGTTTTCAAGAGCGCTATATCTATTCCACCGTTGCGGCGCAGGTTTACGGAACCAGCGGCAGCGACCAGTCCAAGGTTTTTTATATAGACAAAGGCTCAAACGACGGATTGAAGAAGGACATGGCCGTAATTTCCGCCGACGGAATCGTGGGCAAGGTGCGCGATGTGTTTCAGCACTCGGCGCAGGTGCTGGTTGTGAATGACCAGACCAGCGGTGCGGGAGTGATTCTGGAGACCACGCGCATTCGCGGAATCTTGAAGGGCGATGCGGCAGGAAACCTGGAGATGGTGGGCCTGTTGGCCGACGACCGGATCAAGCCAGGCGAGAAGATTCTGACCGCCGGAGGCGATCTGATCTTTCCGCGCGGTTTGCCAGTCGGGACCGTGCTCAAAGTGGTTCGCGATCCTGACCGCGACTCGTTTATTGACGTCATCGTCAGCCCAGCCGCGCATCTGGAGCAGTTGGACGAAGTGCTGGTGATTACCTCGACCGAGCCCCGGTTTTCTGCCGACGACCAGAACAACATAGCCGCCAGCGAGACGCTGAAGGGTCCGGAGGTGGAAGCGCAGCAGAAAGAGGCGCAGCAGAACCAGTTGAAGGAGTCGCAGATCATGGCCGAGCGGCTGCCGGGCCTGACGGATGCAAAAGCCGCGCCGGATACTACCGGGACAGGACAAAGTCCGGCTGGAGCAAGCGCAGTGCCGCCCGCGCCTGCCCCGGCGCCAAAGCTGTTGCCGGCGCTGCATCCGGATCGCTTTTCTCCGAGCGTGGCCAAACAATCCGAAGCTGGGCAGTCGGGAGCCGATACGTCGCAGGATGCAACAAAACAGGGACAGGCGCCTCAAGCCGCCGATGAGGAGAGGAAACCCTAGGTATGTCCCTGCTCGGCGCGAACTTTCGTCGCGATCTCGAAATCCGCCGCTATCCGCTGATTGTTTACGCGCTTGTGCCGCTGGTTTCTCTAGCTTTGCAGGCCTGGCTGCCGAAGGCCTTGGGAAGGATTTCTCCTTGGATTCTGTTCGATCTGCCGCTGGTGGTGACGATTTATTTTGCGCTGGGTCGCCGCAGCCCCGTCCAGGGCACCATCATGGGCGCGGCGATGGGCCTGTTTGAGGATGCGCTTTCGCATCACGCCATCGGCTTGAATGGGCTTGCGAAGACGGTGGTGGGCTACCTGGCCGCGTCGGTAGGCGTTCGCTTCGATGTGGACAACTTCCTGATTCGCGCAGCGCTTAATTTTTCGCTTTCCCTGCTGGCGAGCGGAATTTATCTCTTTGTGTATCGATTCCTGCTGGGAATGGAACTGGATTGGCGATGGCTGGCGGAATTGGTAAAGGCGGTGGACAATTCGGTGATCGCGATGGTGCTGTTTCCGCTACTGAATCGTCTGCAGATCAGGGACTGAAAAACAGGGGTCGGGTTTCAGGGGTCAGGGATCAGTTGCACCTGACCAAGGAAAGGCTCGATTCAAATTGAGATTCGCACTTGGAATGAATTTGGTTTTATGCTTAGGGAAGTGACCATCGATGTTTACTAGCAGCGGCAAATACGATCGGGGCGAAAAGCTCTCCACGCTGAAGGCGACGGTGGTGCAGTACGGCATCCTCGCCATGATGCTGGCGCTGGCCACCGGGCTTTGGCGCTTGCAGGTGCTGGGCGCGGCAAACTACAAGGAGCTTGCGGAACAGAACCGGATTCGCAAAGTGCCGGTGCTGGCCGGGCGCGGCAAGCTGTTTGACCGCGAGGGCCGCCTGCTGGTGGATAACTACCCCTCGGTCTCCTGCTTCCTGGTGCGCGAGCAGGGCCACGACGTGGATGCCGATCTGCCCATGATAGCCATGGGGCTGCATCTCGATCTGGACCAACTGAAAGCCACACTGCGCCGCACCCGCACCTCAGCCGGCTATCAGGCGATCGCCATCAAACAGGACATTACCGCCGACGAAGTCGCGTTCGTTGAGTCGCACCGCAATGAGCTGCCGGAGCTCGAAACCATCGACGAAGAGCGGCGGCTTTATCCACGAGACGGCTTCGCGGCCCATCTGATCGGCTACGTGGGCGAGGTCAGCGAGGAGGATCTGAACAATCCACGGTTCGCCGCCGACGAGCCGGGCGACGTGGTCGGCAAGGCTGGAGTGGAAGAGAGCTACGACGAGTTGCTGCGCGGCCAGGACGGATCTCGCGATGTCATTGTAGACAGCCACGGGCGCGAGGTGGGCTACCTGCGCACGCAACACGCCACTCCGGGCCAGGACCTGAAGCTGACCATCGACAACGACATTCAACGCGCCGCCGAACTCGCTCTCGGAGATGCCAACGGAGCTGTGGTAGCCATGGACCCCCGTACTGGCGAGATTCTCGCGCTCGTCTCTCACCCCGCATACGACCCCAACGATTTTGCCGTGCGCATCAACCGTACCGATTGGAACAACCTGATTACCAATCCCAACCATCCGCTGATGAACAAGGCCATCCAGGATCAGCTCGCGCCCGGCTCGACCTTCAAGATCATCATGTCCGCGGCGGGGTTGCAGGAGGGCGTGGCGCAGGACATGCGCGTCAACTGCGTAGGCGGAGGCACGTTTTACGGGCGCTTCTTCAAGTGCGATCGGCACCATGGCGTGCTGAGCATCGACCAGGCCATCCCACTCTCCTGCGACACATTTTTCTATACTCTTGCGCAGAAGCTGGGCATCGATACGATTGCCCGCTACGCTGTCTCCTTTGGCCTGTCGCAAAAGACTGGCATCGATCTGCCCAACGAGATGGCCGGCATCATGCCCTCGACGGAGTGGGAGCGCAAGACCTACCACCAGAAATACTTCGCCGGCAATACCATCTCCGTTGGCATTGGGCAGGGAGAGACGCAGGTCACGCCCGTTCAGCTGTTGCGCGCGCTGAGCGGCATCGCGTCGAACGGGCACTTTGTTCGCCCGCACGTGGTCGATCCGGCGCAGCTTCCCGCCCAGTTCCGTCAGGCGCTGCTGGACAGCTTTGCCGGTTCGGGAGACAAGACAGTCCCGCTCGATGCCGATACGTGGACCAGAATTACGGACGGGATGGCGGCGGCGACAGTTACCGGCACAGCAGCGGCGGCGCATCTTGAAGGGGTGGACTTTGCGGGCAAGACCGGCACCGCGCAGGTGGTCGGCGGCGGCGACACGCACAACAAGGGCGGCTCAAAAACGCCGAACTCCTGGTTTGTGGGCATGATTCCAAGGCGCAATCCTGAGATCGCCGTTGTGGTGCTTCAGGAGCATGGCGACTGGGGCGCGAACTCCGCGCTCATTGCGCAGAAGATTGCCATCACTTACGTGAACAAGAAGCGCCAGGAAGACAAGAACGTACTGGAGCAGGCTGGGGCCGGCAAACCCGTGGAAGTGGGCGCGGTGTGGTCGGTGCCCGCACCGACATCGGAGGGCAAGTCGCATTCCGGCAAGTCTCAATCCGCCGCGATGGACGATACCGGCGTTGGCGGCGGGCACTTTTTCGTCACCGTGCCACCGGTTTCCGCACTGCCGCAGGCTTTGGCCACAGGCCACTTCTCACTGCCGGCGTGGCTCAACGCCTCACTGATCAACACCTCAATGATTAGGTTCAAGCAAGACTTACCCAAGCAGGATTCGCTTGCGAAAGACCTCCCGAAAGACCTTCCGAAAGACCTTCATTGATGCGCCGCATCTTGAGCTTTCGCGACTTCGACTGGGCTCTGCTGGGCATGGTCCTGTTGTTGTGCGGCCTATCCGTGCTGGAGATTTACTCAGCCACCCGGCATACAAAGTTTGCCAGTTTTGAATCCAAGCAGTTGATCTGGATCGCCGCCGGCATGGCCGGCATGTTCGTCCTGGCAAAGATCGATTATCACCGCCTGCTCGATTGGTCTCCCTGGATTTACGGGGTATTTCTTTTTTCGCTGGTGGCAGTTAAAGCCGTGGGCCACAAGGCGCTGGGAGCGCGGCGCTGGATCAGCCTGGGGCCAATCCAGTTTCAGCCTTCGGAGTGGGTCAAGCTGGTCCTGATTCTGATCGTGGCCCGCTACTTTGCCAACCTTGGCGGCCGCAATCTGACCTGGTGGGATATCTTCAAGGCCTTCGCTCTGGTGGGCGCGCCCATGGCCCTGGTCCTGGTGCAGCCGGACCTGGGAACCACACTGACCTATGCGCCAATTCTGGTGGCAGGCCTGTTTTTGGGCGGCATCAACCTGCGCCAGGCGGCCATTTTGACCATCTGTGCCACGGCCCTGATCGCCGGCGTATGGACGAGTGGGAAAATCCTTAAACCCTATCAAAAGGCAAGGCTTACCAGCTTCATCAACCCTGATAACGACCCTAAAGGCAGCGGATACCAGATTCGCCAATCGCTCATCGCCGTCGGTTCCGGTGGACTGTGGGGCAAGGGGCTTGAAAATGGCAGCCAGACTCAGGGTTACTTCCTTCCCATTCCCTATACGGACTTCATCTTTGCCGCCTTCAGCGAGGAGCACGGCTTTGTGGGCGCAATTTTCGTCCTGCTGCTATACTTTTTCATATTGATGCGTTTGATTCAGAACGCTCAAACAGCCGCCGACCTGTCCGGCTCCCTCATTATCATGGGAATCGTGGCTGTGTTGACCTTTCAGATTGCGGTCAATGTCGGCATGGTCATCGGCTTTATGCCGGTAACCGGAATCCCTCTTCCTTTAATGAGTTACGGGGGGTCTTCGGTGTTGTTTTCGTTCCTGGCCCTGGGCGTGGCGATGAATGTACGCATGCGCAGGTTCGTGAACTGAGGCGTTTTATTCGACAGAAGCAAACGCCGTGTCAAAGAGTTTTAGCCCCTGTCCAGGCCTGGAACCTTCCCGGCTGGCAGGAAGAGGAATAGAGTAGTTCGCCGGCAGGTCGCCTGGATCGCGACCGGCAGGATTGGGTTTATGAGCAAGCAGAGACAGGAAAGCCACTTGAAACCTGTACCAAGCATCCGAAGCGCGGAGCATTTTGGGTCGAAGATATCGGCCTTTTTCGTGCTGACAGACCATGCGCAGGCAAGCGGCGGAACGGCCCCTCCCGGTGGGGAGCGGTTGGCCACAAACTCTCTGCAAACGGATCACCTCACCACGGAGCTTGATTGGCAAATTCCGACCCGCACGCGGCCCCCAGGGCCAACTGCCATGCGGCGTTCCTCAAGCGAGAGTCTTTCGGGTCTTCCTTTTAGTTCGTCCCCGCCCCTGTCGGATTTGCATATCCAGTGCCGACCTTGCCGCTAGTACCCGCAGCTTTTAGCTCGCGGGCGGAAAGGTACGATGGCAAAGGAAATTTGTATCTCCAGCACGCCGCACGAAACGCGGCTTGCAATCCTCGAAGACGATCAACTCGCGGAGATTTACTACGAACGCGAAAACGAATACACCCTGGCGGGGTCAATCTATAACGGCCGCGTAACCCGCGTGCTTCCCGGAATGCAATCGGCATTTGTCGACGTCGGTCTCGAGCGCGACGCGTTTCTTTACGTAACCGACTTTGTCGAGCTTGAAGATCAGGAAGACTCCGATGAAGTAGAAAAGGCCGCGGAGAGCGGAGCTAATCAAGCCCCTCGTGAGATTCAGCACTCCAGCGGCCAACGCCAGAATGGGTTGCAAGACGGCTTGAACGACAAGCGCGGCGACCGGTCTCGCCAGAGGCAGGAACCGAAACCACAACAATTACCACAACAATTATCTGACACGCGTCAGGACCGCGCGCCGCGAGACCGTCGTCCGGCAGCCGGAGCCGCGCCACTGGTGGTAGAAGCAGTATCCCCTGCGCCCGGCCTGCCGGTAAGCACGCCCGAAGGCGCAGACCCGGAAGGAACCAGCGGCCGCCGCTGGCGCGGCAGACGGCATCGCCGCGGTGGACGCGGCCAGGGACAGGCTCCGGAGCCCGGCGCAGATGCTGACACAGAGCAGGAGAACTCAACGCCGCCAGAGTCTGACGTGTCCGGCGAGTTCGAGACCGCTACCGAGATTCAAGCCTCAGCGAGCGACCAGGGTAGAGTGCGCTCCGATCGCAAATCATCGGGCCGCCAGGTATTTTCCCAACAGCCAGTCGAATCGCCACGCGGAGCGTCATCCGCTCCCGCGCCCTTTCTTCTCCCCGGCGAGTCTCTTTCCAAATACGGCGCATCTTCTCCGAGCAGCCCTGCTGAACTGACCGGGGCAGCCGAGGAGAGTGCTGAGCCAGCAAAGCCGAGCTACACCTTTAAGCCCTCAACGTTGATTGAAGCGCCGCTTGCATGGGACGGCAGCGGATTGCTTCCCGGAGAATCGATTTCGCGGCACCGTGAGCGCGGCCTGGAGCCAGCTGAACGAGAAACCTCCCACGCACAACATAGCTTCGAAACCATGGAGGAGCTCGAAGGCGAGGAGTCCAGTTCGCCCGCGCTCCATGAGATTGCTGGCTCCACATCGCATGAGGTTGTACACGAGCACAGTGACGTCGACTCCGAGGAGCAGTTTGAACCGCGCCACTCTGAAGAAAATATTGTTGCCGATGAGGAGATGGAAGAGGAGACACAGGCCGCTCCGGCGCACGAGTTTCAAGCTCACGAGTCTCAGGGTCAGGAGGGTCATGGTGTTGAACACGAGCCTGATCCCGATGCATCGGCTTCGCACAACATCGACCCTGCGCCCCCCACTGGATTTCGTCTACTCGATCTACTGACCGGCAAAAAGAAACCCGCCGCAGCGCCGCCCAAGTCGTCCTATGCTCCGGGCGAGGGGCACGTGGAAGAAGAAGTGATTGAAGGCGAGGAGTTGGATGGAGGGCTCCATGCCCGCCGCCACAAGGCCGACGATCATGACCTCGACGTATATGAAGAGGAGACGCTTCCCGCGCAGGCTCGCGCCGGCGCATTGGGCGAACTGCTGCACGAAGCCCGCATTGAAGCCAGAGGAGCAGACGAAGAAGTCGACTTTGACGAGGACGAGGAAGAAGAGGGCGCAACAAGTAGTGCTCCGGCTGCTCCAGGACAACGTCGCGTAGACCGCAACGCGCGCGGCCGCCGCGGACGCGCTCCGCAGCAAAGCAATCGCCGCGGGCCCACGCGCCGCTCCATGCAATTGTCCGACCTGCCCATCATCAGCGACCTTCTGAAGCCGGGCCAGGAGATTCTGGTGCAGATTGCCAAGGAGCCGATTGCCAAGAAGGGCGCGCGCATTACCAGCCACATTGCGCTCCCTGGCCGCTTCCTGGTCTTCATGCCGACGGTCACTCATGTCGGCGTCAGCCGCAAGATCGAGTCCGACGAAGAAAGACACCGCCTGAAACGCATTCTGGTGCACGAGCGCGGCGAGTCAACCGGCGGATTCATTGTGCGCACCGCAGCCGAAGGCGCGTCGGAAGAGGAGTTGCGAGCCGACCTGCGCTTCCTGATTCATCTTTGGGATGAGATCAAGAACCGGTCGGAGTCGTCGAAGTCGCCGGCCCTGATCTATCACGACCTTTCGCTCATTGAGCGCATTCTCCGCGATCAGGTGAGCGCAAACTTCGCCAACATCTGGGTCGACTCCGAAGCCGACTACGAACGCATCGTGCGCTTCCTCAATCGCTTCTCGCCCACGCTTGTCCGCCGCGTAAAGCTCTACACCAAAGAGGTGCCGCTGTTTGAGCACTTCGGCATTCAGGACGAAATATCGAAGGCCCTGCGCTCGAAGGTCTGGCTCAAGTCCGGCGGCTCCATCGTCATCAACCAGACGGAAGCTCTCGTCGCCATCGACATCAACACCGGCAAATACGTTGGCAAGTCGGCGCGGCTTGAGGACACCATCGTCAAGACCAACCTCGACGCGGTTCCAGAGATCGTCCGCCAAATTCGCCTGCGCGACCTCGGTGGCATCATCGTCATCGACTTCATCGACATGGACGACCGCAAGAATCGCTTCAAGGTGCTCGCGGCACTGGAAGAAGCGCTCAAGACCGATCGCGCACCGACAAAAGTGCTACAGTTCAACGATTTCGGCTTGGTAGCTATCACCCGCAAGCGCGTCAAGCAGTCCCTTGAACGCACACTGAGCGTACCCTGCTCCACCTGCCAGGCCACCGGCATGGTCAAGAGCCCGGTCACCGTGTGCAACGAGATTTATGTTGAGTTGCGCAAGATGAAGAAGCACTTCGAAGGCGCCGACATCATGCTGCGCGTCCACCCGGAGACGGTGAAGGTGCTGAAGTCAAACAACGGAAGCTGGCTCACCGAGTTTGAGGAGTTGGTAGGCCGCAACGTGCTCGTCAAGAGCGATCCCACGCTGCATCCAGAGCAGTTTGACGTGCAGGGGTAGAAGTCAGCAACTCAGCAGCAACGACAACGGCCGGAGCGTTGCTCCGGCCGTTGTTATTTGTCGCTCTATCGAATCACATGAATCGGAATGCCAACCTTCAGATTCGTCCAGACTTGTTCGGCGGTGTATACGGGTGCTTTCAGGGTAATGGCCAGAGCGAGGCAGGATCGGTCGCCGACGGAAAGGCCGAATCGCTTAGTTTTTGCAATCAACGTTCCGGCTATCTTTGCCTGTTCGTTCGTGAAGGGTACTGCTGCCGGCACCAGAGATTGGATATCTTCCCAGGCTTCGTCGGGATCAAATCCCTTTTGGAGGAGCTTGGATTGCACCTCTGCGAGATTCACAGTGCTGGCAACAGCGGAGTCCATAATTTCATCCGTGAGCCTCTCATTGCCTCTCTCCTGAAAAATAATTGCAAGAATGGCGGATGCATCCAGTACAACCTCATTCATGTTTGGCTGCCTCGCGCCGTTCCGCGCTTAATTCCTCGGAAACCAACGTGCCTGGCTTAACGTATCGGCTTGCTCGTTCCTGAACACGCCGGATGCGACCTCTGATCGTGGAAATACGCAACTCATGGTCCTCTACGCGAAAAACCACTGATTCACCTACGTCCATTCCCAGCGCCTCACGGATTGCCGCTGGAATGACGATCCTGCCCTTTGCGCCGATCTGACCACTCGCCCTGAGTTCCATGTGTCCCCTCCATAATCTGGTGACACTATTATATCAAAATCCCACCTCGCTTGGAAGTGTCACCCCGCCCGCAACTTCCCTTCAACTTTGGGGCAGCGGAACAGAATGCTGAAATCCGAGTAACGACTACCACGGCTTGCGCTCTTCCGTCGGCGCACCCACCTCGCCGCGTTCAATGCGCCTGAGCAACTCCCGCGCCAGCTTTCTTTCGCCGGGGTTGGCCTCGCCGTGGATCGAACACAGATCCAGAAACTCGTCGCACAGCGCATTACGATCCTGCTGCATAGCGTGAATGCTTTGCAAAGCAACTGCTAGTTCCCGAAGGCTCGCGGCCTCAGGCCAACTGTGATCTTCTTCCTCGGCGTTTACTGCATCCGAAAAAAGGCCACGCCGCCCGCGGGCGCACTCGTCAAGACAGGCCATGAGCTGATCGCTGAATACGCGGTTCAGTTCGTCGATCTGTTCAGCGCTGAATTGGTCACGCGGGTCCATGTACTTGCCTTCTGCTGCATGATTGAATATTCAATTACCTTTTCTGCATGGCGGCTTCTACTTCGTCCGCGGTGTGCGGCAGCGCGGCGTCAAGGTCGATCAATTTTCCATCTGGGCCAACGAGAAAATCGCACTCCATGCGCACGCCCAGCTTCTCTTCCGGAATATAAATGCCTGGCTCGATAGTGAAAACCATTCCCGGCTTGAGCAGTGCGGGGTATTTGGCCGGATCGTGAACGTCGATACCCATCATGTGGCCGAGGCCGTGCAGCCAGTACTTGCCCAGCGGCTCTCCGTGCAGGTCTTTGCCGTGAGTGTTGATGTAGTTGTAAGCAACGGTGTCGAGGGAGTTGGGGTCATGGCGGTCACGGTCATTGAGGGTGGACTTGCCGGAGACAAAAGCATCGATGGCGGCCTGCTGCGCCCCGAGGACGATGTTGTAGATCTCGCGCTGTCGCGGAGTGAAGCGCCCGTTGGCCGGGACGGTGCGCGTAATGTCTGCTGCGTACATCGAGTATTCGCAGGCCGCGTCAACGAGCAGAATGTCGCCGTCTTCTATGGTGCGATCGTTGGCCGAATAGTGCAGAATGGTCGAGTTAATGCCTGAGCCGATGATCGGCGCATAGCTGGCGCGCTCGCACCCGTTCTCCATCCACAAGGCCGTCATGTGGCCGGCAATGGCGCGCTCATTCATGCCAGGCTTTGCATAACGCATCATGGCCAACTGCGCCTGGATGGATGCCGCAGTCGCCTTCTTTATCACCGCAATCTCGCCGGCATCTTTCACCAGTCGCAACTCCGCGGTAAGAGCCGTCACGTCGTGGGGCACCGGTGCGGGAGACATGCCAAGCGAGATGGCCGTAAAGCTGAGCAGCGCGCGTGCATCCGCGAAGTCAGGTTGTACCCAAATATTTTTGGCAAGCGGCCGCAGAATCCCGCTCGAGTTGATGAGCTGATTCAAAGTAGCTGGCAACTCCGTCAACGGCGCAACGGCATCGACACCCGCTGTCTTTGCCGCGCCGGGCGTTGATGCGTCCATCTTGGGGCCCGTGTACTTCTCTGTCTGCAGGTCGCGCGTGGGCAGGTAGAGAACCTCTTTGTATTCGCGGGACGCTGGCGGCTGCGAGGAGTCGCCAACAATCAACAGTGCCGCTCCCGGCTCGGTCCAGCCGGTGAGGTAATAGAAGTCTGAATCCTGGCGATAGGGCGTAAAGTCGAGCTCAGACTCTGGCAAAGCGAACAAAACCGCGATGCCTCCGTTCAATTTGGCGGCCAACGCCGCGCGTCGCGCGTGGTAAACATCGGCGGGCTGCCTTTCGAGGGAGTCAAGCGCGGGTGCTGCTGTTGAAACAATGAGCAATATAGCGGCGAGAGCACGACGTGGCATCATTCCGCTATTGTGAAGGCTCTCGGCGCAATACGTAAAGCTGGCCTGCACCTTGCGGCTCAAAGTGGGACTGTTGGCAGCGGGATTTTTAAAGTATCTGTCTTGCCATTGCCGTTTTCATGCTATTGTTGAACCAAATTCGAAACCAGACCTGTCCGCACGCACGAACAGGAGGATTCAAGCACTCACTTCTCCCTACACAGTATCAGCGATCGATATTATTTTGGAGAGCCTGCAATGAAGAGCTTCTCTGGTAAGCATCCGGTCATTCGTCTCGCATTTGCAGGCGCCATCCTGGCTTCGATCACACTTGCCTCAGCGCCCGCCAGCCGCGCCGAATCGTCGCGCTCCGAATCATCCATTGCCAAGCACGCGCGCAAGGTTCACTCGAAGCTTCAGAAATACCGCTCCGGTAGCTACCTCCATCTGGTCCTGCGCGACCACATCAACGAATACGGCGCTCTCGGCGCGCTCACAGATGCATCCTTCAGCTTCAAAGATTCCGACACCAACGCCGTGTCCAACATTGCTTATGCGGAAGTAGGGCAAGTCAGAACAGACAGAGAACCCATCGGTGAAGGCTCGGAGCATCATATCCGCACCCGTACGCTGGTCCTCGCGGGTGTTCTCGTTGCTGGAGCGGCTGTTGCCGCCGCTGAAGTCCGCTAGTATCGTGACCGCATAGAATTGTACTCTCCCATGTCTCCGAAGCGAGACCTGGGGCAACCCTACGCATCCCATTCCTGCACATAGAATCTGATAGATTCTAAACAGGATTTCTATGTTCCAGCCCATCGACGATCTGCGCATTCAATGGACGAAAGTTGTCCTTCCCCCCGTTTTCCTTGAAGAAGAACGATCGGTCACCGACGCCGCAACAGAAACCATCTTCAACGCCCGCCGCGAGATTGTCGACATTCTCAATCGAAAAGACGACCGCCTCCTGGTCCTCGTCGGCCCCTGCTCCATCCATGACACCAAGGCCGCACGCGAGTACGCATCGCTGCTTCAAAAAGCAATCGGTGAATTTTCAAAAGATCTGCGCATCGTCATGCGCGTCTACTTTGAGAAGCCCCGCACCACAATCGGCTGGAAGGGCCTCATCAACGACCCGGACCTCGATCAGTCCTACAATATCAACGACGGTCTGCGCCTGGCGCGCAACCTGCTGCTCGATCTGGCCGAGATGGGCGTTCCCACCGGCACTGAATTCCTCGACATGATCTCGCCCCAGTACATCGCCGGGCTGGTCAGTTGGGGAGCCATCGGCGCGCGTACGACAGAGAGCCAGGTTCACCGCCAGCTGGTCTCCGGAGTGTCGTGTCCTGTGGGTTTTAAGAACGCCACATCCGGCGATGTGCAGGTAGCTGTCGACGCCATCCTCTCCGCCGCCTACTCGCACACCTTCCTCGGCCACACCAAGCACGGCCAGTCCGCCATCTTCGTGACGTCAGGAAATCCGGACTGCCACATCATCCTGCGCGGAGGCACCGGGGTGACGAACTATGACGCCGCCTCCGTTGCCGCCGCCGCTGCCAAACTCGAAAAATCCGGCCTCCCGGAGCGCATCATGATCGACTTCAGCCACGCCAACTCGGTAAAGGATTATCGCCGCCAGTCAGTCGTTGGCAAAGATGTATCCGGACAAATCGCTTCTGGAGACCGCCGCATCATCGGCGTAATGATCGAGAGCAACCTCGTCGCCGGAACACAGAAACTCATCCCCGGCCAGGAGCCAGTCTACGGCCAAAGCATCACCGACGGCTGCATCGACTGGGCCGAGACGCACAATTTATTAGTGGAATTAGCCGCAGCCGTCCGCACCCGCCGAGCCAAATAAACTCCCCTTGCTCAAGCCATGATCTTGTGGTCGCCCGGGTTATACGAGCCAACGCTCTGTGCGCGTGGTGGCATTGGCATCACGAAAGCTCCTTCCCGCAAGGGCTTTCTTGCAATAGGCCTCGCAGGCCGATCTACCAGACGACGCGCCGTGCGGCACCCAGTATTGCGCCTGCCGATAAATACTTCGCCCAGTGAAATTCGCGCATTGCCGTCGAGGTCGAGAAAGCCGGCGTGACTTCGTTTGCAAAGCGCCTGCGCCTCAGCCGATAGACAGGGCGCAATGAGGACGCGCGTCTCCCTCTGGCGGCCGAGAGGCGTTTCCAGCCAGGAGCGAAGGCTTTCAGCCTGAATGCTGGGCTTGACTTCGCAGGCAAGCGTATGGCTGTGGCCGAGAACGTCGATATCGGCAAGCAGCACGCAATCGCCGCCGGAGCCGCTCGACTCGCGCCGGATATCTTTCAGCCGAATCACGGAGATCTGATTGAGAAGGGCGCGAAGAGCTAGGATGGCGCGATTCTCAAGATCATTGGATGAGTTGTTGGTTCTCATGGCGATCTCCTTTCTGTTTAATTGCCGGGGTCTGTAGAGGCGGTAGAGGCCGCGAAGGCTTCTCGTTGGGATCTGAAACTGAGGTTCGCAAATCAGTATCCGTGGACCGCGAACTAGCTACGACGCTGTTTCGGGTTGTTGGCTTGAACGTATGCGGCAGGAGCTTGAACGAGTTTTCTCCGTCGGGAATCATGGTCAAGGGGATTG
>Ga0302319_10012287_pt1 | contig 16161 bp, 13 predicted proteins | sample Bog_T0_2_FD_203319 | JGI IMG/M metagenome (GOLD analysis project Ga0302319, IMG submission 203319) | Peat permafrost microbial communities from Stordalen Mire near Abisko, Sweden - Bog_T0_2 | ecosystem: Environmental > Terrestrial > Soil > Wetlands > Peat | place: Sweden: Abisko, Stordalen Mire...
TGATTTTGGCATTATGAAGTGGCCCACTTCGGCAGTTTGTTTTGGCCCACCCCTGGACACAGCAAACTTCTACTCTGGATGTAAGCGTGAGCTTGGATCCGGAGGCGGAAGTTGGACTGGAGAGCCAAGGTGGAGCTGTTCGAGCAGATTCGGCTGGAGTATGAGTTTGGAGCAGGCACGATCCAGGGCGTGGCGCGCAAGCTGGGAGTGCACCGGCGGGCGGTGCGGGAAGCGATTCGGAGCGCGGTTCCAGCGCGACGGAAGAAGACGGAGCGCCCGCATATAAAGATGGCTCCGGCTGCGGAGTTCATTGACGCGATCCTTGAAGAGGATCGCAAGGTCCACCGCAAGCAACGCCACACAGCCACGCGGATCTGGCACCGTATTCGCGACGAGGTGCCAGGATGCACGGCCGCTGAACGCACGGTGAGGCGGTATGTGGAACAGCGCAAAGAGGCGCTAGGATTCGGGCGGCACGAGATCTTCGTCCCGCAGAGCTACGACTGGGGCATTGAAGCACAGGTCGATTGGTATGAAGCCTATGCCGATATGGATGGCGAACGGGTAAAGCTCCAGGTGTTCTCGCTGCGGTCGATGGCCAGCGGAGCGGCTTATCATCGCGCCTACCTGCGAGCCACACAGCAGGCTTTTCTGGAAGCACACGAGTTAGCCTTCCATTACTTTGGGGGCGTCTTCCGTCGCCTTCGCTACGACAACCTTTCCAGCGCAGTGAAGAAGATCTTGCGTGGCTATGAACGCGAGTTGACGGCTCGCTTTATTGCCTTCCGTTCGCACTGGCAGTATCAAGCCGATTTTTGCACGCCCGGCGAAGGCCACGAGAAGGGCGGCGTGGAAGGCGAAGGCGGCTACTTCCGCCGCAACCACTGGGTTCCCATACCGGCGGCACGCGATCTTGCAGAGCTAAACGCGAAGCTGCTGGCTGATTGCCGCAACGATGAGAGCCGGATCATAGCGGGACGCACGGAGTGTGTCGGTACGCTGTTACTCACCGAGAAGCAGCATCTGCGACCACTCCCGGTGGAGAACTTCGAGTTAGCCGAGGTCAGCTTCCCGAAGGTCGATCAGGCAGGATGTGCGAGGGTACGAACGAACTTCTACTCGGTGCCGTTGAGATCAGGCTCGGTGGTCGAAGCTCGTGTTTACTCCAGCGTGGTTGAGTTCCGGCAGAACGGTGTGCGTATCGCGCAGCACGAGCGTAGCTATGAACGTTCGCGGCAGATCCTCGACCTCGAGCACTATCTCGAAGTGCTCGAACGAAAACCCGGAGCTTTACGCGGCTCGAAGCCGTTGGCGCAGTGGAGAGCACAGGGCCGTTGGCCGGATAGCTACGACCAGCTATGGGAACGAATGAACGCGAAGCATGGCCGCCAGAGTGGAACGCGGTCCATGGTCGCGGTCATCCGTATGGGCCGCGAGTTTGGCTACGCAAAGCTGGCAACGTCAGTCGCGCAAGCGTTGGTGCTCGGCTGCACGGATGAGGCTGCAATCCGCCATCTACTCATGAGTGACGGACTTCAGCACGCGGCCGTAACGACGGTCGAGATCGGCGTACTGGCAGCCTATGAACGCCCGCTGCCAACGATGACCGAGTACAACCAGTTGCTGACGATCGAGGTGCCGGCATGAGCATGGAAGCCGCAAGCATCGCGCAGCACTGTCAGACTCTGCGACTGGGTGCCATCGGTGCTCAGTTCGCATCGCTGGCGGAGGAAGCCAGACAACAGAAGTACTCCCATCTTCATTACCTCGAAGCATTGCTCCAGACTGAGGTTGAAGAACGAGAACGGCGCTCGATTGAACTGCGAATCAAGGATGCGCACCTGCCCCGGATGAAGACGCTTGAGGAGTTCGACTTTGCTCAGTCGCCTCACATCCCGGCATCACGCGTCCGGACTCTGGCCGAAGGTGGCTATCTGGAACGTTCCGAACCAGTGCTCCTGGTCGGTGAACCAGGCACTGGAAAAACTCACCTTGCCACCGGCCTGGCGGTTGCGGCATGCCGTCAACGGAAGCGTGTGCGTTTCACTACCGCTGCCGCGCTGGTCAATCAACTGGTTGAGGCACAACGCGAACAGAGCCTCACACGAATGCTGGCACGCTGGTCGCGCGTGGAACTAATCGTCATCGACGAACTAGGATACGTTCCGCTCGCCGAGGTTGCCGCCGAACTGCTCTTCCAAGTGATCGCCGAGCGAGCGGAGAAAGCGGCCATTATCGTCACAACGAACTTACCGTTTTCCGAATGGCCACAGGTCTTTACCAATGCCCGGCTCTGCAAGGCTGTACTCGACCGGCTCACCGATCAGGCACACATCATCGAGACCGGCTCGGAGTCGTATCGTTTTCGCAGAACGCTGCGGAAGAAACGAAAAGAGTGATCCACGGAGGAGCCGCCGTTGCGCTCTGCTTCCGCTTCGCCCTACGGGCTTCGCTCCAGCAGAACGCAACACTTTCCTCTTAACCTTCAACGTTCCGGGGGGGGGCCAGATTAAACTGCCGAAGTGGGCCAAACCAAGTTGCCAAAACCAGTTCTGAAGCAGATTAGCCATTTCGCCAAAGAAATTCGCGACGCTGAGAACCGGAAAAGACAAGCTCTCCACCTCTGTAAATAACCCCTGCAAGACACAACTGAAAACTTCAAGCGCGACTCGAAAGAACCGTTCGTAAGTTTGAACGAAGGAGCCCGCAATGCAGATTTCGGCACGTCAGCGAATCGCCCTGTTCCTGTTTTCTTTGGTTGCAGCCGTCGCACTCAGTTCCATTCCTCTTTATGCCGCTGACGACAGCGGCTACACGATTCGCACCAACGTTGACGAAGTGCGGCTTGCCTTCGCGGCCTCAGACCGCCAGGGCCACGCCATCAGCAACCTGCGTCCGGCTGATATTGCGGTTGCCGATAACTCCACAATCATCCGCCAATTCCGCAGCTTCCGTTCAGCAGCCGAGAGCCCCGTCGAGCTAGTGATCCTGCTCGATGCCAGCGACTCAGTCGCCACCCAAATTCCGCAGGAGATCGCTGCGGTAAAGAACTTCGTGAATGGCTCACAATGGGGAGATCGCGACCGAGTGTCGATACTCGGCTTCGGTGGCCTGACCCCGGAGTTGCTTTGCGCGCGAAACTGCAGATCGCAAATCGCCCAGACAAAGCTCAACTCACTGCGAGCAGATGGAGCAACCCCGCTCTACGACGCACTCTTCGAGGCGGCTGAAATGCTGAAGCAAGACAGCGACCCCGAGTCGCGTCCCGCCATGATTCTTTTTTCTGACGGCGTAGATACCATAAGCATGCGCGGCATTATCGACGTAATCGAAGCATCGCAGAATCTCCAGTCCGCGATTTACAGCGTCAACTCGCGCTCTGTAAAAATAGGCGCCGGACGCGGCGATACAGTGCTGCAGTACCTAGCCGCAAACACCGGTGGTCTGTGCTTTTCGCCAGGGCAGGATGTGTCAGAAGTTCTGCGCAACGTACTTGCTGATCTGCACAGCGGATACGTGCTTACTTACGAACCGGCCGAGAAAACGAACGGGCAGCACTCCGTGCGCATTCTGCCAACCGCCGACCCAAGGCTGCAATTCCGCGCCCGCAGCGCTTATGACGGTTCCCCTGAGCAGTAGGTGAATCGCCCGATCCCGAAAGTAATCAATGCATGGCGATCGACGCCCGCAACCTATGTAGGAATTCAGTGCAGGAGTGTATTCTGGATTAGAGCTCCTTTCATACCATGACATCTTCAATTCGTAGAGTCCTGCTTTCCTGTTGTCTGTTGCTGTCCTGCTTTCCCGCTGCTAGGGCTGGAGATTTCAAGGTTTCCTCCGGGGCGCTGGAGCGAACCCTGCGCGCCCGTCTCTTCAACACTCCCGATCAACGTTATTACCTCCGTGGAGACGCGCGTTCGGCGTGCAATCTGTATGCCGAAGATGCGCGCCTGTCTTTCTCTGGTGATCGCATCCTCGTCCGGGTACACACCGGGGGCAAACTCGGAACCCAGCTCGGAAGTCGCTGCATCGGGTTTCCAGTTTCGATGAATACGGTAATCTCGCTGGCTCCCAGCGCAGAGGGTGAGACGGTCGGAGTGACCGATGCGCGCATGGACAGGGTGAGCGATTCGGCGGAGCTGAATTTCATCCTCACGCCCTTCCTCAGCCACAAACTGCCCAACAATATCAAAATCAACGCCGCAGCCATGCTGCGTGAGATTCTGACCAAGTCGACGGAGACAAGCGGCTATCCCCTGACGCTGGAAAGACTTGAGATCCGGCACGTGCACATCACGGATAACTTCCTCGTCGTGAACTATGACAGCGATATGCGTATCGATTAATCGACACCTCTCTTATCCAGCGAATGCCCGCAGACCGGCCGCCAGCGCGACGGCGATACAACTCGACTTCTATCAAAGGGAACTTGCCGGAAGGTATTGTGCCAAATAAAGAAACTGGCGGAGAGAGAGGGATTCGAACCCCCGATGGAGTTTCCCCCATGCCGGTTTTCAAGACCGGAGCCATCAACCACTCGGCCATCTCTCCGCTAATACAGTTTTACTACAACACGCCGTGAATCATCGATCCACAACAGCACAAAACGGTTCTAGTGACCTGTCCCAACCGCGAACACGATCCTCTGCGGTTGCAGAGGATCGTGTCGTGTTGATCCTTATAATTGTACGATGCGGCTGTGCTGTTACACCACTAGGTCGGGAATATCCATCTGCTGTTTGCGGAAGGCGCGCAGGAACGCCTCCACCACGGTCGGATCGAATTCTTTGCCGGCGCCGCGCTCTAGAATCTCACGAGCCTCATACGTCGTGCTTCCCTTGCGGTAGGGGCGGTCGCTGGTGATTGCATCGTAGGCGTCGGCCACCGAAAGGATTCGCGCCTCCAGCGGAATCTCGTCGCCCGTGCGGTCGCTGTAGCCCGAGCCGTCGAAGCGGTCGTGATGTGACAAGATGATCGGCAGCACCCGTCGCAGCGAGCCCCCAACCGGCTCCAGCAGGTTGATCCCACGGGTCACGTGTGTTTGCATCTCCTGGGTCTCATTGGCATTCAGGCGGGCCGCTTTGTAAAGAATCTCTCGGCTGATGTCGAGTTTGCCAATGTCGTGCAGCAGCGCTGCCGCGCGCACGTCTTCAATGCGTTCGTCATCGAATCCCATCTCCGCCGCGATACGCGCAGCGTAGATCGAAACTCGGTAGGAGTGATTCTGCGTGTAGGTGTCCTTGGAAATGAAGTGTCGCAGAATCATCAGCACGCCGTGGTAGGTCTCACGCAACTCTCGCATCTTCGCCGCATTGCGGTCGTACAGAGCGCCCATGGCAAATGCCGTGATCATCAGGGAGCCGCCCCAGACGCAGATGTCAAACCACTTTTGAGTATTCAGCACCTCTCCGCCGTGCTCAAAAAAGTGGGGGTTGACGAAGGTCATCAGCACTACCATCAGCAGGCTGGCAACCGCCGTCAGGGTGGCATGGCGCCTCCCGTAATAGTAGGCTGAAAACAGTGTGGGAAACGTATAGAAGCTGAGCAATATCCCGCGATTGGCGATCAGAAAATTGCACAGCGCTGCAATCACAAACAGCGAGAGCACCAGCCACAGCTCGCGATTCACGTCCGCGCATTGCTTCAAGAAGCTTCTTTTCAATTCAGTCTCCACGCCACCCGGAGTCGGGCCAAAATGCACCCATCTTCCAAATGTGCAACTGTCACAGAGTCGATTGGAGATTGATCGTACGAACATTTCCGGGGTCGCGCAATATTACGAAAGATACCTCCTTCCAAAACGAAGAGGGCAGCCGCAATGGCTGCCCTCCCCACACTAGAACTTTTCGGACGCGATAACTATACGGCCGTCACGTTCTCTGCTTGCCAGCCCTTGGGTCCTTTGACGACGTTGAACTGCACGGCCTGACCTTCCTTGAGACTGCGGAAGCCGTTTGTCTGGATAGCCGAGAAGTGAACGAAAACGTCTTCGCCATTCTGGCGGCTGATGAAACCAAAGCCCTTCGCGTCATTGAACCACTTAACGATTCCTTGTTCCATGATGTTACATGTTCCTTCGTGAATTGAAATCAGGCTGAGTGAATCGGAGGGATATCGTCTGCAGATACGTGTTCCGGAGCAGCGCTTGTTTGTCGCTCTCAGGGCGCCTCTACCGCTCGCGTCCTTCCAAATCATAAAGCGCGGCTATTTTAGCACTAGAAAGTTTGAATTTGTAAGCTCAATCTACAAACAAAAGCTAAGTCACTGAACATAAAAGACATTTAGTTCTTTGTGACGATTGTCATCGACAAAACCGGCTGACAAATCGCAGAGTGGGAGTATGAGATTTACCAGAATTTCCGGCAACGCTACCAATTCAACCATGAGCGAGGCACAGAGCCCCCTCGCAATGTTGCTTGGATGCCATGCCCGCATTCGACATTTTATGCAGCTGAGCCGTTCGCTCGCCGAGGCCCAAGACGTGCCGCACCTTGAAATCGCAGACGCAGCCTCGGCCATCTTTCGCTATTTCAGCCATGCCTTGCCACTGCATGAGGCCGATGAAAACGAAACGCTCTTCCCCCGTCTTTGCGCTGCACTTCCTCATGGCTTGGTGCGCGAAGCCGCGGAAACCATGGTTGAGCAACACAAGGCCATTGATGAACTAACGGAGGAATTGTTGTCACTATGCGCCTCGCTTAAACGCGATCCCGAGCGCTTGCCCCTGGTGGCGCGCCGTCTTGAACACGTTACTTTCGCTCTCGACAAGATCTTCGCCGCGCATCTCCGTCTCGAGGAGACCGTGGTCTTTCCTTTTCTGGATGAGTTGTTATCTTCCGCACAGATGGAGGAAATGTTGTTTGAGATGAATCAGCGCCGCAGAACTCCGTCCGGCGCAATCCATCTGGTTCAGTAGGGTTATCTCAATAAGATGTCCGAAGGGCAATTTGCGCCGAACCCTCATTCGTAGCGCAGCCTTCGCCGCCGGATAAATTCCAAAGAACAGTCCTACGCTCATCGCCGCCGCCACCGATGCGGGAATGACCCATCCCGGAACCGCCATCGGCCAATTCGGCAATACGACATTGAGGACTGCAATCAGCGCCAGGCAGAATAGCACCGCGGCAACCCCCGCCGATCCGGTCAACACCATGGCTTCCACCAGAAACTGCCGCACTACGTCCTTACTGCGAGCCCCAATTGCCTTGCGCACTCCAATTTCGTGGGTGCGCTCGGTCACCGACATCAGCATGATATTCATCACCCCGACTCCGCCCACCAGCATTCCCACCGAAGCGATCGCAATCGTCAACAGCGCGATCGAGCCCATGATGCTGCGGAACTGATCTGAAATTGCCTCCGCGGATGAAATACCGAAGCTGTCCGGTTTATTGAAGGCATCGCCGCGCCGCCGCCGCATGATTCCCGTAATTTCATCGGTGGCCTGCGATTTCTTGCCCGGCAGCGCCAGCGCGGTCAAAAAGTTTTCCTTATCCTGGGGACGGTGTTTCAGGTAAGAAAGATAGGGTATGAAAACTTGCTTGTCCGACGAGTTATCGCGGAGAAATACTCCCTTGCTCTTCTCCATCACGCCAATCACCCGGAAGGTCATTCCAGTGACTTGCAAGTCCTTACCGATTGCATCCTTGGCCGGGAACAGCGTGTCCGCCAGGTCGTGTCCGATGACGGCGACGTCAAGCCGATGGCTATTTTCGGTCTCGGTCAGGAATCGCCCTTGCTCCAGACGTGCGTTCTGCACAAACTCATAGGAGGGAGTCACTCCCTCGAAATTTACCGCCGTAACTTCCTTGCCGTTGTAGCGCGCGGTCGGAATAAAAGTTGGCGTACCCGGCGTAAAGCTCGTGGAATCCAGTTCCACGCAAACTTCCTTTACCGACGGCGCGCTTTCGCGAATCGCCTCGGCATCCTCATACTTCAAAGGCTTACGCAGGCGCAATTCCTGCGGCAGGCGGTGTATTTGAATTCCGGGCTCGAACTTATAAATAAACAGCGTACCGGTGCCATATTGTTCGAGGTTTGCGCGCAGGTCCGCATCCACCCCATACATGATGGAGAAGACCATCACCAGCACCACCACTGCGATGAACACGCCCAGCACGGTCAGCGCCGAGCGCATCTTGTTGACCAGCAGGGTTTCAATCGCCATCCGCGCGCTTTCGCCAAAGGAGAAATATCTAGGTTTCGAATTCATCCATCTGCTCCTTTAGGAATCTGCCCGCAAGGCTTCGATCGGGTTCAGCCGTGCCGCCTTGCGCGCAGGGTATACGCCAAAGAACAATCCCACCGCCGTCGATACGCAAATCGCAACAATCACCGCCGAAAGCGGAACCGCCATCGGCAGCGGCGTGGTTTTGTTGAGGATGACCGCCAGAATCCAGGCTACGGCAATGCCAATCACGCCGCCCATCGCGCTCATTACCGACGCCTCGACAAGGAACTGGCTCAGGATGTCCGAGGTGCGTGCTCCCAACGATTTGCGGATCCCGATCTCGCGCGTCCGTTCGGTAACGCTGGCCAGCATCACGTTCATAATGACCACTCCGCCGATCACCAAGAAGATCGAGACGAATCCCACCATTGCCCCGGCCAATGTTCCCGTCAGGTTCTTCCACAGGTTCATCAGGTTGTCGGAGCCAAACAGTCCGAAGTTGTCATCTTCGTTCGGCGCCACGTGCCGCCGCGCCCGCATCAGCGCGCGAGCCTCGTCCTTGGTTTGCTCCAGGAACTCCGGTGCGCGGGTCTGCACGTTGATGGCGAAACTGTCCGTGTGTGGGCCGTTAAGTTTGTACCAGGTCTGTATCGGGATGTAGACGAAGTTATCCTGCGGCTGCCCCATTACGTTACCAATGGGCTTGGCAATGCCGACAACCTCAAAGTCGTAGCCCTTGATCGTGATGGTCTTGCCCAGCGGATCGATCGATGGAAACAGCTTCTTTACCACGTCGGCCCCGATCATGGCCGTAAAGCTCCGGTGATCGTTGTCATTGTCGCTGATGTAGCGTCCGCGAATGACTTCCTCGGTATCCATCTCTCCGATGTTGGCGGTCACGCCGCGCACCGCAACGTCTTCGGCGCTCTGTCCTTCGCGCCGTACCGTATCGGTGAAGCGGCATTCCAGCCCCACGTTCTTGGGCAGCTTCAATCCGTCGCGCAGCGCCACGTAGTCGTCATAGGAGAGCTGCTTGTTGCGGCGCGCCGCCTTCACAAACGCTTCTTGGCTGTTGATAATGCCGTAGCGCGAGATCAGAAAGACGCCATTGCCCAGGTTCGCCACGCGATCGGCAATATAGGCGTTGGTGCCGTTGATCAGGGCCACCACCAGAATCAGTGTCGAAACCGAAAGAATAACGCCGAGCAGCATCAGAAACGAGCGCAGCTTATGCGAGAGCATCGTCTCCAGCGCAATGATAGTTGGCTCTTTGAGTCTGATCCGGCGCATGATGCTCCAAGCCTGGGCAAACGCCCGCTCTATTGAAATACGCAAGCACGCGCGGGAAGGTTCCACAACGCGCTCGTAAATTTGGCTTTCTACCTTATCTTACAAACAACCACGCTCCGGTTGTGGTAGGGGCAATTAAAAAGCGGGATTGGGATAGTCCCCGGCGGCTTCTCTGCGTAAGTGACGTACTCTCCCCGTAGACCACGCGGACTTCCGTAAGGCAGCACCGTCCATCCAACGCCAAACTGCTCATGCAGCCGGTGCAGGTCTTCTGCCGTAAAGTTTTTCCAGCGATCCAACGCATGAACCTCGTGCGACCAGCGTCCCGCCAGGTCCGGGAACAGCAGCGCCACGCCTGGATCCTTATCCCAGTCGGCCATCTGTCCACGCTCGGCCAGTCCGCGAAAGCCATGGTAGTCCTCGCCGGCGGAACTCATGTAGTGCGGGTCGAGCACAAAATATGCGTCCACCGGCGTATTGGCCTTCACCCAGTTGAACGCCTCCACCCAGTCATTGCCCGTGGACCGGCCCGGCCATTCGATGTGATGCGAATCCGGAAATGAGTCAAACTGCGCAAAGCTCATTCCTGCCGCAATCGGAAGCAGCAATAACGCCCAGCGCCATGGTTTCCCCTTCAGCGCGATCCCGGCCAGCAATCCTCCCGCCAGCAATATCATCACGATGTACGTCAGATGCAAAATTCGCAGCGGCTGGAATGGGGTCAGCCGCTCCAGTTGAGTCGGAATCGTAATCACGCACCCAGCCGCAAAGCCTATCGCAGCAAACAAGGATGTCCGCAGCGCCACTGCCGCGGCTACCGGTAGCCCCCGCCGTCGCGCCAGCCGGGCCATCCCCCATAACAAAAAGATGGGTGCAATGGCTCCCAGCCATTCGTACCATTCCCAGCGCATCAGGTAATGCTGCGTGCGCGTACGCGACGCCTCCTGCCACTCCGGCCCGCCTTTTTCCATCAGAGTTACCAGCAGCATGGGAGTAAAACCCGCCAACCGCACCGCTTTGTCCCCAAGCGCCCTCAGCGGCAACAGCAGCAATCCCAGGAATAGCGCTCCGTAGAATGCCATCTGTATGTGGACCAGCGCAGCGCCCACCATCAGCAGCAAAGCCATTGCATAGGCCCGTGCCTCCAAGGCCTCTCCCGCCGCCCGCGGAGCCAATTGCGCCACCGCCAATAAAATCAGCGCAGTAGCCAAGGTTCGCGGATGCAGATGTTGATCGACGATAAAGATGCACGTTCCGGCGACCGGCAGCGTAAGCAGAGTCCCTATCAGCAGCACTCCCCCCAGCCGCGCCTTCAGTTCCGGGAACAGCTTCGCCGCGAGTGCCCAGAGTCCGGCATAAAACGCCAGTAGCGTTCCGAGGTAGTAGCCGAAGACGGTCCAGTCCACCGGCGCGTGCAGCGCTCGCGCCGTAACCGCCACCAAGTCGTCAAACAGCGTTGGCAGGGTTTGCGGTTGGAAGAAAGCCGCGTCGTGCGGATACAGCGCGGGGTTCAAGTGAGCCTTGATCGCGGGCAGGTAGATTGCCTCGTCCTCAATTCCATAATGATAGCCATGGATAGCGAGGCTAGCTGCGGTGATCAGCAACAGCAACGCGAACAGGCGTAAGCCCGTGATGCGCCAACCCGAGATGGAAGGCCCGTCCGAAGAAGCATTCATATCCAGCAAACCCTAACCCTAATGATGCGATCCTCGGCTGTCAATCCGCCGTACCGGCCATTCCCCATTAGGACATGTCCCCCAAAATCCCTCTGGCTGCCTTTGGATGGTTTCCGTCAACGCTGAAGCTGTGCTACCGTATGCAAAATACAAGGGCCATTTCCGCGCTGGCTCTTTTGAGGCCGCGCTCAGCCGCCTGATCGAGGCGCTTTTGGAGTCCAAACATGTTCGGATTTGGTTTTAGCAAAGAAAAATCGCGCGCCAGCGCCGAGAAATATCTACAGCAGAACAAGCTGCCTCAAGCTATCTCCGAGTATGAAAAGATTCTGAAAGTCGAGCCGCGCGACCTTGCCATTCTCAATACCGTGGGCGACATCTATTCCCGGCTTGGACAAAATGAAAAGGCCATAGAACGGTTTGTCGTTGTCGCCGAGTCCTATGGCAATGACGGCTCCCTCCTGAAATCCATCGCCGTCTACAAGAAGATTACCAAGCTCAATCCCAATGGATTGGCGGCCATGGAGAAGCTCGCCGAACTGTATCGTAAACAGGGTCTGGTCAGCGATGCGCGCTCCATGCTGCTGCAAGCCGCCGAGGCTTACACCCGCAAAGGCCAGTCCAAGGAAACGCTTCGGCTACTCAAGCAGCTCGTTATTTTCGATCCGGAAAACGTGCAGGTCATCACCCGCACCGCCGACCTCATGACCCAGAGCGGCCAGAAGAATGAAGCTAAGGAGATGCTTTCGCAGACCGCAGCCACTCTCGTCGATCGCCACGCTCTCGACCCCGCGCAGAAGATTCTCGATCGTCTCATTGCCATCGACCGCACCAATCTTCGCGCCCAGGAGCTTCGCGCCCAGGTCACCTTCGAATTAGGAGATTCCGCAAAAGCCGTCGAACTCTACGAAGCGATTCCCGACCTTGACTCCCGCGCCGACGCCCTGCGTAATCTACTGAGCGCCTACCTGAAGTTGGAGAACCTCGACCAGGCTTTTCTGATCTGCCGCAAACTGGTTTCGGTACACCATGACTGTGAAGGCGTGTTGAAGGTGGCAGCCCGTCTTTATAAGGAAAACGATACGCTTCGAGCTCTCGACCTCTACAGAGAGTTTTCCTCGGACGTACTTACCCAGGACAAAGAAGAGGTGCTTGCTCATCTGCATGGAGCCGTTTCCCGCGTGCGTAACAGCCCCGAGGCTTTGCAGACTATCTACGACCTTGCGGTGCGTGCCGGCGAAACATCCATGTTCGCCGAGACTCTCGAACTACTGGCTCACGCCGCCGTGCAGAGCAATCAATTCGAGCGCGCTCGCGATGCCTACAAAGAACTCATGCATTTGGAGCCGGAGAATGCCTCGCACATTCAAGGCTACCGCCAAGTCTGTGCCCATCTTGGTCCGGCAGGCGCCACGGCTGCCTCAGCCCCTCCCGGCTCTCACGAAGAGCCGCAGACTCTTGAGGACTTTCGCCGCAGCGACGAACCTGTACTGCCCAGCCAGAGCCACCCGGAAGAGGTCGAGGAACAGATTGTTAACGCTCTCACCGAAGCCGAACTCTGCGAGTCTTTCTCATCCAAAGCTCGCGGCATTACGGCCCTGCAGTCTGCCTTGCTGGCCGCTCCCGAAGATCTGCGGCTCAATCGGGCCCTTGCCATTCTCCATCGCCAGGATGGCGATTCCGCGGGTGCCGCACGATGTTACGGCACAATGCATCGCGTGCTTGAAAACCTGGGAGAAATCGAAGCTGCCGGTTACTACGCCAACCTGGCCGGCTCCGGGCAGACCACCACATGGGAGGCTAAGAGCAACGACTTCGCCGCGCGCGATTTCGACCTCGGCCCCGCCGATGGCAGCACCGAAGAAATCGATCTCTCCAGCGAATGGGAATCCGTCTGGCAGGATGCGCCTGTCGATCCCTCTGCCGTGCCATCCGCAGCCTCACTTGCCACTCCAGTTGCTTCGGCCTCCAACTCCGCCGAAAACATCCCAGAGCTGCTTGAGGAAGTGCGATTCTGCCTTAGCCAGCAGATCTGGTCCGAAGCGGAAACCGCAATCTCCCGTCTTGCCGCGGCTTGCCCCGGCCACCCCGAACTGCCCGCCTTGCGCACCCAGTTGTCACAGGGCCGTCCGGCTCCTACGCCTAAGGTCGCCCCACCCACGCGCTATGGACCGGTTGAAGTCATTGAAGTCCAAGACGATGAGGCCCACGACAATCAATCGGCCAGCTCGTTGCACCCTGTGATCGCACCTTCGATTCCGGTTATGCCCTTTCCCGTTGCTCCCCCGGCAGCTCCGACTCTCAGTTCCCTGGCTGCGGAGTTAGACGCAGAGCTGGGAGACAGCTACGTTCCGGTCGCGCAGCCTCGCCGCGAGACTCCAGTACCTGCACCGCCCGCTACCGCAGCTCCCTTCGCCCCCGCTCCCACTCCGCCGCCGCAATCTCCTAAGCCTCCTACTCAGGAGTCCATCCCCTATATGGCTGCCTCCGTCGAGCCGGTTGCTGCATGGATGCCCGAAGAGGTGCCGGACCCGCCCCTGACTCCCAGCGTCTTTGGCGATCTGCTGCAGGAGTTTGAGCGGGATCTTTCCGCGCCCGAGCATGACGATAACGATCCCGAAACCCACTTCAACCTCGGAATCGCCTTCCGTGAGATGGGACTGCTCGATGAGGCAATCGGTGAATTGCAGAAAGTTTGCAAAATGGCCGGAAAGGGATTAAACCCGGCCCGGGCCCAGCAGGCTTATATCTGGCTTGCTACCTGCTTTGTCGAAAAATCCGTACCCGAGGCCTCGTTCAAGTGGTTCCTCCGGGCACTGGAATCCGCGCCGGATGAAGACTCGAGAACTGCCGTCAATTATGAACTGGCCAGCGCCTACGAAGCCGCTGGGCGCAAGCGCGACGCCCTCGACCACTTCATGGAGGTCTATGGCACGAACATCGACTACCGCGACGTGGCTGCCCGAATCCGCGACTTGCGAGCTGCCGTTTAGAGCATTTTCAGAGTAGGTGTGTCCCAAGGGTGGGTCTGCGGGCGTGGCGGATACGCCAATCTTGCGACTGCTCTGCCCGGGGCCGATCCGGCTTCCGGCTTTTTTCCCGTTGTGCTACTCTCGCCCGGTACGCAATTCTGTCTTTTGCGGTCTTCAGCGTAGAATCAGGTGCAGGGTTCCCCTCCTTCATCGCGCCGCTCTTGCGCGGATGAGGTGGGAAGCTGTTCGCCATGCAAATCGAGGGAAAGCAGGGACGCATCGAACCGACGATGGACGCAGGACCGCTGAAACAGTCTTCACAACCGCCCGCGCCGGAGGAAAATCCCGGCCAACCCGTTCCACCCCACGCTCACCCTCCGGTCTGGGCGCAGCGCCTGTTGCTGGTGGTCGAGGTCGCCATTGCCGTCTGGGCAGGAATGTTGGTCATGGTACTCCCCTGGACCCGTCTCTGGACGGAGAACCCTCTGCTTGCCGGATGGCCCGCTATCAATATCTTCCTCGATCAGACTTTCATTCGCGGAATGATCTCCGGCGTCGGCCTTATTGATGTTTGGATAGGAATCTCAGACGCCGTACACTATCGCGATCTTCGCTAGCTAGGAACTGTTTCGTCTTTCTTATGGCTGATCAATCGAAGTTCACATCCTCTCGAGCTCCACTCGCATACGAAAATGACGCCTTTCTCAGAGGGCCCGATGGCCGCCCCTTGCGCATCCTCGCCGAATACGCCGAGCCTCTCGCACGCTTTCGCCGGGAGAAAATTCAGGACACCGTAGTCTTTTTCGGTTCTGCGCGTATTCGCAGCCTTAGCAGCGCGGAGGAAGCCGGTGAACTCCTCGCCCGCCCCGGCGATGCGCAACTCGCGCCTGACCACGAGAAGAATGCCCACCGGGCCCAGCGCGCCGTCGACATGGCCCGCTACTACGAGGATGCGCGGCAACTCGCCCACATGCTCACCGACTGGAGCCGCACTCTGCCCGGCAAGCGTCATCGCTTCGTCGTCACCACCGGCGGAGGGCCTGGAATCATGGAGGCCGCCAATCGCGGCGCTCGTGAAGCCGGCGGAAAAACCATCGGCCTCAACATTGCCCTGCCCTTCGAGCAGGTTCCTAATCCATACATCACCCCGGAGCTGAACTTCGAGTTCCACTACTTTTTCATGCGTAAGTTGTGGTTCGCTTATCTCGCCAAGGCCCTGGTGGTTTTTCCTGGAGGCTTCGGAACCCTCGACGAACTCTTCGAAATCCTGACCCTCGCCCAGACCGAAAAGCTCGCCAAGAAGATGACCGTCCTCCTGTATGGCGAGGAATACTGGCGTCGCGTGCTCAACCTTGAAGTGCTGGCCGATGCCGGAACCATCGCCCCTCAGGACGTAAATCTCTTTCAGTTCGTGAACACTCCAGAAGCGGCATTTGAAAGGCTAAAGCAGAGCCTCATCCAAGACCACCTTCAATCGCCGCCCCGAGCCAAAGGCCATCAACCCGAGATCGCCGCTACCCGCACAAGGTTGGACAAGTAGCCCAACATTTCTGACTTCAGCGGCGATAACGCGGGTTCGAATCCCGCCGGGGACGCCAAATCCTTCTACAAAGTGCCGATAATATCGGTGAAATCTCTTTAGGCTGAATGGCTTCGAATACCCCGAAGTCCAAGAGTGCTCAAAAGATGGGGACTTCTGCCACTCCGTTTTTTCCAAAAAACGTTATTGAACGTTATTCAGGGGTATTCCAACCGAATGGCGAGTGTTATTTGCGAGTGGGTTGGATTGCTGTAAAGCACCCACATCTGCTAACTGCGGCAGATATGGGGCACCGGGCCGTTGTTGCCGGTAAGTATCCCCCGGCAGAGCCGGGGGCCTTATTTTGTGAGCCGCTCAAAGCGGCTGAGCGGGGTCGCTAACGCGGCCCCGGTGATTTGTGCCGCCCGACGGCGGCGGTTCAGCGCCAGAGATTGATCTGATCCAACCGTTTATCTTCCGCGTCCTGGTGCCGGATGTACTCCCGGATCACCTTCTCGTCGCGGCCAACGGTTGAAA
>Ga0302319_10012288_pt1 | contig 16161 bp, 10 predicted proteins | sample Bog_T0_2_FD_203319 | JGI IMG/M metagenome (GOLD analysis project Ga0302319, IMG submission 203319) | Peat permafrost microbial communities from Stordalen Mire near Abisko, Sweden - Bog_T0_2 | ecosystem: Environmental > Terrestrial > Soil > Wetlands > Peat | place: Sweden: Abisko, Stordalen Mire...
AACTTAAGATGCGCGGTGGGGAAAAACTGGAGCCGTATGCCCTGGAAAAACCACGGCGTGTTGGAGGAGACGAACGACGGCTGGTAGGCCCAGTTATCAAAGTTGTAGTAGCTGAACAGCCCAACGTAAGACATGAAGATGCCGGCGTCGATGTTGATGCCGTTCATCTTGTTGATGTGGTATCCGCCGTAGGCTTCCGCGAGGTAGCGATTCGCGCTGTCAAGATTCCATTGCCCCTTTGCCGGGCTAGGGTCGTTCCGGATGGTTGCCATGGAGTAAGCGCCAAACTGGGTCATGAACCTGGCGCGAACGTTATCCAAGTGGAAGTCGCCGCCAAGGCCCAGCTGCTCAAGCTGAATCTCGTTGGACCGAAAGAGTTCGCTCGACCCACCCATCGAGTTGTCAATCGGCTTGTTGAAGTCGTAGGTATAAGTCATGTCGACCCGGATTTCCGGAGTAAAGAATTTCGAATCGAAGGCTACGTCTTTGTTACGCGGGTTGCCGTTTAGCCAAGTCCAGTCCCAGTCCGAGAAAGGGTCAATCTTTGTCTTTTGTGCAGGTGAGGTAGCCGGAGTGTCACTTGCCGTCTGTGTCGCCGCTGTACTTGGCACGGTGAGTTCGGCGGCTGGTGTCATGGGGCTCACTTTTGTAGGAGCTACCGCGACAGATGGAGCTACCACCACCGCAGGCGCCGGTTCCGTTGCACGCGCATTACGTTCCGCTTCAAGCTGGGCAATGCGCGCTTCTAGAGCGCTAAGCTTCTTCAGGAGCACCTCCGGGTCCAGCGCGACCGCCGGACGGGTAGGCGATGCGTTGCTGGTGGCGCCATTGTCTGCATCCTCTGACGCGGATTTGTGCTGGACAGCAAGGTGCGTCTGCGCATCGGGTTGTACGGATGTCTGCGCGTAACCGTACTGGGCGTGAATGAATGCAAGGCTCAGAAGAAGTATCCAGGGTGAAGCTACAACTGCTGCTGCCTTTACTGCCTTATGCATCTGACTTTCCATGTACAGTTCTCCTCGTTACAAATCAGGTCCGGCAAGTCTCACTAGGCTACTTTCTTATGATTCGGAGGTTACATACTGTGGTCTTAAAAGTTACTAATGCCGATCTAAAGAGTTCATAAATGTGCCCGAAACGGGAAGCTCAGGGTCGCCCACTTGTTTCGGCGATTAGAAGTGAAAACAGAAAAGTCTAGAGATTTCCCAAAAGTCACTCGTGGCGCAATTGTTCCGGACACCCTATGGTTTCATTCAAAGCTCCTGCTAACTGAAGTGCATACGCACACAAAGCAAGAAGGCCTGAGTACATCAGCAAGGACACGCTTCACGGCCACGATTTCAGCGTGCTGTGTGCGACGCCGATCACTTTCCCGATGTAATGGAAACGTTCAAAGATTCCAGGCTACGCAGGCCGCATGAGCGTGCCGTATATTCACGAATTCTCTGTGCTAGTCGTGTTCTCCAGCGTGGCAGCACGCTTCTTTACCTCGCCCGCGTCACATCGTGGTACTGTCGTGCCAGCGTAAAATATTGCGTATTCGCAGCTAGTACGGATTGCCGTCCTGTATCCTGACGGTGTTGGCAATCCTGATAAGGATTTATGCCAAATACCGATGGTTTCCGCATCGCGGTTCTTGCAGGTGACTGCATTGGTCCCGAGGTCATTGAGCCTACGCTCGTGTTATTGGAACAAGTCATCCACCGTACGGGTGGGCCTTCTCTCTCATTTGAAGCACTACCAGCGGGTGCCGCGCACTACGCTGCTACCGGTGACGCGCTACCCGCACGTACAGTTGCCGCCGCGCGCGCAGCCGATGCGATCTTGCTCGGCGCAATGGGCGATCCCTCTATCCGATATCCCAATGGAACCGAGATCTCGCCACAGCTGGAGCTTCGATTCGAGTTAGGCCTCTATGCCGGGGTACGGCCCGTGCGTTCGGTGCCTGGTATCCCGAGTCCGCTTGCAGACCAGCGTGCCGCCACCCTGGATTTTGTCCTCGTCCGCGAATCAACGGAGGGACTGTTTGCTTCCTACGGCAAGGGAACGATTGAGAACGATTCCGTAGCTCGCGAGACTATGGTGATTACGCGATCCACGAGCGAGCGGTTGTTTGATTTCGCATTTCGCCTGGCGCAGAAGCGCAAGCAAGATGGCCGGCCGGGTGTGGTTACCTGCGTCGACAAGGCGAACGTATTCTCCGCCTTTGCCTTCTTCCGGCGCATCTTCGACGAGCGCGCGGCCAACTACCCCGAGATTGAGGCCAAGCACGCCTATGTTGATGCGACCGCGCTGGATATGGTGCGCAAACCATGGGTTTTCGATGTGTTGGTGACCGAAAACATGTTCGGGGATATCCTCTCTGACCTGGGTGCGGGATTGATTGGCGGGATGGGGATGGCGCCATCTGGCGACATCGGCGATGAACATGCGGTCTTTCAGCCCTGTCACGGCAGCGCTCCCGACATTGCAGGAACTGGCAAGGCAAATCCCACGGCTGCATTCCTTTCCGGTGCAATGATGCTGGAATACCTTGCAGTCCAGCACCGTACACTGGCCTGCGCCGAGGCAGCCGCTCTACTGCGGAAAGCGATCGACCGGGCCTTCGGGAAGGGAACGCTGCTCACTTCTGAATTTGGTGGCAGCGCTTCGACTGGCGCTGTGACCAGGGCGGTGCAACTGGCAATCGATCAATTAGCCGAATGATCTTGGCAGCCAGCTGTAGGTGAATCAGCCCCAAATGCTATTCGATTCGCATGTCGCTGTCATAATCTACAATCAGGAACTTGTCCGTTGTATGCACTTGGCGGATTTCGAGCCGTTCGAGAGTCAAGGGGAAGCCGCTCGTCTCGGTGGATTTTGTCATGATGTCGCGCAGCACGGTAGCAGCGTTGATCTTGACGTTGGCAGGCACCTTGCGGCTGAGAAATGGCGTAAGGATGAAATTCAATTCCGACGAATCGCTGAGTCGATCAAGCCGCGCGTCAGTCACGCCGATCGTTTCACCCTCCGCGCTGGGAGCCAGCGAGATGACCGTATTCATCGATACCGGAAAGCCGATGCAGCGTCCGGCAATCACCTTTCCGTACTTGCCACCTGTATGTACTCGTACCAGGATGCGGTCCCCTGAAAAGGAAAGATGCGGGTCTTCGGTATAAAGAGAGCAAGCTGAGTGCGCATCTCCGCGAAGGTAAAAGCGCCGGTCGGGAGTGTTGAAAAGTCGCGCCTTCAGCGTGCGCTCAAGAGCGCCGGAAGAAACTTTGAATTGTCCAGCCTCACAGACCGGGACACAGCAGAGAAACAAGCAGAAAAATAACGAAACAGAACGAATTGACATTGTCTTTTGAGGAACCGCTCCCTTGGGTCACAACGAGATTCGACGTGCTGGATACCTGGGCACACCGGAAATACACATCAAAGACGAACTCTGATTCAAGCATACTCTTCATCCAGTGTTGTTTTGGGATCATCAGGTCGCCCACCGTGGCACAATCGGCCATGCAACTCTTCAAATTAGGCGATCCCCAGCCGTATGCATATCGTAACCAAATGTAGGCATGTACCGCGCGGCGCTCCCCGCCATGGTTCCGATTGACTTGATCCATACTCCATTCCTGCGATCCGTTTGAGAAAATCACTGGCTTAAGAGCAACGATGGAGTAACATTAAATTTTCCGGAAGAGATACCTCTTGGGCGGTCTGAACCATGAAACTATTCTTCTCGCTCGTTGAAGCGATGTCGGTGTTTCTGGTGATCGCGTATCTCTACTGCAAGTCCCCAGGCTTCAAGCCGTTGATGGGCGAGTCTCTGCGTCGGCGCGACAAGCTTTATCTCTACATATTTTTCTCCATTATTTCCATCATGGGCACGTATCTGGGCATGCCCGTGCGCGATGCCATCGCAAACACTCGCGCCATAGGCCCGGTGCTGGCCGGGATCATCGGCGGACCGGTGCTGGGGCTCGCGGTCGGATTCACCGGCGGCATGCACCGCTATTTTCTGGGAGGTTTCACTGCATTTTCCTGCGGGCTTTCTACCACCACCGAGGGCCTGATCGGCGGTCTTGTCCATTTATATCTCTGCCGGCGCGACCGCGCCGAGCAGGTCTTCAAGCCGCAGGTGGCGTTCTTCACCGCCTTTTTTGCGGAGATGGTGCAGATGCTCATCATTCTCCTGTTTGCCCGTCCGTATGGGAACGCAGTCGAACTGGTGAAAGCCATCGCGATCCCGATGATTGTCTCCAGTTCCATCGGGGCGGCGCTGTTCATGAGCATCATCCGCGACCAGAAGAACAGGTATGACAACCTTGGCGCGCTGTTCTCTGACAAGGCGTTCAAGATCGCCGAGCGGACCATCAACATCATGCAGAAAGGTTTCACCGGCGATGCTCCCGCCAATATCGCAAAGATCATTCACCAGGAGACCGGCGTGGGCGCGGTAGCGATTACAGATACCGAAAAAGTGTTGGCGTTCGTTGGTACTGGGTGGGACCATCACAAGCCGGGCAGCCCTATCGCCGCAAACGAAACCCGGAAGGCTATCCAGGATCGCCAGGTGATTTTTCTGGATGGGGTGAACGACCATTATTGCTGCGCGTTGGATTCCAAGTGCTCGCTCGGCTCCGTACTGGTGGTGCCGCTTCATATCGATACTGATGTCATCGGCGCCATCAAGCTCTATGAGCCGCAGAACAAAGCTTTCCTGAACATGAACAAGAGCCTGGGGGAGGGAATCGCGCGATTACTGTCCAATCAATTGCTGCTTTCGCGATACCACCAGCAGCAGGAGTTGCTGACCATCGCCGAACTCAAGTTGATTCGCGCCCAGGTCAATCCACATTTTCTGTTTAACGCGCTAAACACAATCATTTCGATTATCCGCAACGATTCCGCGCGCGCTCGCGGTTTGCTGATCGAGTTATCCAATTTCTTCCGCAAGAACCTGAAGCGCAATGCCGATCTGTCGACCTTGCAGGAAGAACTTGATCATGTGAATTCTTACCTGAAGATAGAGAAGGCTCGCTTCGAAAGCCGGCTCGTGGTCGAAACGTCAATCGACCCCACGCTGTTGAGCCTAAAGATCCCGACTTTCACGCTACAGCCACTGGTGGAGAACTCGATCAAACATGGGATTTCACAGATGCTCGACCAAGGGATGACGAAGATCCGCGCCTATCGCGAAAACGGTTTTGCAATTATTGAAATAGAGGATAACGCAGGAACTTTCGACGAGGCAAAGCAGTCGAAAGATGGGCTTGGAATCAGCATTGTAGACAAACGTATCAAGAACCTGTTGGGAAAGGAATTCGGCACAACCGTCACTTGCGTGCCGCAAGAGATGACGCGCGTCACGGTGCGCTTTCCCGCCGAAGGTTGCCACGAATGATGCGCGCACTCATCGTGGATGACGAACTCCACGCCCGTGAAGAACTCGAATCCCTGTTGCAGGAAACGGGAGAATTTGCCGTCGTGGGTCAATGCGGAAACGCGGTCGAAGCCTTGCGCGAAATACGGCAGCAGAAGCCCGAGGTGCTATTCCTGGATATCCAGATGCCGACAATCAATGGCTTCGAACTCTTGAGCATGATCGATCCAGAGATATTGCCCGCCACCGTATTTGTCACGGCTTTTGACGAATATGCGGTGAAGGCTTTCGAGGAGAACGCGCTAGACTACCTGGTAAAGCCCGTTGAAACTGATCGGCTGGCGAAGACAATCCGCAAGTTGAAGAAGAGCTTGGGGCAGGGAATTCGACCCGTGTATGCATCGCCGGAGATTCGCAGTATCCCCTGCATTACGACCCACCGGATTAAACTCATCGGGATCGGCGAGGTGGAATTCGTTCGCTCCGATCTTGCGGGAGTTTATGTCGTATCTCCCAAGGGAGAGTTCTTTACCGAACTCACCCTCGCGGTGCTGGAAAGCAAGACCAACCTTGTACGATGCCACAAGCAGTTTCTGATCAATGTCGAACGCATCGACGAAATTTTGCTGGAAGATAGTAACTCCCCAAGAATCCGAACGACATCAGGTGCAACCGTGCCGGTTAGCCGAAGGTATTTCCGGAGGTTGAAAGAACTGCTTGGCTTTTAAGGTTTTCCCGGCTGCTGACAGACTCTTACTGGATGGCCCAGCCCTCTGTCCGGCCACTTACGCCTTGGTTTCGACCGTTTACCAGATTATCCGGCCTGTTACCTGGTTTTCTGATCTTCGCCCCCTTACCCTGCGCATGATTCAAAGGATTAAAAGTATCTTTGCCGCAGTAGCGTTAGCCTCTAGCGATTGTTAGAGAGGCGGGCGTTGACCGGCGGGAACTCCAATAGTGAAAAAGGGGGCACGTATGAATGCGCTTGTTCTAGTCTTCACGGCGCTGCTGGTGTTCGCCATTGGCTATCGTTTCTACGGAATATTTCTAGCCAATAAAGTTCTAGTTTTGGAAAAAAGGCGGGCGACGCCTGCGATAGTTCTCGATGACGGCCACGACTATCAGCCGACGAATAAGTACGTTCTCTTTGGACATCACTTCGCGGCAATCGCTGCGGCTGGTCCGTTGCTGGGCCCCGTGCTTGCTGCGCAATTCGGCTATTTGCCCGGCGCCCTCTGGATTCTGATTGGCGCCGTGGTGGCTGGAGGCGTGCATGACATGGTTGTGCTTTGGGCCTCGGTGCGCCACAAAGGGAAAAGTCTATCCACCATCGCTGAAATCGAGGTTGGCAAGACGGTGGGAACAGTCGCGTCCTTCGCCTTCCTGTTCATTCTGATACTTACTCTGGCCGGTCTGTCGATCGCCGTGGTAAACGCCATGTTCGAAAGCCCATGGGGCCTGTTCACGGTGTTTATCACCATGCCCATCGCGCTTCTGATGGGACTCTGGATGCACAAGATCCGCCCCGGCGATATCAAGGGCGGCAGCATCATCGGCGTGGTTCTGCTGTTCCTTGCCATTCTGGCCGGACCATATGTGGCCGCTTCGCCCACCTGGTCGTACTTGCTGACCCTTTCCAAGCACCAGATTGCGATCGCCATCCCGATATATGGATTTCTGGCATCCGTGCTGCCGGTTTGGATGCTGCTGTGCCCACGCGACTACCTCTCTACCTACCTCAAGCTGGGCACTATCGTGATGCTGGTTGTAGGTATTATTTGCATTCATCCTACCCTGCAGATGCCGGCTTTAACGCAGTACGTCCACGGAGGTGGGCCGGTCATTCCGGGGAAGGCGTTCCCCTTCGTATTCATTACCATTGCCTGCGGCGCACTCTCGGGATTCCACGCGATCATAGGCACCGGAACCACGCCCAAGATGATCTCCAATGAAAAAGAGATCCTCTTCATTGGTTACGGAGCCATGCTGGTGGAAGGCTTTGTCGCGATCATGGCCTTGGTTGCTGCCTGCGTGCTGGTCCCTGCCGACTACTTTGCCATCAACGCGTCGCCTGCTGCGTTCAAAACACTTGGGCTATCGGTTGTAGAACTACCACGACTGGCTGCCGCTGTCGGAGAGCATATTCAAGGCCGTCCGGGTGGTGCCGTATCTTTGGCGGTTGGCATGTCTTACGTTTTCGCAGGCGTGCCATTCATGAAGCACCTGATGGGCTATTGGTATCACTTCGCCATCATGTTTGAAGCCGTGTTCATTCTCACCGCAGTTGACACCGGTACCCGCGTGGGCCGCTTCCTGTTGCAGGAGATGATAGGTAAGATCTTCCCCAAGGTGGGCGAGGTGCATTGGATGCCCGGAATCATCCTGACCAGTGCTATATTTACCGGGACGTGGGGGTACCTAGTCTACACCGGCGACATTGCCACGATCTGGCCGCTCTTTGGCATCAGCAACCAATTGCTTGCCTCCAGCGCGCTGATTATTTGTACCAGCATGCTGATCCGCCTTGGCCGGGCTAAGTATGCCTGGACCACGGCAATCCCAGGAATATTAATGGCGTTCGTGACTCTCTACGCCGGTTACTTGAACATCGTCGACAACTATTTGCCGAAGAAGCTTTATCTGCTGATCGTGCTTTCGATTATGGTCATGGCGCTTGTGCTGATCGTACTTGTGGCAACTATTCGGCGCTGGGTTGAGTTGCTCAACTTGAAGGTACTGGTTAAAGTTCCTGACGACACGCCCATTCTGCTGTCGGATATATCATCGGAGTCGGTCGGCATGAAAGATCTTGTGGCTGCGGGGGAGCGATAATTTTACTGTGTGATATTTTCGAATAAACACAGGAATAACCAAATCGCGCATTGGCCGCCAAGGCTGGTGCGCGATTTTGCCTTATGCTCTCAAACGCTTTGAACTCAGCCACCCCAAGAAGTCTCACGGCAATCAGGCAGAACTTCTATAAGACTAAGGCGATTTCAGAGTTGTCGTGTCCTTATCAACCGGGATTGCTTCCAGGGTGTGATTCCGAACGCAGTGACTTATAGAGGTACGAATGCGCGGACTTCTGGGCGAAAAGCCTGAACCAGTGTTCGAGGCTTGAACGCTGCCGAGGTTCATTCCTTTGATCGGGACGCCCCTCTTTTTCTTAGTCATTGGCGGAACGGAGTCTATGAGTCACGACAGAAAAAGTCCCCAGGCGGGTTTTCTCCGTCTGGGGACCAGTCGATGCTCATTCCCGCCTTAGTGTATAAACTTCAACGCCAGCGGCAGCCCAACCAGCAGCAATGTTCCAAGGAAGAACACGCCGAAGATGAAGCCAAGCCGCCAGAAGTCTTTTGTACTGATGTAGCCGGTGCCGTAATACATCGGGGACGGACCGGTGGCATAAGGTGAAATTACGCCCATCAGACCGAGTGTGTAGCCGAGGATCATAACGACGGGCCGCATCGGCAATCCGGGCAAGGTCATCATCATGGCCAGAAAAACCGGCATCAGCGCCGTGGTGTGTGCGCTGAGGCTGGCAAAGAAATAATGCACAAAGAAGAAGACCACGATTACGCCGATGATCATGGACATGACCGATACCCTGGCCAGCAATACGGCACTGGATGCAGCAAACCATTTGAGGAAACCCACCCGCGCCAAGCCGTCGGCCATGGTCACAAGGGTAGCCAGCCAGGTCAGGTTCGTCCAAGCCATCTTGCTTCCGGCGATCTCGTTCCACGTGACCACGCCGGTCAACATCATCAACGCGCAGATTGCCAGCGCGGTCATGGTCGGATCAATCCATCGCGTCGCGCCGATCCAGCCGATCAGGGCGAGCATTGCCAGACCGCCCATCTTCTTTTCACGTAACGTAAGGGGGCCGAGTTCTTTTAGCTGCGCTCCAGCCCACTCGGCGACCTTTTCGCCGCGCTTCAGTTCCGGAGGATACAGAAAGTAGGTTAGCAGCGGCACGGAAAGAAACAGGATAATACCGACTGGAAGGAATCCTACGAACCACTGTGTCCAGGAGATGTCGACCTTGGCGATTTTGCGGCTGAGTTCAACGGCCAGCACGTTGGGCGCCAGGGCCGTAAGAAAGATCGAACTGGAAACGCATTGCGTGGCAAAGGCTACCCACATGACGTAGGAGCCAATTCGGCGCGGGTGGTCATTCGGATATGAACCGTAAAGCGGTGGGATACTGGTAAAAATCGGGAATGTGCAACTGGCGCGCGCCGTGTTGGACGAGGTAAATGGCGCCAGAATCAGGTCAGACAGGGCAATGGCGTAACCGAGGCCGAGGGTGCTCCTGCCGAGTTTATGTACCAGTGCGAGCGCAATGCGCCGTCCCAGTCCGGAAACTTCATACCCCAGGGCAAACAGGGAAGCCGCGTAGATGAGCCACACCGTGCTGTTGGAGAATCCGGACAGCGCCCATCTGAGCCCGTCTTCCGGAGTGCTTCCAACTAGCCGCAGCGTACCGCAGAACGCAACCCCCACAAATCCCACCACCACGCCAGGCAGCGGTTCGAGAATCAGCGCGGCGACGACCATCACAAATGCCGCAAAGTAGTGCCATGCCACCGGAGCCAAACCCGCTGGCGGCGGAATAACCGCGATAATCACGCCCAACGCTAGCGGGATGATCCACTTCATAAGTTTGTTTGGTTTTGCCGTGATCGGTGCTGGCGCGCCAGCAGGTTGCTCCACGGTTTTCGTCGAACTCATAATAGGTCCTCTCGTCGGAGTGCACGTTTATAATTACGCTTCTTAACCCAGAAAAATCAGTAAGAACTGAACGCTATTAGCCTCTTCTTCCGCGAACACTTTGCTTAAGCAGACATTGGAGCAACTCACCGGCTTGTGCATGTCTGCGTGCCTGCATCCTGCGCTGTTGTGTCGCTTACCCACGCTGGTTTGGGATATTTTCGGTCCGCCTTGCCCGCCTTGATCACCTGCCCGGGAACATCATGGCCAACGATGCCCGGCAGATCCCTGGCGATTTCAATCAGCGCATCGAGATTGACGCCGGTGTCATACCCCATCTGCTCCAGCATATGTACCATGTCTTCCGTGCAGACGTTTCCGGTTGCGCCGGGGGCGAACGGGCAGCCTCCAAGCCCGCCGAGGGAAGCGTCGAAATTGCGCATTCCGGTCCCGAGCGCCGCTAATACGTTCGCGAGTCCCATGCCCCGCGTGTTATGGAAATGCACGGTAAATGGCACCTGAGGCCAGCGATGCAGGACCGCATCACACAAACGGCGCACTTGTTCGGGATTTGCCATGCCGGTGGTGTCGCACAACGTCACTCCCCGGATGCCAATATCGAGAAATTGCTGCACCAGTTCCAGAACTCGCGACTCGGGAATGGAGCCATCGAATGGACAACCGAATGACGTCGAGAGCGATCCGTTGATAAACACCGATGACGGTCCTGCAAACTTGACGATCTCCGCGAACTGCGCCAGCGATTGCTCGCAGGTCATGCGCAGATTGGCGCGATTGTGCGATTGGCTCGCAGACATCACCAGATTAATCTCGTCCACGTTGCAACTCAGCGCCCGTTCACAGCCCTTTACGTTTGGCACCAGCACGGTATAGACGACCCCGGGCTCCCGGTTTATCGCGCGCATTACCTGCTCGGCATCGCGCAAAGTCGGAATTGCCTTGGGCGACGTGAACGAGGTCGCTTCGATCCTTGCCAGCCCGGTTTTGCCGAGGCGGTTGATCAGCTTGACCTTTTCTTCAGTTGCAACAAAGTTCGGCTCGATCTGGAAGCCGTCCCGAAGCGCAACGTCATTGATGTATAACCGATTCTTTCCTGCGGTTGTCATAAGCCTTCTTTCTTGCCTGAAATAATGCCGCGTTGGCGCAGGCTCTTAAGCATTTCGCCGTCAATCCCAATTGCCGAGAGTACCTCGTCCGTATGTTCGCCCAGGGACGGGCCTGCACCGCCTATGTGCCCAGGCGTGTCGCTCAGTTTCGGCAACACGCCCGGCACTTTCAAAGTCTTACCGGATGGAAGGTTGATGGTCTGAATGACCTCTCGCGCCTGGTAGTGCGGGTCTTTGACAATGTCCTCCGCGGTGTAGGGATACCCGACCGGAACGCCGGCTGCATTCAGTTTCTCCATGACTTCGGCAACGTCGCGCTGCTTCGTCCATTCCCCAATTGCAGCATCGAGGACTGCGACTCCTTTAACGCGTCCATCGTTGTGTGCGTATTGCGGGTCATTCGCGAGGTCCTCCCTGCCCATCGCGTTCATCAGACGCTTGAAGATGCCGTCGCCATTTCCCGCAACCAGCACGTACTTGCCGCTGCGGCAGAGGTAGGCGTTGGTCGGGGCGATGCCAGGCAGGGCAGCGCCGCTGGGCTCACGTATGGCGCCAAAAAAGTCGTATTCCGGAACGAGGCTTTCCATCATTCCGAACACTGACTCATACAAGGCCACATCGATGCACTGTCCCTTGCCGCTGCGCTGATCGCGATGATGCAATGCCAGCAAAATTCCGATGACGGCATACAGGGCTGAAAGCGAGTCGCCAATACTTACTCCGCAGCGCACCGGGGGACGCCCGGGCTCGCCGGTCAAATAACGCAGCCCGCCCATCGCCTCGCCAATTACGCCGAAGCCCGGCAGGTCGCGGTAAGGGCCGGTTTGGCCATAACCGGAAACGCGCACCATGATCAGCTTCGGATTGAGCTGCGACAACTGCTCCCAGCCCAGGCCCCACTTCTCCAATGTCCCAGGCCGGAAGTTTTCAATCAAGATGTCGGCATCCTTAAGGAGCTTGCGTAAAATCTCCTGTCCCTCGGGCTTCTTCAGATCGAGTCCGACCGATTTCTTGTTGCGCGACTGCACATGCCACCACAGCGAGGTGCCGTTCTCGATTTTGCGCCAGTTGCGCAGAGGATCTCCGCCAACGGGTGGTTCCACCTTGATGATTTCGGCGCCGAATTCTCCTAGAAGTTTCGCTGCAAATGGACCGGCAATGAGCTGTCCCAACTCGATGACTTTCAGTCCTCCTAGAGCGGTAGTACTTTTCCTGTTTTCCATGATTGCGTTGTCCTGCTTTTAAGATCGAAAGAATACCTAGCCAAGCCTGAGTTCCGCGCGTTGAAACACTCGGCTAAGTTCGATGGAAACTACTCTGGCACGCTGAAGGAAGTTTGCCAAGCGGTAATTTTCAGCGATTTCCCTGGAGAGATTTCCGTCAGCATAAATCCTGTGCGCGGGGCTAGGTTCCGTGACAGATATTTGGCGTTTTTTCCGTCGATTGCGCGCACAATTGGCGGCGTTCGCGTGCTGGTTTGCATCCAACATATACTGCTTAGCAACCTTGCCGGTTTGGGATACGGCAAATTAGCTGTTGTCGCGATCCAGATGTAATTGCGCTACCGGAGTTCCCGAATGCCCATGCCTGGCCAGTATGATCCTGACCAAACCCTCGTCCGCGCTCCAGGAGCAACCCGCTTTGCGAGCAGCAGTGCGTCGGGCAATGCCGGTAGCGGGATAGCGCCTGCGAACTTGCCGTTGGGCACGGTGGTTGGCGGCCGCTACGAGATCATCGCTCTGCTCGGCGAGGGCGGTATGGGTGCGGTTTATAAGGCCAACGATCTCCAGCTGGATCGGGTGATAGCGCTGAAGACCATACGCCCCGAGTTGGCCGGCAGCTCTGACATGCTGGCCCGGTTTAAGCAGGAACTGATTCTCGCCCGTCAGATCACGCACCGCAACGTGATTCGCATATTCGACCTCGGGGAAGACGCCGGGACAAAGTTCATTACCATGGAGTTCGCCGACGGGGCGACCTTGCGCTCGCTATTGAGCGAAAAAGGCAAGTTCGAACCCGCTGAGGCGGTTGAAGTCGCCAGGCAGATCTGCCTTGGGCTCGAAGTAGCACATGCCGAGGGCGTGATCCATCGCGACCTGAAACCGCAGAACATCATGCAGAGTCAGCAGGGGCGGATTGTGGTCATGGATTTTGGCCTTGCACGCACCCTCGCCTCTTCCATGACCCAGACCGGCGCGCTTGTGGGCACTATGGAATACATGTCACCCGAGCAGGCGCTGGGAAAAGAAATCGACGCCCGCTCAGATATTTTCGCCATAGGTCTCATCTTCCACGAGCTGCTTACAGGCAAAACGCCTTACCAAGCCGACACCGCAATTGCCAGCCTGATCAAGCGCTCGCAGGAACCTGCGCCTCCGGCCAGCGAAGTCGATGCCAGCGTTCCACGTGATCTTAGCCGAATCGTCTCAAAGTGTCTGGAGCGCGACTGCTCGAAACGCTACCAAAGCGCGAGTGAAGTTCTCAAGGATCTGGATGCATGGGTGGCAGGCAAAGCGGTATCCGCAAAGCCTTCACGGCACGCGTTCAGCCACCGGCAAATTTACGCGATAGGCTCAAGCCTGTTGCTGCTTGTATTCATTGCCGTCGGCATCGGATTACGTCAGCGCTCTTCCGTGACAGCTTCGCAACCTTCCCTGTCGCAGGTGTCTTCAACTCCTGAAATCTCCCTTGCCGTCCTCCCTTTTCGCAATGCCACGGGCGAGCAAGACTTGGAATGGATTGGCAGCAGCGTGGCAGAGATGTTGACCACCGGGATCGGAGAATCGCAGCATCTGCGGACCGTCGCGCCGTATCGGATGCACCAGGTGCTCTCCGATTTGCGAATCGCGCCTGACAACATGCTTGATCCGGCGATGCTCCATCGCATCTCGGAATTCAGCAAAGCGGACACGGTAATCTGGGGCCAGTACGTAAGACTGGGCGAGCAAGTGCATTTTGATCTCACGCTGCAAAACGTGAAAACCGACCGCCAGGTTTCGCTCAAGGTAGATGCCGCCAACCAGAACGATATTCCCGCGGCGGTTCGCCGCATGGCAGACGCGGTGCGAAACAACCTCTCCATCCCCAGTGACGTAATCAAGGAGTTACAGGCCAGTTCCTTCTCGCCCCGGTCGAATTCCTCCGCCGCTCTGCGCGCCTATAACCAGGGCGAGGAGTTCCTCCACGGCGGAATGAACCTAGAGGCGCTAAAGAGTTTTCAGGAGGCGACGAAAGAAGACGGGTCTTTTGCGCTGGCATTCTCGGAGCTCGCGCAAGCTTTCTCTCACTTAGGTTTCGACCGTGAGGCGGAGCAGGCGTCGCGCAAAGCTGAAGAGCTAAGTCTGCGAGCGCCAGTCGTGGAGAAGTATCTCATCGATGCCCAACATGCCTTGATATTGAAGGACGGCAAGAAGGCTATCCCGGCCTACGAAAATCTCGCCAAAACGCGTCCAAATAACAACGATGTCAAGTACGCCCTCGCGGGTCTCTACCTCGATCAGGGTCAGATTGACAAGGCTCGCGAGCAGCTTACAAAGATACTTGGCAGCGACCCCAAAGACCTTCAGGCAATCTGGCGCATGGGTGTCACCGAGATCGTGGCGAACAATCCCCAGGCTGCGCTCGATCCACTGACCCGCGGACTTACCCTGTCCATGCAGCTTGATAATCAGGAACAGCGGGCGCTGATGCTGCAGGCCATTGGCATCTGCTATCGATTGCTGAATAAGCCGGACGCTGCATTACGCAACTATCAGGACGCAATGGAAATCAATCGCCGGCTTGGACTCAAGCGCAATCTCGCCGGAAACCTGATTGAAACCGCCCAGGCAGATAACATGCTGGGCAAACCTGACGACGCCATGCGGAGCTATTCCGAAGCGCTGAAGTTGCAACGCGAGATTGGAATCCAGAAAGAGAGCGGCGATACCCTTATTGACATGGGTGTTCTGCTGGCTGATCGCGGACAGTACGATAAGGCTCTACAGGCTTACAAGGAATCGTTACAGATCCAGCGCAATGCGGGCGATACAAAGTATGAAGCACTATGCCTGAATAACATGGGTTTGGTGTATCTTGCACGAGGCGAAGCGGACGACGCTTTGACTTACTTGCAGCAGGCTCTGGAGTTGCGCCGGAAACTGAATCTGCCCGCTGACATTGCCGAGACCATGGGTAGCCTGGGCGAGGCTTACACCTCGAAGGGACAGTACGACCGCGCACTCTCGTCCTTTATGGATGCGCTGACCTTATGGCGCAAGGCCGGCGATGTGCAAAACGCCTCTGCCGAATATAACGAAATGGGACTTGTCTTCCTTTATCAGGCGCGCATGGGCGCGGCAATTGACGCCATGCAGGACGCAGTGAAGGGCCTGCGCGATGCTGGACAGCACAACAGGGATTTCGCCGAGTTCCTCGCCAACTTGGCCGACGCGCTTGCCCAGGCTGGAAGGGGCGGCGAGTCGGCCAAATTGCTGGAAGAAGCGGCAGGAATTGCTCGCGAACTGAAGAACCCCGCTCTGGAAGCAACGGTACACAACGCCCAGGGGAATGTTCGAATGTACGCTGGCGACCTGAAAGGCGCGAAGGTCTCTTTCGAGCAGGCGTTGCGAGCCGCGTCCCAGGGCACGGAGAAGGAAAAGACCTTGACTGCGAAGATGAACCTCGCCAAGGTCGCAATTGCCGAGGGCCGTCCGCAAGCGGCGCTTCGCGATCTGCGTTCAGTCTCGCAGAAGGCGTCAGCCACGGGATTGCAGTATCTGTCGCTGCAAAGTTCCCTGAGTCTGGCCGAAGCGCTGGTGAAAAGCAAGGACTACGCCGGTGCCAAGGATCAATTGGAGCGAATCTTGGGAACGAGTGATCGGCTGGGCACCCGGGTGCTCACCGCGAAAATCAACTATTGGATTGCAAACTCCATGCGCGCAACCGGTAACTCCGAAGCTGGAGCAAGATATAACC
>Ga0302319_10012290_pt1 | contig 16160 bp, 14 predicted proteins | sample Bog_T0_2_FD_203319 | JGI IMG/M metagenome (GOLD analysis project Ga0302319, IMG submission 203319) | Peat permafrost microbial communities from Stordalen Mire near Abisko, Sweden - Bog_T0_2 | ecosystem: Environmental > Terrestrial > Soil > Wetlands > Peat | place: Sweden: Abisko, Stordalen Mire...
GCCATGGAATCCTCTTCCTGTTCCTCGGCATACGGGAGGTACCTGAGCATACCCGGCCGGGAACGCCCGCCGTGCACCTTCCTGGGCCCCCGCCCTGTTAAAGTTGCTGCACTCCATTGACGAGGCATGGCATGAAATTCAACCGGATCGCCATGGCGCTTTTCAGCGTCGTCATCGGCATCACCGTGCTGTACGGTGGGCTGATCCTGTGGATCAACTGGCCGATCCGGGACTTCTCCCTGAGCCGGAGCGGAGTGTTCGGGGAAAGCTTCGGCGTGATCAACACCATCTTCTCCGGCCTGGCCTTCGCCGGGCTGATCCTCACCATCCACCTGCAGAGGAATGAACTGGCCGAATCCAAGGAGACCTTCCGCAAGGAGCGGTTCGAGGATTCCTTCTACCGGCTGCTGGACTACTACCGGCAGAACCTGGACGACATCAAGATCATCGACCACCGGACCGGCACCGGACACGATGGGGTCGCGGCCTTGAGCTTCCTGATCAAGAAACTGCATACCGTCATGCAGAAGTACAGCCATTTCCTGGAAACCGACGCCGAGGACGACAAGAAGGTCTACTACTTCAAACTGTTCCTGGAGGCCCAGCGGATCCTGGGCCGCCAGACCCGCTATCTGGGCACCCTCGAGTGTCTACTGGAACAGATCGAGCATGAGCTGCCGACGGTCGAGGCCAGGACCCCCTATTGGCGGATCCTCATGTCCCAGCTGACGATTTTCGAGGTGAAGTATATTTTCTACACCTGCCTGGTGGCCCCGAAAAACGACAACCTGCGCAACCTCATCCATCGTTCAGAGCTGTCCAGGCACCGCATCATCGAAAGCACCATCAACCACCACCACCTGGATTTCTACCAGCATGTGCATGGTTTCGAACTGGCCCACAACAAGCCAAAGATCGTGCTGCCCTACGATAAGCACGAACTGCGCCGGATCCGGCAGCGCCTCAACCAGGCCAACGTCCCCCCGGACGAAACAGCCGACCTTGTCCAATAAGTTAGCTATCTACTTAATAAACCAGAAACTTATAACTAAAAAGGTGATCCAACCCGGCCCTGACCCGATTAAGCTGGGCCGATGCTGCCCCTGACCCGAATCTCCCTGCCCTGCTCCGCGCTCGCCCTGGCCCTGGGATGCGCCGCCAACGCCAACGCCTCCCACTTCTCCCCAGCTCCCGGCGCCTCCCTGCCGGCGGCCCTGGAGGACGCCGCGACCACCCGCCACCAGATCACCCTGGCCGGAACCGCCATCCCCTACACCGCCACCGCCGGGCACCTCACCGCCACCGATCCGGCCGGGAGCGGCCCCGAGGCGGCCTTCTTCTACGTGGCCTACACCGCCGATGGCCAAGCGCCCGGGACCCGCCCCCTGACCTTCTGCTACAACGGCGGGCCGGGCTCGGCTTCGGTCTGGCTGCACCTGGGCTCGTTCGGCCCCAAGCGGCTGGTGACCGGAGACCCCTCCACCACCGGCCAGGTTCCCTTCCCGCTGGTGGACAACCCGGAATGCCTGCTGGACACCACCGATCTGGTGTTCGTGGATGCGGTGGGCACCGGCCTTTCCGAGGCAATCGCCCCGAACACCAACCAGACCTTCTGGGGCGTGGACGCGGACGCGGCGGTGTTCAGGGATTTCATCCGCCGCTACCTGGCGGTCAATCACCGCCAGGGCTCCCCCCTGTATCTGTTCGGGGAATCCTACGGCACCCCGCGTTCGGCCGTGCTCGCCAATCTCCTCGCCAACGGCGGGATCGACCTGACGGGGGTGGTCCTGCAATCCTCGATCCTGAACTACAACACCAACGCCGGCGCGGGCCCGGGGATCAGCGCCGGCGGCTTCCTGCCCACCTACGGCGCCATCGGGGCCGACTACCGGCTGGACACCCCCGCTCCCAATGACCTCCCGGCCTTCGTCCAGACCATGCGCCAATTCACCGCCAGCGCCTATGCCCCCGCGGTGACGGACTGGCTGCGGGCGGGGACCGCCCCGGACCCGGCCCTGGTGACCCAGCTGACCAACGACACCGGCATCGGCGCCTCCCTCTGGCAACAGGAACTGAACCTGCTGCCGGTGGACTTCCAGACGGACCTGGTGCCCGGGACCCTGATCGGCCGCTACGATGCCCGGGTGTCCGCGCCCGTGGGCAGCCCTCTGGCCAGCCAGGGCGACCCTTCCAGCACCTTCATCACCGAGCCCTTCACCGCGGCCATCGCCGGCTACCTCGCCGGGTTCCTGGACTATGCCGACGGTTCGGACTACACGGTCATGGGCCAGGCCGACGACGATTGGGACTTCTCCCACGATGGCCTGCAACTCCCCGATACCATCCCCGACCTGGCCGCGGCCATCGCCCAGGTGCCCGGACTGAAGGTCCTCTCCCTCAACGGCTATCACGACCTGGCCACCCCGTTCTACCAGACCGAGCTGGATCTGGCCCGCCTTGGCCAGCAGCCGAACCTCCAGGTCAGGCACTACAGCGGCGGCCACATGGTCTACCTGGACGACGGCTCCCGGCCGCTGGAGAAGGCTGATCTGGTCGCATTCTTCCAGGGCGCGCCCGGCTGGGCGGCGAGCCCGGAGTCCGCGCCCGCCGGCGGCTCAGCGACGCCTTGGCCCGGCCCCCGCCAGTTCCTGCCCCCGGCCGTGACGGCCCCCGCCGCCGGGCCGGTCCCACCCGGAACCCTCCGGCCGGTCCTGAACGATCCCTATGTACCGCCCGGCAAATGGCATCCCCAACCGGGCACGGCCACCACCGGGCCCGCGCTCAGGGCCCAGGTGGAACGGAAATTGAAGGCCGCCCAACCCAGAAAACCATCGCTTTAATCTACTGGAGCACCTCGGACATCGGCTGGGTGGTGGGCCACTCCTTCATCGTCTACGGCCCCCTTTCCTGCGGCGCCACGGTGTTCTGCCGGGAGGGGGTGCCGGACTATCCCAGCCCGGACGTGACCTGGGAGCTGTGCGAGCGGTTCGGGGTCAACATCATGTTCACCGCACCTACCGCCGTGCGCATGTGGATGAGCCACGGGCCTGAGGCCCCCTCCAAGTCGCCTCCCTGAAGGATTATGTGCGCCAGGACCTGGGCCCCATCGCCACCCCCTCGGAGATCGAGATCCGAACCGCACTGCCCAAGACCCGCTCCGGCAAGATCCTCCGCCGCTACCTGAAGGCGGTGGAAATGGGCGAGGATCCGGGGGACCTCTCCACATTGGCGGATTGACCGCACCGGGACAGCCCAAGAACCTCTGTTGGCCGTGCCATTTCCCAAGCCGCGACCGGCCTGGAGCCCGGTTTCGGACCCATTGATTCACCCCATAGTGATAATGTATTTTTTTCGCGAATTGTAGTTTTTTGGGTTGACGGTCAAATGCGGAGGGGGCAACCTTGCAATGGGTCAAGGACCGGAAAGGAGGTTGAGATGGACAATCGTGAACAAAGCGAACCTCCGTCGTGCAGCCTCCTCCTGAGGTTCTGAACATTCCATTGGGGATGGCCCAGGGGCCCGGTCGGGGTGGCAGCCGTCATCGTGAACGGGAAGCCGGCATGGCGGGGTGATACTCCGGGAGTTGAACGCTATGGCGTTCCGCGGATTCCCGGGATTCAACCCCGGCCCGCCCGGCCAGCCACCCCGGGGGGTAAAAGGACCGCAGGCGGAGGACTCACCCTGGGCCCGGGCCGGAGCCGGCCCCTGCTTGCCCGTTTCCCCACCCAGTGCCGGTGCACCTTGGGCCCGTTCCATGGAAACCAACGGACGCTGCCACGCCCCCCCAGGCAAAGGCGGCGGGCCCAGAGGCCGACGGACTCCCACCTTTGAAGGTCCATGAAACAGCAGCAGCCGGTTCACCTTTTATGGCCTGAGTGTGGGGCCCATACCTTCTTCCCTATAGACCCTCGAATTTTTGAAAGCATCACCATGGCTCAATCGCCCGATAATTCAAAGAACGCGCCAGGTATTCATCCCGCCTCCGGCGACTTCCTCAGCAAGACCCGGGTGGTCAAGAGCCTGTGGATGCAGCGGGTCCTCACCTTCCTCATGGTGTTCGGCCCCGGTCTCATCGTGATGGAGGCCGACAACGACGCCGGCGCCGTATCCACCTATACCCAGGCCGGGGCCCAATACGGCCTGAAGCTCCTGTGGCTCCTGATCCTGCTGCTGCCGGTGACCTACTTCTGCCAGGAGATGGTGGTGCGCCTGGGCATCGCCACCGGGGAAGGCCACGCGGCCATGATCTACAAGCGGTTCGGCAAGTGGTGGGGGCATTTTTCCCTGTTCGATCTGGAACTGGTGAATTTCTTCACCCTGGTCACGGAATTCGCCGGCATCAGCCTGGCCTTCAGCGCCATCGGCGTCTCGCCCTGGGCCTCGGTCCCGGTGGCCGCGGTGGGGCTCATCACGATGGTGATGACCGGCAGCTACCTGCGCTGGGAACGGATCACCATCTTCCTCTGCCTGCTGGATACGACCTGGTTCTGGATGGGGGTCAAGGGCGGCTTCAGCACCACCGAGGTCGTCCACAGCACCCTGTTCCCCGGCTCACCCGCCGGCGGCTTCACCTTCGACTATGTCTTCCTGGTGATCGCCATCGTCGGCACCACCATCGCGCCGTGGCAGCTGTTCTTCCAGCAGAGCTGCGTGGCCGACAAGAAACTCCGGTTCAAGGACCTCAACGCCTCCCGCTGGGACACCTTCATCGGCGCGGTGTTCACCATCCTGGTGGCCGGTGGCATGATGCTGGCCGGCGCCTGGATGTTCAAGAACCACGTGGCCTACACCGACCCGGCGGCCATGGCCACGGTCATGGGCCCGCACCTCGGCCCGGTGTTCAAATCGGCGCTGCTGATGCTGATGGTGAACGCCTCCATCCTGGGCACCACGGCGGTCTCCCTTTCCAGCGCCTGGGCCTGGGCCGAGGTCAAGGGCTGGGACCACAGTCTGCAGCTGAAATTCAAGCAGGCTCCGGGATTCTACCTCACCTACATCGGCGCGGTGATGGCCGCCGCCGGCATCGTGCTGATCCCCAGGGCTCCGCTTCAGGCCATCATTCTCGGGGTGCAGGTGCTGGCGGGGGTCATGCTGCCCAGCGCCCTGGTCTTCCTGCAGATCCTGCTCAACGACAAGGAACTGCTGGGCGAGCGCTTCGTCAACCGCCCTTGGAACAACCGCATCAATTGGATCATCATCGCAGTCATGTTCGCCCTTTCCGCGGTGCTGGCCGCCCAGGTGCTGCTGCCCAGTCTGTTCCACGCCGCTGCATGACGCACCTGCAAATCTGGCCCCTTCCTGTGGAGATCACTTTTGAAACGCTTGGGCTTCTCCCTTACCCTTAGCCTTACCCTTTCCCTGGCCTCGGTCCTGGTCGGCCCCTGTTCATTCGCCCAGGAGGTACCTGCCTCGGGCGAAGCCTGCACGCCCAAACCGTTGAGGGAAATCTTCACTTCCGGTGCGGGAGTGACCGACCCGGGGGTCCTGCAGTTCAATGCCGGCACCCAGACTCGCTATGGCCGGGACGGCTCGGAAGCCATGGCCTTTCCCGCCGAGGTCTTCCTGGGGATCACCTCCTGGTTCGATCTGCGCGCGGCTTGGAACGGACCGACCAGCCTGAAAGACCCCCAGGGATCAAGTCAAAGCGGCGGCGCTGATCCGCTGTTCGGAAGCCAGATCCAGGCCCTCCACCAGGAAAAGGCGGGACTGGACCTGGGCCTGGCCTATTGGCACAAACTGCCTCGGGCCAGTGTCGAAAAGGGAATCGGCAGCGGCAAGGCCGACGACACCTTGCTGCTGACCGCTTCCCGGACCATTGGATGCTGGGAATTCGATCTGAATGCCGGCGCTAACTGGCTCGGTCGCCCCGGGGCGGACAGTCGCTCCCGCCAGGGAGTGGGCTCCCTGGCGGTGACCCGGGCCTTCGGCGCCTGGAACGCATCCCTGGACACCTTCGCCTTGGCCGCCACCGGGGCTGGCCCCCGGACCGTCACCAGCATCCTGGCCGTGGGCCGGGACATCTCCCCGAGGTTTTGCCTGGACCTGGGCGCCGAGGCAGGCCTCACCCGCGGGGCGGAGCGGCTGGCCCTGGACGCTGGGCTGGTGTGGCGGATCGGCCACCTCTGGGGCAAGGACTAGTCCTGGTATCATTAAATTTCAACAATCGAATCCATTTTCACAAAGGATGTGACCCGATGGCTGCAAACGCTCCCGATCAGCCAGTCAGGGGCGGCCGGATCGTCGCGGCCTTCGATTTCGATGGCACCATCACCACCTCGGACAGCCTGCAGGATTTCGTCCTGTTCGTGGTCGGCAGGGGCCGATATGCCGCCGGGATGGTGGCCGCGGCGCCATGGCTCGCCGGTCTGCTCACCGGCACCTGCGACCGGGGCGACGCCAAAGCCCATTTTCTGGCGGCGACCCTGGGCGGCATGACCCGGGATGAATTGGAAGCGGCGGCGCAAAGCTTCGTCACCCAGAGGCTGCCCGCCCTGATCCGGGCCGATATGGCCGCGAGGGTTCGGGAACACGGCGCCCTGGGCCACCAGCTGGTCCTGGTCAGCGCCTCCCCGGCGCTGTATCTGAATCTCTGGGCCCAGGGAGCGGGCTTCCAGGCGGTGCTGGCCACGGAGCTGGAATTCCGCGACGACCGGTTCACCGGCAGGCTGGCCTCGCCCAATTGCCGGAGCCAGGAGAAGGTGGTCCGGCTTCGGCAATGGTTCGGCGGTGCCCCTCCGGACCTGCTGTACGCCTACGGCGACAGCCGGGGCGACCGGGAGATGCTCGCCCTTGCCGATCATGCCTGGCTGCGCGGGCGTGACCCGCTGGGTCCCGTTTCGTAATCAGACCTTGGCCAAGGCCTGCTCCAGGTCGGCGAGGAGGTCGGCCAGATCCTCGATACCCACGGAATAGCGCACCAGGCCGTCCGCCACCCCACCGGCGATGCGGGCCTCCCGGCCCATGCTGGCGTGGGTCATGGAGGCCGGATGGCAGATCAGGGTCTCCACCCCGCCCAGGGACACCGCCAGGGCCGCCAGCTTGACCGAGTCCATGAGCCTCGCCCCGGCCTCCACTCCACCCTTCACCCCGAACGAGATCATGGCCCCCGGTCCGGCCATCTGCCGCTTCACCAGTTCGTACTGGGGATGGCTGGCCAGACCCAGGTAGCTCACCCACTCCACCTTGGGATGCCGTTCCAGCCACTGGGCGATGGCCATGGTGTTGGCCTGGGCCCGCTCCATCCGGATGGCCAGGGTCTTGAGTCCCCGGCTGACCAGGGAGGCCTGGTGCGGGTCCATATTGCAACCCATGATGACCACCATGGCCCTCAGCTGTTTGTGCAGGGCCTCGGTGCTCGCCACCAGGATTCCGCCCACCACGTCCGCGTGGCCGTTGATGAACTTGGTCACGGAATGGAGCACCACATCCGCCCCCAGGTCCAGAGGCTTCTGCAGGTAGGGGCTGGCGAAGGTGTTGTCGACCACCAGCAGGGCGCCGGCCCCGTGGGCGATGTCCGCCACCGCCCGGAGATCGGTCACCAGCATGGCCGGATTGGAGGGGGATTCCACGTAGATGATCTTGGTGTTGGGCCGGATCGCCTGGCGCAGAGCCTCCAGGTCGGTGGTATCGACGAAACTGGACTCCACCCCGAAGCGGGCCATGTGCTTTTCCATGAGCACCCTGGACGGGCCATAGACCGAAGCCGTGCTCACCAGGTGGTCGCCCTGGTTGAGCAGCGCCATGTAGACCGTGGAGACGGCGCCCATGCCCGAGGCGGTGGCCGTGGCACCGAACCCGTTCTCCAGCTGGGCCACATTCTCCTCCAGGGCGCAGGTGGTGGGATTGCCGATCCGGCTGTAGATGAAGCCCTCGGCGGTGCCGGCGAAACGGTCTGCCCCCTGCTTGGCGTTGCGGAAGGCGAAGGTGGAGGTCTGGTAGATGGGGGTGGTCACGCTGCCCAGGGCATCGTCGGGGATGCCCGCATGCACCAGCTTGGTGTTGAAACCCATCGTTCGTGTGTCCATGGCCATCTCCCAGGAATGCAAAAGCCGGAATTGCTTGATGAGGGAACCTGCCCTTGATTCTGCCCCAGGAACCATGGCCGCAGCCGCATGAATTCAGCAGGGAGCCTTCAGCAATTAGTAACATCCTTGTCTCAGCCCCATGGGACAATTACCGGTCGAACTCAGGTACCCTCCTTCCCAACCCGTCCCCGGATCCTCCCATGTTCAATCAGATCTTTGAGAGCGTATGGGGGCAAGCGAACTCCCTATTCTATCCCTTCCGCCGCCGCCGTTACCTGGACCTGGTGGTGGTGCTGGCCGGCCTGGCGCTGCTGTACGGCCTGATCCAGCTTGGGCGGCAGTGGACCGGCGTCCACCGGCCGGTGGTGGAGATCAACCTGTCGCCCTGGTCGCTGCCCAAGTACACCTTCTTCTCCATGATGAGGGGGCTTGCCGCCTATGCGATCTCCCTGGCCTTCACCCTGGTCTATGCCTTCTGGGCCGCCAAGGACAGCCGGGCCGAGCGGTTGCTGATTCCATTGCTGGACATCCTGCAGAGCATCCCGGTGCTGGGGTTCATGCCAGGTCTGGTCCTGGCCCTGGTGGCCCTGTTCCCGCACAGCAATCTGGGACTGGAACTGGCGGCGGTGATCATGATCTTCACGGGCCAGGCCTGGAACATGACCTTCAGCCTCTACCACTCCTTCAAGTCGGTGCCCATGGAACTGCAGGAGGCCGGCACGGTCTACGGTTTCAACTGGTGGGAACGGCTGAAATGGATCGAGCTGCCCTTCGGCACCACGGGGCTGGTGTGGAATAGCATGATGAGCATGGCCGGAGGCTGGTTCTTCCTGATGATCACCGAGGCCTTCAAGCTGGGTGACCAGGATTTCCGCCTGCCCGGACTGGGCTCCTACATGAGCGTGGCGGTGGAGAAGGGCAACGTGCCCGCCATGTTGTACGCCATCCTGGCCATGGTCATCATGATCGTCTTTCTCGATCAGGTCATCTGGCGCCCGGTGGTGGTGTGGGCCCAGCGTTTCCGGATCGAGGACACCAGCCAGGGTGACGCTCCCCGCAGCTGGCTCCTGCGGCTGCTCCGCCGCTCCCGCCTGATCCGCTGGATGGAAGCCCGCAGGGTGCACCGCCTGCATGTGCACGGCCCCCGGATCCCCCGCAAGAAGAAGCCCGTGGCGCAGGCAAAGCAGATCCAGGCGCTGCAGCGCTGGATCGCCAACCTGGCTCTGGCGGCGCTGATGGCCCTGGTGCTCTGGGCCGCGGTGAAGCTCTTCATCTACCTGACCGCCATCCCGGGCCAGACCTGGCTGTATCTCACCAAAGCCGGAGGCCTCACCCTGAGCCGGGTTCTGATCTCCACGGCGCTTGGCACCCTCTGGGCGGTGCCCGCGGGCCTGGCCATCGGTCTCTCGCCCCGCCTGTCCAGGATCTTCCAGCCGGTAGTCCAGGTGGCAGCCTCGTTCCCCGCACCCATGCTGTTCCCCATCGTGATCGCCGCCCTGGCCCACTTCGGGGTCGGCCTCAACTATGGCTGCATCCTGCTGATGCTGCTGGGGACCCAGTGGTACATCCTGTTCAACGTCATCGCCGGAGCCATGGCCATCCCCGGAGATCTGAGGGAGGCCGCCACCAGTTTCCGCCTCTCCCGCTGGCAGAAGTTCAAGGCGCTGTACCTCCCGGCCAGCTTCCCCTACCTGGTCACCGGCTGGGTGACCGCCGCCGGCGGCGCATGGAATGCCAGCATCGTCGCGGAATACTATGATCTCGGCACCACCACCCTCAGCACCTTCGGCCTGGGCGCCACCGTGAGCAAGGCCGCCTATGACCGGAACCTCACGCTCCTGGCGGCCGGAGTCCTGCTCATGTCGGCGATCGTCGTCATCTTCAACCGGCTGGTCTGGAAGCCTTGCTACAACTTGGCATACACCCGCTATTCTCTGGACAAGTGAGGAAATCATGGATGTCTCCACGGCGACTCCCGAAACCGCCATCCTGGAACTGAAAGGCGTCCAGAAATCCTTCGACCGTGGCACGGGCAAGCTCTTGCGCGTGCTGGAGGACATCAACCTGGACATCCGGCCCAACGAAGTGCTCTGCCTGATCGGGCCTTCCGGGTGCGGCAAATCCACCATCATGCGCATCTTCGCCGGGCTGATCGAGCCGACCAAGGGCCAGGTGACCTACCGGGGCCAGCGCCAGGAAGGCCTGAACGAAAACATCGCCATTGTTTTCCAAGGCTTCGCCCTCTACCCCTGGATGACGGTGGAGTCCAACGTGGAGAATGTCCTGCGGGCCAAAGGGCTGGACCCGGCCGAAATCAAGGAGCGGACCAACCACGCCATCCAGATGGTGGGCCTGGAAGGCTTCGAGGAAGCCTATCCGAGGGAGCTGTCCGGCGGCATGAAACAGCGGGTGGGAATGGCCCGGGCCCTTTCGGTCAATCCGGAGATCCTGTTCATGGACGAGCCCTTCAGCCAGGTGGACGCCCTCACGGCCGAGGGTCTGCGGGCCGAGATCCTGGACATCTGGGACGACCGGGAGCGCAACCCCTCCTCCATCCTCATGGTGAGTCACGACATCAAGGAAGTGGCCTTCATGGCCGACCGCATCGTCGTGCTTTCCGCCAATCCGGGCCGGATCCGGACCATCGTCGAAAACACCCTGCCCCGGCCGCGGGACACCCGTTCTCCGGAGTTCCTGCGCCTGGTGGACCAACTCCACGACATCATCACCAGCACCGAGCTGCCGGACATCCAGGTGAGCACGGTGACCTCCTCGGTGGAATCTGACATCGTCGAGCCCCTGCCCAGCGCCCAGTACGCCGACATGCTCGGACTGCTGGAGCTGTTGGATTCCCACGGAGGCACCTGTGATCTGTTCCAGGTGGTCGCCCAGACCCACGTCCCGTTCGAGAAGGTCCTGACCACCGTCAAGGGCCTGGAAATGCTGGAACTGGTGGAAACCCCCAAGCGGTCCGTGGAACTCACCCCCCTGGGACGGGAATTCGTCCAATCCGGGATGGACGAGCGCAAGGTCATCTGGCAGAAGCAGCTCCTGGAGTTGAAGCTGTTCCGGGTGGTGAAGGAACTGCTGGAACTCCGGGAAGGCGAACTGAGCCGGGAAGAACTGATCCAGGAGATCGCCGGCCGGCTGCCCATGGAGGACCCCGAGTTCACCTTCGAGACTATCGTCGCCTGGGGCCGTTTCGGTGAACTGTTCGCCTACCACAAGCACCGCGGCGTCCTCACCTTCGAATAGCGCCCCCCCCGGTGCGGGTACCGGTTCCGGCGGCATTCGGGTTCCAGACCGAAGCCGGCGGTGTCCAGGCTGTTGATGCCTTTCGAAAAACATTCGGACAACGCCAGGTGTTCAGCCCCCAATGGGATGGGACACGGCAACCGCGAGCAGCTTGGCTGCGAGCGGTAAAGGTGGGTCGGCGCCACCAACCGGGACTCGGAATGGGTCGGCGCCAAACCCAGGGACCCGGACCAACGATCCCGGAGCCTCCGGCAGGGAATGCGGGGATGGACCCAAATGTCCAACCCGCGGCGCCCCCCACATGGATCTGGGACACGTACGATCAGGTCGCCGGAGTCAATAGGGTCTCCACCGCGTCGACCAGGGCCTGGGGCTCGAACGGCTTGAACATCACGTTGGCCACGCCCATGTTCAACAGGCGCTGGGTCACCTCGGCATCCCGGTGGGCGGTCAGCACCAGCATAACCATGGAACGCAACTCCGAATCCTCGTGGCAGACCCGCGCCAGGCTGGTGCCAGGGCAATTGGGCATGAGGAAGTCCATGATCAGCAAGTCAGGAACTGCTTCCTTCACGGCCTTCAGAACATCAAAGATGCTGGTTGGGTCGACCTCTTGCACTTCGTGGCCCTGCTTGCGCAGGCACGCCCCGGTGAAGGTTCGGGCGAGCCGGCTGTCATCCACGATCATGATCTTCCCCATGGAATCCTCATAGACGTATGAAGGGCGAGCCTTTTCAGCCTATAACCGAATGGCGCTGTCCGGGGCATGAATGTTCATGGCGAAGGGCCTATCCTGGTCAGTAATCCAGGGCCTCGTCCCCGATTTCCGGATCCACGCCGGCCCAGCGGACCTGGCTATGGAAGGCGGGATCCTCCAGCTGGACCAGGAAGCCGGTCATGCGCTTGCCCCAGCTGGAGCCGGCGGCGCTCCCGGCCGGGGTGAAGGGCAGCAGTTCGGCGGGCGCCTCCTCCAGGCACAGCTGGACCAGGGTGAGCAGCTGCTGATAGCTCGCGCCCACGGGCAGCAGGTTGGCCGAGAGCGTACCCAGGGCCTCCCCCAGTTCCCCTTCGCCGCAGGTGCCGCTCAGGCCGTCCAGGACCTCGGAGGCCTCATGACAGGCCCGCAGCAGCTTCTGGTTCAACTTTTCCAGGGCGGGTCCCTTGGCGCCCGCCGCCAGGGCGTGGGCGGCGTCTTCCAGGTGGGGGTGGAGCTTCTTGAACAGAAGCTGCAGGGCTTGTTCGGCGGGGGTGAGATTCTCCATTCCCGAAGTCTATCCCGCCACCGGCAAGCCTGCCGCAGTAACTTTTTCCAATCCGTGGCCTTTTCCTTCAATCCTATCCATTCATCAATTACGGAAATGAGAGTAGGCTTTGCGCCACCCAACCCGTTCATTGAATGGAGGCTCCATGTCGCAAACGCCAGACGACCAGAACCGGGATCCCCTGGAACCCTATTTCCCTTCCGCCACCAGCAGCAACGGGGCCCATGTCGCCTCGCTCAAGGCGTACAAACGGCTGTACGACCGGAGCATCCTGGAGCCGGAAGCCTTCTGGGGCGAGAAGGCCACCGAGGAACTGGACTGGTTCCACCCGTTCGGCAAGGTGCGGGAATTCGATTGGGAGTGGGGCCAGATCCAGTGGTTCCTCAATGGCCGGCTCAACGCCTGCCACAACTGCGTAGACCGGCATGTGCCCAGCCGGGGCAGCCAGGTGGCCCTGATCTGGGAAGCGGACACCCCGGGGCAGGGGCGGAGCGTGGACTACCGCGAGCTTCAGCGGGAGGTCTGCCGGCTGGCCAACGTCCTGCGCCACCATGGCATCCGCAAGGGCGACCGGGTCGCCATCTACATGCCGATGATGCTGGAGGCGGTCTACGCCATGCTGGCCTGCGCCCGGATCGGCGCGGTGCACAACGTGGTGTTCGCCGGCTTCAGCGCGGAAAGCCTCAGGGACCGCATCAACGATTCCCGCTGCCGGGCCGTCATCACTGCGGATGAAGGCCTGAGGGGCGGCAAGATCATCCCCTTGAAGCGGACTGTGGACGAGGCGGTGATGGCCTGCCCCACCGTGAAGTTCGTGTTCATCGTCCAGCGCACCGGCAACAAGATTCCGTTCTATCCCCAGCACGACGTCTGGCTGCGTCCGGCCATGGACGGCGAGCGCCCGTACTGCCCGATCGAGCACATGGACAGTGAGGACACCCTGTTCCTGCTCTATACCTCCGGCTCCACCGGCAAGCCCAAGGGGGTGGCCCACACCACCGCGGGCTACCTGTTGCAGGCCGCCCTGACCCACCGCTACGTCTTCGACTACCGGCCCGGTGACGTCTACGCCTGCGTGGCCGACATCGGCTGGATCACCGGGCATTCCTACGTGGTCTACGGGCCGCTCTGCAACGGCGCCACCACGGTGCTGTTCGAAAGCATCCCCACCTACCCCAACGCGGGCCGCTACTGGGAGATGGTCCAGCGCCTGGGCATCACCCAGTTCTACACCGCGCCCACCGCCATCCGCGCCATCGCCAGGGAAGGCGACGGTTTCGTCACCCCCTACGACCGCTCCTCCCTGAGAGTCCTGGGCAGCGTGGGCGAGCCCATCAACCCCGAGGCGTGGCGCTGGTACTACAACGTGGTGGGCGAGGGGCGCTGCCCGGTGGTGGACACCTGGTGGCAGACCGAAACCGGCGGCATCCTCATCAGCCCGCTCCCCGGGGCCACCCCGCTCAAGCCCGGTTCGGCCACCCTGCCCTTCTTCGGAATCGAACCGGCGGTGCTGGACGAAAAGGGCCTGGAACTGGCCGGCAACGGAGTGTCCGGCCTGCTTGCCATCAAGCACCCCTGGCCGGGCATGGCCCGCACCATCCAGAACGACCACCAGCGCTTCGTGGACACCTACCTGCGCCCCTACCCCGGCTACTACATCACCGGGGATGGCTGCCGCCGGGACGAGGACGGCTACTACTGGATCACCGGCCGGGTGGATGACGTCATCAACGTCTCCGGTCACCGCCTGGGCACCGCCGAGGTGGAAAGCGCCCTGGTCACCCATCCCGCCTGCGCCGAGGCGGCCGTGGTCGGCTACCCGCACGAGATCAAGGGTCAAGGCATCTTCGCCTACGTGATCCTCAACGCCGAGTGGGAGGAGAGCCAGGAGCTCATCGGCGAGCTCAAGAACGAAGTGCGCCATCACATCGGCCCCTTCGCCAGCCCGGACATGGTCATGGTGGTGCCCGGACTGCCCAAGACCCGGTCCGGCAAGATCATGCGCCGGATCCTTCGGCAGATCGCCTCGGGCCAGTTCCAGGACCTGGGCGACATCACCACCCTGGCCGACCCCACCATCGTCGACGCGCTCGTCGCCAAGCGCAGCGCCACGCTCTGATACCGGCTCCCGTCCCGTTGCGCCCCCGGCTCGCAGCCCCCTCACTGCGCGCCGCCCAGCGGGACTCTTTCCAGGCGCAGCGTCGCTCAAGACGGTTAGCTTAATTTATGCCTATTTTAGCTTCTATTGCTGGCCATCAAGCCTAACCCATGCATGATTTAATTTTATAATTCCCTATTTTTAATATAAATTTCCCTTGACTTTGTCATTAACCATGAAATGCTTCTGACCCAGAATCGAAATTCACCGCAGGCCCTTTTCGCACCGGGTGGCTCGTGCCGTCCCCAAGGAGGCTCCATGAAGTTCTACGCACTCACCGCGGCCATGGCCGTCCTCATCGCCGGGACTTTCGTGTCCTGCGACAAGAACGGCAAAACGTTCAACCTCGGCGCCGTCGCTCCCGCCACCGGTGAAGCCGCCACCTTTGGCTTGGCCTCCCACAATGGCACCGATCTGGCGGTAGCCGAATGGAACGCCAAGGGCGGCGTCCTGGGCAAGCAGGTCAAGCTGGTGTTCGCCGACGACAAGGGCGACCCCGCCGAAGGCGCCACCGTCTTCACCAAGCTCATCGAGCAGGACAAGGTCTCCGCCATCGTCGGCACCGTCATGTCCAAGGTCTCCCTGGCTGGCGCCCCCATCTGCCAGGCCGCCAAGATCCCCATGATCAGCCCCACCTCCACCAACCCCAAGGTCACCGCGGTCGGCGATTACATCTTCCGGGCCTGCTTCATCGACCCGTTCCAGGGCACGGTCGGCGCCAAGTTCTCCTACGACGAACTGAAGGCGAAGAAAGCCGCCTGCCTGTTTGACGTGGGCAACGACTACACCAAGGGCCTCGCCGAGTTCTTCAAGGCCAAGTTCACCGCCCTGGGCGGCGAAGTCACCGCCTTCGAAGGCCACGCCACCGGCACCCCGGACTTCAAGGCCCAGCTCACCAAGATCCTCGCCACCAAGCCCGACGTGCTCTACGTCTCCGATTACTACAACGACGTTGCGCTCATCGCCAAGCAGGCGCGGGAACTGGGCTTCAAGGGTCCGCTGGTCGGCGGAGATGGTTGGGATTCCCCCAAGCTCTGCGAAGTGGGCGGTGTAGCCATGAATGGCTGTTTCTTCACCAACCACTATGCCAAGGATGACACCCGCCCCATCATCCAGGACTTCGTGGCCAAGTACAAGGCCAAGTTCAACGCCGATCCCGACGCCCTGGCCTGCCTGGCCTATGACGCCACCTACCTGGTGCTGGACGCGGTGAAGCGCGCCAATTCCGCCGACGGCACTGCGATCCGGGACGCCCTCAAGAGCACCGATATGGCGGTCGTGTCCGGACAGGTCAAGTTCGACCAGGACCGCAACCCGGTCAAGTCCGCGGTGGTCATCGAGATCAAGGACGGCAAGTTCGTCTACCGCGCCAGCGTCAACCCGTAGCCCCCGGTTCACCCCACCGTTGCGTGGAAGGCCCCGGAGCATCCGTTCCGGGATCTTCCACGCTGTGGTTTGCTC
>Ga0302319_10012291_pt1 | contig 16159 bp, 12 predicted proteins | sample Bog_T0_2_FD_203319 | JGI IMG/M metagenome (GOLD analysis project Ga0302319, IMG submission 203319) | Peat permafrost microbial communities from Stordalen Mire near Abisko, Sweden - Bog_T0_2 | ecosystem: Environmental > Terrestrial > Soil > Wetlands > Peat | place: Sweden: Abisko, Stordalen Mire...
GACTCGCCGACCACTCCATACAGTCCCTGTCCAAACTCACTCCTGCGGCCTACGCCGCCACACCGGCAAAATAGCCTATCCTCCATCCGCTAGCCCTATCAACCATGGCGTTGGCCGAACGCCCCCGATCAACTGACTGGAGCGCCCATTGCCCTTACGCCCCCCTTACGGGCCCGGTTGATAGACTGGGCGGTGCGGCGAATCATTATTAACGCGGACGATTTTGGCCTGACGCAGGGCGTGAATCGCGCAGTCATCCAGCTGCACCAGGGCGGCATCCTGAGCAGTGCGACACTCATGGCAAACGCCGCCGAAACCGGCCGGGCCATTCAGCTTGCCCTTCAGACGCCCGGGCTGGGCGTGGGCTGCCACGTCGTCCTGGTGGATGGAAGCCCGGTGCTGCCGCCGAGTGAAATTCCAACCCTGATTGATCCTGGCACAGGGCAATTTCATCGCAAACTCACCACCTTTTTGCGACTCTTGCTTCTGGGCCGTATTCATCCGCGAGACATCCTGTTGGAAGCTTCAGCCCAGATTGCTCACCTCACTACGCGTGGCCTGCACTTGACGCACATCGACACCCACAAGCACACGCACATGTTTCCTGCGGTGCTGCGCCCTTTGCTTCAAACTGCTCGAGCCCTTGGAATCTTCGCGGTGCGCAACCCCTTTGAGCCGCTCTGGTCCCGCCGAGCCACGCCAACTGCATCCCTATCTCGACGCATTGAAGTCAAGCTCCTGCACCGGCTTGAACCAAGCTTTCAGCGCATCGTGCACAAAGAGGGATTTACGACCACCGATGGTTCGCTTGGAGTATTGGCAACCGGAAGCCTCACCGCGGAGACCATCGATTTCCTGCTCCGAAGTATGCCCCATGGGACTTGGGAACTGGTCACTCATCCCGGCTACAACGACGCAGACCTGGAATCCGTGAATACGCGATTGAAAGAGTCACGCGAGACGGAGCGCCAAGCCCTCCTCGCTGTCGGCCACAGCCTGAACGCAGAACTGGTAAACTTTGCTGCAATTGCCGGAGCGGGCACCTCGGGCACGGGAACTCCCATCCCCTGATTCCCGTATGCTATCCAAGCGGAGCGAGACTGTTCTGCGAACCACCATCTTGCGTCGCGGAGGTCGCGTGAGCATTTCCCTGATATGGCACATTCTGTTTTATGGCTGGACAGCCGGTGAAGTTCTTCTTGTCATCCTAACCCGCACCCGCAAGGGCGGCGGCAAGCTGCAGGACCGCGGCTCGATGGCAATCCTCTGGATCACGATCGTCTCAGCCATGTTTGCGTCCGGATACGTCGACGATCGCTTTCCCGAGTTCAAGTTTCCCAGCAGCCACTGGCTCGTTTACACCTCGCTCGCGCTCATGGTTGCGGGACTTATCATTCGATGGACCGCAATCCTGTCGCTTGGCAAGGCCTTCAGCGTGAACGTCGCGATTCGCGAAACGCAGACGCTTTATCAAAAGGGGCTTTATCGTCTGGTGCGCCATCCCTCCTACTCAGGAATGGTGGTATGTTTTGTCGCCATCGCGATGATTCAGCGCAACTGGCTTGGCTCGGCGATAGTGATTCTTCCAACCACGGCCGCGCTTCTTTATAGGATTCATGTGGAAGAGGCGGCCTTGAATGAGGCTTTCGGCGCGCAATATGCGTCTTACAGCAGGACCACCAAGCGCCTCATCCCCGGAATCTATTAGCGCCTGCCTCTAAAGTTCATCAAAAAACAGCGCCTGCCATTCTGTGTGAACGGGCCCCCGAACGCTTTTCAATTCCGGGGTCCCCAAAGAGAAATCTCAGCTCTTTGGGGTGGAGCACGGGGGATGAGCAAAAAACCTGAAGTCGTTCGTCAGCGCATTTTACAAAGGACTCTTGTGTGTCAAAACGACCAGAAGTTGGCCGCCAATAACAAAAAATGGCCGAGTTTTCAGATCAAAGCGGCATTCTTGGCCGCATGTTAAACCGCTGGCAAAGTGGCGCAATGCACTCGCCTTCTCTTGAGTCGCGAGAGTCAAAGCAAGTGAAATTGCCGTTGAACTCGCGCCGCAGGCACAGCCCGGTTCCCCAGATCCGACCTTTCGGAAGCGAGCATCGGTATCAACCAAAAAAGCCTCCGAGAGCGTTTCCGGGGACGATTTTTTGACTCACGGTCGTCGGCTACCAACATGCCCCGCTCACACGAAGTCGAGACCGGCGAGCCGACTTGCCGGTCCGCCGAATGAGCCTTTTAAGTTCTTTGCGACGCTTGATAGTTAACTTCGGAGAATGATCCGGTTCATGTCGGTGTTCTTCTGTCCGCTCGCAGCCGTCAAATCGTCGCCTCGTCCTGCCTCGATTCGAGACCACAGCGAGAGGGGACGACCATCGATGGTTAACTCACCTGGGCCGTGCGCCTGCGGCCAGCCGCTCGGCGAGTCCTCATGCTTCTCCTGCCGTCCGTACACCGTCAGATCAAGTAGGTGATAGCTGTTATCCATTACATCCACACCGCGCGAGGTCGTCCAGGACGTCTCAAATACTCTTGGTCCATTCCGCAGATAGCACACCAGGTGCATCCTTCCGATGCGTCGACCTGCCAACAGAGTTTCCAATGGTCCGAACGCGGAGTACCATGGCATTTCCCATCCCATGAAATCTCGATAGCGAACGCTTTCCTCGTATGGTCCCTGGGCGAAAACAGAAAACGTCACATCGCGGGCATGGAAATACGAGAGTTCACCCATATGCGCCGTTACCCAGGTGCAACCCTGGCACTGCTCCTGTGCTGGTTGTCCTTTATGCCACATGAAATAGTAAGCAATCAGTTGCTGCCTGCCCTCAAAGGTATCCAGCAGGGTCACCGGCCCACTGGGCCCAATCAACGTTGTTGTCGGGTTCACTTCGACCATCGGGAGTCGGCGCCTTTCAGCGGCGATTGCATCCCCCTCATGCGTATGCTCTTTCTCGCGATGCCGTAACCGATCGAGGTGAGCCTCGAACTCGCCGCGGTCCACCGCAGTAGGAAGCGCCGCATTTTGAATCGCCTGCGCAGCCGCCAGCCTGACCCTCTTCGATTCCATTCCCATCTGCACCTCCTCGCCATCGTGGCCCGGCGTCCTTTGCCGGCTGCGACAGGTCATACTATTTTGGATGCGCGTAAACATCGAGTGATGTCGTCTCCGCCAAGGAACTGTCATGCTCGCCCATTTACCCTGAGCTCGAATTCCCGGGATTGAATTCTTTGTATTGATCAAATCGTAAGAATTCGAGCTTCAACATTTGAGCTTCACTTCGCCGGTTCCGAGGCCAACTCCCCAGCGACCAACTGATAATGTGGGGAGGGGAACCAGAACGTTTATCGTTTTCTACAGGATTTGGAAAGCCCTGCAACTTTTGGAATTGAGCATAATCATGCCGCTTGGCATGTTTATGGTTTTTGGGGCATTGAGACGGGACACGAGGAAGTACCCATGCGAATCGGCATCACATGCTATCCCACCTACGGCGGCTCGGGTGTGGTCGCCACGGAACTGGGAATTGAACTGGCCGCATTGGGCCACGAAGTTCATTTCATCTCCTATTCACAGCCGTTCCGGCTCACCGGCCGCGACAAGGGAATCTTCTATCACGAGGTTCCTGTCTCAAATTATCCGCTGTTTGAGTTCCCCCCCTACGACCTGGCGCTCGCCTCGCGCATGGCGGAGGTGGCCGAGTTTCAGGGCCTCGACCTGCTGCATGTGCACTACGCCATCCCCCACTCCGTAAGCGCTCTGCTTGCGCGGCAGATGCTTGAGGTGCGCGGGATGCGCCTGCCCTTCGTGACCACGCTGCACGGTACAGATATCACGCTGGTTGGCCTCGACCGCAGCTACCTGCCCATCACCCGCTACGCCATTCAGGAAAGCGACGGCGTCACCAGCATCTCCAGCTATCTGAAAGACAAGACGGTGCAGGATTTCGGCGTGACACGCGGCATTGAGGTGGTTCCAAACTTCGTCAACTGCGATGTCTATACGCCCATCAACGACGAGGCAAAGCGGGCAGAAGCGCGCAGGCGCCTGGCGCGCCCCGATGAAGCGATCCTCATGCATCTGTCAAACTTCCGCCCGGTCAAGCGCGTGACGAACGTAGTGAGGGTGTTTGCCCAGGTGGTGCGAGAGATTCCGGCGCAACTGGTTCTTGTCGGCGATGGCCCCGAGCGCTCCGCGGCGGAATGGCTCGCCCGCGACCTGCACATTCACGAGAAGATCCACTTCCTCGGCAAGCAGGAGATGGTCAACGAACTGCTTCCCCTGGCCGACCTCATGCTGATGCCCAGTGAGATGGAGTCGTTCGGCCTGGCCGCGCTGGAAGCAATGGCCTGCAAGGTCCCCTCCATCGCCACCCGCGTCGGCGGCGTCTCTGAGCTCATCGACGATGGAGTAACCGGCTTGCTCTATGAAGTTGGCGAAGTTGACGCCATGGCCGCCGGCGCGCTGAGCCTGCTCAAAGATCGCGACCGCCTGCAGGCAATGCGCGAAACCGGCCGCAAAACCGCCCAATCGCGCTTCTGCGCCACGCTGGTAGTCCCGCAGTATGTGCGGTATTACGAGTCAGTGCTGGCAGGCAATTAGCGCTGCCGCAAATGTCCCGTGCCCCGTTCTTGCGTTTTTTTTGGTGCAAGGGCGGGAAAGCAACGAACCTCATGCGGCGCAAGCCGCGGCAGCCACACCGCGAGCCTCTTCCGAACACCGCAGGTGTAATCTGGTACCAGCCGTGCCCGTCAACTTCGTCCCGATCTTCCAGGAAGAATACCGTTCCCTCCGACCGCGCGCGCCTATGCCGCCTTTCACGGTCCGCTTCCGCCGTTTCACTTCGCTGAACACAACCATCCGGCTGCGCGAAGGCGAGATCCATGTTAACCTCTCTGACCTGCTGGAGGGCGCGCCCGAGTCAGTGATTCACGCCATCGCCCATATCCTGATCGCCAAGCTCTACAAAAAGCCAATCGAGCCCATGCAAAACATGCGCTACAAGCGCTTCGCTTCGTCGGCTGCCGTCACGCGCCAGACCGAAGTCATCCGCCACGCTCGCGGCTCCAAGCGTTTTTTTGGACCAGAAGGCCGCTTCTACCACCTGGACGAAGTTTTTGACAGTCTCAACGTGCGATTCTTCGGCGGGCTGCTCGGCCGGCCGAACCTGACCTGGAGCGAGCACCACGCCAAGCGCCTGCTGGGCCATTATGACGCTGCGCACAACACCATCGTCGTCAGCCGCGTCTTTGACCGGCCATCAAGCCCGCGTTATGCCATCGAGTACCTGCTCTACCACGAGATGCTGCACCTGAAGCACCCGGTAAAGATGCGCGGCCTCCGGCGCTGCGTGCACTCCGCCGCCTTCAAGGCCGACGAGGCGCAATTCCCCCAGCTTGCCGAAGCCATGGCGTTTATCAAGCGGCTCTAGTAAATTCCTGGGAAGAGGCTCCCATGGCAAACACCTTTGGCTCCGACATCCTCATCCAGGCACCGGACCCGGCGAAGGCAGCGGCGTTTTACGTTCAGCAGCTCGGCTTCACAATCACCGACCCCAACCCGCTCATGATTGAACTACGCGGCAACAAAATCAATCTCTACATCGAACCCGGCCCGCCCCTCGGCCCCGTGCTCGAAGTCACCGTCGGCGGTGTCGCGGAAGCAGCGCGCCGCCTGGTTGAAAACGGCTGCGAAATCATCAAAGACGAGCCGGATTTCCCCAGAATCTACGTCAAAGATCCGCACGGCCTGATTTACAACCTGACCCGATAGCAAGGAGCACACCCACAGTTCTGCGGGCAAAGAAAAAGCCGCTTCAGATCACACTCGTCGCAAAATCAGGCAGCCTTTTCCACCACCGCCGCAGCCGCATTCGGATCTGTCGCAGGCCGCTTTGCCGCCCACCAGATCAGCGCGACTCCCGCAACCACTGAGCCCAGACTCGCCAGCTGCGCATTCGACAAGCCCCAGAGAATCTTCGGATTCCGGCGCAGAAACTCAACCAGAAAGCGCGCCGTGCCGGAGAGCAGCAGATACTGGCCCACAATCGCCCCCACCCCGTGCGGTTTGCCCCCACGCCACCAAAGCCAGCCGCCAATCACCAGGCCCGCTCCCAATTCGTAAAGCGGCGTCGGATGCACCGGAACAAACACCGGCTCAATCCCATGCGGGAACGCCATCCCCCAGGGCAGATTGGTAGGAATCCCGTAACAGCCGTCTCCGGAAAGAAAGCAGCCGATGCGCCCGATCCCGTAGCCAATCGCCGCAGCCGGGGCAGCCAGGTCCAGCGTCTTGAGCATGCCGATCTTTGACCACCACCCCTGAAACACCAGCGCCGAGATGCCCAGAACCAGCCCGCCAAACCACGCGAACCCGGCCGAATCCCAAAGAACCCGCCAGCCGTAGTCGCGAAACTCAGCCGGCGTATCGATCACATGCCACAGCTTTGCCCCAACAATGCCCAGCAGCGCGGTGATTGCGACCATGCCCACGGCATCCGCTTCAACCCCGGCGCGCTTGAAGTTCCGGTCCATCACAAAGGCAGCGGCAACAGCAGCCAGCCAGAGCATTAAACCGAATGTTGGCAGTTGCAGGTGCCAGATATGCAGATAAGGCAGCATTTCCCCTCAAATCCCGTCGTTTTCCGTCCCGACTTCCTAAGTATAGACGGGTGCGAGAACCCAACTCTTCTTTCCACCACGGGCCGCGCCTCGGCAATCGCAACCCTCCAGCAACTTTCTCACCGTTTCGGACCTCGATTTGCACAGACCTCCAGCCCCGGGCCTGCCGGTTTTGCGATACTGTCTCCATGTCTACGCTCACGTATCAGGGACACGAGGTTCTCTTTACCCGTCTGCAGATTGCCGAGCGCGTCGCCGAAATGGGAGCCCAGATCACCCACGACCTGAATGGCGAAAAGCTGGTCATGGTTGGCGTGCTCAAAGGCGCGGCGCCATTCCTGGCTGACCTGGCGCGTTCCATTGACGCCGACGCAACCTTTGACTTTGTCGCAGTCTCAAGCTATGGCAAGGGCCAGCGGTCCTCCGGCGCCGTGAAAATGATCAAGGACCTCGATCAACCCATCGAAGGCAAAAACGTCCTGGTTGTCGAAGATATTCTGGATACTGGCTTGACGCTCGCCTACCTGCGAAAGCTCTTCCTGCAGCAGCATCCAAAGACGCTGCGCATTGCCACTCTGCTCGATAAACCGTCGCGCCGCATTGAGAAGATCGAGGCCGACTATGTGGGCTTCTCCATTCCCAACCTGTTCGTCATTGGCTACGGAATGGACTACGCGGAGCGCTACCGCAATTTTCCAGATATATGTCTCATGGGCCCCGGTCACCCGGAGTGAGTTATCGAGTGAGTTATAGCGACCTACCCAAACAGCCTGCCGAGGATTGGAGGGGCCTCGACAGGCTGCTCGTGCTTATAGAATTTAATTTATAATATAACTCGCAGAGGCAACAGCGCTGTTACTGCAGCCAATGGCCACAGCGATCGCTTGGATAGTCTCCGTTGCACTCACTGAAATTGGACCCGTGTACTTCAGCGTCACGGTCGCCGTTTTACCTCGAAGTATCTTGTAGTAAATCGTTGCCCCAGCGGTTGTATCGGCAAGCTTCACCGTCTGGGTCCCGGTGTACGTGCCACCACCTACCGAAATCGTGGGCGTGGCAGCCACGGGCAGGTTGATCGTGTAAATGGCCGAGGCAACTGCGCTGTTCGCATATCCGGTTGCCACTGCAATCGCTTCAATCGTCTCCGTTTGGGTTACCGGGATCGCCCCCGTGTACTGCGCCGACGAAGTCGTTGGCGTGGTCCCGTTCGTCGTGTAGTAGAGGATCGCGCCCGGTGTCGAGCTCGAAAGCTGGACCGATTGATAAGACGTGTAAGTGCCCCCAGCCGGAGAGAACGTCGGGGCCAATGCTGTCGGCTCGTTGATCGTCTCCGTCAGGCTGCTGCTGGTGCTGGCCGCAAAGGAGCTTGATCCACCATAAGTTACTGTCACAGTATGCGTGCCCACGCCAAGTGCCGTGGTGGCATACGTCGCCGTTCCCCCCGAGCCCAGAGTCACCGTTGCCGCCGACGACCCATCCACAGTGAACACCACGGTGCCGCCAAGCACTTTCGATCCTGTCGCCGGAGTTACCGTCGCCCTGAGGGTCACCAGATTGCCGGAGACCTGAGGATTCACACTCGATGCCACAGTAGTAGTGGTCGCAACCCGAGCCCCGAATGAGATCTTGCTGACAAACGCGTTTGAGCCGGAGCTGCCGGCAGCCAGGTTGCTGCTCTGGTATGCGCCGCTGGTTACCGGGAAATCGCCCGAGAAGGAGACACCGGCAAGGTAGGCATTGCCTCCAGAATCGAGCGCCACAGCCGATGCTGTATCGCCACGGTAGTAGCCTCGGATTCCAAACGAAGTGCCTGAGCCGCCCAGGTAAGTTGAATAGACAAGTGTCGTTCCTGTCGCGTCCACTTCCGTCAGGAAGGCGTCAAAACTCATGGTGGAGGCGCCCGCGTTGGTGCTCTGTCCGGCGCCACTCGTCACCGGAAAGTTAATCGAATAGGCCGTGCCTGTCACGAAGGCATCGCCGGAGGAATCCACCGCGATGCCGTTGCCGGAGTCGCCGTCGGTATTATCCGCTGTGATTGAAATGCCGCTGCCGCCAAGCAAGGTTGAGTACACCAGTCCCGTGCCCGTCGGATTGATCTTGGTAACAAAACCCGTCGTCGCATTGATCGACGCCGCAAGATTGGTTGACTGATACGCCCCGCTCGTCACCGGAAAGTTGCTGTCGAGCGAATAGCCGGTCACATATGCGTTCCCCGAAGCGTCAACCGCAATGGCCGCGCCTGCTGAACCCACGCTGCCGCCCAGGTAGGTCGAGTAGACAAGCGCAGTTCCCGTCGAATTCAATGCAGAGATGAAGGCTGCCGTACCATCCTTGGCGGCCGCTGGATTGGTTGTCAGGTAGGCTCCGGTGGTCGTCGGGAAATTGGTAGACCCGGCCTGTCCTGTCACATAAATGTCGCCTGCGCCGTTGACCGCAAGCCCATACGCGATGTCTCCACCGTCATGTTGCCCGCCGCCGCCCAGGAAGGTTGAAAGTATCAGCCCGCTTCCCGTCGAATTGAGCTCAGCGATAAACGCATTGGATGCCGTGTGCGCGGCCGCGTTGTTGATTGTCTGATAAGCGCCGCTGGTCGTCGGGAAGTTCGCAGAATAGGTGTACCCGGTCACGTACGCGTCGCCGGAACTGTTCACCGCAATCCCATAGACGCTTTCCCCGGTTCCTCCGCCATTGCCGCTGCCGCCCAGGTATGTGGAGTAAGTCAAAGCCGTACCGGTCGCGTTTAGCTTGCTTACAAATGCTGTGTAGCAGCTTGAGCAGGCCGGACTGGTCGCCTGGAAAGCTCCCGATGTGGTGGCAAAATTGGTGGAGAACGTGTGTCCGGTTACATAGGCATTGCCTGAGCTGTTGACCGCAATCCCGGTGCCCTGGGTATTCCCGCTTCCGCCCAGGTAGGTGGAATAGACAACTGCGGTGCCGGTCGCGTTCAGCTTGGTCACAAACGCGTTGTAGGCTGTGCTTCCAGTGGCCTCATCGGTGCTTTGAATAGCGCCTGAAGTAACCGGAAAGTTTGCGGAGTCGGTCTGCCCGGTGATGTACGCGTCGCCGCTGGAGTCGACGGCCAGAGCCAGAGCTTCATCGCCATCCGTGCCGCTGCCGCCCACATAGGTGGAGTATGCCAGCACAGGGTCAATGATGACTTGCCGCGCATGATCGTAATCGCCCAGCTCGAAGCCAACCGTGTGCTTCCGTCCCAGGGTAAAGCGGCCGTCAATCAGGTCGCGCCGTCCGTCGTGCTCCTGATAGACAACGGGTTTGTGGAAGGAGATTTCGCCGTGTTTTGCCGATAGAATTAGGTCGCCCTTGTTGTCCAGCTTCAGCTTGATTACGCCTGAAAACTGCAAACGGATTGCGTTCGGATCGGCATTCGGTGCAACTGCAAAGTCATACTCGAGCTGTCGCTGGTTGCCGTAGTAAACCACGTCGACACCGGGATAGGCCGCCTTGTACCGGACCTTTGCAAATGTGGGCACTGCGGAGCGCCACGCAGCCGGATCGCTGCCCACAAAGTAATTCGCCGTCCCCGGCATCTGGTCTTCGCCCAAAGGATTCGCAGCAGCGTTGGACTCGCCAGTCAGGCGCATGCCCACCACGGCTGTGTCTTTCATGCAGCCATCCATGTTCCCGTTCTTCACGGCACGTGGCGCAACTGAATTGTTCTGGAAAGGGCAGACCGGCTTGCTCAGCGCAAGAACCACCTCATCCTTGGTGAGAAAGATTCCATACCCGCTGCCGCGCGACACAAAGCGGGCACGGCTGTCGGTCTGGCCAAGATTGGCGGCAAAACTTAAGGGAAATTTGGCGTATCTTTGGGTCAGTTGACCCTTCCGAAGATCGGAGTCCTTCGTGTTCTCTGAAGCTGGCTCGGTGGAAGACGCGAGGATGGGCGCTATCACAATAATGGCCGAAATAAAGAGAACCCTGAATTGAGTGAAGCGCGCTCCGGCAATCATCCAATTCTCCCTTGAAAAGTCCATGCGGCTCTGTTTGGACAGAGCCCGGCTCCGTAATCGCCTGAACTATTCCTTCTCCATGTGACTGGATTCAGGGATGTTCCACAATCACCCCTTTGGGGTACAGAGGACACTTGTCGGTGAGCAAACGGGCCATACGCGTAACGAAAGGTAACCGGCCGATTCGGTTACCTTTCGCGGGGCTAAGGCTTTAAATAATCAAAATCGGCTAAGGAGCTTATCGGTAAACCTGCTGAGAGCATTAGTACCGCCAGGACTTCACGTCCGCCCCAACGGGCGCTGTGGCCAACATGTGATCGACCATCAGCGGCAGCACTCGCTGCACCCAGTTGGCGTTGTTTTCCTGCATCGTGTACTCCGGAGGCCCGCCCGTATAGCAATGCGGCATGCCGGGTCCGTACTGGAACGTCGCGTCGGAATGAGGGTTCCGAGTGCCTTCCAATTCCTTTTGCAGCAGGTGCACCGCGTTGTTCAGGAAGTAAGTGTCTCCGTCGCCCACAGCGAGGTGCAGCTTTCCTTCCAGTTTCGGTCCCAGCGTGGGCCAGTCGCGCTTCAAGATCGCGGTCAAATCGTAGTGGTCGTGCCAGTATTCCAGCACTTTCTTGTCGATATCTCCGGTTAGCGGATCAATGATCTGCGCTGGATACCCATCCGCTCCAGCTGGCGAAAAAACTGCCTGCCAGATATTCCACTGCTCCGTCGACCGGCCGCGCGTCCCGAGCAAATACTCGTACGCGAACTCAGGTTTCGCTAGCGCCAGAATTGACCCATCCGGCTTTCGATCCGCAGCAATCGGAATCTCCGCAAAGTCGCCTTTGCGCACAAACGCATTAGCGTCGTTGTACAAGTCAATGTTCTGGTAAGCATGAAAATCCACCGGGTCCGGGCACGCCGCCCAGGTGCCGTTATAAAAATCCGGATAGAAGACCTGCGTAGCCAGGGCTTCCCATCCGCCCGTCGATCCGCCGAACGTCGCCCGCGCCCATCCCTGGCCGATCCCGCGATACTTCGCCTCAATCGCCGGAATCAGTTCCCCATTGATGGCCGACCCATACGGCCCCACATTCGCCGAGTCCACATCGTACGAGTCGTCGTAATAAGGATTCGCATTCTGCACATAGATCAGAATCACCCGCGGCAGCCGTCCAGCGGTCCAATCCTGAAAAAACCGGTAGCCGTTGGCAAGCCTGCGCGCTCCCGGCGCCTTCAAATCCGGCATCGAGGTGATGAACGGCACCGGACCAATCCCCGCGTGGTAGTGATCCTGATACACCACCAGCGGATAATGCGCGTCCGGATGCTCGTCGAACCCTTCCGGCAGCAGTATCCACGCTCCCAGGTACACATCCCGCCCCCAGAACTGGCTCAGCTTTTCACTCTTGAAGCGGATGTATTTCAGCCACTTCGTTCCCGGGTCCTTCGCCGCCATCACCAGCTGGTCCTGGTCAGTTCCCTCGATCGGCGCAATCACCTGGTCCAGCGTCAGCTTGATCGTGCCCTGCGCCTTCGGATCAAAGTGCACTTTCACCGGCTTGTTGTACGGATTCCCCGGCTTCAGATTCCAGTGCTGCCCTTCCCCTTTGTCCGGCGGCAGCCAGACTGTCTTCCCCGTCGCAAGGTGAAATTCCTCATACACATTGAAGACCGCCTGCACAAAGTAATCCCCTGCCGGCACATCCTTCAGCGACGCAATCGGAAAGCCAAACTTCTTGCCGTCAATCACCAGCGGCTGCCCCGGCGCCAAGTTCTCCGCGTCCACCCCAAACCCCTGCGCGGAAAGATAATCCTCGGACATCTGCATGCGGGGCTCCTCTTCGCCGCTCTTCGCGATCACCAGCACCAGGTGGCCGTTCAGCGGCTTCGTCGAAGGTACCGTAACCTCGATTCGCTGGCCAAAGCTCACCCCCGCCGAAACCAGCGCCAAAACCGCCGTCAAAACAGTGAAAATGCGCATCGTCCTTCACTCCTACCGTTTCATCCCTGCCGGATGAACGCCAGTCTAGCATCTCCGCGCCGGCGCCGGATTCTGCCCAAACGAACCCGCACGTGACCAATTGCATCTAATTTTTCGTCAGTCTACTTAGTTGGGAGTTCCCTGAGGAATATACTCGTGTACCGGACACCCTTCGTGAAATCGGCCCGACGGAGCCGACAAAGCGCAAACAAAAAGCGCGCTCTGAGATTGCGTCTCAATAGCAAGGAGTAACACCGTATGGCAGCATCCACGCAGATCAACGAAGTCGACCTAGAATTCGACAACGGCACCTTCGACGCGACCGCTTTTGCGGCGCAGACTCTTTCCACCTGGCAGGCGCTCGCCGGGGTCATCGACCACACCCTGCTCAAGCCGGACGCCACACGCACGCAGGTGGAGAACCTGTGCGACGAGGCCGTGCGCTACCGCTTTGCCTGCGCCATGGTGAACCCTGTCTGGGCCGCCACGGCCGTCAACCTCCTCTCCGGGACGGGAATTCCCGTCGGCGTGGTCATCGGGTTTCCGCTCGGCGCTTCCCTGGCCTCCACCCTGCGCCAGGAAGCAGCGGCTCTCACCCGGCTTGGCGTCCGCGAACTGGACATGGTGCTGCCCATCGGCCAGCTCAAGAGCGGCAACCACCAGGCCGTGCTTCACACCATTCGGGCAACCGCCAGCGAGGCCCACCACCACGGCGCACTCGTCAAAGTGATTCTGGAAACCTGTCTGCTCACGGTCGAAGAAAAACTGCGCGCTTCTGAGATCGCTATCCAGGCTGGGGCGGACTTCCTTAAGACCTCCACCGGTTTTTCCACAAGCGGCGCGACCCCTACCGACGTGGCGCTGCTGCGCGGCGTGGCCGGCGGACGCTGCGGCGTCAAGGCCTCCGGCGGCATTCGCACCCTTGCCGACGTTCGCAACATGCTGGAAGCCGGCGCCAACCGCGTAGGCGCGTCCGCCTCGGTAGCCATCGTGCGGGAACTGGGAGCAGACTAACGGCCCATAAACTTAGCCACGCGCTTGATTTCCGAACGCTCCGGGCAGCCCCTGTAAACTAACCCTGGAGCCAACGCGTGCGCATCCTCACCCGCTACATCCTCGGCGAAGTTCTATCCCACACGCTGATCGGTTGCGGGCTCTTCACCTTCATCCTTCTCATGAAGGAACTCCCCAAGATCCTCGACACCGTGGTGCGCAACAGCTCCACCCTCCAGAGCGTGTTCGAGGTCGTTCTCTTCTTGCTGCCCAACTTCTTCATGGTCACCATCCCCATGGCCGTGCTTGTGGGTGTCCTGCTCGGCCTCAGCCGCCTTGCTGCCGACAGCGAAATCATCGCCATGCGCGCCTCAGGTCTGGGCATCGGTTACTTTGTTCGCGTCTCGGCCATCGTGGCCGTGGGTGGAACCCTGCTGGGCCTGTTCAACTCTCTCTACATCGCGCCCCGCGCCAACCAGGGCATTCTCGACCTGGACAAAGCACTCGCCTCCCAGGCCTCCTACGAAATCCAGCCGCGCGTCTTTTATGAGGACTTCAAGAACACCGTCCTCTATGTGCAGGACGTGATCTCCGGAACCGGCGCAGCCAACTGGCGCCAGGTCTTCATGGCCGATGTCACTGACCCCAGCGCTCCCAAAATCACCACCGCCGCCTCCGCCGTCGTGGTCAGCGACAACGCCCAGGGCCTGCTCATGCGCCTGCGCAGCGGCACCGAGCACGACCCCGTCCCCGGCCACCCCGAGGACGACAACATCTCCACCTTCAAAATCAACGACCTGCCCTTCTCCGCCAGCCAGCAGAATGAAGGGCACCTCGGCCGCCTCGACACCCCCATTCTTGCCTTGCCCCTGAATGAACTCATTGAGCGCACCCACGGCCCCGACGGCAAGCGTTTTCAGATTGAACTGCACAAGCGTTTTTCCTATCCCGTAGCATGCCTGGTCCTTATGCTGGTCGGCGTTCCCCTCGGCGTCACCTCCCGTCGCGGCGGAAAAAGCTCCGCCTGGGTCTTCACCATCCTGCTGGTTGTCGTCTACTACTCGCTCTCGCTGATAGGCATCGCTCTCGGCCGCCAGAACTGGATTCCCACCTTCCTTGCCGTCTGGTCGGCCAACATCCTCTTCGCTGCTGGCGGCATGATCCTGCTGTGGAAGATGGCCAGCGGCAGCCAGGGTTCTCCCGCCTTCGCCGGCCTCAACGCACGCACGCCGAAATCCAAAAACGCCCTCACAGATCACCCGGCGAATCACCTTTCTGCGGTGACTGACAGCGTGTCCGTGCGGCTGCTGTCGCTGCTCCCGGTTCGCTTCCGTGCCCGGATGCGCAACAACATCTTCACCGGCGCATTTCCCCGCATTCTCGACAAATACGTGATTCTTGAATTCCTCAACATATTCGCGCTGGTTCTGCTTGGCTTTGTGCTCCTGGTATTGGTTTTTACCGTGTTCGACCTGCTCAGCGACATTCTTCACAATCACATTTCCGTGGGCACGGTCGGCCTTTACCTGCTGAATGTCACCCCGCTGTTCGTCTACCAGCTGGCGCCCATGGCTGTGCTCATAGCCGTTCTTGTCACCTTTGGCGTGCTCAATCGCAACTCGGAAATCATTGCCATGAAGGCCAGCGGCATCAGTCTTTACCGGCTCGTCGTGCCCATTGTCTCCATCGCCGCCATCCTCGCCGTCAGCCTCTTCCTCTTCGACGAGTACTATCTGCCACAGGCCAACAAGCGCCAGGACGCGCTGCGCAACGTCATCAAAGGCAAGCCCGCACAGACCGTCACCCACCCCGAGCAGAACTGGATCTTCGGCGACCCCGCCAAGGGCGAGCCGGGGCGCATCTTCTACTACCGCTTCTTCGATCCCGACCGCAACCAGTTTGCCAACATCTCGGTGTTCGAGTTCAATCCCTCCACATTCGCACTCACTCGGCGTATCTTTGCGGAGAAGGCGATTTGGAACCCCGCAACCAGTTCCTGGCTCTTCCAAAATGGATGGGAAAACGATATTGACGGCGACCACACCAGCGGCTTTCGCCAGTTCGCGCAAACCTCCTTCTCTGAGATTCACGAAGAACCCGGCTACTTCAACAAAGAGAGCCTGCAAGCCCAGCAAATGAACTTCGGCCAGCTCGACCGCTATATCAGCGATCTTCGCCAAAGCGGTTTTGACACCATGAAGCTCCGTGTCGCCCTGTGGCACAAGCTCGCCTACCCGGTCGTCGCCGTTGTCATGGCTGTCCTCGCCATCCCCTTTGCGCTCTCCATGGGCCGCCGTGGCTCGCTCACCGGAATTGCCGTCGCCATCGGCGTGGCCCTCACCTACTTCGTGGTGGAGAGCCTCTTCGGCGCGCTCGGCAACGTCAACTACCTGCCCGCCGCGTTAGCCGCCTGGTCGTCTGACATCCTCTTCGGCCTCGTCGGCGGCTACCTCCTGCTCCGAACGCCAACCTGAGTACTCCTAAAATCGGGATAGGGGGAGGCCTCACGACCTCTCCCCTCCCACACCACTGGACAAGCGGGTCCGCATCCGGCGGTTCGATGAGTTGATCCCCTGCCGCACAGCACAGAGGCCGGAGGTTC
>Ga0302319_10012294_pt1 | contig 16157 bp, 3 predicted proteins | sample Bog_T0_2_FD_203319 | JGI IMG/M metagenome (GOLD analysis project Ga0302319, IMG submission 203319) | Peat permafrost microbial communities from Stordalen Mire near Abisko, Sweden - Bog_T0_2 | ecosystem: Environmental > Terrestrial > Soil > Wetlands > Peat | place: Sweden: Abisko, Stordalen Mire...
TATCAGCTTCTACCCAAGCCTTGGATGAGCTTAGTGGTCCTATCGAAGAAGTGGGGGTCGCTCAAGAAAGAGATAATCTTATCCAGGAGCAGGGTCGCTTAAGGGTAATTATTGAAAGAAGGCTAAAAGGCCTTGGCGTGCAGAAAGAAATCCAGCAACAGTTGGATATCATTATCAACGTGTGGGTATTTATGCCTCATAGTTCAGCATGCATTATTTTAAAGGTGCTTGAAAGTAGAAAAAACGGCGCTACTTTGACAGCAAGGGAAGCTATTGACCGTTTGGCCATGAGCCGCACCATCAGGGTTATTTTGGAAAGTGCCGGATTGGTCCCCGAAGATGTCTATGTGCAAAGTCCATCGAGAATTAACGGCAATCATCTTTGTACTTTGGATGAGGGTTTGACCATGCTGGTTGGGTGGATTGAAGATGATGTCAACCGCATCATGCATGCCAGGACTATATTTGAAGCAGTAGAAGGAGATCTTAATCAAGGACAAATGACCTTTGTGAGTTTAGGTCAATTGGAAAAGAGATTGTCCGAGGCCATGCCTTCTGCCAGAACCATGGCGTTGCTACGTCAGGACAGAAGAACATCTTCGATTTTTTTAAGGTATAAAGAGATCTTAAGAAGAATCGAGGAAGAAAGAGCTCTCTTAAACGAGAGACCAAAGCCAGCAGAAGGAATGCCATCGCCAAAGCCGGCCAGGACTTCGAATGATCATAGTAATGGGAAAGGGAGAGCGTCCCCTGAGGGAATAAGACTTGAGACCCAGATAAGGGACCTGCTTAGACGTTTCCAGGAAGTAGAAGAAGAGCAAGCAATGATTTTATACATGCAAGCGATCAATTTGTTTCAGGAAAATGAAGGTCGATTGACGTCAACCCAGAAGGAGAAAATAGAGCATGCCTTAAATAATGTAACGAGGGCCGAAGAACCACCAGTAGCCGCCGAGCCTTTGGAAACAAATCCTCCCGCCATGCTGCCGGGGAGCCGTAAATATTTCTGGTTATCGCTTATTGGTTCAATAGCGTTAATGAAATTCGGTCTTTGGGGACTAGGAGCTGCTGTTTTATTTAATCTGGTGACCATCCTTGTTCTGGCATATTTTGAAGAAAAAGACCGTCAAAATGAATATGATTCTTATAAAGGATTACCCCCGCAATCAGGAAAGCTCCATCCACTCGATCTCAAATTCATCGAAGACCATCAATATAAAGGAAACCAGCGCAGTTTACTTGAAAGCTTTGTTGTCAACGCCGCCATCCAAAAAACATTTAATAGAAGATTATTCAAGCATGTCTTGAATAATTTGAAATGGGAATACGAAAGCATTCTGAACATATTAAATTCGCTTATAGGCGGTCCCATCATCAAGACCGTTACTTTGGCGATGGTGGATCTATCAGGCAAACAGAGGATGGCGTACTTATTAACACGTTCCTGGCGGTTTGATTATCTAGATGAAGCTGACAAGCTTCCTTCATTAAAGGGGCAAAGATACCCTCCCACAGGCCCAACGGGGGTTGTTTCATTTCGTATTAAGCTTCATCAATCTGTTCATTGGGCTGTTTTAGGCAGGGCGCAAGCAGGCTGGGTGCCGACGGTCATTAGGGAGTATTATCGTGGGCGTCAATATTGTTTCGATGTACGTTTAATTAGGGAAAGAAAAGATGGTAAGCCGCCGGTTGAAGATGAAGATTCCATTGTACGCAGGTTTAGAATTGGGAGACGTCATGAAGAATATACGTGGTCATTGATAAGTTTGGATCCGATGGTCGGTGCTTCCAGTACTTTCCGATATCAAACAGCCCAAGGATTTATCAGAAAATTGGCAGAAATATATACAAATTTAAGTGTGACTCCAGCCCTCCGCGAGGGACGGTTGATCGCGTTTGTGCGGGAATATGCAGACTTACAGCAGGCCCAGTTGGGAGAAAATCAATCCGTGAGTAATGTGGAACGAGGTCACTCGCCATTGACATCAACACTTTTAACGCGATGGATGCCTCCTCTTAGGGCCGCTTATGACGAATTATCTAAGAGACAAGAGGTTCCTGTCAATGGTGAGACCTTGGAAAGAGAATTGGTTTCCATTTTAGGGTTTGGACCTTATCCAAAACTTACTGCTGAAGCTTTCCAAGAACAACGCGCCCGGTTACTAGCCGAAAAAAGTGCCGCAGAACTTTATACGTTGTATTCAGTGCAATTGTCGCTAGCGACTTGTGATCAGGGACGAATCCGTGAGTCTAAGAAAGGCGATACAAATTCAAGTCTTCTTCGACGCGCAGGTAATTTGGAAAAACGTAACGCGGCTATGAAAAACCCATTGTGGCCGCAAGGCCAGTTAACAGGAGATCTAAAGAGCTTGGGAATAACAGTTCAGCCGGTACAAAAAAGGCCGCTTCTTAATGAAGCTCAATTTGTTGACGCCGCAGAAAAGATTTATGATGGAAATACAGTTGCTGCAGCATGGCTTATGCGGGACCTGTTGCGAAGTCTGGCGGTCCCTGTTTGTAGAACGCGCATTGATGACACCTTATCTCGGTTGGTTTCTCCTGAGAAATATGGCAAGGAAAGACTTGCGCCCCGGACATTAAGAAATTTTTTAATCTTAGTCAATAGGAGATGGAAGAAGAATAACTATAATTCCAAGAATTGGAATGTTATAAGGACTGCCTTGGAAAGGGGGCTAAAAACTAAAGCCTTTATGCTTTGGAATAAGAAAGGAGAATTAAAACATTTACGTAAGGTTGCTTGGGCATATCCACAGCTTCCTTCTTCACAGCGCTGTGCGTTGGCCGCGCGTTTCATACGAATGGCTTTTGACCAGTTACGTATACCTCTTGGAAGTGCAGGGAAAACGTTGAAGTCTCGAATTGCGGTCATGGAGCGAGGGAAACGCAGTATGGCAGAAGAAACCCTGGAAAATGTAATGGCCTGTTTACAAGGAAGCAAGAAATTCAGTGCAAAAGAGATAGAAGAATTAAGGAGTTATCTTAAGGCCCTATTATTTGGTTATTTACTTCCGGGTCATTTCTTAAAAGAAGTTGATCGCTTGGGCTGGCCATCGACACGTTGGGATTTAGTGAGATTGATATTAGCACAGAAAGGCCATAGCCGATGCGAGTTATCGACCCTCGGAGTGAACTGGCACTACGAAAATAAAGACTGGTTGGTTGGAGATAAATTAAAGAGGATGAGAGGAATTGTTTGGAAATGGTTTTGTAAAGATCAAGCCGGCCCGATCACGGCTTCTTTACAACGAGCACATGATAGGGCCATGATTGAGCAAGAAGCAATTGTTAAAGAGGCAGCGCAGGTCAATGGTCAGAATGGGGGCAAGAAAGAAAAAAATGGAAGTGAGCCTACAAGTAATAGACGAAGATATAGAAGCTCCCTAAATGGGCACAAGCGTGAAGAATTTCAACGGGACATAAGAGCCATAGAAGCAGGCATGCCCGAAGATGTAGAAAGAAAGCTTAGAACAAATCTTGGGCGGGATGAATTTGCACAAAGCATCATAGATGTGACGTTTCTGGCCAAGAAATTAAATTTAAATGGTCAATCTCTTGAAAGTGTTCAGCAAAAAGCATGGCGGGCAGTCGAAGATGATATTGGTAATAAAGGAGGAAGGTATATTCGGCTAACTGTTTGCCAGGAAGTCAAAAGGGCATTATGTGTTTTTTCCGATGCACAAGTTCTTTTAACGCTTCCCTGCACCTATCGCATTGGGGAGATACTTTTTAAGCGCCTAAGATGGCTGCATCTATGGGGTAACTGGCCGAAGATTGAAAAGAGAATTACCGAGATACTTATTGCCTCGTTTATTGAGATCCCCCTGACATTTCATCCAGGGTATCTTGATATGCACAATCCCCAAAGCGCTGAGGATCGCAAATTACGCAAGCATGGGATCCATACAATTTGGGGAGGGATGGGGTTGATTACTTTGGGTATTTTATTTTTGATCACGGGGAGACATTCTGATGCTATTTCAAATCCCATAGAGTTATTGCTGCCAGCAGTTCTTTCCATGCTATCCAGTAATTTTTTGTTGCATGCTGTTTACAATATATATGATGGAAATGAGGCCCCTTTGACGTTAGGAGAGAAGCCTGCGTCGACAGAGGGACAATTGCCGATGAGCTTAATTTGCAGTGTTGGCTTCGCGGTTTTTACGTTCTTGCTTCCTGGTTGCAGTAAAAAAGACACTCAGCCTGAAAATATGTCTGCTGCCATGATACCAATGTGGCGCGTGCAGTATGATCAGAAGATGGATGGCTTCCGTTTTCAATGGACTCGTCGCGAATGGAAGCTTGCGTTTATAGCCTGGTGTCAGGCAATGAAAATTCTTCTTTATTCTGCGCCGGTGGATGAGGAGCGCAAACTAATAGATCGCGATTTTTCCGCCAGGAAATGGATCTCTTTGCATGATACCGGTAAACTCGGCCGTGCGATCTTGTGGATCTTGCGTGGGTTCATTACGTTGATGACTGCAACGATCAGATTTATCGCGTGTAAATCAAGCCTGGGCTATAAGCTTGCGTTGAATTTTGCCGTGGTTTTTCACTCCAGTTATAATCTTTTTTGGCTCCTTGTTTTAAATCCTGTTGATCGATCCTTCCTTCCATTACGCAGAAAGCTAAAGAAAACAGAACTTCGGTATATAGTAAAGCCGTTTTTCACCTCAGCGATGGCCAATCAAGGCCCAAAACAATCCTGGCAGAAGATCCATGACCAATATTCAGAAAGGGAAAAGAAAGTAAGGGCAGGGTTACCGGTACCAGAACCGGTTAAGCCAACAGTGCCAACTTCTCCGGCACCAAAACCTGTTGAGCTAATAGTATCAACTTCTCCTGCATCGCAACTAATTCGGCCAGAGCCTTGTAAGGCTCAAACCATCTATTCGAAAGTGGCCAGTACATTAGCAGATTTTTATTTACCCATTGATCGAGAACAATTACTCGCGGCATTAGGGCCTCAGGGAAGGAGCATTGCATCAAGCACGATGAGAGATAAGTATTTAAAGAATCTGGAAGATTTAGGGGTTTTGACGGCCCAGATCGGGGGATCAGTACCGACACTTTATATATTAACTCCTGGTGCGCGGCTTCACTTGAGTGGTCTGATAGGGATCCTAAATAATTACAATTCTTCTGATACTCAATTACTTTTGACAAATGCTCAAGTGCAAAGACTTTTTGCCAGCGCAACACAACAGCAACGCCCTTGTGTTTCGTTATTAAGCCAGGGAAGGTTTATCCGTTGGTATGAAAGCCCTAGTGAAACTGTGCTTAAATCAGCGGTGATGATTGTGAGGGTCTATGAACGGGGTGTATTAAGGTTCAAAGAAGGGAATCTTAATTTTATAAAAGAAGGGCTGACACAATGCAATAATCAGCAGGTTGTCATCCGTGTCATTCAAGCAGAGAAGTTTTCTCATATTTATGCTTTGTATCGATCAGGAGATATCAAGCCCAAAGAAGATATGGCACAGCAAAAGCTTATGCCGAGCTATGTGTGTTACCGCGCTAATGAATCATCCGAATTTTGTTGGTTAACAGCTGCAGATTTGAATGCCCGCAAAAAAGTGGGTGAATTAAATTCAGATGAAGGAATTGTGAGGGCCATTACCGAAATAGTCCAAGAACAGTTAGATCGAGAAGCGATTATTAAATATCTTATTGATCCCAGCGTGCCGCTGAAAGAGGGCTGTTCTTTTAGAATAGGGCTGACTCGAGTGGAATGGAGAATTTTTATTATTGATGGTCAGAAATACAAGGTCCCGATCAAACGGCATTTTACGGCTTTGGGTAATGAGCTTTTTGGCGAAGAAGATTTACCAGTCATTTTTGTGGCTGAAATGGACAGTGATCAACGTATTGTCATTAACGTTTACCATGATAAGGATATAGAACATGGGCAGCCGTTGATTGTGTATCCATATGTTCACGCACTTGATTCGCTAACATCCATACGGACACTTCGTTTTAGAAGGGCTGTAGAATTTTTAAGAAGAGGTAATCCTTACAAGGAGATTACTTTTGATCAAATTTCCGAAATAATGAGTGACCCTTCTGTTATGGAAGAGTTAGGCCCTGATAGGAAAGGGTTGCAATTGGCCCAATGGGTTAGAAGGGGGATAGATGAGAAAAATGAGCTGGTACAAGCACTGCATGAATTATGTAAAGGGATGTCAAGGGTGGAAGCCCTGAAAGAATTTCTTGCCAGGTCATGGGGCAAGGTCCTTTGCGAGAAAGATCTATGCATTGGCGTTGGAGAAATTTCTTGGCAGCCAATAGATTTTACTAATTGGCCGAGATGGAAGAAAAATAATAAGGTAGATTCTGCTGCTCTTGCCCGTGCCGCGAACGTTAAGTTGATTGTAGGGTCCAGAAGTCCACATGATAATCTGAATAATGCGATATGCGACGCTAACACGGCGGCAGATGAATATAGCGCTGAATACTACGATGCGTTGGTTGATAGGCTTATGGTAGAAGTTGGGTCAGCAGCATCGGCCAAGTCGGCGAAACCGCGTGGGGAACCAGGGCAAGACCATACCGGAGAAGGTCCTTTTTCCCCCGTGGAGGAGTATATACTAGCTAATTGTCCGCCTGATTTATTAAGCCGTACGATGGGGAATGCCCGTATATTTTTTGACGTAAAACTTAGAGAATCCCAATGGGACAGAATTGGGACTACAGCAAAAACTTTGGAAATGGTAAGAAAATGGATAGGAAAAATGAAGAAACCTAGTCCTAAGGTGGTTTTCGTTCCTACCATATATATTGTGCCGGAAGGCACTGTTTTCCTGTCTCCTGATGGTTCCGTACAGGATGTGATGGAAAGAGCCATGGCCTTTATTACAACACGGGTCGAGCAATTACGGAGTTTTATTGACCCGGAAGTAGATTTACTAGATATCCTTGCAGCGACAGCTCAACGGACCGAGCAGGGCGGCAGTCAAGGCATGCGGCTTCTGTTATATATTCAGTTGGCGATTGACCGTTGCATTCAGGATTTGTTTGAATTAGAGCAAATTGAAGGGACTGAAGCTGAGGCCTGGCAAGTACCAGCGCTAACAGCAACTTATCAAACTTTATGCGCGGATGATTTTATAGAGGCAAATTGCTTATTCAAGAGAATCCAGCCTGCTGTTGATCCTAAAACATTCCGGGCTCTAGCTTCCCGCAGTATAGCTGCCCATTTGGAGATGGGTATTTTGGAAGCTCCTACGACAACAAATCCACCGGTCCATATTCAAGCATTTGAGAAGGCTGCGCAAGAAGTGTTATCGTCATCTTGGCCAAACTGGCAAGAAGAAATGGGCCAGTATCAGGTAAGTGTAGAGATGGCGGGTGGATTGACTATTTTGCACGTTTTGCCAAACAACACCAGCGAAGGGAAGTGCTCAATATTAGGAGAATTCTGGGGCCGACCTGATGTTTGGGTGGCGGGTTTCCCATCGACAATGTCAGCCGATGGGGATATTAGACTCGAAGACAAATTTTTACATATTTTGCCTGTATTAGAGCAAAGACGGGTGGCTACGTTGGTAAGATTTTTAGAGGGACAACAACGTGCGAACACTGGTTCGAATAAATTGAATTCCCAAGCAGCTACAGAATATTTGTCCAGCACCGATCCGTTATTTGCCAGGTACAAAATGACCTTCCAATTGGTAGCTCGTGCAGAATATGAGCTGTATTTACGTGGGAAGATGGGGGCTGCGGATGCCAAGATCTTTGAAGCCTTCAAAGTGTTTGTCGAATTCCTGTTATTCAACGACACCATCGCCTTGCAGGAACGTATTGAACGAGGCACTGCTGTGTTAGATAGCTTTTTATTAGAGGGTGGAGACTCTATGGCAGGAGGCCTTTTAGATCGACTCGGACTTTGTTTAGAAAATTATGGAGACTTCCCTGCTGGAAAAACTATAGAGATATTTTTGGAACATTATTATCGACATTTATTCCAATCAGCTCTCATGGCACATGTTTATTTTTTTAACCGTTCTTTGCTTGAAGCATTGCTTGATCCGGCATATGCACAAAAGAATAATGTGGCTGTGGCTTATCTTTTAGGAGGCAGTACGCATATTTATAAGCAAGCATGTTTAATAGCCCAGGCATTGAAATTAGACGAGTCTCGACTACATTCTATCCATATCAATCGAAAGATCGCCAAAGAGGATGAAGGCAAGGTTTCTCAATACATCCAACAGTCTGATCTGAGCCGTTATGACAAATTGGTGATCGTTGATACAGGTTTTCATGGTAGTTCGGCTAAGTTTTTAAGACAATCACCTGTTTTAAGAGGAGGTAGAAATCCACAAGTGTTCATTCGTTTGATGGATCTAACACTAACAGATCTCCAGCCAGAGAATACGACAGAGTTGATGAGTTTTAGTTATGTGCTTGGAAATCTATTCCCAGAAAAAGCGGGGGATGTGAAGCAGCATTTGAATTTGGCGGCTCATCTGCTAGATGCATTTTTACCCCGCGAGTACAAGAGCGCTCCTTATCTTGAGAAAAATGAGCGAGGAGTTACTCCATACTTAGAAGAGACAGATGTAAAGAGATCCGCAGAAGTGATGAACAGAGTTCTAGAACAAGAAACATTCAGCCTGCTCAGAGAATGCCCACGGCTTCCTTTTGCTAACCATCCTATATGGGAAGAATGGACTACTCAGAATATGTTGAGAAGCCCAACCGGAGAGGAATCAGGGCCGTCTGCGCACATTAATTGGTTGCTCAACAAGAATACTTTTGAATATAAGAATGAAGGACAAAGCCAGATGAATTGGCTCATAGGGCTGATGGTAGTCGCGCTGGCTATTCTAATGCCATTTAATCCATTCATATGTTTGCATTTTATCACGACAAAGCCCATAGATATCATAGCTAAGACCGGTTTTATTTTGTTGATTATTTTGTTTATAAGATTATTTGAAGATTATTGGATTTGGGATTGTTCCTATGAGCAACTAAAAGGGTATCAAGCTTACGTCCCTCACGCGTATAAGGCGATATTAGGGCGGATCACTAAAGTAGCTTGGGAGTTGTATCCTCAGCGGATGCAAGCTTCTAAAATAGATCTTTTAATGTTTTCTCAGATCGAGGGAGGCACTCAGATAAGATGGAAGGACAAACAATTAGGGGTTGTGCTATCGGGTCAACAAGTATGGGGCAAGTCACCGGATGCCTTAGCGATGGCGTTTGGACATGAGATTGGTCACTTTATCCGTGGCAATACTTGGGCAATTATGATAGTAGAAAAGTATCCGCTATTGAAATTGGGAGGAAGCGCTGTTATTTTTATTATGCTGCCATTCTGGCTATCGCCGTTTATGATTCTTGCATGGACAGGGATAATAAATAAGATCTATTTAGCTCTTTTGCGTTATGAAGAATTGCAAGCGGATAGGATCATGACGAGGATCTGTTTGGCCGCAGGCTTTGATCCGCATAAAGGGTTTTCAGAATTAATTCCTGACAATCCCAGTCATCTTAAGTGGAGCGATGAGCATCCTGCTCCCGAAGAACGGCTTCAGCGGATTTCTATTCTAAGCAACAGTTCTTCCCCTGCGACATTTCCGTGGGTTAAATGTATATATGGTCTGTCCTTCATAGGAATCATGTCGTTGATTTGGACTGATTTTATTACCTGGAATAATTGGCAGGTGGCTATTCTTTTGAATTTGATTGTGATCGGCGTGTTGGCATTTATTGAGGAGGTCATTCGTCAATACCGCATTGATACCTACCACGGGCCATTGGCGGGCCCAGAAGATCTTCATCCCGTTGATCAAGCATTCCTTAATGACCATCACTATTCAGGCCAAGCCTATGATCTGCTTAAGAAATTCCTTAAGGACGCTTCTGCCAAACGTTCTTTTGAATACCGCTGGCTGAAACACGTGTGGAATAATTTGTTATGGCAATTGCAGGGGCCATATTTATTGTTGAATTTATTATCCCTTCGTCATCGCGTGAAGCCTTTTGTAGCTTTGGCGATGACCGGCGCCCAAGATCCTGAACAACAAAAAGATCTTGATAAGCAAAAGGATTCTAACAAGAAACGGGAAAAAATAATTGCCGCTTTGTTATTATGTTTAATGTTTTTGATCTTGTCTTATCTTATCAGTAAATTATGGCAGGCTGTTCGATCAAGTGGCGTTGTATCCAAGCGGGCTTTGCTGGCTATTTATAAGAAGGTGCTATCTGGTGGAAGTAGTGCTGTGCATGGTGTAATGTTTTCATCGGGATCAAAGAATACACCGTCAATCACAGACGGGCGGATAACCATGATTCTCAATAAAACAGCAGTGAAAATAGGATATACGCCATTTTCTTCCTTTTTCACAGAAGCCTTGTCTCTCAGCTGGCTTGAGTTCTTTTACATTTTTGAACCGGAATTCATTAGATGGTTTTCTTTTTCAACGATCACGATCCTTATTACCGTTATCAAGGTCGTTATTAAATTGAGGGTTAGGCAGATCATGCTCAACATTGTAGGTTTGGTGGGGGGAAGATTATCTAAAATATTCCATATTATGTTTTTTAACATATTTACTTTTGATATTGAGTGTACCGTGACATCATATCAGTATCGCATGACGGTTTAAAAAAGACAGGAGAATGCCCATGGAAGAACAAAGGCAATTACCGCGTTGGGAAATAAAGAAAGAGGCCAAGGTTTGGTTGCCGGATATGCTGGGGTTCAGTCATTGTATTATCGAGAATATGCATTTAAAAGGGATGAGGGCCTCTTTTGACAGGCCATTGCCCCAACAAGGTTTTTTAAGAATGTCTTTTGAGATAGCGGATAATGCAGAGCCTATTAAAATTGAGGCTACGATCCCGTGGGAAAAACAAGAACAGGGAAGGTATGTGTATGGCCTGTCATTCAATAATATTTCTGATGAGGATAAAAACAGGATCTATCAGTACACAAGCTCTCATTGTTATGAGCAATTTAAGCATAAATGGTGGGAGTAGTATCAGGTGCGAAGAAATTGCCTGTCGAGGAAGTCTTGGGTCACTTCAATGAGTGTTGGGCGGCCATGGGGGCAGATGAAAGGGTCACGACATTCAAGCAATTGTTTGCGTTGATAATCTGCTTGAGTGATATCGAGCCGGTCACCGGCAACAACAGAAGCTTTGCAGGCGCGGCGGGCCAAGGTATCCTTGTCCATACGTGGCGCGTCCCCGCCAGCTAATAGATCACGCACCACGGCTTCGATATTCTTAAGTAATAACGGTTGGGTCTGCACGGCGATGGTATCATCATCAAATTGTGTAGTTTCAATACCGGCAGACGTTAACTTTTCCTGCAGTTCTTCCCACGCGATCTTTTCCGGAGCTGTTAATTTAAGCAACAGAGGTGTGAGCAAAGGCTGGCTTTCCACGTTGGCCTTTTCGATCTGGTCTTTGAATTTCTCAAACATGATGCGTTCTTGCGCTGCGTGCTGGTCAACGATCAAAAGAGATTCATCCGCTTCAAAGATAAGGAATTTTTGAAGGAAGCTTCCTATAAATCTTGCCCTGGTGAATTTGGAGCGAAGGGTATTGTCCTCGCCAAAAAGCTGAAAATCTCTCATATTATCATCCCCGAATGTTTTAGTCGGGGATCCAAATACATCCATTCCTGGATTCCCGATAGAAGCATTCGGGAATGACATGCGGCCCTGTAACTGCCCCGGAGCAAAGATCAGTTGGTCGGCGGGCAGGCCTCCTGGTGAGGAAGAAAACTCTTTAGCAGGCCCTTTGTGCATCAGCTGGTATTCTGTCATACGTCGCAATAAGCTGATGATCCTTGCTTCATCTTTGAGGCGTACTTCGCGTTTCGTGGGATGAATATTCACATCCACATTGGCTGGATCCAAGAGGATATTGACGATAAAAGCCCCATAAACACCTGGCGGCAGGATGAGCTTGTAGACATCATTGAGATTATAGCTTAGATTCTTGCTTTCGATGGGCCGGTCATTGATGAAAATAAACTGCAGGTCTCGTCGTGGACGCTGGATATTGATATTGCCCAAGATCATCTTGACGCGGATCTTTTCTTCCACAAATTCCTGATCAGTTTCCAGAAAGTGGTTCATCGCAACATTTAGCGCGGCCGCAGCCCTGTCTAAACGTGAAGGAGCCGGTCTTAGATCTAAAAGTGTACGGCCAACGTGGGTCAACACAAAACGTATTTGCGGATAGATCAAGGTATAGGGGAGAACAACATTGAGTATCTGGTGCAATTCTGAGGCATTATTTTTAAGGAATTTCCGGCGCGCAGGAGTATTAAAGAAAAGTTCTGCGATCTTGATATCTGTACCTGCATGGGCAAGGGCCGCCGGTTGAAGGTCTTGGCGTACGCTGCCCCGGATATGGATCTGCCAGCCGTCATCTTGAGAGGTGCGTGAGGTCAGGACAACGTCACTGACAGCAGCGATAGAATATAATGCTTCCCCACGAAATCCCATAGAATGAAGTTTTTCCAGATCTTCAATAGCTGTGATTTTGCTGGTGGCGTGGCGCTGGAATATTTTTTCCAAATCCTCACGGGCAATGCCTGAACCATTGTCCTTGATATGGATAAGTTCTTTGCCGGCATCTTTAAGATGGACTTCGATGCTCGTGGCTCCGGCATCAAGGGCATTTTCCAGCAGTTCCTTGACCACGGAAGCCGGACGATCCACTGCTTCACCAGCAGCGATCTTGGCAATGACATCAGCAGAGAGAATATTGACTTTGGTCATAGTAATTTACGTTTTAATTCATCTAATTTCTTTAAAGCTTCCACGGGCGTTAGGGTATTGATGTCAATTTCTTCCAGAGCTTTGCGCAGCGCATCTGCCTGCGGTTGGGAAGTGGGCACAAACAAATTGAGTTGTTTGTCCTCTTTGGCGTAAGGATTGGGCGTACCGATCTCCAACTCAGAGAGGATCTCTTTAGAACGTCGGATCACCGACTCCGGTATCCCGGCTAATTTGGCCACATAGATCCCGTAAGAATCATCTGAGCCGCCGGGGATTATCTTGTGCATGAAGATGATCTTATCCTTCCACTCACGGACAGCCACATTATAGTTTTTAATGCCTTTAAATTGATTGGCCAAAGCGGTTAGTTCATGAAAATGCGTGGCAAAAAGGGTGCGTACGCATTGTGTGTGCATATGTTCGGCCAGGGCCCAGGCCAGGCTTAGCCCATCGGAAGTTGAGGTGCCGCGGCCGATCTCATCTAAAATGACCAAAGAGCGGGCCGTGAGATTATTGAGAATATCCGCGGCCTCTGTCATCTCCACCATAAAGGTGCTTTGGCCTTTGGCAATATCATCATGGGCACCGATGCGGGTAAAGATCTTATCAACCACCCCGACGTTGGCCGAAGCCGCAGGAATAGGGGCTCCCATTTGGGCGAGGATCACTAAAATAGCGCTTTGACGGATATAGGTGGACTTGCCTGCCATGTTGGGCCCTGTTAAAATGATCAGGTGGTTGTCGTTCGTGTCTAAAAGAGTGTCATTGGCAATAAAATTATCAGTCACTGTCTTTTCAACAACAGGATGGCGTCCGTCCTTGATCTCCAGGATTGTTGAGGTATTGATCTCAGGAAAAATATAGTTGGGCCAGACGGATAATTGGGCAAGGGCAAAAAGGCAATCCACCGTACTGAGTTGATGACAAACTTGGTGCAATCGAGCTACTTCAGAGAGGATGGTCTTTTCAATTTGGCCCAAAATACGTTTTTCAATATTTAGGATTTTATCCTGGGCGGTCAGGAATTTTTCTTCGTATTCTTTAAGTTCCTGGGTGATATAACGTTCGCCATTGACCAGGGTTTGCTTGCGCACATAATGAGCGGGCGCGCTGTTCTGACGGGTTTTGGAGATCTCAATATAAAAACCAAAGACATTGGTAAACCCGACTTTTAGCGAGGAGATCCCTGTTTTTTTGATCTCTTGGGCTTGATATTGGGAAAGCCATTGCCTGCCGTTTTCTAGGATATTTTTGAGATCATCCAATTCCTGGTCGATTCCCGGCTGGATCATTTTACCCTCGGGTTTGGCCAAAGGCACGTCGGGATTGATGGTTTTTGTCAATAGCTCACGCAGAAAGACAAGGTCCTGGATCTCTAACAGGGGATTTGAACTATTTCCCAAATTTTCAGCGATCAGGGGTACTCGCAGCAAACCCTGGCGGATGTTTAGAATATCCTTGATAGAGCCGCATCCGCAAGAAATTCTTGATAGAGCTTTTTGCAGATCAGGTAAATTCTTTAAACATTCTCCCAGCCGCACATTATTTATTAATTGTTTGGCCGCTTCCTGCCGCAATTGGATGGCCGCGACATCTTTAAGGGGATGATACAGCCAGTAACGAAAAGCCCGTCGCCCCATAGGCGTTGAGGTCAGATCAATGGTCGTAAGTAAAGATTCCAGTTCCAGGCCATAATGAGCGGCAGGGGAAATGAATACATGATCATCCTGGGCGTAAAGGGCGATCTTATCAATGTGCTTGAGGCTGGTTTTATTCATGTTCTTTAAATATTCCAGCAAAGCACCTGCAGAACCTTGTGCCAAGGCCAGATCGTCCACGCCAAAACCTTTGAGTGATTGAGTGGCAAAATGATCACAAAGGCTTTTACGGGCCATATCGGTATTAAAAGCCCAGTCACCTAAAGGGCTTAAAGCAATGGCGCGCATTTTGACCAGAGGATGGGAAAAAAGATCTTTAATAGTTTCTTCTTGAGCTTCCGGATAGAGGCATTCAAAAATGGGTAGCTTGGCCAGCAGCTCGATGGTTTGATGCAAGGAGAGCTCATTGGCAAAAATAGTGCCGCCGGAATTATCAATAAAAGCCACCCCCATAATAGAGGACTGAGTCTTATTTTTAAATTCCTCCCCCTTGATGGGGGAGGATAGGTGGGGGCGTCCTATATTAATGGCTAGTATATAACGGGAATCAATGGATTCGTCCAAATAGGTGCCGGCACTGATGATCCGGATGACATCACGCTTGACTATGCCTTGGGCTAAAGCCGGGTCTTCGATCTGTTCACAGATGGCCACTTTTTTACCTGCTTTGATCAGTTTAGCGATATAATTGTCACTGGAGTGATAAGGGATCCCGCACATGGGGATCTTGCCTGCGGCATCAGTTCCTCGGGAAGTCAGGACGAGGTCCAAAATGGAAGATGCTTGGGTGGCATCCTCAAAAAACATTTCATAGAAATCCCCCAGGCGGAAGAAAAGGATAGCATCCTTATGGCGCGCCTTGATGTCGCGGTATTGCTTGATCATGGGGGTAGCGGCTTGCACAGGGATAATTTATAGCACAAACCAAAGCTTAGGGGCAAATACTTTATTTCTTGGAAAAATTATTTTTAACTTGTCTGTTTGACGTATTTCACCATAATCAGGTTGTATGTTCAACGGTTTTAATATTAAAATCTCATTTTTCATCTTAGCATCCTTGATCGTTGTCTGTCTTTCTGTGGGGATATGCGATCCTGTATCTTCTCCTCCCTATTATGATGAGATCATGAAGATCATGGGCCCTTTGGAATACTCGGGGGTTCCGGTCATGGTCAAGCCTCAAGTAGCTTTGAGCGTTGATTTTGATCAATGGACATGGACCTTGCATAATATCCATGAGTATGACAGCCAAGGAAGGATCATTTTAGAGCAAGGCCATTACGGCCTTTGCGCTGAATTGGCCACATTCTTGTTTGAAAAGATCAAACCATTGTTGGATGGGCATTTTGAAGTTAAGTTTGCCATGGTTTCGCAATCAGGTTACTTTGCCGAGGGGCAATCCAATCATATTGTTTTGTTATTAATGGATAGATCCGACAATCAATTTTACCTGATCGACCCTAGTTTTCATAAATACGCGAAGATACAAGATCTTCCTGAATATCATGTCCTCAACATCCAGGATACCTTGTCTTTTGTGAAAGACAGGTCACCTGATGTTTCTTTCAGCATTGATCAGGCCATTCCTCTTTATATCAAGAATGATGTCTTGTTGTCTTTCGCGGTAACTTCCGTTGACGGGAAATTTGACAAGAATAATTTTATTTTTGTCATTTCCGCGATGCAGCGCGATAAATTTGCCAGTCGTGACATCGTGGTCATAGGCCGTCGTAGT
>Ga0302319_10012296_pt1 | contig 16153 bp, 9 predicted proteins | sample Bog_T0_2_FD_203319 | JGI IMG/M metagenome (GOLD analysis project Ga0302319, IMG submission 203319) | Peat permafrost microbial communities from Stordalen Mire near Abisko, Sweden - Bog_T0_2 | ecosystem: Environmental > Terrestrial > Soil > Wetlands > Peat | place: Sweden: Abisko, Stordalen Mire...
AATCTCATCCGCCTCGATCCGGTCAAACGAAAAGGAAGCATCAAAACGCGAAGAATCATCGCCGCTACCTCCGACCGCTACCGTGCCGAACTCCTCGGGCTCAATTGATGTTCATGCGATTGCCCTGTTTGGGATGCTTATTGGCCTTAACTTCTTCCCATAGAGCATGATAATGTAAGTGCGCGTTTGGGTTTCAAATCAGGGCACTACCAGGAGCGCACGTTCGTTTCTGGTTCTGCCAACTCCGGAACTATACTCTCCGCATGAAAGTTTTGACAGTCACTGCCATCCTTGCGTCCCCCAAGGCTAAGCCAGCCATTCAAATCCTCGTCGGCAATGCAGTCGGCTCCTTCGCAAAGCGGTCCATTGTGGCGGTCTTCTGCCTGGTGTTCGCTCTCGGTTCGCTGGCGCGGGGTGCGAGCGCGCAACAATTGCAATACCGGTCGCCGTTCCTGGCCGTCGAACTGGCCGCGGACCAGCCGAATTTCACTACGCTCTCTGTCGACTCGCTGGGCAAGGGAAAGCTGGAGGTGAATGCGATGCTTCCGCTGGCGGCCTCATCGCGCTACGCGGTTACGCGCGATGGAGAGACGATTGGATACCGCGCGCCGGGAGCGGAGGGCGCGCCGGCTTGGAGCTTCACCTTCAATCCGCGCGGGATGGTGATCCACTCTTCCTGGTCCGCTAAGAACGCGCCACAGCCGCTGGTGCTCAGCTTCGATCCCGTCGTCACCCATGCCACGCTGCTGGGGCTGCTGAACGACCAGGGAGAGATGCGGCTGCCTGCGCTGCTGCATTTTCCCGATCATGGGACCCTCCGCATCACCACTGCCACGCACAGGCTTGCGCTCGGTTACGACGCATTGCGCGGAGAGCAGAACTTTGTCCGCGTCACGTTTCCGGCAGCCAGCAAGCGCCAGCCGGAGCTTGAATACCGGCTGGAAGTTACGGCCATTTATCCGGCCGACCCAAAGATCGACAACGACCCACGCTATGACGGCTATCGCAGAGACTTTCTGAATATCCTTCAGATCAGTCCGCGGCGACGGGTGCTGGCCAACAATGCTGCCAGCGATGCCGTGGCCTTCACGCTTTTTGAGTACTCGATGATGGCGGTGCGCATGCCGCCGCTTGCCGAAGGCCTGAGCGCCAACGACATTCTGCGGCAGTCGCTCGATCGCTACATCGGCGGAATGAAGGGCTACGGAATCAGGGGTTACGATGAAGACTCGTCCCTGGTCGACGAGACTCTCGATACCTATCCATCTTTGGTGATGGCCTCCGCCGATTATGTTCGCGCCAGCGGCGACAAGGAGTGGCTGAAGAGGAATTATTCCGTGATTACGGCCTGGTCAAACAAGATGATCGAGTTCGATCGCGATGGCGACGGGCTGATGGAATACCCAGAAAGTGGCAACGCGGGCTCGTGGGCCAAAAACTGGGCCGTCGAAAGCTTTAACGACGACTGGAAGAACCAGCAGTGCTGCTCGCAGCACCCATCGAACTGGTGGGACACGATCGGCTTTGGACACAAGGACGCCTACTCGAATGCCCTTGCCTACAAGGCCTTCAACGACATGGCCGAGCTGGCCGGCCAGGCCGGGCACGACGATGGCGCGCGGCTCTACAGGCATCGCGCAGTGATGCTCAAAGCCGCCTACTTCAAGACCTTCTACAATCCGGCGACCGGTGTTCTGGCCGGCTGGAAGAGCGCCGACGGCGAGTTACACGACTATTACTTCCTGTTTGTAGCTGGCGTTGCGGTGACTTATGGCGTGGTAACTCCCGAGCAAGGCAACAAGATATGGGATAACTTGCTGGCCAAGATGAAAGAAGTGGGCTATGACCGCTTTGAATACGGACTGCCCGGCAACCTGATTCCAGTGCGTCGCAATGACTACACGGTGCGTTCGCAGGGCTCCGGAGGCTCCGACAAGGAAGATGGGTCCGGCGGCTTTCAATACTACGAGAATGGCGGCGCCACGGCTTGCTTTGCCTACTTCACCATTCAGGCGCTGCGCGATCTGGGCCGCGACAAGGAGGCCGACGCCATCCTCTTCCCCATGTTGAAATCGTTTGAGTCGGGCGGCTTTCAAGGCCATGGGCCCGGTGGCAACAGCTACGACTGGAAGAGCTGGGAGGGCAGCCCGCGCGGCTATGAGGGCCTGCTGGTGGATGGGTATCTGACGCTGTTGGCCGCAGCGCCGCCCGAAGCGCGCAAGTAATGCTGTCAACAAGTCAGAGTCCCGTTTGCAATCCAACGGCTCCGGAAAACGCCTCCAAACCTGCCCTGATTTGGCGCGGTAAAACCAAACAAAGCCCGGTTGTGATTCCCGCACCGATTTCTTCCGGACAGTATGCTGGATTCTTCGCACGCGACGGGATAATTTCAAGCGCGCTAGTTTCTTCGACTTGTCTGCTTATGCTGACTGGTTCGGGTCAACGGATGGCGCGACACAGATTGGTTCAAACACGCATCCCAGACCAAGCTCCTCGACGGCCTCAACTCATCCAGAGTGTGTCCGGCCTTCGCCGTCCCACGCCAGTTCGATCCTAAAAGCTGACGGCTCGATACGATTTTCATCTCTATGGGTGGGCCGAAGGCCCATCCAAACTCCTAGACCCTTCATGGTTGATCTGGAACCGTCGCCCGAAAAGCCGCCAAAAAGCGGCTTGAAAATGGAAGAAGGCTTCGTGCGTGCCAATCTAACTGGGACTCAGGGCTGCGCCCGTAGCGGAAGCTCTCGTCGTCAGGCCGACAGAATCGCACGGCGCACATTTTGTTCGTGCAGTCACGCACCAAGGGCTCTGCTTCGGCACGATCGAGCCATGATTTTTTGCCTTTCTATGTCGAAATTTGCAAAGTTGCTCCAGAAGAGCGCAGCCGCCGCTCACTGAGACCTCCTGCATGCCCAAAGGACTGGGCTTTCAACATCGAGATGGTGGTGGAGACTCTCCATCTCAAAAACGAAGATGCGCTAGCAATTTGGAATGCGGTACTCGCCGCGTAGTCTTTGCTTCTCCTCGGGCCTTGCTACGCCTCCCGCACATATTTGCATCAGAACCAGAAAAGGGTAAAACAGTCACCTTGCGAGAATGGAGATGTAGACTTCGTCATGTGCCCTGCCGCGGGCAATCTCGACCGTGAGACGGCGGGCGGCGGCGAAGTTAGGTCGATCGTTTCTTCGGTGAATTGGTTGCCTGTGGTTCGATTTCTTCCGATGACTTTCGCCCTCAGCGAATTTGCCTGCGGTTGATCAATTAGAAGTCAAACATTCGCGATAACGTAGAGGGACGAGAACGAGGTCTGAGCAAATGAGCGGCAAACAAGGCTTTTGCTTCGCGCCAAAGGCGTCCCAAACCGGCGGGAGAACGCAACAGGCGCCGGATAGGCAGAGCTTATTGCCTCTATTGTGGGCGTTCATCCTTGGAGCCTGCTTTAATAACGTAGCCCATTCTCAAATATCGCCAGGGCCGCTGGCCAAGGTTCACCAAGGCCTGAGTGGAAACTCGAATTGCACCAAGTGCCACGAGGTGTCAGCGAAGACGGCGTCGTTCCGGTGTCTGGCGTGCCACGCGGAAATCGCAGCAGAGCTTGAGCACAATCGGGGGCTTCATGCGGCATTTCCACGGGGCGGACCATCCGGATCAGCATGCGTGAAATGCCATTCTGACCACAACGGTATGGAATTCTCCATTGTGCATTGGGATCCGACGCCGAGAGGTTTTGATCACTCGCAGACAGGCTACGTCCTTGACGGCAAGCACGCCATTGTAAGTTGTCGCGCCTGCCACAACGCGCAGCATATCCTCGCTTCTGCTCGTATTATGCTTCAAAGCAAGGACCTGAACCACACGTGGCTGGGATTGTCGGCCAGTTGCGGCAGTTGCCACCGGGATCCTCATCAGGGCCGCTTCGGCTCAGATTGCACACAATGCCACTCAACAAATGGCTGGAAGCCCACGCGCATCGAAAGAGAAAAGTTCGATCACTCCAGGACAGAATACCCGCTTACCGGCGGACATCGAGCAGTGCAATGCCAAAGCTGCCATGTGCCCGAATCCGGCGGTCAACCACGCTGGTCTGGCGTGAGATTCTCAACCTGCTCCGATTGTCACAGCGACCCGCATAAGGGTGAATTCAACCAGAGCTGCGATTCCTGCCATACCACTTCGACCTGGAAACGGTCCAGTTTTGAGGCGCGGTTCAATCATTCGGAAACCGGTTTTCCGCTCCTGGGTAAACATGCGAGCGTTGACTGCGTGACTTGTCACCAAGGCGAAGATTTCAAGAGACCGCTCTTACACGAGGCGTGTGCCGATTGCCACAGGCCTGATCCCCATGGAGGCCAATTTGCGATGCGGCCGGATGGGGGCAGGTGCGAAAGTTGCCATACAGCCGATGGGTGGATCCCATCCACATTTTCCGTAGCCGACCATGCAAAGACAGGGTTTCCGCTGGTGTTTCCACATGCGAAGGTAAAATGCGCCTCATGCCATATCCCCGCGGGCCAAGCAACACAATACGAGGTCAGGTTTACACTCTGTGTTGACTGCCACGAGGACGAACACAAAGGTCAGTTTGCGGCTGCGCCCTGGCTCAACCACTGCGAGCGGTGCCACAATGGCGCAACGTTCGGGTCCACGAGCTATACGCTGGCGATGCATCAGAAATCGGACTTTCCACTTACTGGAGGTCATGAAGCGGTGGCATGCGACGAATGCCACAAGACACCCGCAAGCCTGAAGGTCACGCTCTACCACTTTAAGCAGCTAATTTGCACCAGCTGCCACGAAGACATACACACTGGTGAATTTGCGGACCGCATGCGCGCGACGAATCGATTAGGAAAGCCATCTGGTTGCGAAGCATGTCATTCGACGATGGGTTGGAGCGACTTAACAAAGTTTGATCACGCTCAGACCTGTTTTCCGCTAGTGGGTTCGCACCGCGCCGTGCCCTGTGCCGATTGCCACAAGCCTCCGAACATGGGGTTGACGCTCAAGTATGTTCGCTTTTCGAGCGCATCAACCGCTTGCAGTGAATGTCATGAGAACCCGCACGACGAGCAGTTCGGTGCGCGGACGGGCGATTGCGGGTCGTGCCATAACTCGAACAAATGGAAGCCATCGCTGTTCGACCACGAAAAGACCGCGTTTTCGCTGAAAGGAGCACACGAGGACGTCCCCTGCGCCGCTTGCCACACTTTGAAGCGGCAAGTAGGCGACAATCTGGTGCTCTTTTATAAGCCCACCCCCAAAGCCTGCGCGGATTGCCATGGGACGAAGATCCCTGCAGATACGAAGGAAGCCGGCCCGGAAAAGGAGGACGAATCCAGCGGAGCGAGCATTCAACCCGGAAGAGCAAGCATACTTTTAGCCTCAACAATGGCAATTTCAATCAAATTCCCTCGAAAACATCTCGCTTTTTGGTAGCGGGATCGCCGAGTCTTATGTAAGCTTGCTTTGAAAATCTAGTTGTGAGATTCAGTTCGCCTGATGGAATTGAATGAGTCAGGTTTGAAGTTTCACTCCTCTGGTTACTGGTTGCCTTCAGAGAAATAACTCCGGACTCTTGACCAGTATGCGAGGACGTAAATCCCGCCGGCCGGCAACGGCGCTAGCTAAGTCAAAGCGCCGCCGGCACGCCTCCCCGAAAAGTCATGAACCGGAGTTCGCCAAACTTTTGCGTGTGGACTTGTTCGCATTAAACCCACAGCTTTGCATTAAGCCCACAGCGCGAGCAGATGCCCGCGGTAGAAGCCAGAATTGCAGCCCTTGATCTCGGAGTTCGGTATTTGGCTTAAAGCAACGACATGGCGAGGTGTTCGTTGTTCACCTCGACTGAAGGGCACCTCACGACCGCCACTGGTGCACGACCTGTGTGTTTCGGATCAGACGGGGCGCCGAGGCGAGCAAACAGAGCCCAGACGCTCTCTCGTATTTTGTGAGTCCGCCGCCCATACGGGTGAGCGATACCGCCCTGGTCCGAAACGTGGCAGGAACATGCCAGGAGCAGACAATGATTGGGCCGCGCCGGCTGATAACAATGAGCCTGGGGTTACTGCCACTGGCAGCCGGCGCGGCTCTGCAGCAGCCTGCGTCCACGAATCGACCCGAGGTTGGCGGGCCGCAGGCCAGGGTTACCAACCCGCACGGGGCGATTTCGGTGCCCTGCCAGAACTGCCACACATATTCCAGCTGGAAGCCGATCAGAGCCCATCCCGAGTTCAACCACGATCAAACAGGGTATCCGCTGCGCGGGATGCATGAAAAGGTTGGCTGCACAGAATGCCATACCAACTTGGTATTCGCGAAGGTCAGCACGCTTTGTGCGGATTGTCACGCGGACATCCATCGCGGACAGTTCGGGGCGAATTGCGAGAGCTGCCATACGGTGAAAGGCTGGGAGATCTCGCGGAATGCGATTCGCGACCATCAGAACCGCTTTCCGCTGGTAGGGGCGCACGCGCTGGTTGAGTGCGACGCGTGCCATAAGAACGCGGCGGCCGGACAGTTCGTGGGGCTGTCAACCGCCTGCTACTCCTGCCATCAGCAGGACTTCAAGACCACGGTGGTCGACCATGTGAACCTGGGATTCCCGACAACCTGCGATAGCTGCCACACCATGGACACTTGGTTCAATGCCAAATTCGACCACCTGAAATACACGGGCTACGCGCTTACAGGAGTACATGCGACGCTCGCGTGCACTGCCTGCCACATCAACAACGTGTTCGCAGGAACACCGTCGGATTGTTATTCGTGCCACAGGGCCGATTTTGCCGGTACAACGAGCCCGCCGCACGTGCAGCTCGCCTTCCCACGCGATTGCCAAACGTGCCACACGACCAGCGGATGGAATCCGGCGAAATTCGATCACAACACGACATCGTTCCCGCTGACCGGCGCACACGTGAATGTTTCGTGTTCCCAGTGCCACGTAAATAACAACTACACGTCTCTACCCACGGCTTGCTACGGCTGCCATCAGGCTGATTTCACCGGAACGACGAATCCCAATCACGTGGATTCGGGCTTCCCGACCGATTGCACGCTTTGCCACACCACTACCGCATGGAACCCTTCAACATTCAATCATGCGTCCGTGTTTCCGCTCACCGGCGCGCACGCGAAATTGACCTGCACGCAGTGCCACACGAACAACAACTACACTACGCTGCCAATCAACTGCTTCGGCTGCCACCGAGCCGATTGGAATTCCACCAGCAATCCCAATCACGCAACCGCCTCGTTCCCCACGACGTGCGATACCTGCCATAACACAAGCAACTGGACAACGGTCACATTCAATCATGCCACCTATGCAAACTACCCGCTGACCGGCGTGCACGCAACGCTGACTTGTGTCCAATGCCACGTCAACAACAACTACGTCAATACGCCGACGGCCTGCTACTCCTGTCATCAGGCGGACTTCTCCGGTACGACGAGCCCTAACCATGTTTCGTCCGGCTTCCCGACGGATTGTGCGCTCTGCCATACGACCAGCGGCTGGAGTCCGTCTTCATTTGATCATGCATCGGTGTTTCCGCTCACCGGCGCGCACGCGACTTTGACCTGCGCGCAGTGCCACACGAACAGCAACTACACTACGCTGCCAACCAGCTGTTTTGGCTGCCACCAGACCGATTGGAACTCCACCAGCAATCCCAATCACGCAGCCGCCGCGTTCCCTACTACCTGCAACACCTGCCACAGCACAAGCAACTGGACGACGGTCACATTCAATCACGCCACCTATGCGAACTACCCGCTGACAGGCGCGCACGCGACGCTGACCTGTGTCCAATGCCACGTCAACAACAGCTACGTCAATACGCCGACGGCCTGCTACTCCTGCCACCAGACGGACTACGCGAATACGACGAGCCCCAACCACGTGTCGTCAGGCTTCCCGACGGATTGCTCACTCTGCCATACGACCAGCGGCTGGAGCCCATCTTCGTTCAATCACGCCTCGGTATTTCCACTCACCGGCGCTCATGCAACGGTGCCTTGCGCGCAGTGCCACACGAACAACAACTACACTACGCTGCCGACCAATTGCTTTGGCTGCCACCAGGCCGACTGGAATTCCACCAGCAATCCCAATCACGCGGCCGCCGCGTTCCCCACTACCTGCAACACCTGCCACAGCACAAGCAACTGGACGACGGTCACATTCAATCATGCCACCTATGCGAACTACCCGCTGACCGGCGCGCACGCGACGCTCACTTGTGTCCAATGCCACGTCAACAACAACTACGTGAATACGCCGACGGCGTGCTACTCCTGCCACCAGGCGGACTTCGCGAGTACGACGAGCCCCAATCACGTGTCGTCCGGCTTCCCGACAGATTGTTCGATCTGCCACACGACCAGCGGCTGGAGCCCGTCTTCATTTGATCATGCATCGGTATTTCCACTCACCGGTGCCCACGCGACTCTTAGCTGCACACAATGTCACACGAATAACAACTGGACTACGCTTCCGACCAACTGTTCCGGCTGCCATCAGGCCGATTGGAATGGGACGACCGATCCGAACCACCCGGCTGCGGGATTCCCGACGACATGCGACACCTGCCACACTACGACGGCCTGGACGGGCGCGGCATTCAATCACAACAACACGCTGTTCCCGTTAACCGGCGCGCACGTGTCGGTGGATTGCGTCAAGTGTCACGTGAACAATGTCTATGCCGGAACGCCGACCGATTGTTACTCCTGCCACAGTGCGGACTATTCCGGGACCACGGATCCCAACCACTCGGCAGCTGGCTGGCCTACAACCTGCACGACGTGCCATACGACCACGGGCTGGGTCCCTGCGACTTTGCCTGCCAGCTACCACACATTCTTCCCGCTGAAGCACGGAAATGCGAATGGAGTATGCGCGACCTGCCATACAAATTCGGCAGACTACTCGGTCTTCCAGTGCACCGGATGCCACGGTGGCAACAACGCGGCCAACTTCCGCCACCCGAACGTGAGCGGCTACGTTTACAACAGCGTAAATTGCTACGCCTGCCACAAGAATGGCGGCGGAGATTAGACGCGATGCGATACTGGCTCCCATTGATCGTTCTTCTTCTCTTGTTCGCGCACGCGTGCGCATGGGGACAGGAGCCGCCGCCGCAAGAGACTGAAAAGTCCGAAGCTGCTCCAATCAAGAGCTCCTTCCGCGTCCGCTACATCAATGGATCGAACGTGTACATTGAAGGTGGCCGCGACGCAGGCTTGGCCGTTGGCGCGCACCTGGTGCTCAAGCAGGATGTTGCGAAGCCATCGGACGATCCATCAAACTCAGCAGCAGCGCCGGGAGTCGTCGCAAAACTTACGGTAGTTGCCGTGGCTTCAACTTCCGCGGTGTGCGAAGTGGAGGCCAAAGGGCGCGAAATCATGCCAGGTGATACGGTAACGCTGACTGACGCGGACGTGGAGAAGATTGTAGAAAAGGAAACACTCGGAAATACGCGCAAGTATCCGATGGTGATCGGTTTCAGCGAAGGAGACCCCCTCGACGAGGAGGTTCGAAATGCGATTCCGCGCCCGCCGTTGCCGGAGGTAAACGCCATGCGGGGACGATTCGGGTTCGATATGAGCACGATCCAGCAACTCGGCCGGGGCGGCGGGTCGACCAACGAGTACGGGATGATCTTTCGTGCCGACTTTACGCGCTTGTTGGGCTCTCATTGGAATTTGAATGGCTACTGGCGCGGAGAGCGCCAATCCGGCTCGGGCTCAATCGCGACGATGCAGGACCTGATCGACCGGACTTACCTGATCGCGCTTACTTACGTCAATCCGGAGTCCGCATGGACTGCGGGGATCGGACGGCTCTATCTGCCATGGGCCAGCAGCCTCGACACCATTGACGGGATTTATATTGCAAGAAAGGCAACTTCAGATTCGCTGATTGGGATCTTTGCTGGTTCAACGCCCGATCCGACGGCATGGAACTATAATCCGCAGAGAAGAATCGGCGGCGCATTCTTCAATGTGCACGGCGGCGACTTCGATAGATTCCGGTTCTCGACGACATTGGGCGCGGGCGTCCAGCTCTATCGCTGGACCACCGAGAGACCCTTTGGATTTGCGGAAAACCAACTATCCTACAAACATTATTTCAACATGTTTCAAGCAGTCCAGATTGATCAGCCGACGCCGAATCCCGGATCGCCGTCCGTAAGCGCGGGCATCGGCGAGAGTCTGGTGTCGCTCCGCGTCCAGGTTCATCCGCGTGTCTCGCTCGATATGAGCGACACATATTTTCGCGATGTGCCCACTTATGACCCGGCCCTGGTCGGAACGGGCTTGCTGAACCAATATCTCTATCAGGGGATCAACGGAGGCGCGCGGGTCACCTTTCCCTGGCACCTGACCGGGTACTTCAGTCTGGGTCGAAGCAGCGATTCGAGCGACAGCCGAAGCTCGCTCAACGAACTTTTCGGCCTGACCCTGGCCAGTATCTGGAAGACCGGTCTGGAGGCGGATGTGCAGTATTCGAGGTTCAGTAGCGCGTTCGCCGCAGGTAGTTATCGCAATATCGGTCTGATCAGAAACCTTGGAGAGCGGATGCAACTCACTGTGCAGGCGGGGAAATACGCCTACGACTCGTCGCTTGCCGCGAACAGCGACTCCTACTTCGCGAACATCCTCTGTGACGCAAACCTGAGCGCAAAGTTTTTCATCGAGGGAGATTTTACGACTCAGCGCGGCGGAACGACGAATTACAACCAGTGGACCACGGTATTTGGATACAGGTTCGACAGCCGCTCGAGACTTCGGAAGGAGGAACATGGGAACCGTCCCTAGATCCCTCCGGCTGTTGACGAACATCGTGTTGATCGTGTCGCCGGGCGCCACATTCTGCCAGACGAACCCTTCGGCCAGCATTGTCAACCAGGTCGAGGAAAAGGTCGCCAAATACCTCACCAGCCTCGCGGATCTTCACTGCATGGAGTCGGTGACACAGGAAAAGCTCGGGCCAAGCGGGCACGTGGAGGCCAGGGAACATGCGCAATACGACTATCTCATTATGATGCAGGGCGGCAATGACGATTTTCAGTTGAATGAGACTCGCGTCGCGACATCATTGGATAAGTCGAAACCAATCCCTGCGTCAATGCTGGTGAGCAACGGAATTGCCACGGCGCTGCTCGTCTTCCATCCCTACTACCGCGACAGTTTCAAATTCGAGATTGGCGATGACGAAGCGGTCGAAGGCCAGGACCTGGTCCCAATCCATTTCCAGCATATTCCAGGAAGACGTACCCCGGCGGCGCTGGCGCTTCGGGGGCGGGAGTATCCACTAGAACTCAAAGGGACGGCTTGGGTCGACAAGCAGGCCGATGAGGTGGTTCGAGTGGAGGCCGAACTCCTCAATGATATGAGCGACATCGGATTACATGCGCTTCACATTGACGTCGACTATAAACCCGTTCCGATTGGGAAGGCCGTCTCGACCCTCAATTTGCCAACGGTCGCGGTCGTAGACGTCACCACGGCACGGCAGCACTGGCGCAACAGGCATGTCTTCGACGCCTACAAGAGCTTTTCGATCGATGTGGAACAGGACCCTAATGTAAAGATTCGTCCCGCGAATTCGATTGGCGACACGAACGACATTTCAAGAAATCCCGCAGACCTCAAGGAGAAACCGTAAGATGGCATTGCTTCAAACAGTGAGTCCCGGCTCGCCACGTGCTAAAAAGAGACAGAAGCCGAATATCGGCCACCGCATCCGCGTATCCATGGCAATCGTTGGAGCAGGGATCCTGGTCGTCTCGGTCGGAGTCTATGGGGCGAGTTACTATGTTCTGCCGGAGAGCGAGCGTCCCTTCTCGCCCAAGCATGAGTTGCTAAGACCAAGCGGGAGCATTGGCATCCGACTTGGCTTTCTCGGAACCTTTCTGTTCTTCTGCATCTTTCTATACGCCCTGCGCAAGGTGATTCCGTGGCTGGGGCGCTTTGGCAGTGCTAAACACTGGATGGATTTCCACGTGATCGCAGGAATTACGGCTCCCATCGTGATTGCGTATCACGCCGCCTTCAAGTTCCGTGGAATCGCGGGGGTTGCGTTTTGGATCATGCTTGCCGTTGCAATCAGCGGAGTGATCGGGCGATACCTGTATGCACAAATCCCGAGATCGCTCAATGCTGTAGAGTTGTCACTCGCCGAATTGGAGACCAGGGAGCGGGAGTTTGCGGAAGCGCTTTTGAGCCAATCGGTCTTTTCGAAGGATCAGCTGGCCCGGATCATCAAGGTTCCAACGGCCGAGCACATCCGCAGGATGGGAGCGTTACGGGCAATAGGCGGGATGATCGGAATCGACGTCCTGCTGTTTCTGCGCATGGCAAAGCTGCGGCGGACACATTCGGGGCCTGGCGCAAAAATACTATCTCTAGGCGGCATCCTCTCGAGCGGCAACCGCGAGACGGAACAGGTGGTGCGACTGGTTCGGCAGAAAGTATCGCTTTCAAAGAGGATGGTCTTCCTTGGCCAATCGCAGCGTGTGTTTCTTCTTTGGCACGTGATTCACCGCCCGTTCAGTTACACATTTGCAGTACTCGCAGTCATCCATATTGCGGTGGTTATGGAACTTGGGTTCGTAAACCTGGGGTTGAATTGACTGATGGATACATTACTCACCTGGCTGATTGCCGGCAGTGTCCTTGCCGTGTTTCTTATTCACTACTGGCGCGCTCACAAGCAAAGTGAGAGAGAGGCTCACCAGGCAGCGGAGCGCGGTGCGAACTTTTCGGAAGGTCCGAAAGCGCAACATCCGAAGATTTTCGCTGACTCCTGCATTGGGTGTGGAGCGTGCGTCACAGTGTGTCCTGAGGGCGATGTCCTAGCGCTCATCAATGGAAAAGCAACGATCGTCAATGGATACAAGTGCATTGGTCATGGGCTTTGCGCGGAGTCGTGTCCGGTTGGCGCCATCGATTTAGTGATGGCCAAGCCCAGTTCCGGTGCGGATCTCCCGATCATCAGCGCCGAGTACGAAACAAGCGTGGAGAATCTCTTCATTGCCGGGGAACTTGGCGGGCTTGCACTAATCAAGAATGCGGTGAACCAGGGTAGAGATTGCATCGACGTGATCGCGCAACGCCTGGGCAGCGATTGCGCAGCCCGCGCAAATCAGGGCGTATTCGACGTCATCATCGTCGGAGCGGGGCCTGCGGGTGTCAGCGCGTCGCTTCGTGCGGCGGAGCACGGGCTCAATGCCCTCACCCTCGAACGGGAGAGTGTGGGCGGCACGGTGTCGAAATATCCGCGGCAGAAGCTGGTGATGACCAGTCCCGTCGAGTTCCCGCTCCACGGGAAATTCAAGAAGACCGTGCTGTCAAAGGAGGATCTATTGGCGTTTTGGGAAAAGACCATGCGGCGAACGGATTTGAATGTTCATACACTCGAGGGAGTCGATTCGCTGTGCAAGGACCAAGACGGTCTTTTTACCGTGCAAACTCAAAGGAAGAAGTACAGGTCGCTCACAGTCGTTCTCGCCATGGGGCGAGCGGGAACGCCGCGAAAGCTGGGCGTTAAAGGCGAGGAACTTCCCCACGTGTTTTACCGTCTGATCGAAGCGGACCACTACACGGACAAGAACATCCTCATCGTGGGAGGCGGTGACAGCGCGGTAGAGGCTGCGATGGGCCTGGCGCATCAGCCCGGCAACAAGGTAACCCTGTCGTACAGGAAGGGGGAATTCAGCCGCCTGAAGGATCGAAACGCAAAGCGCATCGAAGAGTTCATTCGCTCCGGAAAGCTACATGTATTGTTCAATTCAATACCGGTTGAATTCCGAGAAGGCAGCGTATTGATTGATACCGGCGGTGAAATACGAGAGATGCCGAATGACTATGTGTGGATCTTTGCAGGGGGCACGCCCCCTTCGGATTTCCTCATAGCGGCAGGCATCGCCTCTGGTGTGGTCAACGAGAACGAGCGCAGCAAATCGCTAGCGAGTGTGGTCATGGGCCGGCCCTAAAGCGTCCTGCGCGAGTCGAGAGAAAAGTGTGGGTTGAACTGACTTCAGGATGGCGGCCGGCAGGAGTGGAGCGATGATCGGATCTGGAGTAATTTCGTTCTTTGCCTTTTGTCAACTGCAGCATATCTTGCGCATTAGAGGATTGGGGCATGTCCGTTAGATTGTCTCTCCGGGTCCTCCTCCTCCTGGCCGCGTCGCTCATGGTAATTGGCGTGGCGGCAAAAGCGGCCACGATCACCGGTACCGTGACAAATGGCACCAACAGCAAGCCATCGGCGGGCGACAGCGTTGCGCTGGTCGACGTGCAGGCGGGGATGGCAGATGCCGGAAGCGCCACGACCGACGCGCAAGGGCACTACTCTCTGGAGCCGCCGGGGATGGGCACGTACCTGATTCGCGTGACTCATCAGGGCGGGTCCTACTTCATTGCGGCTCCTCAGGGTGGAGGGTCGGGCGACGTTACCGTTTACGATGTTGCAGCAAAAGTGGAGGGCGTCGCGATTGATGCCGATATGTTGCTTGTTGAGGCGGCAGGGGACATGTTGCGCGTGCATGAGCGGTACCTGGTTCGCAACACGAGCCTTCCTCCCCGGGCACAGTTCAGTAACGATACGTTTGAGGTAGCGCTTCCAGACGGCGCACAGTTGGATGGAGCGAATGCGACGCGCCCTGGCGGCATGGCCACAAACACGCGTCTGACACCGGTGGGTCAATCGGGGCACTACATCTTCAACGTTCCCATTCAGCCGGACAAGGGCGAGGCCGAGACTCTATTTGAGCTCCAATATCATCTTCCGTATAACGGCAAGTACCGCTTTACACCGCACCTTCCGATGCCTGCCGACAATCTGGTCGTCTATGTGCCAAATGGGATGGCTTTTGCAGGGGCTCAGGGAACTACGTTTCAATCGACGCCGCAGGATCCTAGAGTGCAGACCTTCATCGCTAAGAGCATTCATCCAGGGGAGGCTATCTCCTTCATGATTTCAGGGGAAGGGCAAATGCCGCGCGACGCGCAGAGTGGAGGGATGCAGAATGGCCCTGCGGTGGCCGATGGCGGAACAAGCAATCGACCGGGAGGAGGCCTTGGCGCGCCGATAAATACACCTGATCCGCTCACAAAGTTCAAGTCGTGGCTGCTCGGCGGGATGGTTTTGGTGCTGGTTGCGGGCGCAGGATATCTCTTGCGAACCGGGGCTCCGCTTTCTGTAATGGGCAGAGCGCCACGGACGCACGAAACGCCGCCTGAATCGCGGCCTTTGAGCCCATCGCTTGACAGGGACTCCCCAGTGGGGCGTGAGACGTACGCGTCGGAGGAAGGAAGAGTGGAACTCGGTGGACGAGCCGCGCTCCTGAACCTTATCAAGGAAGAAATGTTCGCTATTGAGAGCGAGAAGGTTAGCGGAGCGCTGTCATCCGATGAGTATGCGGAAGTGAAAGCGGGACTTCAAGCACTGCTGAGAAGGTCGATGAATGCAAAGGATACAGGCCGCAACTCGGCATTATCGTAGCCGTCGGACCGGCGTCCATTCTCGCCCTCATAAGCTCATTGACACCCGCTTTACGGGCGGATAGTTCGCTATCGAGATAGCGAACAACGCGGCCCCTGGGGCGTTGTCCACGCGGACAACTGCCTTGGCGTGGTCACTACGGTTCCCGCATGAATGTTGGATCCAGTGTAGTTTGCGCAGGCCTGAGGCGCGGCTGATTCCCAACTTCAGTCGGCCTTCGGCGGTCAGATCCGCGGCCCCAGCGTCCTCCGCCATGTAATGGGTGTTCTCCTATCGCATGTCGATCACGGCGGGGCCAACTTCAATCTTTTGCGTCTTTGCGCCGATTGCCGGCTGGCCGCCGATTGAAATTAGCGGCACTGCCGGAATCCCGCCTGAAGTCTATCGATTTACTTATCGCATCAAGGGAAGGTATGTCGACTCCAACGGGAGCCTTCTCGAACGCGATACTCACCTTCTCAAGGTGAACCTCACGCTCGGTTATCCCATACGCGCGCCCCAGTGCCGAATGTTGGTAAGCGTCAGACCAAATGCATGGACGAGGTCTTTGTGGCCCAGGTGGCAGGAGTAAGGTCCGCGACGCGCTGACGCGGTGCATTCGCAAGCCCTGGCAGGATGTCGGCGAGGTAATCGCGCACT
>Ga0302319_10012297_pt1 | contig 16153 bp, 15 predicted proteins | sample Bog_T0_2_FD_203319 | JGI IMG/M metagenome (GOLD analysis project Ga0302319, IMG submission 203319) | Peat permafrost microbial communities from Stordalen Mire near Abisko, Sweden - Bog_T0_2 | ecosystem: Environmental > Terrestrial > Soil > Wetlands > Peat | place: Sweden: Abisko, Stordalen Mire...
GGGTTTCCCTTTGATCCGTTCCATTTCGAGAAGCGCCCGACGCCGGAGATCGAATTGAACGAAAACACCAAATGTGGCGGGGAACAGCTCATCCGGGTCGTGGTCACCCGCGCCACCTACGACAAGGTCACCCCGAAGATCCGGCCCAAGGACGATGTCAGGCCGGAGGCGGTTTATGAAGATTTGAATATTGCGGAAATTGACCCAACGCAGGACTTTGAAATCAATTGCGAGACGCAGTTGGTAACCGTGAAGGATGGCGTGAATATTCCGACCATCGCGGCGTTTCGTCTGCTCGCAGCGAAGTTAAAACGACTCGGTCGGGACAACCCCATTTTGCTGAAAGACAGCACCGACTTCAGATTCGCGCCACTGCCGCCGAATATTGCGCTGTTGCAGGCAGGCGTGGTCATCGGCTCGCTGCTGGCGGATGGGATTGGCGATGCCATCCTGATTCGTGGCGAGAGCGGTGCGGGTTTATCGTTGCGGCTGGCCTACAACATCCTTCAGGCGGCCGGTTGCCGGAGCTTCAAAACGGACTACGTGGCTTGCCCAAGCTGCGGACGGACACTGTTCAACCTCCAAACGGTGACGGCGCAGATCAAGTCGCGCACGGAACATCTCAAAGGCGTGAAGATCGCCATCATGGGCTGCATCGTAAACGGTCCGGGCGAAATGGCCGATGCGGATTTTGGCTACGTGGGTGGCGCACCAAACAAGATCAATCTCTACGTGGGCAAGCAGGCCATCAAGTTTAACATCCCGGAAGCCGAGGCCGTGGACCGCCTCGTGGACCTGATCAAGGAACACGGGAAATGGGTGGAACCAGAGGTCAAGACGGAGCCATTGGGTGCCGGTAATACGGCCTAAAATGCGACCTTTACGGGCGCCCGTGCTTCGGCCCGGCGAATCGGAGGAATTATAATGAAGGCTGGGTGCCTGCCCGGTGTTGCCTGACCGCTTCTGCAATCGAGTTTACGTTCTGTAAGATCCTCTTTGCGGCCTCGGGATCGGCAATCTTAAGCCCGTAAGTTTTGTCCAATGCGACCACTAATTGCAGCGCGTCCACCGAATCCAAACCTATGCTGCCAGAGCCAAATAACGGCTGGCCATCGCCGATTTTTTCGGGACTGATCTGGAGCATCAGATTTTCCACCATTAGTTGTCGGATGCCTGCTTTAAGCTCGGTTATGTTGTCCATTGTTAGGCTTGGGCGCGCTAAATATAATATTTTGCACTATCCACTGCTCCTGCGCAAGTCGCGGGCAGTCGACAATCAACCGTCAACGGGCGGGAGGACAGTCGGCTATCGGTATAGGGGGCCGCCCCGCTTTTGATTCGGACTTGAATCCCATTCTCCATTGACCAACAATGGCCGCCTGTTTCATGTGTATGCCCGCTGGCACGCCATCCCCTGAGAGCAAACCGCCCGTTTTGCTCCGTCCGGAAAGGCCCGAGGATGAAGGGTTTCTTTTCGCGGTTTATGCCAGCACGCGGGAGGAGGAGCTGTCGTTGACGAATTGGCACGAGGACCTGCGCCGGGCGTTCCTAAACCAGCAGTTCAATGCCATGCGTCAGGGCTATCGGAGCCAGTTTCCCACGGGCGAATTCTTGGTCATCGAATCCGCGGGCGAACCCATTGGCCGGATGGTGATCCATCGCTCCGCAGCCGAAATCCGGGTGGTCGATCTGGCGTTGCTGCCGGCCCACCGGAACCAAGGCATCGGCACTTGGCTCCTGCGGCAGGTTTGTGAGGAGGCGGATCGGCCGGTGCATTTGTCGGTGTTGAAATTCAACCGCGCCATTCACTGGTATGAGCGGCTGGGCTTCACCAAAATCAGCGAGCAGGGGATTTACGATGAATTGGAATGGCGGCCGGCGGCGGCGCATCGTTCAATATTTTAGTCGCGTTGCCGCCTCGCGCCGGGTTGCCAATTTTAAGTGACAACGCCGGTCGGAGGGTTCAATTTGGAGCGCATGAAGCATCTCAACGGCCTGTTCATCATCCTGACCTTTTTGGTTGCCGGGGTGGCCATGGCGCAGGATACGAACGACTTGAAGACCCAGATCGGCTGGTTTGAAGCCAGGACCAATGTCGTCATCATCAAGAGCTATGGCATCGTGGGCGGGATCGCCCTGGGCGAGCAGGAGTTTTCCGTGCGCTGCAAGCAAACGGTGGACACCAGCACCGGGGAGAAGGTGTATGGCTTGCTGATTGAATGCGAGGGCAATGCCTTTTCCGAACGGCTGCTGGTGGACGATAATGAGTTGGATTCGCTCATGAATGCCGTCAATTACCTGGCCAAGATCAGCTTTGACGCGGTCCCGCTGCCCGGGTTTGAGGCCTACTATACGAGCAAGGCCGGCCTGCGGGTGATCGCCCACGGCGACCGCCGGGACGGCGGGGTGCAGGCGTACGTGCAACTGGGTGATGGTCCGCGCACGCCCTTGTCGGCGGTGCAGATGTCGCAGCTTTACGGTTTGCTGGACCAGGGCAGGAAGAGTCTGGCGGCGCTCAAAGCCAAATAGCGGCCCGACTCACGAAAGCTGCTTTCTCCAGCGGGCGAGTTGCCGGGCCACTTCCCGGGTGCCGGGCGCGCCGGTGAGATTGCGTTTGGCCATCGCCGCTTTTAAATCAAACACGGCCAGGGCATCGGGGCCAAAGGCCGGATCCACGGCTTGCAATTCGGCGAGGGTCAGTTGATTCAACGGCCGGTCGGTTTTTTCCGACCACGCCACCACCGCGCCGACGACATGATGCGCCTGCCGGAAGGCCATGCCCTGGCGCACGAGGTAATCCGCGAGATCCGTGGCGAGCAAGGCGGGATCACCGGCGGCGCGGGCGCAGGCGGGTTTGTTCACGGTGGTGTGGTCCAGCATCGCGGCCATGAGCCGGGTGGTGGCGCGCACGGTGTCGGCGGAGTCGAACACGCGTTCCTTATCCTCCTGCAAATCGCGGTTGTAAGTCATGGGCAGGCCCTTGAGCAGCGTGAGCAGGGCCATGAGGTTGCCCACGACGCGGCCGGTCTTGCCGCGCGCCAGTTCAGCAATGTCGGGGTTTTTCTTCTGCGGCATGAGCGACGAGCCGGTGGTATAGGCGTCGGCGATCCTCAGATAGTTGAATTCCGCGCTGACCCAGAGGATCACGTCCTCGGCCAACCGCGAGAGGTGGACGGCCAGCAACGCGGCGGCGGCGGCGAACTCGACCATGAAATCGCGGTCGCTTACGGCATCCATCGAGTTTTGCGTCAGCCGGACCCGGCCACTGGCATCCACAAAACCGAGCTGGCGCGCAACAAATTCGCGGTCGAGCGGCAGCGTGGAACCGGCGATGGCGCCGCTACCAAGCGGGCAGACATTCACGCGCGAGTGACAGTCCCAGAGGCGTTCGCTGTCGCGTTCGAGCATTTCGACGTAAGCGAGCAGATGATGCGCGAGATAAACGGGCTGGGCGCGTTGCAAATGGGTGTAGCCGGGGATGATCACCTCCGCGTTGCGTTCGCCCAGCTCGACCAGGGCGCGTTGCAACCCGGCGATATCCCCGAGCAGCGCGAGGATTTCATCGCGCAGCCAAAGGCGCACATCGAGCGCCACCTGATCATTGCGCGAGCGGCTGGTATGCAATTTCGCGCCGGCGGGCACGCGGCGGGTGAGTTCCGACTCAATGTTCATGTGGACGTCCTCGAGTTCGGCCTGCCAGGAAAACTTCCCGGCGGCGATTTCGCGTCCGATCTGTTTCAGGCCCCGGGTAATGGCGCCGAGTTCGGCCCGGGTCAGCACGCCGATTTTCCGGAGCATGGCGGCATGGGCGAGGGAACCCTCGATGTCCTGTCGCCAGAGCCGCCAGTCAAACGAGATGGATTCGGTGAACCGGGCGACCTCCGCGGCGGGACCGCCGGCAAAGCGTCCGCTGCGGGAAACCGGAGTGGATTGGGAACTGGAGTTCGTGCTCACGCCCCGTTTTTTATCGCATCGACGGGGGAACGCAAAGGCATTTCTCCTCCAGCGTCCAGTCATTTTGGCCATCGGGATGACAGTGACAGTGGGCTGCGAAAAAGCCGCCGCGAAATTCCCAGAACCAGGGCCAGATGCGTTCGCGGTCGGTTTGAGGGATTTTCAAGGTGGCGATGGCTCCGCGCGGGAAGAAGGCGAACCGGCCCTCGGCATGGGGCGGCGGGAGGGTTTTCAGCCTCACCTTCACCTCGAACAAAAACATGAGCCAATGGGTCTGGCCTTGGTAGCCGTGTTCGCTGATGAGGCCGGCCAGGTGCAGATCTGATGTCGTAAGTTCGAGACCGGTTTCCTCGCGGGCCTCGCGGCAGGCGCAGGCGTAGGGGGATTCGCCGAGATCCATTTTCAATTTGCCGCCGCAGGGGCTCCAGAAACCGCGGTTGGGTTGCTGGGCGCGTTCAAGCAGCAGGATTTCTTCGCGCTCGCTGAAACAGTAGAGCAGGGTGGCAATCTTAAAGGGCAACGACATCGTGGCCACGAGTTTAACCAATTTTTCCGGCGTTAAGCCAGCTTAAGCCGGGGGAATAGCGTGCTGTACGCCACGCCCGCGGCAAGAAAAAGTTTCTGCCGATTCAGGCACCCATAATGCGTTTGGAAAATCGACGTGAGGCGTGACAACAGAACGGCAATCACTATCGGCGGCTCGCTCGGGCGATTTAGACTTTATGCTTATCTCGAAAGTGGAGGAGACACCGTCGGGCCGAAAACACCCCAACTACCAAGCTGGCTGGAACTGAACCGAGAAAAATGCACACGACCAAACCATTGAATTTATTTGACGAAGTGGAATTTCCTGAGAAGCGAAATACCCCAGTACGCTGCGGCACCCGGGTTGAACGCCTATCGGATCTGGTCTTTGGATTTGGCGATTTCGGTCAGGAACAGGCGGCGGATGGCGTCGTAGCCGCGCTCGTTCGGGTCTTCGAGGTTGTAGAAAAACCAATAGTGCGGATCGTGCCAGTCAAAGTGAGTGCGCCAGAATTGCGTGCAATGAATGCCATGTCCGAGAAATGCCTGGTGAATGTCAACGAGGTGGACTTGGGGGTGGATTTCAGCCGCGTGACGGATGACCGCGTTATAAGCGTCCAGAAACGCGACGGAATCCTGCCATGCCGGCAGGCCGGCGCGTTCGGTATCGCCGAGGCCGTCGGTCGGGTCAAAGATGTTGGCCAGAAAGATTTCGCAACCGCCGGGGAACCGGCTTGAGATTTATGCGACGGCGGAGTCGAGCCGTTGCGCGAAATTTTTCACCCAGGGTTGGGCCTCATCCAGGCCAGCCCCATACATGGCTTCCTCGCGCGGCAGGGTGCGGCCATAATTGTGGATGAGGTCATTGCCGCCGGTGGTGATGACTACGAGACCAAAAACATCGGGCTGGTTCGTCGGCAGGGAATTGAGCTGCCGTTGGAGAACCTCTGAGGAAGTGCTGCCGGAAACCGACAAGTTGGTGAACTGGAGGTTCGGGAACACGGAACCCAAACAGACGTCTTTTATTTCCGGGGACTCATCCGCCGGGGTTTTGATGAGCCGGTCAAAATAAGCATAGCCTTTGCGGGCGCCGAATCCCCCCGTGACGCTATCGCCCAATCCTGCAAGCAGGATCCGCCGGGTGGACCAAACTTTGGAAAATGCCGCATTCTCCATGGCCGGTCCCGCCGGTCCGGTTCCGGATGGCCGCGCGAACCGGAAAAAAGATACGCCGCAGTGCCACCGATCAGAACCAGACCAGTCAGCAATACCCCGATCATGCGCCTGGACTGTGATGACATGTGGCGGCCATTGAAGCCCTCGCGGCGGCGGGGCGCAAGCGGATTCAAACGGTTGTAGGCAACCGATGAAGACGACAATGGGGGTAATCCAGACACAGGCGTGTCTGGCTAACATCCGAGGTCGCTCCGTGACTGCTGTCGGCTTAATTCGCTGCAAAGACGCCTCGGAAAAGAGGCTTGTTTCCCGATTCCGAATTTTTGATTCTTCATGCGCCTGTGAATGTTGTCTTATTGGAACCGGAAATCCCGCCGAATGCGGGGAACGTGGCGCGGTTGTGCGCCGCCACCCAGTCGGTGCTGCATTTGATTGAGCCGTTTGGTTTCAAGCTGGATGATTCCCAGCTTAAACGCGCGGGCATGGATTACTGGCGACAGGTGGAGTGGCACCGCTGGAAAAACTGGGCGGAATTTTCGGAAAAGCTCCCGGCCACCGCCCGGCTCTGGCTGGTGGAATCCAACGGACCGAAGCGCTACAGTGACGCGCGGTTTGCGGCGGATGACTATCTGGTTTTCGGCCGCGAGACGGCGGGGTTGCCGCCCCGCTTGCTGGAGGCAAACCGGGACCGCTGGCTCCGGATTCCGATGGGCAACGCTGCCGCTCGTTCACTCAACCTGTCCAATTGCGTGGCGCTGGTGCTCTTCGAAGCGCTGCGCCAGCAGGATTTTCCGGGTGAAGCCCGGACCGCGGGGCTGGTTTAAGCCTGGCGAAAGATTCCAAGGGCTGCGGTTGGTTCGCAAACCCTCCGGCCGGCGGGACTTTTGGCCGTGCGAATTTCGGTCAAGGATTATTCAAACGTCTAAAACCACTTGTGAAATGTATAAAAACTATAATCCGGCTCAAAGCCAAGTCTTACCCACACTTTCTGAACGGCAATATTATTTATCTGGGTCGAGATTATTGCCTTAGTTGTTTCTGGTTGCAAAATGTGGAGGGCATGGCACATAAGCTTAGTGTAAACCCCTTTTCTTTGAAAACTTGGATCCACAGCGTTAAGCGTTATTTCCCCATGCTTGCTAAATGCTATAAAACCAGCCAAGTCAGACTGGATTTCCGCCACCAAAACATGGTCGGCAACGCATTTCGACGCACATGAATTATAGGCCCAGTCAGCATAGGTTTCATCGCATTTACTTGGGTCGAGCCGCGCATCCGAGTGGTAATGGCCGGCGGAATAATCCCGGAAAGCCCTGGCCGCGATTGCTTTCACCTGGAGGGCTTCATCCGTCCGCGCTTCCCTTATCACAGTCAAATCATGATTTAGTGGCGGCAGCGTGTTCACCGCGAGGTTGCGTTTGAAATAAACCAGGGTATCCATAAGCCGATAACCTCGGGTTTCCAGGGCCTGTGCCACCTGCACCGCATCCGTGCTGCACCGGGCGGCAAGGAATTTCACCTCGTTGGACTGGCAAAAAACTTCAACCGGGTAAATGTCTGCCAACGAAAGATTGTCCACTCGCGCCGACTTGATGCCAAATCGCCTTTCATCGATCTCGGAAAGTCCAACGCCGCTTTTTTTTCCGGTGGCAACCATATTTAACACCCCGATACCCGGGATATGGCCCCCTCCGAAATCGATTGCGTGGGAGGATTATCAAAAGGCACCATACCGATACGGGATTTAAATTGACGCTGTCAATCCATTAATCCGCTATTTCCAATTCAAAGGGTTGCGGTTGAGACGGCGGCGACGGGTTTTTCGGCGAGCGGCGCGGTGGCGGACTCGATTTTCCAGACGTCGATTTTTTCGATGCGATGGCGGCGCTTGCTGCCATGCAGCTCAAATTCCACTTCTTCGCCGACCTTGCGGTTGGCCAGGGCCATGGCGACGGGCGTGAGATAGCTGATGATGCCTTTATCGGGATCTGAATCCCAGGCGCCAAGTATGGTAAACGACTCGACCTGGTTGGTGGAGAGGTCGGTCACGAGCACGATGGTACCGGGCCCCACCACCTCAGTCTTGGCATTGGCGAAGTTCATCCCCCGGGCGCGATTAAACTGGGATTCCAACTCGTCCTTGTTCCGCAGCAAAACCTTCTGCATTTCCTTGGCGGCCTTGTATTCGTGGTTTTCGCGCAAATCGCCGTAACTGCGGGCGATGGCGATTTCCTTGGAATTGGCGGGTATTTTCTTATCGACCAGCTCGCGGTATTCCACCTGGCGACGCTCCAGGCTTTCCCAGGAGACGAGCAGGGCGGATTCCTGGCGCGTTTGATCCCCGGTGATGAGCGACTGCACGGCCGGGTGCGCCTTGACGAGGCGGGCGAGGAGGGAGCGTTTGTCCATGTCATCAAACACGGGGGACAATTGCAGGGCGCGGGTCAAATCCTTGATGACTTCAATATCCGCGGTGGCGGTGAGTTCGGAGATTAACTGCTGGTCCTCGAGGATGAAATCGCGCAACCGGTTCGAACGTTTTTCGTTAAACTGGTCGCGTTCCATGGCGGTGAGCATGGCACGAAAGACTTCAGGGCCGAGAATATCCACAAAATCCTCGGTGCGTTCCTTGCCGAACCAGAGCAGCAGTTCGCTGCTGGCGGCGTGCTGATTGATGAGGCGCGCGACGGTTTCCTTGAGCAACGGCAGTTTACCGCTGCTGTTTAAGATGCCAGCCATCTCCTTCGCGAGTTTGGCAGAAACCATATTCAGCGCGTGCAGCAGCGCGTCATGCCAATGTTCGGGGTTGGCGGTTTTATAAGACTCCAGCGCCCGATGATGTTTGGCCGCGGGCACGGATTCCAACAGGGCGCCGAGCTTGACCCCCTCCTGCAGCCACACCTGGGCGGCCGAAATTTCACCGGCCGCCGGGGTCAGGCCCGCGGCCGCGGCCAGTTCGTCACGAACAAAAATCGCCTCCAAGGCCACGGCCGGCTGTGTGCGCTGATGCGTCGCAATTTCCGGGTTGAGCGCGGCGAGCACTTCGGTGGCCGCCGCCGCCTTGTCTTTGAGGTCGGCAATCGCCTTGAGGATTTCCGCCACCACCGCCACGTGGGCCTTGAGGCCCTTGGCCGCGCGAAAATCCTGAAGCAGGCGGTCTTGCAACGAGGTTTCCTTGGCTTGATAAACCACCGATTCCGTTTTTTTTGCAGGCACGATGAAATGCCCGTCCTTTTTCATTTCGCGGCGGGCCACTTCCCACCATTTCTTCCAGTCTTCGCTGATGACATCAGGAACGAGGACTTGTTGGATCTGGTCGGCGGTTGCCTTGCCGCCGAAGCTGTTCAAGACGAGTTTGACCAGATCAATGTGATGCGCCGCCAGGTGGCGGACGGCGTCCAGGTCGGAAGCCTTGCGCGCCATGATGTGATCCTTCGAAATCGGCCTGAGGGATTCGGCCGCGAACGCCAGGTCCATGGGATGGGCCGGCTTGCCATGGAAATCGATGGTAAACCGCGCAAACACCGTATCCACTGTTTTGATGCGGCCGAAACCCCAGCTCCGGTGAATGCAACATCCCGCCTCGGCCAGCTGGGTGAGTGCAACTACGTGCCGCCCCTCAATTTTGCCGGCGGCAGCCAATTTCTCGAATTCTTCTTTCATAAAATAATTATCTCGCTTCCCGCAAATAGAATCCCTTAATTAAAATTGTTGAGCGACCAAAATCCAAGACAAATTGCGGCCCGAATTCTATCGCAGCGCCAGACCAGCGGCGAATTTACGGAAAATCTCCTGGAGACCGCCCTGGCGTCCGCGCGGCTTTCCCCGGCGGATCGGGGGCTTTGCCATGAGCTGGTGTGCGGCGTGGTCCGCTGGCTGGCCACCCTCGACTGCCTGATCGCGCGCAAAACGGACCCCGCCCGTCAGCAGCGCCCCGCCTTGGTTAACCTATTGCGACTGGGGCTTTACCAGATTTTCTGGCTCGACCGCATTCCGCCGCATGCGGCGGTTCACGAAACCGTCGAACTGGCCAGGCAGGCGGGTCATGGTGCGCAGGCCGGCTTTATCAACGCGGTTTTGCGCAGTTATTTGCGGGAATCAGAGGCGATCAAGAAAATCCTCGCGGACATGAAACGTTCCCAGCCCGCGCTTGGCTGGTCACATCCCGAATGGCTCGTGGAAAGGTGGCGCCGGCAGTTTGGTGAGGAAAAAACGCGCGATCTGCTGGCGTGGAATAACCTGCCGCCCAAGACCTATGCGCGGGTGAATGCGCTCAAATTCGACGGCGGAACCCTGGAGCCCACACCGGCCAACCGTCGAGACCGGCTGACGCCAGCCACGGCCGTAATGAAGGAATCCGGGGATCTGCTGACGCGCTGGCGGGAGGAAAATGTCGAATACGAGTTTTTTGAGCGCGACTGGACCGGCGAAAATTCGGTCTTTGAACTGAAGTCGCACCCGTCGCTTGCCCGACTGGGCAGTTTCCGGGACGGATGGTTTTATGTGCAAGATCCCAGCACCCTGCTCGCTCCGATGCTGCTGGACCCCCAACCGCGTGAGACCATTCTGGACTTGTGCGCCGCGCCCGGCGGCAAAACCACGGTGCTTGCGCAACGGATGCACAACCAAGGTAAAATCGTGGCCAGTGACGCGGACCTGAACCGGCTGAAGCTGGTCCGGGACAATTGCACCCGCTTGGGAGTGACCTGCGTTGAGCTTGGCAATAATCTCCCGTCCCCGGATGACGGCCGGAAGTTTGAACGTATTTTGGTGGACGCGCCCTGTTCCAACACCGGCGTGATGCGACGGCGCGTGGATCTCCGCTGGCGGATCCAGGCAGCGGAACTGGGACGACTCAGCGCCACCCAGTTGGATTTACTGCATCAGGCGGCCCCGCGGCTGGCGGCTGGCGGCGTGCTGATATACAGCACGTGCAGCCTTGAAGTGGAGGAGAATTCGGAAGTGGTAAGGCAATTTCTCGAGAAAGAGCCCGGCTTCAGGCTGGAGACCGCGCGGCAATTGCTGCCGTTTGTCGAGGGCGTGGATGGCGCTTATGTCGCCCGGCTGAAGAAATCGAACTAAATGCGGGACAGCCAGCGAAGGCGGGGTGCGAACGCGAAATTGAGCTGCACGAGCACGATAAACGCGATGCTGGCGTAAGTTTTGTTCCCGATATAAAGAGCGGCGAATTTATCGCTGACCGCACCGGATGATCGACTGGCAAAACCGTGGATGCGCGTTTCCAGGAATGCTCCAACCCGGGCCCGGTTGGTAATAAAGCGCAGGCGCCACTGGCGCGAAGGTCAGGGAGGCGGTATGCTGCGTGGATGTTCATCGTCGGCCTCGGAACGGCGACCCCGCCGCACCGTTACAGTCAACCGGAGTGCTGGACAACCTTGCGCGCCTCAGCGCGTTTTCGGGAGTTCACGCCGCGCTCACAAGCCATTTTGAAAAAGGTGCTGACGGGCGACAATGGCATTGCCGCGCGCCACCTGGCGCTGGAGGATTTGAACCGGGTATTTGAGATGACGCCGGATGCGCTGCATGCGCGGTTTCTGGAACACGCGCCCAAACTTGCGGCGCAGGCGGCGGAACGGGCCCTGGCGGACGCGCACATGACGGCGGCCGAAATCGACGCCATTCTGGTCAGCACCTGCACGGGCTATTTGTGTCCGGGGCTGACGAGTTATGCCAGCGAGCGGCTGGGATTGCGGCCGGATGTGCTGGCGCTGGACCTGGTGGGCCAGGGCTGCGGCGCGGCCCTGCCCAATTTGCAGGCGGCCAGGTCATTGGTGGCGTCCGGGCATTACCGCCGCGTGCTGTGCGTTTGCGTGGAGGTATGCAGCGCCGCATTTTACCTGGACGACGACCCGGGAGTTTTGATTAGCGCGTGCCTTTTTGGCGATGGCGCGGGGGCGGCGGTGGTTTCGGCGACCGCCAACGGCGGCCGGCGGGTGCAATGGAAGAGCGGCGGATCGCTGTTAAGACCGGCGGATCGCGACCGGCTGCGGTTCGACCAAAAAGATGGGATGCTCCGCAATATTCTGACGCCGGAAGTGCCAGGCTTGGCCGCGGGGTATGTGACTACCGTGTTGAACGATACCCTGGCCCGCAGCCAGGTGCCCCGGGCGGCCATCAATGCCTGGATCCTGCATCCGGGCGGCCGCGATGTGCTCATGGCCCTGCGCGAAAAGCTGGCTTTATCCGGCCCGGATGTGCGCTGGAGTGAAGGCGTGTTGCGGGAGCACGGAAACATGAGCAGTCCGTCGGTGTTATTTGTACTGCAAGCCGCGCTGGCCGGTCATGCACCGGGCGGATTTTGGTGGATGAGCTCTTTTGGCGCCGGCTTCACCTGTCATGGGGCCTTGCTGGAAGTGGAGTAACCCTGGCCTGGCCTGTGAAGCGCATTGTTCTGCCTGAATTGCTGGATGTGCTGCCGCCGGGCGAAGCAGCCGCCCAACGCTCCCGCCGCGATCTGCGGCGGGTGAACGCGTGGATGCGCCATCCTACGATGATGGCCCGCGCGCTGGCGCAGAATCTGCCTGGTCGGGAGGCCCAATGTCTTGTGGAGCTGGGCGCGGGTGACGGGCATTTTTTATTGAGCGTGGCCAGGCGGCTGCGGGACCACTGGCCGGGGAGCGAAGCGATACTCGTGGACCGGCTGGAGGTGATGGATCCGCGGACGGGTGCGGCGTTTCGACGGTTGGGCTGGCGAGCGAGCGTGGCCACGGCCGAGGCCATGGAATGGCTGCGCCTGAATCAGCCGGGCACGCCACGAACGATTTTGAGCAATTTATTTTTCCATCAGTTTCAAGACCAACCCCTCGCCGAAATGCTCCGGCTCGCGGGTGGTTGCGCCCGGCTTGTGATTGCGCTGGAACCGCGGCGGTCCTGGTTGCCGCGGCTGGGTGGCGGGTTGCTTTGGGCGATCGGGTGCGGGCCGGTCACGCGGCATGACGCTGGCATCAGCATCCGGGCCGGGTTTGCCGACGGCGAACTTTCGGCGCTCTGGCCGGACCGGAAAAACTGGCACTTGACGGAGCGGTCCGCCGGTTTGTTCAGCCACCTGTTCATTGCCCGGCGAAAGGATTGAGGGATGTTATCGCGCAAACCCATCACGATTGCGGGTGGCGGACTGGCCGGACTCACTTTGGGCATTGGCCTCCAGCAGCGCGGCGTGCCGGTGACGATCTGGGAGGCCGGGAGCTATCCGCGGCACCGGGTCTGCGGTGAATTCATCAGTGGGAACGGGCAGAGGGTGCTGGAACGGCTCGGGCTGCTGGCGCAGTGCCACCGGGCCGGGGCGGTCTATGCGCACACGGCGTTATTCGTCTGCGGGACTAACCGGTCGCCGGTCCGCCGGTTGGATCCGCCCGCGCTGTGTCTATCACGCCACGCGCTCGACGCGCTGCTGGCGGAAGCGTTTGAGCGCGCAGGCGGGGAATTGCGAGTTAATGCACGCTGGTCCCAGGCGAAAGCGTCGGCAGGTTTGGTGCTGGCTTCAGGGCGGCGGCCGCAAACGGGGGGGGAATCGCCGCGCTGGTTTGGCGTCAAGGCGCATGTGCCGCGGCATAGCCCGGTGGCGTTGGCGGCCGATTTGGAGATGTATGTTTCGGGCAATGGTTATGTCGGGATCAACCGGATCGGTAGCGGCGAGGTGAATGTGTGCGGATTATTCCGGGCCCAGGATATCCAGCGGACGGAGTCGAGACCGGACTGGCTGCGGGGCGGGAAGGACTCGTTGTTGCGCGAACGGTTGCAGGCGGCGGAATTTGATCCCCATTCGTTTTGTTCGGTGGGAGGTCTGCAATTGAAACCGCAGCGGGCGGCAGCCCGGGCGGACTGTAGCATCGGCGACGCCCAAACCATGACACCGCCAGTCACGGGCAATGGCATGTCCATGGCGTTCGAATCAGCGGAGATGGCCATCGGCCCGCTGGCGGAATATAGCGCGGGACGCGGAGATTGGGAAACGGCCCGGCGGGAAATCGCGCGGCGCTGCGATGATGCCTTTGGGCGCCGGCTGGCGTGGGCGCGGTTGCTGCAAAGGGTGATGATGTCGCCGGCGATGCAAGGCAGGTGGGGTGCGGTGGGCCTGCGGTCGGAATGGCTGTGGCGGCTGGTGTTTGCGAAGACACGCTGAGGCCGCAGCGCACGCGCCGGGGATTCCGCAAGGCTTGAATGGAGCCAATGCGTAAGCCCTGCCCGCCACCGCCAAAATCTCCACCTGCCAACCCCAGCCTGCCATGCGGAATCCCAGCCCGCGGCACGGCGGACTCGACAGGGCTCCACCGAATGCGTTAAATAGCCGGAGGCATGCTTCCACTCGTTTCCAAACTGAAACTCCGCCTGCGGCAGCCGAAGCTGGAAGCCGAAACCCTGGCGGCCTTGGCCGGAACCTTTTTTGCGGCGTTCTTCCTGGTGTTAACCGCCCTGAATGCGGGGCCGTTGTGGCGGGATGAAGTCAACACCGCCAACCTGGCCCAAATGCCCGTCCACGAAATCTGGCACAACCTGAACTTTGAATCGTTTCCGCCACTCTGGCCCGTGCTATTGCGGGCCGGCAGCCTGATCGGCCTTGGGGGTGGTGATGCAAGCATCCGCGTTTTGGGTCTGTATGTCGGCCTGTTCGTGCTCGCCGCGTTTTGGTTGTGCGCCCGCTGGCTGGGATGCCGCGCCCCCAGCTTGAGTCTCGGCCTGCTGGCCTGGCTGCCGGCATTTATATTCATCATGGGCGCCAACCGGGCCTATGGTCTGGCGAGCGGTCTGCTGCTGCTGTCATTCGGAACGATTTGGCGGATGGTTGAGTCGCCCACCCGGGGGCGAATATTACAAGCTGGTCTGACGTGCCTGCTGTTCGCGCAGTGCCTCTATTATGACGCGATTTTTCTGGCGGCCATGCTGGCGGGCGGCGCCCTGGTAACGGTGCGGCGGCGGCAATGGAAAACGCTCGGCGCGCTGACCGCCGTGGGCGCGGTGTCGGCCGGCTCGCTCGCCGTTTATTGGCGCGTGATCCAGGTGGGAGCGGTTTATGCCCCCATTGCCTTATGGCCGCATTTCAACCGTTCACTATTGTGGTTGAAGCTCAAGGAAGCCGTGGACCGCCGCGGCAGCGCCGAAGCCGGAGTTCTTGGCCACGAGATCTGGCTGTGGGCGGCGCTGTTATTGGTCGGCTTGGGGGTGGCGCTGGCCCGGCAGCGGACCGGCGCCGAGGCCGCCACCGCGCGGGGCGCGCCGCCCAACGCCCGCCAGCAGCAAGCGGATCGGGCATTATTTTGCGCGACCAGCCTGTTGCTCGGGGTGGCGGGGTATCTGGCTTTTCTATTATGGCTGCATTTCCTGACGCAAAAATGGTACTATGTGGAGATGCTCTGCCTGTGCGGCATTGCGCTGGACGGAGTGTTGGGGGGCGGCGGGCCCGGTGGACGATCCTGGGGCGGGTTCCGGATCGCATTTCTCGTGGGCATGCTGATTTGGGGCGCCGGGCCAGCCTGGGCGGAAGCGCACACGCGACGGAGCAATGTGGATTTAATCGCCGCGGTGCTCGACCAGACGGCGACTGCGGAAGACTTTATTGTGGTGGACGGGGCATGGGAGGGGATCACTTTCAATCGGTATTATCACGGAGCAGCCCGCTGGGCGACGGTGCCGCCGCTGGCTTCGCATTTGGTGCATCGCAACGACCTGATGCTGGAAAAAATGAAGGAGCGGGAGCCCATGAGGCCCGTATTGCAGGCGATCACCAACACCCTGCGCGCCGGGCATGATGTCTGGCTGGTGGGGGAAGTCTATGCCCCCCGCCCGTTTCCGTCCGCGCCGCCGGCGGGACAATGGGCCAAATCGTACTTGCCATATGTTTTCTATTGGGACGCCCAACTTGCGGCCACCTTGTCGGACAACGCGGTGCAACGAAAAATTTTGGACATTCCCGTTGGCCAGCGGGTATACCGCCTGGAAGATGTTCCCCTCATGCGGTTCTCGGGCTACAAGTCAGGCGAGCAGACGACCGGCCAGCCGCCACTTTAACGGGTGCAGCGCATGAGATATGGGCAAAATCGTTGTCCACCAGATGCTGAAAAAACCGGGATTCGGCAGAAATACCCAAAAGCGAGGAAAGCCGTTCAACTATTTTCATAGTGAGAATTCCCGGATGGCGGCGATCACCCGATCCTGGTCCGACTGAGTCAGGCTGTTGTAAAACGGGAGCCGGACGAGCCGTTCGCTTTTTTCTTCGCTTACGGGACAGCTGCCTGGCCGGCCCCCCATCCGTCGGCCAACTGGAGAGAGATGGAGCGGCACATAGTGGAACACGCTGAGGATACCGCGTAACTTAAGGAAGGAAATGAGCGCCTGGCGTTTTTCCATAGTTGGTAGGATCAAATAATACATGTGGAATGACTGCTCGCAGTGGGCAGGCACCACGGGGCGGCCCACGCCATTTTTCTGGGCCCAGTCGTACAAGTGCTGGTCATAATGATTCCAAATGCGTTGCCGTTGC
>Ga0302319_10012300_pt1 | contig 16152 bp, 10 predicted proteins | sample Bog_T0_2_FD_203319 | JGI IMG/M metagenome (GOLD analysis project Ga0302319, IMG submission 203319) | Peat permafrost microbial communities from Stordalen Mire near Abisko, Sweden - Bog_T0_2 | ecosystem: Environmental > Terrestrial > Soil > Wetlands > Peat | place: Sweden: Abisko, Stordalen Mire...
TGCCGCGGTGAAGCTCAACACAAGACCCACTGCATCGGTGATTTCTCGCCATCTGGTCACTTCGGCCGCTAACTGCTTGCGCCCAGCACCTGTCAGCCTGTAGTACCGCGCGCGGCGGTTGTTTTCGCTGACTCCCCACTCAGCGGAGATCCAGCCTTCCTGCTCCATACGATGAAGTGCCGGATACAGCGAACCTTCCTCTACCTTCAGCACTTCGTTGGAAATCTTCTCGATATGGAGCGTGATACCCCAGCCGTGCATTGGCTCCTGCTCCAGACTCTTGAGAACCAGAAGGGCCAAGGTTCCTTGAAGATGGTCGCTCTTTATTTTGCCCATCTCCTATAGATGTCTATAGAAGACTCTCGCAATTTCTGTTCTTTGTCAACGGCATTGATGCGTCAATAGAACCGGGCTCAAGTCCATTCACAATCTTTTGTTGCTCGATCTCTAACCAGACCCGCTACACTTTGACTCTTAGTTCGCCAACCGCGCAAAACGGGAGAAGACCACATGGGCTTGCACAACATCGAAGAGTTGAACGCCACCCCCACCCACGAAGTCGAGGCATGCGTTCATGATGCCGCTGCCGAGACCTACTTCTTCCCCGAATCCCGCCGGGACTCGCAATCTGTATATGAGTGCATCCACAATCAGCTGATTCTCGACGGCAATTCCCAGCAAAACCTCGCGACTTTCTGCACTACCTGGATCGAGCCCGAAGTCCAGCAACTCATGGACGAGTCCGCCGACAAGAACATGATCGACAAGGACGAGTATCCCCAGACCGCAGCCATCGAAGAGCGATGTGTCCACATGCTTGCCGATCTCTGGAACTCACCCGAAGCTGCCACCACCATCGGCTGCTCCACCACGGGTTCCAGCGAAGCAGCCATGCTCGGCGGCCTCGCCCTCAAGTGGAACTGGCGCAAACGCCAGCGCGCCAAAGGCAATTCCATTGAAACTCCGAACCTCATCATGGGGCCCGTCCAGGTCTGCTGGCACAAGTTCTGCCGTTACTTCGACGTCGAGATTCGCGAAGTCCCCATGGATGGCGACCGCCTCCTGCTCACACCCGAAGAGGTCCTCAAGCGCTGTGACGAAAACACCATCGGCGTCATCGTCACTCTCGGCGTCACTTTCACACTCCAATTCGAGCCTGTGAAAGCCATCAGCGACGCCCTCGACAAGCTTGAAGCGGAAACCGGTCTCCACATACCCATCCACGTCGACGGAGCCAGCGGCGCCTTCCTCGCGCCATTCCTCCAACCCGACCTGCTCTGGGACTTCCGACTGCCGCGCGTCAAATCCATCAACGCCTCCGGCCATAAATTCGGCCTGGCTCCGCTCGGAGTCGGCTGGGCGCTCTGGCGCGAAAAACACGACCTTCCCGAAGAGCTCATCTTCGAAGTCAACTATCTCGGCGGCAACATGCCCACCTTCGCGCTCAACTTCTCCCGCCCCGGCGGCGAAATCATCTGCCAGTACTACAACTTCCTTCGCCTCGGCAAAGAGGGCTATCGCGAAATCCAAACCGAATGCGCCGCCCTCGGCCGCTATCTCGCCGAAAAGATCGCCGCTCTCGGCCCTTTCAAAATCATCTATGACGGCATTGGCGGCATCCCCGGCCTTTGCTGGGAGCTCAAAGACCCTGCCAACGCCAACTTCACTCTTTACGACTACGCCGACCGCCTCCGCGACCGCGGCTGGCTCGTTCCCGCATACTCCATGCCGCCGAACCGCGAAGACCTTGTCATCCAGCGTATTCTTATCCGCCACGGATTCACTCGCGAAATGGCCCATGCCCTCCTGGTCGAAATGGAAGCCGCCCTCGAGCACTTCGCAGAAAATCCTGTCGACCTCACCCTCGTCGGCGCAGAATCCAGTGGACACGACCACTCTGGCCGATAGAAATCTGTCACCGGCGATCCTCTCAAGCTACCCTCGAACTCTGTGGCTCGCGCAAAGATTTCCTTGACCTTTCACCCATGAAAGGGCAATCTAGCTAGCCATGAGAAAGCTATCCCCTCAGCTCCCCTTGTACTTGCTGCTGTCTCTTGCCGCGCTGCTCCCTGTGCTTGGATTTGCGCAATCCGCCCAGTCCGCCGACGCAGCCAAACCCGACCCGGCAAAGGAAGAGATCGACGCCCTCGCAGCCTGCACCAGGGCGGTCTTCGCCGGAATTCGCCCCATTGCCAAGACACGCGATACGCGTTTTGAAGGTAAAGTCTCGCAGGACAACGCCCTGTGCCGCGGCGGCCAGCAATCCCTCCAGTTCCGTCTCACTCCCTGGGTCGACTGGCAAACATACTGGGGCACCGGAGACATGGATTCCCTTCCCAAAATCCTCCTCAAGAACGCTCCCCAAAATCGCGGCGTAGCTGGCGCCCTCCTCGACCTCGAATTCCAGCGCGTCGAGCTCATCAAATTCAATCTCTTCGACAACTCCGGCACCTACCAGGACTACATCGCAGGGCGCAACGGCACCGGCGGACCGGCTCTCAAAGTCTGGCCAGAATTGCGCCTGCCAAAGTCCGACCCCAATTACGCAGCGGTCGGCGGTGACGGCACGCAGATCTGCAAAGGCGATCTCGTTCGCGGACGCACCCTGACCGGCATTTGCAACGACGTCAAGAACCCGCTAATGGGCTCCAACGGAACACCCTTCGCCCGCAACGTCGAATTCGAAACCGCTTTCCCCGATCGCGGCGCAAACGAATACACCCGCAACCGCCACGGCGGCCGCCTCAGCCTGCTCGAGCCCGACCCGCAAGTCATCAGCCGCGTCCTCCTCACCCGTCAGCAGTCGACGCCCGATACCTGCAACGCCGGCTTCGGCCTGCCCAATAACTCCGTCAGCGCCAACTGCGACTACCAGAAGGCCCCGTTCTTTAACGTCCTCGCCGCCTACTGGATCCAGTTCATGACCCACGACTGGTTCTCACACATGGAAGACGGCCACAACGGTCCGCAATACTTCGACGTCGGATGCAAAACCAAGCTCGTCAACAACGTCGGAGTCCCGCTGACGCCTGAAGACGTTGCGCAGCTCGGCTGCCGCCCCGGCGACCAGGTCGATAAAACCCTCGTCGATCAAGACTCCGCACCAAACACCTTCAAGGTCGGCGACAAAACTTACATGACCCGCGCCGCCGAAACCTTTGCCAACACCAACACCGCCTGGTGGGACGCCTCCCAGATCTACGGCTTCGACGAAGTCTCCGTAAAGCGCGTCAAGCGCGACCCAGCCGACCCCGCAAAGCTCCTGCTCGAACCGCCAGCAGGTGGAAATCTCTCCGCGCAAGGCTATCTACCAGTCTTAGGTCCAAACGACCCCCAGCAACCCCAATGGGCCGGCCAGGAATCCGTAGCCTTCCCCGATAACTGGACTATAGGCTTGAGCTTCCTGCACAACCTCTTCGTCAGGGAACATAACTCCTTCGTAACCGAGTTCCGAAATCAGGCCAAGCTCACGCCAGACAAAGACAGCGGCCTTCGTGACCCGGGCAATCCCAAGCGAGTCATCCACTACAAAGACATCACTCCTGACGAACTTTTTGCCGCCGCCCGTCTCGTAGTGGCTGCCGAAATCGCCAAGATCCACACTACAGAATGGACGCCCCAGCTCCTCTACAACGAGCCTCTCTACAAAGGCATGAACGCCAACTGGGACGGCCTTCTCGGCACCGGTCAGCCCGACGTATCCAAGGCTCTCTCCGACATCGTCACCAAAGACTTCGGCAAATCCAAGGATGTCGCCAAGTCCACCCAGTGGTATTCCGTTTTCGCCTCCGGCCCTGGAATCTTCGGACTCGGCAGCAAAGCGCCGCATTACGACATCACCAAAGCCGACAGCATCAACGGCGGAGTCAATCACTTCGGCTCGCCCTTCAACTTCCCCGAAGAGTTCACCTCCGTCTACCGCCTCCACCCGCTCATCCCAGACCTCATCGAGTACCGCGACCTCAGCAAAGACCCCAACCAGATCGTCGAAAAAGTAGCCGTCATCAACACCTTCGAAGGCAAAGCCACTGACGCCATGCACACCGGCGGCCTCGCCAACTGGGGACTCAGCCTCGGCCGTCAGCGCCTAGGGCTGCTCACCCTCCACAACCATCCCCAGTTCATGCAGAACATCACCCTGCCGCGCCTCGACACCCCGACCAAGCAGATCGATCTCGCCGCTCTTGACATCATCCGCGACCGTGAACACGGCATCCCGCGCTTCAACGAATTCCGCCGCCAGTACGGCCTTCGCCAGCTCACCAGCTACGACGACTTCATGGACCCCGACGTTCGCAAACTCCCCGCCGACGATCCAACCCGCAAGCCGCAACAGCAGGCCGTCGACCAGCTCCGCCAGCTCTACGGAACCCACACCTGCGATGCCTCCAAAGTCATCACCGACGCTCAACTCAACGAAGACGGAACCCCCATCAACGACTGCCTCGGCCATCCCAATGGCTCCGTCATCGACAACGTTGAAGACGTTGACACCGTAGTCGGCTACCTCGCCGAATTCCGCCGCCCCCACGGCTTCGCCATCTCCGAAACCCAGTTCGTCGTATTCATCCTCAACGCCTCGCGCCGCCTCTTCAGCGACCGCTTCTTCACCTCAAGCTTCCGCCCCGAGTTCTACACACAATTGGGAGTAGACTGGGTCACCAACAACGGCCCCGGCCCCGCGCAAATAGAAAAAGGCGAACCCAACGGCCACAAGCAGCCAGTTTCGCCCCTGAAGAGAATTCTCATCCGCAACATCCCCGAACTGTCCGCCGAACTCGACCCCGTAGTCAACGCGTTCGACCCCTGGGCCCGCGACCGCGGCGAATATTACTCCCTCGATTGGAAACCAAGAAAAGGCGCAGAATCAGACCCGGCATTTAAGCAATAACCGTGACATTGCGACGTAACGCATCGGGAGCTTGATTCTTTGTGTTGCCACCTCCGGCAAGACGAAGAATCGGCTCCGTCGGAGTGCAAATTGGCTGAACCGGGCAACCGGATTCTCACATCTGAGCCATCTGTTCCTGCCGCGGCATTTTCCACGCTGCAGGTTGAGCGCCGAGCGACGCATGACCCCAAGAGCCTTTCCGCATTCCAGCGGAGAATAGTTCGGATGCTGACAGGCACGAATAGGCGCAATTGGCTGTGTTATTCTCTGTTCATTATACGTTCACACAAGCGCAGATCTCGCGCAAAAGTTGTTACACCTGTCAACTCAAGTCCGACTAATAGTCTTTGCTGCCTACTCTTCGGCAACTTCTTTTTGATTTCTTCGGGCAAGTTAGATTTCGCTTATTGAAGCCCCGGAGTTCCTTGTAGTGAAGTTGCACCTGTCAGTACTGCGCTCCTGCAGTCTGCGGGTCCATCCATCTACATCAATCCACCATCAGCGATTCTGCTGTGACTCAATCAGCAGAAGAGCCGGCTTATCTGCATTTATTTTAAGGAGGAACAATGCAACGACTTACTAAGTGGCTGAAAGCGTCGTCAGCCTTGCTCGCCCTGCTCGCGTTGATCTCTGTGCCGTTGCTGGCGCAGACCTTTCGCGGCAGTGTTAACGGCACAGTTACCGACACAACAGGTGCGGTAATTCCCGGAGCCAAGGTAACAGCCACCGACATATCCACCTCGGCCATTCGCGAGACGGTTTCATCCGGCGCGGGCGAGTTCTTGTTTAGCGATCTGCCACAGAGCACTTACAAGATCAAGGTGGAGGCCGCCGGTTTCCAAACGACCGAGGTCTCCGGCGTACAAGTGGAGACAGGCAAGACTTATACGCTGCCGATCAAGCTGGGAGTCACACACCAGTCCACCACCGTCGAGGTATCCGCCGATGCGCTTTCGCTCGACACCACTTCCGTCGTGCAGACCACAGTCCTCGACGGCGAATCGCTGCAAGATGTTCCGCTCAACGGCCGCGACTTTACGCAGCTCCAGGCCACCTCAGTCTCCTTCTCTGGCTATGGTAACGACGGCTCGATCAACGGCACCCGCAGCAACCAGCTCAACTACACCATCGACGGCACCGACAACAACGACCTCTACCTCAACGTCGTCGCCGTCAACCAGGGCAGCATCAGCGGCATCGCCGGAGTTGTCTATCCCGTTGAAGCGCTCGACGAATACTCGCTGCAGACGACTGGCAACAGCGAATCGGGCCGCAGCCCCGGCGGCAACCTGAACATCTCCACGAAATCCGGCTCCAATCAGTTCCACGGAGACGCTTACTACTACAACCGTAACGAGGCGCTGGCCGTCGCCTCGCCGTTCGCCAACCCCACCGGGCCCGCGCTGCCGCTGCGCAACCAGAACTTCGGCGGAACACTCGGCGGCCCCATCCTCCATGATCGGACCTTTTTCTTCCTCACCTACGAGGAGCAGAAGTACCTCATCGGCCTCGACAACTCAGCCACCGAGCCCTCCCCGGCCTACCAGTCGCTGGCGCTCGCCGAACTGTCCAAGTACAACGTCGCTCCCAGCGCCGTCTCCCAGAACATTCTCAACACTCTCTGGGAACCCTCTGTGATCGCCAACCTTCCGGCCTCTGCGCTCAACTTCTCCGGCAGCGTACCAACCAGTGGATACAGCCACAACCTTGTCGTCCACCTCGACCACAGCCTCAGCGACAAGAGTCATCTTTCGGCCATCTGGTACTGGGGCCAGGGCTACGCCGACGGCTACGCCGGCTCTCTTCTGTCCAATTACTTTCAGGTTGTGCCCTCGCACAACGAAAACTTCAACGTGACCTGGAACTACAACCTCCGTCCCAACCTCACCAACCAGGTCTCCACAGGAGCCAACTTCTTCACCCAGGGCTTTGCCGATCAGGTTCATACCCAGAACCTTCTCACCCTCGCCGGACTGAACACAGGTGCCGGAATCACTGGCGCCCCCGACATTCAGATCAACGGCTTTGACCAAATCGGTGTCACCCCAACTTCGGGCCGCAACGACATCATGGCCCAGATCAGTGACATCCTCACCTGGACCGTCGGAAAGCACCAGATTCGTGCCGGTGTGGATTATCGTCGCGCCTACATCGACCTCTACTACAACTTCGGCGGCCGCGGCACCTTCGGCTTTGGGACCGGCGGAGTACTCGGGCCCTGGGCAAACGATGCCTCTGTCACCGACCCCAACGTGCAAAACCTGGCCGACTTCATGGCCGGCTACGCTTTCCATCCCAGCATTACTCTGGGTACCCAGGAACGATTCATCTACACCCACACCGGCACTGCCTTCGCCCAGGACACCTGGCAGTTCAACCCCAAGCTCAGCCTCAACCTCGGCGTGCGCTACGATTTCGAGCAGCCTTTCTACACCAACCCTCCAAACAGCTCCATCTTTGACCCAAACAGCGGCGGACTGCAGGTAGCCGGTACGTCAGGGGCGCCTGGATACATCTACAACAGCAACAAACTCGATTTCTCGCCGCGCCTCGGCCTCTCTTACCAGTTGTTCAAGGACACGGTGGTTCGCGCCAACTACGGCATCTACTTCGATCAGCCCGCAGGCCAGGCGTTCTACGGCAACCTCGGCGTCTCCAACGGCGGCGCAAACGGCGTCAACAACAACCCCGCCGGCAGCCAGCCCAACTACTCCATCGTTCTTCCGTTGCCCAATCCTCTGGCACCAGTCTGGACCCCCAGCCAGGCAACGCCTATCTTTACCCCCAGCCTCGGCGAGCCGACCGGCGACAATGTCGTCTCCGTCTACTCCGTCGACCGCAACTACAAGACCGCATACACAAACCTCTACGGCGTCAATATCGAACAGAGCATCGGGAAGTCCTGGCAGTTAAACGTTGGCTACGTAGGCTCGGCAAGCAAGCACAACCTTTCCCTCCAGGACATCAATCGGTCCGCCGTCGTTCCCGGCATTCAACTTGACCAGGTCACAACGCCCGTCACCGTCAACGGCGTCACCTACGGCCCGGTAACGGTCGGCGGAAATACCTTCTCGGCGCAGCAGGCCTCTCGCCCCTTCTTCAGCAAGTTCCCCAATATCGGCATCGTCAACCAGGTCAACAGCAACTCCGGTTCCAACTTCAACGCACTCCAGGTCACACTGAAGAGCAGTGAATGGCATGGCTTGGCTACCCAGTTTGCCTACGCATGGAGCCACAACATCGACGACGCAAGCGGCTTCTACACCGCGCCCCAGAACTCCTTCAATTTGAAGGGGGACAAGGGCAACGCTGGTTTGGACATCCGCAACCACTTCGCCGCCTATCTGAACTACGCGATTCCAACTCTCAGATCCGGACCGAAGGCTCTCACCGGAGGCTGGGAATTGAACAGCGTCCTCAAATTCCAGGGCGGTGAGCCCATCAATATCGTTTCCGGCGCTGACAACAGCGGCACCACCGAGTACCAGGACCGCGCCGAGATCACTGGCCCGGCCCTCAACGGCGACCGCTCGGTGCAATCCCACTCGTCTGCCCAGTACCTCAACTACAACAGCTTCGGCGTTCCTGCTCTCGGCACCTACAGCAACCTCAACCGCAACTCCATCTACGGACCCGGCTTTGAAGACGTAGATCTCTCTCTGCTCAAGAACATTCCCATTTACAAAGAGCGTGTTCGTGCCCAGTTCCGCGTGGAAATGTTCAACGTCTTCAACCGCACCAACCTGGCGCAGCCGAATACGAACTACTCCTCGGGACCTGGAGCATTTGGCACCAGCACATCGACCATCGGAGTTTCCTACGGCTCTCCCGGTATCGGCTCGGGCGAACCGTACAATACCCAGTTAGCCCTGAAGATCATTTTCTAAGCGTTTTTCAGGTCAACCCGGCGAGCCGGCCCAATGAGGCCGGCTCGCTGCTTTTGCCGATATGGCGAAGTCATGGACAAACAGCAAGAATCAAGTGCCCACGATTGAACTTAGAGACCTCTGATCCAGCTGGCATTACCTATCCACAGGTACCCATCACCATAGCCAGCACCATAGATCGTCAGTTACAGAGCTGTATTCCGCGGAATGCCTCAAAGCGGATCATCTGCATCCACCGCATCTTCTTCCTTCTCCAGCTCAGTGTCTTCATCCTCTTTGACCGGAACTCCATTCGTGAGGTTTTCCTGCGGTTCAATGGGCGTCCAGACTTCAGGACCGTCGATATCGGTCGTAGCATCAGGGGCAAGTGGATTACTTGAGGTAGCCATTTATACTCCAACTCGGTTAGATGCAAAGAATAGCTGCATGCTAAGGTGCAAAACCGTAGTACTTTGTTTCCGAATTTCAATTAGCCCAGGAAGGTTCTTCATAGACCCAAAATTGCGCGGAACGAGCCTTTCGCCCCATCTCACGTCTAAGCCTCAGGATTTTCTCTACAATGGGTTCAACTTCGATCGGTTCAATCTGGATCGTCAGCGCAATCGTCATCTCGACCTCAGCGAATTATGCGCTTCCCGCATGCGCGCAGGCTCCGCTCCCTGAAATGCCTGACTACAAAATGAGCGTAGCTGTCGATGAAGTCAGCCTCACCTTCCATGCATCCGACACCCACGGCCTCCCGATCAACGATCTCAAGCTCGATGAGCTAACTCTTCTCGACAACGGCAAACCTCCCCTCAAGATAATCAGCTTCAAGAAAACCCAGGACTTCCCTATTCGCACCGCAATACTCTTGGATACCAGCGAATCGATGGGTCCCTACCTCGCCGACAACCGCGCCATCGCAATCGATTACGCACGAAATATCCTGCGGCAGCAAACTGACCAAGCCTTCCTCATCGACTTCGGCTTCATATCGAGGCTTTCTCAGCCGTGGACAAGTGACGCGACCGCGCTCGCTTCCAGCATCCAAAGAACCACGGCAGGACGAGCCAATCCCCTCGGAGGCACCGCCCTCTTCGATACCATCTTCCGAGCCTGCTTCAGCGAGTTCGGCAAGATTGACCACGAAGCCAGTGGGAACATCATCTTGCTTTTCTCCGACGGCGAAGACAACGCCAGCCATACCTCACTGAAGGACGCCGTCGATCAATGTCAGCACTCCAACACCGCGATTTTCGCGTTTCGTCCTGATCCCAAATCTGGCTACTCCACCGGCCCAAAAAATCTCGTCGAATTGGCCTCACAAACAGGCGGTCAGGTTTTCCACTCCGACGATTCCGAAGCTGAAATTGACACCGACCTGAGCACTATCGAATCCAACCTTCGCAACCAATACCGCCTCATCTACAAACCTGCCGAATTGAAACACGACGACTCATTCCACCACATCGAACTCCACGCCCCTGACCGCGTAGAACAGCAGACCATCCGCACCGGATATTACGACCGACCGCAATGAGCAGCCCACAAGAGCCCCAAAATTAAATTTCGCCAAACTTGCGTGGAATTACCCCTCAAAAGTGCACAATAGAAATAGAGCAGAACTTTCAGCCCCCCGAGTTCCAGACAAAGTTGTCTGTTAACCGGAAAATTAATACCCCCTCCCCCCGTTAATCTTCTTCATTTCTTCGCTAGTGACCTGACAGCTCCTTCAAGCGCCGTTTACAGCCTTGCGGCATCATAAAGAAGTGACCAACTCCTCAACCGGATTCGCACACGCTTACCGAGCGCTGCGCCACAGAAACTTCCGCCTGTTTTTCACCGGACAAAGCATCTCCCTAATCGGCACCTGGATGACCCGAGTAGCCACGTCGTGGCTTGTCTACCGTCTGACGGGATCTGCGGTTCTGCTCGGCTTCGTCAGCTTCGCCGGCCAGATTCCCACATTCCTGCTCGCACCCATCGCCGGTGTTCTCGTCGACCGCTGGAATCGCCATACCGTCCTCGTCTGGACCCAGGCGCTCGCCATGGTCCAATCGCTCGCACTCGCCTTCCTCACGCTGACCCACCGTATAAACATCACGGAAGTGCTCATCCTCAGCGCCATGCAAGGCTGCATCAACGCCTTCGACATGCCCGGCAGACAATCCTTCATGCTGGAAATGGTCACCGAAGACGGAAAAACAGGGCGCGACGACCTCTCGAACGCAATCGCCATCAACTCATCAATGGTCAACCTGGCGCGTCTCGTCGGCCCTTCGATCGCTGGAATCGTCATCGCGGCGAGCAGCGAAGGCTGGTGCTTCCTGGTCGACGGCATCAGCTACATCGCAGTCATCATTTCTCTTCTGATGATGAGACTCCCCGCCCTGCATCCGACCGCGGTCGCGGCCCAGGCAAAACGCGCAAGTGGCTCGATCGTCACCCAACTCAAAGAGGGCTGGAACTTCGTCCGCGGATTCACCCCCATCCGGACCATCCTCCTCCTCTTTGCTCTGAATAGCTTCATGGGCTGGCCATTCACGGTCCTCATGCCGATCTTCGCCGCTCAGGTCCTCAAAGGCGGCCCGCACACTCTCGGATTCCTGATGGCCGCACTCGGCGTCGGCTCACTGATCTCCGCAGTATCGCTGGTCCTCCGCAGGTCCGTTCGCGGCCTGCTTAAGATGATTCCAATTGCAGCCGCGATTTTCGGAGCGGGGCTTGTCGTCTTTGGTTTGTCGCACGTCCTATGGCTGTCGATGCTGCTCTTGCTCATCGTCGGTTTCGGCATGATGCAAGGTCTTACCGCGAGCAACACGATCATTCAAACCATCGTTCCAGAGGACAAACGCGGGCGCGTGATGAGTTACTACACAATTGCTTTTGTCGGGATGGCGCCGTTCGGGAGCCTGATGGCTGGAACTCTGGCCCACATGATCGGAGCTCCGAATACTGTGATCATAAGCGGGATCTGCTGCATCCTCGGGTCGGCGTGGTTCTTTACTCGAATGCGCAGTATTCGCGCCGTAATGCGGCCTATCTATGAACTTCTGGGCATCATTCCAACTGCAGATCCTTCTGAATTGGCGGAAGTGGCTGGACAGAACTGAGCTCTGAAGCTTACTTCAAAATGACCCAAATTACGCGACTTCCTCAACAGACGCTTCTCTTTCACTAGGTTTGCCTTTTCCGCGCTTCATCTTCCAGAGTCCGTACGCAACGCCCAGCACTACAACGCCAGCATAACTCCACAGGATCGCGGTCGACCAGCCATCCAGTTCATGCCGCCAAAGACCTACAATGTGTCGACCATAGGTGATTCCGAGCCAGGCCAGCAAGCCGTACCTGATTGCCCGCGCCGTTCCGTAAGACGACAGGTATTGCCCACGCGGCATCCCCAGAGCACCCGCAGCCAGTAGAAACGGTGTCAACGGGACCGGAGGCGGCAACAGCGCAGAAAGTCCGACCGACCAAACACCATGCCTCTGCACCCATTGCGTAATTCTGCCAAGAAATCGCTCCGGGACATATCGTGCCAATGTAACTTCTCCGCCCTTGCGTCCGGCACTCCATGTGAGATATCCACCAATCATGGATCCTGCAAATGCGCAGAAGGCGAGCCAAACCGCCATAATGACGGTAGTCCTTCGATGCGCCGCCAATAACAGCAGCAGCAGATCCGTACTTCCCGGCAAAGGCAACGGAATCACTGACGAATCGATGATCCCAACCGCGAACAGTCCCAATCCCCCAAGACTGACCAGCCACCTGAGCAACGGAGAGCGCCGCGATGAGGCAGCATGTCGAGTCGCCACTTTTACAGCCTTGGACGCCGATTGTAACCACAAATTCATTCGCTCACGACCCTTCAGACTCACCGCCGGTCCTGAATTAGATGCAAATGCGCTCCGGCCGAGTACGGTCCCTCCCCAAAAGACGGAATTTGTGGCACATATCCAATTCGTATCAACCATTTGCAACCCAATTCCAATCTCTTTGCTCAAATACGCTATTCTGACCGCAGGGGTCAGCAGCGACCGGTCTTAGGAATCGAGTCTCAACAACGACGTCTCAAAACTCCTTTGTTCCTTGTGCCTTATGCCATTTGCATTCGACAATCTCGATACTCTCGCCAAACGCATGCTGTTTGCCGTGCAGGATTACTCCCTTTTCTGCTGGGAGGCCGTCAGCAGCCTTTTTCGTTCACCACACTACTGGCCAGACGTCATGACCCAGTGTGACCTTATCGGCGTCGGATCTCTACCCATTGTGGTGCTCACCGGCTTTTTCACCGGAGGCGTGCTGGCTCTGCAATCGGCAGCATCCCTGGCGCAGTTCGGTGCGCAGGCATATACGGGACGATTCGTTTCCCTATCGATGATTCGCGAGCTCGCGCCAGTACTCACGGGGTTGATGGTCTCCGGACGCAACGCCAGTGGCATGGCCAGCGAACTTGGCTCTATGGTGGTTACCGAACAGATTGATGCCATGCGAGCCCTTGGCACCGACCCGATGAAGAAACTCGTCGGCCCGCGGCTTTTGTCCACTGTAGTGATGCTCTTTCTGCTGACGATCATTTCCGACACAGTCGGCACCGCGGGTGGAGCTGCCGTAGCCGTCTTCATCAGCCACCAGAATGGCACCCAGTACTTCACTTCCGCCTACCAGGCCCTCGGCTACGACGACATCGCCCAGGGCCTGACCAAGCCGCTGTTCTTTGGTTTCATCATCGCGACGGTCGGCTGCTACTTTGGAACAAAGACTACGGGCGGTACGCAGGGCGTCGGTCGCGCTACCACGCAGGCTGTCGTAGTTTCCTCCGTGCTCATCATTTTCTGCGACTTCATCCTCAGCCGTGCATTGCTCTGGCTTTACTCCGGTATCTGATCCATGGCCGAGCCGACTCACGCCCAATCGCACTCGCAGTCTGCGGCTATCGGAGCTGAGACGCACCCTGTCGTCCTCTTCGAAAACGTCTGTCTTCGTTTTGAAGGTCCTCCGGTTCTCGAAGATGTAAGCTTTCAAGTAGCTTCCGGAGAAACCCGTATCCTGCTTGGTCCTGCTGGTGTAGGCAAAAGCGTCCTGCTTAAGCTGGCCAACGGGCTCCTTAGACCCGATTGCGGTCGCATATTCCTCTTCGGTGAAGAAATAACGTCGATGCCGGAGGATGAGCTTCTCAAGCTCCGCACACGCACTGGGATGGTCTTCCAGGAGGGAGCGCTCTTTGATTCGCTGACTGTCCGCGATAATGTCGGCTACCAGCTTATGGAGCGTCATTTACCTGTCGATGAAATCGACCAACGGGTCCATGAAGCACTGCGTTTCGTCGAACTCGAGCACACCTATGCGATGCTCCCCGCAAGCCTTTCGGGCGGAATGCGCCGACGCGTTGCAATCGCTCGGGCCATTATCGACAAGCCGGATCTACTCCTTTACGACTCACCCACGGGTGGTCTCGATCCGGTCACCTCCACGACAATCGACGAGCTCATCATCAAAGAGCGAGACGTCTATCAGACCCCGTCCCTTCTGGTCACGCATAGGTTGCAGGACGCCTTCACCATGGTTTCCCACCGTTACGACGCCGCAGCCAACCAAATGGTTCCACTACCGCACGGTCAGAACAATGCAAACACCAGTTTCCTGGTCCTGCATCAAGGCAAACTGATCTTCGACGGTTCGACAGAGGCCCTGGTATCCAGCAAGGACCCGTTCATCATGGAATTCCTCGCGTAAGAATGACGCAGAGACAGCCATGATGTATGCTATACATCATGCACCGCACTCAGCTCTATCTCGATGACGATCTCTGGACCACCTTGCAGGCAAAAGCCCGCCAGGACAACACCTCTATCTCCGAACTCGTGCGCACAGCAGCACGTGACCGATATGTAACCAGCCATGAGCAGCGCGTTGCCGACATGGAATCTGTTATCGGCCTTTGGAAAGATCGCACCGACCTTCCCGACACTGAAAATTACATCCGCAACCTGCGCCGAGGCGACCGACGGAGAAAGATGCTGGCTAAGTGACAGTATTCGTCGATTCCGACATCCTGATCGAAGTCCTCCGAGGAAGAGATACCGCCGTCCAAGCGCAGTGGCTTTCGCTTGGAGCCGCTGGAGCAACCATCCTCTACTCTCCGGTCAGTTCAGCCGAAATCTGGCAAGGCGCGCGTCCGAGCGAGCGCGAACAGACCAGCCGCCTCTTCCGTCCGCTACTCTGCGTACCAATTGATGAAGCTATTGGCATACTCGCTGGAGGTTTTCTTCGCAGGTATGGAAAGAGCCATAGCCTCGAACTGCCTGAGGCTATGATCGCTGCTTCGGCTCATCAAAGCCGAGCATCCCTCTGGACCCGCAACCGGAAGCACTACCCGATGCCGGAGCTTTCGTTTCACTAAACTAAACCAACGCAGAGTCTTTTCCATCACATGCATCCTCTGCTACCCTCAAGTGTTTTGGGCCACTCGCCCAACGGCACTATCGAAAGGCACTGCAAATGGGCTTCAAGTTCCAGGGCGTAGACTTCCTCAAATTCGATTCCTTGCTTAATGAAGATGAGCGCATGGTACGCAACACGGCACGCGCATTCGTCGAAGACAACCTGATTCCAATCATTGAAGACTGCTTCCGCGAGGGTCGTTTCCCACGGGAGTTGGTACCCATGATGGGCGAATTGGGGTTCTTCGGGGCAAATCTTCACGGCTACGGCTGCGCCGGCATGACCAATGTCGAATATGGATTGGTGATGCAGGAGTTTGAGCGGGGCGACTCCGGATTCCGAAGCTTCGTCAGCGTGCAATCTGCGCTTGTGATGTACCCCATCTACACCTTCGGAAGCGAGGATCAGAAGAAGAAATGGCTGCCTGAGCTTGCCGCGGGCCGCAAACTAGGCTGCTTTGGCCTCACCGAACCGAACTTCGGCTCTAATCCCGGAGGAATGACTACCCGCGCCACAAAAGTCGGCGACGAGTACATCCTTACGGGGGAGAAGATGTGGATCACTTCCGGAACCATCGCCGACATCGCCATCATCTGGGCCAAGGTCACGAATGAAGGTAATAAGGTCCGCGGCTTCCTGGTCGAGACAGACCGCGCCGGCTTCCATGCGGACGAGGTCCACGGCAAATGGTCGCTGCGCGTTTCAGTCACCGCCGGATTGTCACTGCAGGAAGTGAAGATCCCAGCCGAGAACCTGCTGCCCGGGACCGGAGGACTGAAAAGCCCGCTGATGTGCCTCAACCAGGCCCGCTATGGCATTAGTTGGGGAGCAATTGGAGCGGCGATGTCCTGCTACGACACCGCATTGCAGTACGCCAAGATGCGCAAGCAATTTCGCAACGAACCTATCGCCAGCCATCAACTGATTCAGGAGAAGCTGGTCTGG
>Ga0302319_10012306_pt1 | contig 16147 bp, 10 predicted proteins | sample Bog_T0_2_FD_203319 | JGI IMG/M metagenome (GOLD analysis project Ga0302319, IMG submission 203319) | Peat permafrost microbial communities from Stordalen Mire near Abisko, Sweden - Bog_T0_2 | ecosystem: Environmental > Terrestrial > Soil > Wetlands > Peat | place: Sweden: Abisko, Stordalen Mire...
GGACTCGACCATCTCGACGCGGTGCGCCAACGCTTCCAGATCATCACCAACCGATTCGCCGGTTTCCAAGCCCAGTGCCTCAACGTCCAGGTGGATTTTCCGCTACTCCAGCGGCTTGCCTTGCCCATCACCCTCGGTTCCGTTCGCTATCCCGGCATCAAAATCCACGACGCACGGGTCATTCGCCTGCTGGAGGTTCTGCTGCACGGCGGCAACACCGTCCGCTAAACAGATCCATGAGGCTGTTCTCACCACCTTCCAGCTAACCGCTAAGACCTACGGGCTGAACCAGCTTCGTTACGATCTCCGCAAGCTGAAAGGTCACGGCCTAGTCGAACGAGACGGTCGCCGTTACGCTTACCGGCTCTCGACCAAGGGTGTTCAAGTCGCACTCCTGTTCCTCTTCTTCCACAAGCGCCTCTGCGGTCCGCTGGCCAACAGCCGCTTTCACCACCGGCCCGACGCCGCTCATCAACCGAACAGCAAACTCGAAGTCGCTTACCACCACGCTGACAAAGCAATCGAGAAAATCGTTGATCTGCTGGCGGCTGCTTGACCTTACAACTTAGAATGTTGAAGTATTCTTGTCTACGATCTTTGATTTAAGAATCTAAAGCCGTTGCGATAATTCTCTTGCCCCATAGCGTTCGGCCGCTTTGCCATACGCTCGGCATAACAAAACTTGCAGCCCGGACTGATCTTCGTACACCCTGTCACCGGATTCCAGGTCGCATCGGTCCATTCAATTGGTGAGCCGTTGGCAATGTTATTTCCGGTACTTCCTTAAAATGTCTTGAGAGCGTACAGCGGACTCTACGTCGACCGGTCGTCTCAGCTGCACGCGCGATGTGCGGTCCCGGGCCTGCAAACCCGTCGCTGTAGCGGCGATAGAAGCCATTGGCAGCGAGGATTCTTGAAAAGCTTGGGGAGCGGACGCTTCGACTAGGCTCTATTTGAAGAAATTGGCAAAAATCCAAATTTTCTTGTGGTCCTGTCTCCGGGCTCTCTTGATCAGAGCTTTGATGAGGACGACTGGTTGCGAAAGGAGATCGCCGAGGCGATCCGCACTGATCGAAACATAGTTCCTGTCTTGCTGCCAGCATTTTCGTTTCCAAAGCAACTGCCGGCGGACATCGACGCGCTGCGTAACTACACGGGCGTCGACTATCATCACAACTATTTAGACGGCGTAGTAGAAAGAATTCTTGAGCCACTAGCGGATTCCCAAAGCATCGCAGTTGCCCCAATTGCCTTCTCTATAGCCTTGATTCTGGCGCTGACCATAGCACTTTTCTTCGTGACCGAGCCGGCGATCAGGGAGTTCTCCGCCAATCCAGCCGTTACGACGAGAGGTAAAGTGGTGGAACTCGTGTGGCGAGCAGACGGCAACGTGACAATCACTCCTGAAATCGGAGCGTCCACCGAATCAGGTAAGAGGAACATGTATCCGGATCGGGACACAACCTACACATTGACGGCGAAAAGGCTTTTTCGGGAGAGATCAAAATCTGTAAGTGTTCGCGTTCTCGAGATTGCGAGTCCCCCGACAGAATCGGCTCTGCCGGATAATCGGGGGCAACCTGGAACGACGGGTAAGTCCGGAATGGGCGAGCCTAAGCGAGGGGTTCCGGCTTCCCGTGCGAAATCGATACCCGACAATCCCAATACGTTAGTCTTGTTGCAATCTGCGTCAGACGAGTTCGTGCTCACTCAGTTCACAAAGACCGGCAACCCAAATAGCAAAGATCCGCGGAGAGGTCGATCACATCGCGCTTCCCGAGAGCGTCGCGATCGTCCAAGGCAACGTTTACATAGGCACGGGAAGCGGAAAGATTGGGAACGTGGACCCCGCGAATGGCCGGGTGATGTCGTACTTCCAAACCTGCTGTTTCGCGACGACCGGTATCGCACCCTATTCCGGGAATCTGCTAACCCTGAGCGGCGCCATAGGAGATCAGCCCAACCCAAAGATCGAAGTCTTCCATCCCGACGGCAAATTGCGAACTTCGATCCGACTGCTTTACCGACCTCAGGGCTTTTGGCCCACGGCTATCGCTTCCGATGGAAATTTGATCTAATTAGAGACGGACGCTCCGGTCATGTGCAGAAGTATTCCCCCCTTGGTTACGACGCAGGCTACATCGACACGATGCTTGGGGAGGGCATTTGCGGTCTCGCATTCGATATTGGACAAAAATCGCTCTGGGTTGCGTATGAATCTCAACGAGACGGGCCTCTATGAATCTGCGGTAACGGGCAAGCGAATGAAGAAATTGGACAAGGTCTCGGGATCATCGAGTGAAAGCGGAACACCGGGCCGAATGGATCTCACCCACTGTCAGGGACTGGCATTTGTTGAATAGCATGATAGCCAAGCGAGTGACCCTGACACCAACGATCAAAACAACGCTGAATGCACTATCCTTAAAGCATCTTGGCTGCTCAATAATCTAACCATCTGCGGTCATCCGACCAAATATGGTCACCAGCCCGCCAACTGATCGCACCCACGGCCCAAATTACCTCGCTGCCATTTGGCGCTACCCGTGCACCGCACACTTCTGTCGCACAAAGCCCGCCAAGGTTTGGTAGCTCGACAGAGGTTGGGAATTGCCTGCGCATCTTGACATCCTAGTTTCCGCGGACGACTCCACCACCGCGGATGTCGTTACGGAGGTCCGCCGCGAAGCTGCTTTGCTGAAGACCGGGGCGCTGCAAAACGCCATCTTTAACAGCGCCAATTTCTCCAGTATTGCCACCGACGAAAAAGGCGTTATTCAATTGTTCAACGTGGGCGCGGAGCGCATGTTGGGCTACGCGGCCAGCGAAGTGGTCGATAAAATCACCCCCGCCGACATCTCCGATCCGCAGGAAGTAATCGCGCGCGCTAAAGCATTAAGCGTGGAATTGGCAACCACGATTACTCCGGGCTTCGAGGCGCTGGTGTTCAAGGCCTCGCGCGGTATAGAAGATATTTACGAGCTGACGTACATCCGCAAAGACGGCAGCCGCTTCCCCGCCGTGGTATCGGTAACCGCGCTGCGCGACGATCTCGGCGCCATTATCGGTTACTTGTTGATAGGCACCGACAACACCGCCCGCAAACAGGTCGAAGCCGAGCAGAAGTTGCTCGATCAGCGGCTACGCGATCAGCAGTTCTATACCCGTTCTCTCATCGAATCGAACATCGATGCGCTGATGACCACCGATCCGGCGGGCATCATTAGCGACGTCAATAAACAGATGGAGGCGCTCACCGGCTGTACGCGCGATGAATTGATTGGCGCGCCGTTCAAAAATTACTTCACCGATCCCGAACGAGCCGAAGCCGGCATCAAAAGGGTGCTGAACGCCAGCAAGGTGACCGACTATGAACTGACGGCGCGCGCCCGCGATGGCAAAGAAACGGTCGTCTCCTACAACGCCACCACTTTCCATGACCGCGACCGGAAACTGCAGGGCGTCTTTGCGGCGGCGCGCGACGTTACGGAGCGCAAGCGCTTTGAACATGCGCTGCAGGAGAACAACCTTGAACTGGAGCGCGCCAGGGCGGCCGCCGAAAAGGCCAATCTCGCCAAATCGGATTTTCTTTCGAGCATGAGCCACGAACTGCGCTCGCCGCTGAATGCAATTTTGGGATTCGCTCAGCTTATCAACTCCGACATACCGCCGCCCACGCCCACGCAACGTGCGAGCATCGACCAGATCCTGCAAGCTGGTTGGTATCTGCTGAAGCTGATCAACGAAATCCTCGACCTGGCGCAGATTGAGTCGGGCATGCTGGCTCTTTCCAGGGAACCTACGTCGCTGAGCGAAGTCATACAGGAGTGCCAGGCGATGATCGAGGCGCAAGGGCAAAAGCGCGGCATCAAGATGACCTTTCCGGCCGACGGCATTCCTTACTTTGTGAATGCCGATCGCACCCGCTTGAAGCAGGTGGTCATCAATCTTCTTTCAAACGCCATCAAATATAACGAGGCGAATGGATCGGTGGTTGTCGAGTGCGCCGCAGGCAGTCCGGAACGCGTGCGCGTCAGCGTAAGGGATACCGGCGCCGGGCTGCCTCCGGAGATGCTGCTGCAACTCTTTCAACCGTTTAACCGTCTGGGACAGGAGACAGGCGCGGAAGAGGGCACAGGCATCGGGTTGGTGATGTGCAAACGCTTCGTCGAGTTGATGGGCGGCACTATCGGCGTGGAAAGCACGGTGGGATTAGGAAGCGTTTTCTGGTTCGAGCTGAATGCGGATAGCGCTCCACAACTGAGGAGCGATGCCGGCGAGATCGCGGCCATCGTCGAGACGCCGGTTGAAAAAGATGTGACCCTGCGCACGGTGCTGTATGTAGAAGACAATCCGGCCAACTTGAAGCTAGTTGAGCAATTGATTGCGCGGCGGCGGGACATGCGGCTGTTGAGCGCGCGCGACGGTGCCCTGGGCGTGGAGCTTGCGCGCGCTCACCATCCGGATGTCATTTTAATGGACATCAACCTGCCTGGCATCAGCGGAATCGACGCCTTGAAGATTCTGCGCGAAGACCGGGAAACGGCGAGTATTCCGGTTGTTGCCGTAAGCGCGAACGCCATGCCGAGCGATATCGAAAAGGGCCTTCTTGCGGGGTTCTTCCGCTATCTCACTAAACCGATCAGGGTTGACGAATTCATGAGCACGTTGGACGAAGCGCTAAAACTCGCGGCGCACCCGGCTGGACGCGCCGAGTAGGGCGAGCGCGATGGTCAGCTTAGCCGATATTCTGGGCGCGAGCATCCTCGTGGTTGACGATAAGGAAGCCAATGTGCGGCTCCTCGAAGGGGCTCTGCGGCAGACCGGCTACACTTCCGTTCACGCCACGACTCAGCCGAATGAGGTTTGCGAACTTCACCGCAAAAACCGCTACAGCCTGATTCTGCTCGATCTCCAGATGCCCGGCATGGACGGATTCCAGGTTATGGAGGGTCTGAAGGAGATTGAAGAGGACGGATATCCACCGGTCATCGTGATTACCGCGCAGCCCGGCCACAAACTGCGCGCGCTCGAGGCCGGTGCGAAGGATTTCATCAGTAAGCCTTTCGATTTGGCCGAGTTGCGGGCGCGCGTGCATAACATTCTGGAAGTGCGGCTGTTGCACCTGAGAAACCGGAGCTACTGCAAGATGCTGGAAGAGACGGTGCGTGAGTTGGAGACGAGCCGCGAAGTGATTCGCCTCAAAACCGTGGAGGAGCGCAAACACCATGAGCGGGAATTAGCCTTGGCGCAGGAGACGCAAGAGAGCCTGCTGCCCAAAAGCGCTCCGCAGTTCAACAATTTTCGTATCCGCGCTTTCAGCAACCCTACGCGCTATGTGGGAGGCGATTTCTACGACTTCAGCCCGTTGGGTTCAGGCAAGTGGATGGGAGTGCTGGCGGATGTTTCGGGCAAAGGGATCTCCGCCGCACTGTTGAGTTCGATGGTGTTGGGGGCGCTGAACATGGAGTTCCGCTCGCGCACTCAGCCGCACGCAGTTTTAAATCTGGTTAACCAGTTGCTGTACGAAAAATCTCTGCCTTTCCAATTTGTCACGCTGTTCCTGTTTTTGCTGGACGCGGACGGCAGTGGGCAGTTCATCAGCGCCGGTCATAATCCCGCTTATCTGTACCGCGCCTTTACGGGAAACATCGAAGCGTTGCTGCCGGATACTTTTGCCATCGGAATGTTCGATTTCACCTCTTATGAATCCCGGCCCTTGCAGATGGAAAAAGGGGACATTCTGGTGGTTTATTCCGACGGCCTTACGGACGCGGAAGACCCTCAAGGACAAATGTTTGGTGAGAAAAGGCTGCTGGAAATAATCCGGCGCGACGCGCCTGAGGGCGGATGCGCACTTGAAAAAAGCTTCCTGACAGCCATAAAGGATTTCACGGAGGGCATGCCGCAGACTGACGACGTAACTTTCGTAATCGTCGAAAAATCCCACTGACCGCGGTTCTGGGCTATATTTGTGGGCTATATTGATAAGACCCAATGCCCATGTTCATTTCACGCCGCGGTTTCATCGCGATCCTCCTCGCCCTTTGTCCGGCTATTGCCCAAGTCGCCACTCCGCCGCAACCCGAAAAATCCGTTTTCACCCTCAAAGAGGTGATGATCCCCATGCGAGACGGCGTTCATCTGCAAACCGCCATCCTCACGCCAGTGAATCAGACCGCTCCGCTACCCATCCTCCTCGAGCGTACTCCTTATGGCGTACCGGCGAAACCTCCCGCGCCCACTCCAGCGCGTTGGCTCGAGCTTTCGCACGATGGCTATATCTTCGTCATTCAAAACCTGCGTGGGCGTTTCAAATCCGAGGGTGTCTTTAACCTCTCCTCGCAAGTGGATCTCTCCAATCCCAAGTCCACCAATGAGACTACCGACGCTTACGACACCATCGACTGGCTCGTCAAGAATATTGAACAGAACAATGGGCGGGTCGGGATCTATGGTGTCTCTTACGACGGTCTCACCGCCGGTTTGACTCTTCTCCAGCCGCACCCCGCCTTGAAAGCTATCTCGGAGCAAGCTTCACCCGCCGATCAGTGGATGAATGACGACGATCATCGCTATGGCGCTCTGCGTCTCAGCTACGATTTTGAATACGCTGTCATGGAGCAGGCCGATAAGAACGCCAATACCCACTTCAACTTCGATGTGTTTGATACCTATGATTGGTATCTCAAACTCGGACCGCTCTCTAATATCAATTCTAAATATCTGCACGGCAGCATCCCTTATTGGACAGACAGCGTGGAGCATCCGAATTACGACGAGTTCTGGCATAAAGAGGCGTGGGTCAACCAGGTGCATTCGAGCCCGGTACCTAATCTCAATGTCGCTGGCTTCTGGGATCAGGAAGACCCTTGGGGTCCGTGGCAAATCTTCAGAAACTCCGAGAAGGACGGCCCTGCTCCGCACAACTTGATGGTGGCCGGGCCTTGGTATCACGGTGAATGGCAATCCGACAAGGGGGACGCCATAGGTCTAATACCCTTCGGCGGCCATGAAACAGCGCGCGAGTTTCGCGAGCAAATAGAAGCGCCTTTTTTCCGCTATTACCTGCATGGCGCGGGTGAAAGGATCTCCTGGAAAGCCAGCACATTTCAATCCGGCTCCAACACCTGGCACACTTATTCCGCTTGGCCGCCCAAGGAATCTCACTTAACCAATCTTTACTTACAGGCCGACGGTTCGCTCTCCATCGATGCGCCAAAGACGGGCGAAACGGCCTACGTAGAATACATTTCCGATCCGGCCAACCCGGTCCCTTACCGCCAGCGCCCGATTTCCCCCACTTATCCCGGCGGCGACTGGAGGACTTGGGAGGTGGCCGATCAGCGCTTCGTCGATCACCGCCCGGACGTTCTTTCGTTCGTGAGTGAGCCGCTCCCGCATGACCTCACGATCACCGGCCCGGTAGCGGCGCAGATATACGCCTCTACCTCCGGCACAGACAGTGACTTTGTGGTGAAGCTGATTGACGTTTATCCGGACAACGCCGTCAAAGACGTCTGGGATCCTGATGCCGGTCCCAAACCTGGCGAATATGCCAAGTCACTCAACGGCTATCAATTGCCCATTGCCATGGAGGTCCGCCGCGGGCGCTATAACGCGAGCTTTGAACACCCCGCCCCTCTCACTCCCAACCAGCCCACGCTCTTTCCCATCCCCCTGCGCGACCGCGACCATGTCTTCCTCAAGGGTCACCGCATCATGGTGCAGATCCAATCCACCTGGTTCCCCATCATCGACCGCAATCCGCAAAAATTCACGCCCAGCATCTTCACCGCTACCGCCGCCGACTATATAAAAGCTACGCAGCATATTTACTGCTCCCCGGCTTTGCCTTCACATATTGAACTACCGATTATGCCTTGAATTGAGGGAAGTTCTCGATGAGATGCTCGGTGGAACGCAAGGAGAAAGCGAGAATCGAGATAGTGGTGGTTTTGTCGGTGCAGTTCGGGAACACGCCGGCGTCGCAGATGTAGAGGTTAGGGACATCGTGGGTTCGCCCAAAGCGGTTAGTGACGAAACTCTGCGGGTCGTTGCCCATGCGCAGGGTCCCGGTTTCGTGCAGGCTGGTGCCTGGAATATCGATTTCGCCGGCGCCTAGATATTCGCCGCCGCTGGCGCGAATCAATTGTTCGGTCGCATGTTTGGCGTGCTCCCACATGAGTAGAGTGTTCTTGTCCCAGGCGAAATGCAGGCGTGCGGCGGGGATGCCGTAAATATCTTTGACGGTAGGATCGATATCCACATAGTTTTCGTCGCTGCGCTGGGTGGGAGCCTGCACGTAGAAGCCAATAGGAGTGGGATAGCGGCGTTTGATTTCGCGTTTGAAATCGCGGCCGAAGCCGGCGATGGTGTCGTAGTACCACGGGAAGCCGGAGCAGCCGCCGTCGGGGTAAACGGAATAGCCGCGAATGAATTTTTCTTCGCGCGGATTGTTTATATTCTGCCAGCGCGGTAGCCACGCGATCGTGCTATCGGAAACATTGTCTGGAAAACTAGGCTGGCCGAGCAGTTGCGGAAAATAGCCGCGCGCGGTAGTGCCGTATAAGTGATCGCACAGATTGCGGCCCGCTTGCCCGCTGGAGTTCGCAATGCCGGTGGGCCAATGCCGCGACTTCGAGTTGAGCAAGATGCGGGCGGATTCCACGCAAGACGCCGCCACCACAACCGCTTTCGCATGAACCTCGACTTCCTGTTTGCTATCGCGATCAATATAAGCGACACCGGAGGCTCGGCCATCGTTATCAACCAGAATATTTTTCGCCAACGCATTGGTGCGGATTTCCAGGCGGCCCGATTTTTCAGCTTCCGGCAAGAGGCACCAGGGAGTAGAGAAAAACGATCCCGTATCGCAGCCGGTGGTGCAGTTGCCACAGTAGTGACACGCTGGATGGCCGTTGAGGCTGCGCGTGAGTTGCGCGATGCGGTCGGGCAGATAAGGGATGCCGATTTTGTTAGCGCCGCTTTCGAGAATGCGGTCGATGCAGCGGAAATTCATGGGCGGCAAATATTCCCCGTCGGGATTGCTCGGGCGGTTCTGCACGGTGCTGGCAACGCCGATGAACCTTTCCACGCGGCTATAGTAAGGCGCGATTTCCTGGTAGGTCAAAGGCCAATCAACGTCGTAGCCATCGCGCGAGGCGGCTTGAAAGTCGATATCGGAGAAGCGCGCCGAAGAACGTCCCCAGAAATTCGTTTTGCCGCCAACCGCGAAACAGCGCCGCCAAGTCCATTCCGTGCCGGGCGCGGTGGTGAAGGCGATATCGTGTTCCCAGATGCCTTCGGTGTATTCATTGTCCATGTAGCCGATGTAGTTCTTGCTCTTTTGCGGATCGCCAAAGCCGCGGAAGGGCATGTCGTAAGGCTGCTTGTGATTGCGGAAGTCTTTCTTGGGATCGAGGCGGCGGCTGCCATTTAGGGCGCAGACGGTAAGTCCGGCTTTGCAGAGAGTGTGCAGGGCCATGCCACCACCCGCGCCGGTACCGATCACAATGACGTCGTAGGTTTTTGCCATTTAATACCTCGGAGGCGGGAGATGCCGATGCTCGGGATCGTCCTTATGCGGGCATTCGGGAGAAGCGGAATACAAACGCAAGCCCGGATAATCGAGCGATTCGAGGCCGGCGCGGCTGGTATAGTATCCCATCACCGTGTAGCTACGAAGGAGCTTGAAGAAGGCTGGACCTTCGATCTCGGATTGACTGGGAGTTGCGATTTTACGCAGCACGCCTTCCTGCTTGTCTAGAGGGAGACTGAGGAAATCCTGAGCTTGCGTCTGAAAAGCGAGCGCGTTCACGAGACCCAGGCCGCGGCGGAATTGGAATTGAATACTGGGATCGTGAGCCACCATGTGATCGATGAATTCCACTACTCCGGCATCATGCGCCCCGGGAGTTTCGTCGCGCGGAATGATGAGCTCCGAGAGTTGGTCGAGCAAACGGTATTCGGCGGGTGAAAAGAACTGGGGGTCGTAATGCGCGGCTTTGGGCGGCGCGGAGTGCTCGTTTTCAGCGGCAAAACTCCAACGGCTGAAACCGGGAAATTGACTCACTACCGCGACCTTGGCCAGCATCTCCAGAACAGCGCGGCGATCCGGGCTTTGATTCGCCATCGGTTACTTCCCCTTGCGCGAGAGCCACTCGTCAATCGGCTTGCTGCCGGTAGGTTGATAGGGCAGTGACACCTTTTGACCGAGGCCCGCCGACGCATAGCCGGCATAGAGAGCTTGCATCACGACGCGGCCATCTTCGCCAGTGGCCTGCAGCGTTTCCTTGCCGCGCACTGCGCGCGCGAAGTGGCGCATCTCTTGCGGGATGCCGTAATTCCAGTGTTCTTCGAAAACCGGATAGCTCCAGCCTTGCGTGCTGGGAGCCTTTTCGACCGCGTAGCCGAAGCCGTATTCGCTATAGGTGGGCAGAGCGTTGCCCATGTGGAGGTCGGCATAGGAGACGCCGCCTTCGCCGTAAATTTCGCTGCGGTCCGACATGCCGCCGCGGCGCGCCCAGCTGTTTTCAATCATGCCGATAGCGCCGCCTTCGAACTCCACGATGCAAATGGCTTCGTCGTCGCCTTTAGTCTTAGCGGCGTGCACATTGGTGGCCAGTTGCGCGTAGACAGATTTGATGGCGGGACGGCCAAGGAACCAATAGCAAAACGCGATGCCGTGGCAGCCGAGGTCCATGAGCGCGCCGCCGCCGGCTTTGTCCATATCCCAGAACCAGGGGCTGTGCGGGCCAAAATGTTTCTCGCTCTGCTTGACGAGATAGACGCGGCCGAACGCGCCTTGATCCGCCATTTCCTTGGCCTTGACGTATTTGGGAGTGAAGAATAGCTCTTCCGCATAGGCAAGCAACACGCCTTGCTGCTTGCAAGCTTCGATCATCTCGTCGGCTTCGGCGAGCGTCATGCAGAGAGGTTTTTCGCAGACGACATGTTTGCCGGCATTCGCGATATCTTTGGTCATTTGCGCGTGGAACTGATTGGGCGCGGTGATAGTGACCATTTCGATATCAGGCTCTTTCAGCATGTCACGATAGTCGAGAAAGAAGCGCGGGATGCCGTAGCGTTTCGCGAGCTTTTCGGCGTTACCGGGAGTGGGCGAAGCGACCGCCACCACTTCGGCTTCTTCGGGCATCAGTTGGAAGGAGGCGGCATGGATATCGGCTTCGAATTGCGAGCCGATGATGCCGACTTTTACTTTTCCGGTTGGAGGCATTCAGGGAGGATGGTAACACTCCTCATTGATCGGAGCGGCGAATCAGGCGGTCGGTTTTGGCGGCGGCTTCGGCCTCGGCGGGGGAAAGCGCCGCTTTGGGTTTGGTTGTGCCTTCGACGCGCGTCGGCCTCGCTATGATGATGTCCTTGATGTTGCTGTTCGCGCCGAGCGGTTGATTCAACTGCCACGCCTTCACCCAATCGACGTAGAGGTTCATGGAAGAAGCCGTGACCCCGCTCATGTTGCCGTTGACAAAGTTCACGCCTTCCTGTGCGCCCAGCATTAAGTAATAATTTTGTTCATCGAAGATCGGGTAGGTCGCGGCGGAAAAAAGGGGCGAATCGTCAAAGTACCAGGTGACTTTGCCGGGCGTCCAGAGCACGCCATAGTTGTGCCATTGCGAGAAATCGACACCTGCAATAACGGCTGTGTTGGACCCCCTGTTGCTGGCTACTTGCAGCGCTGTGCCGCTGGTTCTCACCCAATCGTGAACGGTCCCGTAAAACGTGTGCGCGGTAGCGGGCCCACCTTGTCCTTCAAAGATGTCGAGCTCGCCCGTTTCCAGTGTAGTGCCCCAAATTCCTTCCACGGGAATCATCCAAAATGCCGGCCACGCGCCCGTGGTGACGTCCCACTTCATGCGGGCTTCAAAATAGCCATAACGAAACGCCCGGCAATGATCGCCGCTCGAGGAACACGAGCTGATGGTGGTGTCCGCTGGGTTCTGGCCGCTGGTCCACTCGAGATCAAGCACCGAATAAGCAATGCTGGCGTTGAAGGGACTGGGCACGGTTTCATAGAAGATGCCGGGATACCAGGCGTATTGATCGCCGCCAGTGGGTGAAAGGCTGAGGTTAGAAAAGTCGTCGTAGAAAACAAGAGAATAGCCGGCTGCTTGCGCAGGTGGAGCAGGTGCGCTCGCGAGCGCTGCGTCCGCTGAAACCAGGAATGAAGAAACAAGGATAGCTGTCTTAATCAAGTGCATCAAAGAATAGCCCCCGCAGGCTGAATGCCCGTCCCACCTGCTTCCCAAACCATTGATCCGCTTAGATGGCACAGGCGGTTTCGCCTGTTGCGAAGTTACATGATAGCGCTAAGCACGCGGTTCCGAAAGGGCGGCTGATTCGAAGCTGGGCATCGTCTTGCGAGAGACGTACAGCAGGATACCGACGCCGAGGGCGAGCAGCGCGAGCGAGATCCATTGGGTGAGCGAGAACGGGCCGACGAGCGATTGCTCATGCACGCGGAAGAACTCGACGGCGAAGCGGACGCTGGAATAGAGGACGAGATACCAGCCGATCACTTGCCCGGGGCGATGCTCTTTCGAGCACAGGCGATAGAGGAAAGCGAAGATCAGGAAATTGGCGGCGGATTCGTAGAGCTGCACGGGATGCAGCGTTTTATCCAGCGGCACGGGCGCTGCGAAATCGGAACGGAAGCGCACGCCCCAGGGCAGATCGCACTCGCGGCCCCAACAACAGCCGGCGGCGAAACAACCGAGGCGGCCGATAGCCTGGCCAATGGCGACGCCGGGAGCGAAGACGTCCATGGTTGGAAAGAGCGGCATCTTGTGGCGGCGCATCACAAAGAAGGCGGTTACAAGAGCGGCGATGAAACCGCCGTGAAACACGCCGGCAGCTTGCAGGGTTTCGAGAGTGAAGATCTGGCCAGGATCACGAAGATACTCCGGCAGGTCGAAGAGAAACATGAACAGCTTGGCGCCGAGAACGCCGGCGATGGCGCAATAGAAAGCCAGATTGGTGACGTTATCGGCATTCATGCCCGCTTTCTTGGCCAGGCGCAACATCACGTAAAGGCCAGCCAGAAAACCCGAGGCGACCAGGACGCCGTAGGTGGGAATGTAAAACGATCCAATGCTGATGAGTTTCGGGTACATGACTGGCTATCTCCGCTTGGCGGCGGTGTATTGCTGGGCGATGCGGGCGCTATCGCCATAGGTTTTTGGATTCTGCAGCCATAGGTCAACGAGTAGAACAATCGCTCCTATGGTGATGGCGCTATCGGCCACGTTGAAGGCCGGGAAAGACCATCCGAGATGATAGACCTCGATGAAGTCAGTCACTGTTTGATGAACCACACGGTCGTATAAGTTACCCGCCGCGCCTCCCAAAATGAGAGAGAGTCCGAGGCGCGACAGCCAGCTATTGAGGCTGCTGCGCGGACTCCAGAGCGACCACGCGACGAAGACGAGGACGAGGCCGGAGACGCCGATGAGCACCAGGCTGCGCACAAAGGGATTACCTTCGGCAAGCATGCCGAAGGCTGCGCCCGGGTTTTCGGTGTGGATGATGCGCAGCAAGCCGGGAATGACGGGAATGGAATCGTAGTTGGAAAGCGCCTGTTGAATTTCGAGCTTGGTCAGGCGGTCGGCCAGCACAACGGCCGCGGCAATGATGAGCGGGACGATTCGTGAAAACGGGTTCAGTTGTTGTGGCACTTAAGAGTAATATTCCCGGACAGTTTTGGCGCAGGAGGCGCAGACGGTTGGCAACTCAGCGTCGCTGCCTACGTCGTGCGTGTACTTCCAGCAGCGTTCACACTTGGTTCCCGCGGCGCGCGCTACCTTCACTTCCAGTGTATCGGTATTCGAGGGCTGAAGCGAAACTTGCGACACGATGAAGAAGCCAGGGAGATCGGCCGCGAGTTTCTCGAGTAATGGATAAAGATCACCACCGCCGGCAAGAGTGACGGCGGCTTCGAGCGGCGCGCCGATGAGCTTTTCGTCGCGCGCCGTGTCGAGCGCTTTAAGAACTTGGCTGCGAATCGCGATGAGCCGGTCCCAATCGGCGGCTTGCCCACGCTGCTCAGCGGTGATGCCGACGCTGAGATCTTCCGGATTGGGGAACAGATCGATATGAACGCTGGGCGGCGCGGCAGCGTCGTGCCGGGTGTGTTGCCAAACTTCTTCGCAAGTGTAGGAAAGAACGGGCGCGAGCAAGCGCGTTAAGGCGAGATTCAGGCGATAGAGCGCGGTTTGGCGGCTGCGGCGCGTTTCGGAAGTTGGACCCGCGGTATAAAGAGGATCTTTCGAAACGTCGAAATAGATGGCGCTCAGTTCATTGCTGGCGAATTCGTAAACCGCGCGATAGACCTTATGAAATGCGTATTCGCGATACCAATCGAGCGACTTGCGCACGAGATCTTCGGCTTTGAGCAGGACCCAGGCGTCGAAGCCCGCGAGCTTTTCGCCGGGCAGGGAATGCGTGGCTGGATCGAAGCCATCCATGTTGCCGAGAAAATAGCGGAAGGTGTTGCGCAGCTTGCGATACGCTTCAGACAAGCGATCAGTGATGGTATCCGAGAGGCGCACGTCTTCGGTGAAATCGACGGAGGCGACCCAAAGACGCAACAGATCCGCGCCGAATTTCTTGATGATTTTTTCCGGCTCGATGATGTTGCCGAGCGATTTGGACATGGCGCGGCCATCGGCATCTAGGGTCCAGCCATGAGTGACGCATTCGCGGTAGGGTGAACTGCCTTTCAATCCGACGCCGATGAGCAGTGAACTTTGGAACCAGCCGCGGAACTGATCGCCACCTTCCACGTACATGTCGGAGGGCCAGCTCAGCGCGTTCTTCTCGGTGAGCACGGCCAGATGGCTCGATCCCGAATCGAACCAGACATCGAGAATGTCGCTTTCCTTGCGAAATGTCGTGCCGCCGCATTTGGCGCACTGGCAGCCGGGGCCCATAAGCTCGGCGACCGACTTGGAATACCAGACGTCCGAGGTATGCTCGCGGAATTGCGCGACGACCCCATCGAGCACTGCCTTTTCGGTGAACGGCTCGGTGCAAGCTCCACAATAAAACGCCACGATCGGCACGCCCCAAACGCGCTGCCGCGAGATGCACCAATCGGGGCGCGGCGCAATCATATTGGTCATGCGCTCTTCACCCCAAGCCGGATACCAGTTCACCCGCTGGATGGCTTCGAGAGTTTTGCCGCGCAAGTGTTCACGGTCCATGCCGATGAACCATTGCTCCGTAGCGCGGAAGATGAGCGCGCTATGGCAGCGCCAGCAGTGCGGATAACTGTGCTCGAGTTTAGCTTGCGCGGCGAGCGCGCCATGCCGGGCAAGAATTTCGATCACCAGCGGATTGATTTCCCAAACCGTTTTGCCCAGAAGTTCGGCGGGCAGCGGGCCGCTTACGCCTTCGGCTTGAAAAATTCGCCCGGCTGCATCAACCGGGCAATAAACGGGCAGACCATAGCGCTGGCCAATGACAAAATCTTCCTGGCCGTGACCGGGCGCGGTATGCACTGCGCCGGTTCCTTGCTCAAGCGTTACGTGATCGCCGACGAGGCCGAGCGAATCGCGGTCGAGAAACGGATGCCGGAAAACCACCCGATCAAGCTGCGAACCGGGAAAGCGCGCGAGCACTTTCTGGTCCGCATTTTCCCACCCAAGCGCGGCCGCCACTTGCGGCAGCAGCCCTTCGGCCACAATCGTCACGCCCTCGGCTGTATCCACCGCCACATATTCGAACTTGGGGTTAAATGAGATAGCCAAATTCGAAGGAATGGTCCAAGGCGTGGTCGTCCAGATCAGGACGGACACATCACGCCCAGCGAGCGCCGCATCAAGCACGCCAGGATCTCCGGCGAGCTTAAAGCGCACGTAGATGGCGGGGCTCGAATGATTCTCGTACTCAACTTCAGCTTCAGCCAGCGCCGTGCGGTCCTTGATGCACCAGTAAACCGGCTTGAGGCCTTTGTAAACGTACCCGCTATGCAGAAAATCCACAAAGGCCTGCGCGATAACGGCTTCGTACTCGGCCGACATCGTGAGATACGGATCTTCCCAACGCCCCAGAATCCCCAGGCGCTTGAACTCAGTCCGGTGAATATCGACAAACTTGGCCGCATAGGCGCGGCATTCCGCGCGGA
>Ga0302319_10012307_pt1 | contig 16145 bp, 13 predicted proteins | sample Bog_T0_2_FD_203319 | JGI IMG/M metagenome (GOLD analysis project Ga0302319, IMG submission 203319) | Peat permafrost microbial communities from Stordalen Mire near Abisko, Sweden - Bog_T0_2 | ecosystem: Environmental > Terrestrial > Soil > Wetlands > Peat | place: Sweden: Abisko, Stordalen Mire...
GGTGATGGTAACCGAAGTGGCGTTAGCCGCAACCACAGTCAACGTGGATGAACCTCCCGAAGTGATTGATGTGGGGCTGGCGGTGACTGTAACCGCAGTCGCAGGATTCGATGTCACCGTTACGGTAATCGTCCCCAGAGCACTTCCACCTGCACCGGTAGCGGTCGCGGTGTAAGTGGTTGTCGCGGCGGGCTTAACCGCCTGCGTTCCGCCGCTTGGCTGCAGGGTATATGAGCTACCATCACTTCCGGCTACCGTTACCGTGGTTGCATTGGTTGCAATCACGGTCAAAGTGGAAGAACTTCCCGCTGCAACGGACGCAGGACTGGCGTCAATCGCTACCGTTGGCGCCGGAGACTTGCTGCCGATGCTGATACCGGCGCATCCGGCAAGCAGGAGGGGGAGGAGGAGTCCGGGAAGGATGAACAATAAAAGGGAGCGGTTAGATTGGCCGATGCATGCGTGCGTCACTGTGTTTGCCTTCGTGTTCCTTGCTGTTGATTTCTCCAATGTAGCTATTCGAAGATTGAATTCGGAGGCTGATTAAGAAGCGGATGCTCCAACTGAGGTTGGCGCCGGTTCGGAAACCGATAGAACTCCGAGAGAATTGTCGGCGACGTGAAGGAATCAAACTGGTCCGAATTGCTCTAAGAGACGGAAATCTTTGCTGCGAACGTATCCGCAGAGGCCGCTGCCTCACAGCGGTAGTTCTGTTGGAACGCTCGAAAGCTTCCCAGTGACCGCGAACTGGAAACTCGTGCAAATCGGGCCAGGCTTGATGCATTCTTCACCCTTCATTGAATGTCCCGATGCGATGAGCAAACTGGAACAGTATCTCTCCCTTGCAGGTGAAATCCTCTCAGGATGAATGATCATATTCGTCACGACCATGAAGACCTTCTTGATAGTCTCGTCGGCGGCAAACTGCCGCGCAATCTGAGTTGGAGCGCCGTAGTTGACCTCATTGGCCAGATTGGCGAGGTCCAGCCGCACGGAAACGACGAGTTTGCCTTTGTGGTGGGTTCCCAGCGGGGTTTCTTCAAGCGTCCCAGCACCCATAATCTTGAAGTTGAAGAGATCTCCAGGCTTCGCAGCTTTCTAAAAGAAGCTGGTGTCCTTGGGAAGCCTGCTAAAGCACATCACATAGGGCGAATGGTTGTCGTCATCGATCATCATGCGGCTCATATTTACCATGATCTCGGCGGCAGCAGGCCTCAAGACGAGGTCACCGTCAAGCCGTATGACCCATTTGGATTTCAGCATCACTTGATCCATCGCAAAGAAGCCCATTACAAGGGCGATCATGTTCCCGAGGAAGAATCGTACTACGAAGAGATTGCCACGGATCTTGTCCATGCGGAAGCGATCATCCTCATTGGTCATGCAACAGGCAAGAGCAGTGCAATGGAGTTCCTGAGCGATTACCTAAAGAGCCATCATCCTGAGACATTCAAGCGAATCATCGCGACTGAGACGGCGGATCTCTCCGCTCTTACCGAGCCGGAGATCGAGGAGATCGCAAAGAAGCACCTTTGTGCAGTCCCTATACCGGCCTGAGAAGGCAGATTGGCACTTGCGCGCACTGAGCTTGAATGGGGCGGTCGCATTCCTGGTTGGTGCATCTTTGTACCCCCGCCTTGTGTTGCGCCGTCCTGACAATCACCCATGTCTATGTTTGAGCTGCTTTGTAAGGGGCCGAAGCAGCTCGGCGCTTTTTAGACAAGACGGTGTCTGTTCGCTCATTACCGCTCAGAGAAAGATGATGGGGATTTCATGCCTGGATACAAGTCGATCGACAGGATTCGAACCGTCACCGCCGGCACATTTGACCGGCTGGTGTTGAAGGGTGACGGACCAATTGTAGTCGAGTTCATGTCGTACGGATGTGCACACTGCGGTGCGATCGAGCCGGATCTTCAGCAGGTTGCGGAGATGGTGGAGTCCACGGAAAAGATCTTCAGGGTCAACATTGCCCTCGACCGGGAACTCGCTGATGTTTACAAGATCGAGGGGACGCCCACCCTGATCATGTTTTTGAACGGCGAGGTCGTCGGGCGCGAAGAGGGTCCAAGTCCAGAGGTATCTAATTTACTGGCTGTAGTGAGCCAACCATACGTGTCATGAAATGAGTTCGGACTATGCAGAGCAGAAATCAAACAGCGCCAGTCCTACTGTTCAATGACGAGTGTGGAGTTTGTCGCAGCATTGCCGGTTGGGTGAAGAAGCAGGTGCAGGCTGGTGCGGGCACAACTTGCATTGTCGTGCGACCGATTGGCCAGGATCCCGAGGAGTTGCGGGCTCTCAATCAAGGCCTGAACATATGGGATGCCTACGCAACAATTCATCTGCTGATGCCTGACGGGTCAATGAAACTCGGAGGGGAAGCCGTTGCCGAAGTTCTTCGAGATTTGCGCGGTACCGGATGGTTTGCCTGGACATTTGGAATCAGCGTGTTTGGGATTCGGCCATTTCAGTTAATACTTAACCTGGCTTATGCCGTTCTGGCAGATGTGCGGCCAGTGTTTGGTTGTGAGAGTTGCGGTACGCCGAGTGCCTGGGTGCGTCCGATCCGATGGATCGTAAAAAGGGCAGCATCACTCTTCGGTGGGAGTCATCACCCGAGTCCGAGTCCCCATTTCACCTCATTACCGGGCAGGGGGCGTCCTTCGCAGGCGCATCACATTTGAATTCTATTTGTTCAATGTGAAATCGGCAGGCTGCTGGTCCGCGTATCAGAACTCAGGCCTTTCAATCTCGCAGCAGGAGCCTAGGTTTTTCAGGCGAGTTCAGGATCGACTTGGGTTTGTTCCCTGCGACGATTTCCTCGATGACGTGACTTATGTAGGTCCCCGTTCCATCCAGCATGAGATCAGTTAGCCCTGCAATGTGGGGAGTGACCAGCACCTGGGGAAGTTGGAGCAATGGATCTTTGAGGTCCAGCGGCTCATTCTTCAAAACGTCGAGCCCCGCCGCCGAAATCTGCCCACTTGTAACCGCATCAACAAGTGCTGCCTCGTCGATGAGCATGCCGCGAGCGATGTTGACAAGGATTGCGCCGCGCTTCATGGCAGCAAGCGCATCCGCATTGATCAGGTTTTCATTTTCCTTGCTGGCTCGAACACAGATGACCACAAAATCGGCATGGGCGACCGCGGTCTTCAGTTGATCGGCAGGATAGGCAGTAACATCGGGAGGGGCATTCTCCGGGTGCTCATCTGTTGCTACCATCTTCACGCCAAAAGGGCGCAAACGATCTACGAGCTGTCGTCCGATGGTCCCGAGGCCAATGATGCACACCGTTTTGCCGCTGAGTGCAAGATTGAGCGTGGGCGTGCCGACAGGGCCTCCTTGAAGGGATCTCAGGGCCTCCCCAAGATGCCTTGCGGCACCGAGTAGGAGCAAAACAGCGAACTCCGCAACAGAGGTTGCATTCCCGGTAAGGTCAGCCGGTGCATACGAAACCCAAATGCCGAGTTCGCTGGCGGCATCTATGTCAACATTTTCATATCCGTCGCTGGCCGTCTGAACGAGCGTGAGGTTGGGTTGGAGGAGCAGCAACTCGCGCCCGACATTACTCATGGCGAGAAGCACATCGAAATCGAAAGCGGGAGCATCCTTGCCGTCGAGCCACTCAACTACTTCATGTTGCGTGAGGGCAGTTCGAAAGTGTCGAAGGATCTCCGATGTAAAGAAGTTCCTGGTATGGAGAAAAGCGATCTTCATGTTTATCCCTTCAACTCTGTTTGCCGTATGCCGGAAGGCGCTTGATGCACGTTGGTTGTTCAGGAAATACGGAGGCGAGCAAAGACTGGAATCTTGACCAAGTCCAGCATTGCACCGAAAGCAACCGCGGCGCCAAACTCGCAGGCTATGATTGCGAGGGGTAATGGCGCCATTGCGATTCCAAAGGTTGCGAGAGTCGCAATGATAAGGACATCAGCCACTGAAGAGAGTACGAGCCAGATGCTGGGGCGCAGACCCCAGAGATGCTGGCGTCCGCGAATGACGTATGTGGTGGCCTGGCTGCCAAACACAATACTGACCACGGTCAGCGTTTGAAGTGCCTCGATGCCGAGATGCAACTGATATTTGCCTACCGCCAGGATTGCCGTGGAGAACGCAAGGAAGCAGAGTCCGAGCATCACTCCCGCGCTTGTGATTCGGCCGATCTGCCAGGAGTTCGGCATCGCTGATGGCCGTACTCGGTCAGTAGTGAGCGACATGGCGAGGAAGTCGCCGGTGATCATCACAATGACCATCAGCATGGGAGTCAGCACCGCGTGTCCCGTCATGATCAGGCCAACCGCCAGCAAGAGCGCCTGAAATACCTTCTTCTGCACTGAGTTGAGCGTGTAAGTGAGGATGCGTTGAAAAGTGACTCTGCCTTCTTTCACCGCAGCCACGATCCCGCCGAGGCCCGCCTCGGTTAGAACGACACCGGCGGCCGATTTGGCTACATCGGTTGCGGTAGAGACAGCAATACCTATCTGTGCCTGGCGCAGCGCAGGCGCGTCATTGGCCCCGTCGCCGCACATCCCAACTATATGTCCGCTCTTCTGAAACGCTTTAACGAGGTCAAACTTGCCCTCCGGAAGAACACCCGCAAAGACCGAGAAGTCTTCTGGCTTAATGCCGCTTGGCAGTTTGCCGGCCGGGCAGATTGCTCCTTGTAATCCAACCGCGCGAGCGACGATTGCGGCCGTTTCGGGAGCGTCGCCTGTCACCATGACAGTGCGCACGCCAAGGCCGTGCAGCTCTGAGATAAGTGAGATTGAGTCGGTCCGCGGCGGGTCGCTGAGGGCAATCAACCCGATGATCTTGCACGCTGCCGCCGGCCCCGCGGCAACTGCCAGAACTCGAAAGCCTTTCTCCTCGAGTTCGTCGGCGATAGCGGCCGCGGCGGGAGAAGACGACGTGAGTGCCACAACCGCAGTGAACGCGCCCTTGATGATTCGCTCCGAACTTCCGTCTGGATTTGTCGCGGTTGCTTCCGAGGTTTTCTTGACCGGATCGAACGGAACAAAAGCAGTCAGCTTTGGCAGGCCTGGGGATGTCTTCTGCGACGCGGCAAGCCGAATCGCCGCATCTACGGGGTCCTGGCCGCCTTCAGAACTCGCAAGCGCCGCGATCCCGAGAACGTGCGCTTCGTTGAATCCAGGCAGAGGACGAACGCTCGTGACGGTGAGTTTATTTGAGGTCAGAGTTCCGGTCTTGTCTGAACACAACACATCAATCGACGCCGCTTCGTCTACAGCGGAAAGCCGTGTTGGCAATACACCCTGCTTGGCAAGAGCACGAGCTCCAATCGCGGCAGCGAGAGTGAATGTTGCCGGTAATGCGACCGGGATGATGGCCAGGACCGAGGTCAGCAACAACGGAATCATCTCGCTCGATGGCATTGCACCGTGCCAGGCGTAGGCTCCCATCGCAAAGATGATGAGGCAATTGAAGACCGCCAGGTTGCGGATTATCTTGAGGACGGCCTTCTGCTGTGTACTCACTACGTGTGCGGACCGAACGAGTTCAGCCGTGCGGCCGAACTTAGTGCGGGTACCGGTAGCCGTAACGACTGCGGTGGCTTCGCCGCGCCGCACCAGAGCCCCTGCAAATGTGTCTGTCCCGGCGCCGGCATCAATGGGGAGCGATTCGCCTGTGAGCATGGACTGGTCGAGTTCAACCGAGCCACTGTTCAGGTGCGCATCCGCGGCCACGACGCCGCCGAGTGAAAGCTTGATCAGATCGCCACATACCAATTCCGCGGCGGGAACAGTCTTCCATGCGCCATCTCGCTGAACCGAGGCGTTGAGCGCTAGACGGGATTTGAGAGCAGCGAGGGTTGCCTGAGCGCGACTCTCCTGGAAGTAGGCAAGTGCCGCGTTGAAAAGAAGCAGAGCCGCTATGACTGCAGCTTCATAATACTTGTGAAGTACGATCTCAAGTATTACGGACGCTTCAAGAAGCCACGGTACAGGCGCCCAGAACTTTGCCAATGCATTGCGCAGGGGATGAGCAGACGTGTCCGGCATTGCATTGGGACCGTCTTTTTCGAGCCGAGTGCGCGCTTCTTCGTTCGTAAGGCCCGCTTGGACGCGATCAGGAGTTGGTTCTACGGCCGGACTGATCGGTGCCGGGGCGACAACAACTTCGGGCATGTTGGCTCTCGATGAGTGTTCAGAGTGACCAAGCTCAAGTCTGCTTTGTTTTGAGCGCAAAGGCTGTGCTCTTTTAGACATGTAAGCGCAGCATCTATGCGCGATCTCTCTTCCCCGGCTTCGATTCACACAGAAGCCTAAAATAGAGCGGACCTCAGAACCGGAGGTGAATGGCAGCCGGCAATAAGCTGACACGAAAGCAGCAACAGTGCAAATCCCGTCGCCGCGATTGCGGAGTCATGCGGCAAGGTACGTAGCGGCTGGGGCTCCAGCGTGTGCGCATTACCGCAGTCTTGGCGCCTCTGTTGCCCCTTGTGGGATGACTCGCATGCTGAGCGTCGATTGACGGAAGTGGTGATCAATGCGCTTGCCGGGCGCGAGGCTGGTGCGTAGAGGTGACTAGCCGGTGTGCACGCATCAGGGCAGACGCTTGTGTGACCATTGCCACGTTCTGTGCTGCGGTCTTCTGCCACCAGATGTTGAATCCGTCGGAAGCAAGACTTGGATTCGGAATGATGTGATTGTCGATTTGCTTCTTCCGCAATGCGGAGGCCTCGGTGCTTTGCGCATTGAATTCTGGATACATGGGATTTCGTCCTATTCCGATCGGGGATTGTTCATAGGGAATCAGTCTTGCGGAAATGCGTGAACAAGATCTACCGGTAACCGAAATCGCGCGAACGGTTTCAACTGGTCAGCATCGGCTGGCCGTGAACACAGTAGTTGCCGGTGCCGGAACCATCCAGGATGAATCGGGCGCCATACACCGCGTCTGGCGAACCATGGACGATCAACAGGAACTTGTCAGTCTTCAATGCTGCTTCATACGTGATGACGCTGTCCTTCGGAATGCCAATACTCACCAGGCCTGCTCCGAGAGCACTGACTCCGCCGACGACAACCGCTCCTTCAAGTCCTGCAACAATCCAACCAACCAGCGGACCCGCGACGAGAACTGGTCCAATGCCTGGTATTGCAAAGAGCGCGGATCCAAAGAGGAGTCCCCAGAACCCACCCCAGAATGCTCCCACCTTACCCCAGTACTTCATCCGGTCACCGGTGTTGTAATAGCCGACAACCTGTTCATCGGTGTGGGTGCCTCTGCTCGCGATGGAGAGGCTCTTCATATCGACCCCAGCCTGTTGGAGTGCCTTGATGGCACGTTCCGCCTCGTCGTGAGAGTCGTATACTGCGACAATTGAATTTGTTGCTGACATTGCTTTCTCCCGGTTTTTCAAATTTGTCGGGGGGCCTTGGACTGCGGCAGGTGCGGAGTAAGAGCCATGCTGCCGGCTCTCTCCGTAAATATCATTGGTGATCGTTGAAAACCGTTCCCGCGCTCCGAAGCCCTTCCGTGTGCTCAGCAAGATTCTCCGGCCTGGAGCCGCCGACCATCTGATCAATTAAACACAGTCATCCCAGACTGGCAGATTAACAATCGCAATGGGCGCTTGTAGCTAGCATGCTTAGCGTTGCATATCGCTAGTGTGGCAACGGCAAAGAGAAAGTGTGAATGATCCTGTGAAACGACCTGATGATAACTCAGCAATATATCTAGTGGGCGGGGGCATTGCTTCACTTGCCGCTGCAGTCTTTCTCATTCGCGACGGAGATGTCCAAGGTCACACGATCACGATCCTGGAAGAGTCTTCCCGGATTGGCGGCAGCCTTGACGCAGCCGGGAACGCGACAGATGGTTATGTGATGCGCGGCGGTCGCATGATTGAGAGCAAATACCTGTGTACCTACGACCTTTTTTCGTCTATTCCTACTCTCGATGGGTCGAGGACCGTAACGCAGGAGATATTTGAATGGAACAAGACGATGCGGACCGACTCCAAGGCTCGTCTGTTTCGAGATGGTCACAGAGTCGATAGTCCCAGTTTTGGTTTGAGTGAGAGGGATATTCTGAACCTTGAGCGCCTGGCGATTGAGCCGGAGGAACTTCTTGGACGGACCACAATCTCCGACCAGTTCGCCCCAGGGTTCTTTGAGACGGACTTCTGGCACATGTGGTGCACGACCTTCGCCTTTCAGCCCTGGCATAGCGCAGTCGAGTTCAAACGCTATCTGGTGCGCTTCACCCACATGGTTTCCGGTTTCAATACGCTAACCGGCATTATGCGCACCGTATACAACCAATACGATTCGATGGTCCGCCCGCTTCACAAATGGCTCGAAGAGCGCGGTGTGAAGTTCATGCTCAAAATAACAGTCACGGACCTTGTTCTAGTTGAGGACAGGGCTGGCTTTGCTGTCGATAAGATCGTGGTCGAGGAAAACGGCGTTGTCAGAAGCATTCATGTTACCGAAGACGACAAAGTGATCGTGACTCTTGGTTCCATGACCGAAGGATCGAGTCTAGGTTCAATGGACTCTGCTGCCGCCCTGCTGGGGAAAACAGAAGGTGGTTCCTGGGCTCTTTGGGAGAAAATCGTCGCCGGCCAGACGCAATTCGGGCATCCTTCGAACTTTGCCGATCACGTTGAACAGTCGAAGTGGATGTCTTTTACGACCACGCTTCACGACCCCACCTTTTTCGGATTAGTGCGGGACTTGACGGGGAACGTACCTGGCGAAGGCGGACTCATTACCTTTCCAGAATCCAGTTGGCTGGCGTCAATCGTGTTGCCCCATCAGCCGCATTTCACTGGGCAGCCAGAGGGAGTACAGGTGTTTTGGGGGTATGGGCTGTTTGTTGATATACCGGGCAATTTCGTGAGGAAGCCGATGTCGGCATGCACCGGACGGGAGATCATGACTGAGATCCTGGGTCACTTGCACCTTCAGAAGCATGAACCCAGAATTCTCGATACTTGCATCTGTATTCCTTGCATGATGCCTTTCATCACAAGCCAGTTTCTTCCTCGATGCAAGGGCGATCGAGCCATGATTAGGCCGGACGGTTCGAAGAACCTGGCGTTCGTTGGACAGTACTCCGAAATTCCAGACGATGTGGTCTTCACAGTTGAGTACTCCATTCGCTCTGCGCAAATGGCTGTTTACTCGCTTCTTGGACTAGAGCGTGAACCCCCACCTGTGTACAAGGGACAATTCAATCCTCGCGTTTTGTTAGAAGCCTTTGTCGCCTTGCATGAAATTGGTGTCTAATTTCGGCGATCAGTCCCAGCAAATCTGGTAACTGTAGCTTTCCATTTTTCACATTTCCAAGAACATCAACCCAGCAGAACACGCTTTTTGAAGGACTCATTCTCATGATCTCTCTGTTAGATCCGATCCAGATTGGCGAGATACACTTGCCGAACCGGGTTATCATGTCTCCCCTGACTCGCTTGCGTGGCACACCCGAGCACATTCCTACGCAACTCATGGCCGAATACTATGCTCAGCGTGCTGGTGCAGGCCTGATCATCTCAGAAGGCATCCCGGTTATACCACAAGGTGTTGGCTACGCGAATGTGCCTGGGATCTGGTCGTTGCAGCAAATCGAAGCCTGGAAATTGGTCACGAAGGCAGTGCACCAGGCAGGGGGCCGCATCTTCGCGCAGATCTGGCATGTGGGACGCATCTCAGATCCGCGCTTTCTGGACGGTATACTTCCGGTTGCTCCCAGCGCTATCCGGCCCGCAGGCCATGTAAGCCTCGTGCGTCCTGCATCAGATTACGTGACGCCACGCGCGCTTGAGACAACTGAGCTTCCCGGCATCGTTGAGGCTTTTCGCAAGGGAGCAGAGAATGCGAAGCTCGCTGGCTTTGACGGGGTGGAGATACACGGAGCCAATGGCTACCTTCTCGATCAGTTCCTGCAAGACGGATCCAATCGTCGAACCGACGAATATGGCGGACCGATTGAAAACCGCGCTCGGCTAATGCTTGAGGTTGCCGATGCGGTTATCTCAGTCTGGGGCGCGAGGCGCGTGGGTATGCATCTTGCGCCGCGCGGCGATTCGCAGGACATGCACGATTCAAACCCGCCGGCAACCTTCGGCTATGTAGCGCGTGAGTTGGGCAGGCGTGAACTTGGCTTTTTGCTTACGCGCGAGTATTTCGGACCCGACCGATTGGGGCCGCAACTCAAGAAGCAATTCGGCGGCGTATTCATCGCAAATGAAAAATACACGCTGGCGCAGGCGAATCAGGTCATCAGAGACGGTGAGGCGGATGCGGTCGCCTTCGGCCAACTCTTTATCGCCAATCCTGATCTGCCGGCGCGGTTTACGAGCAATGCGCCGCTCAATATGCCGGACGGAAGCACTTTCTTTACATCGGGGCCACATGGCTATACCGACTACCCTGCTCTGAGTGTGTAGCGAGAGACTCAATGCAGTCAATGTCAAGTAGGTTTGTTCGGTTCTTGGCATTAGTAGTTGTAGAAGCAAACGAGGAGCCTCGATGAATGAGACCATTCGCCTATTGCAGGCGCATCACAGCGGCCGCAGCTATAAGCCCGACCCAATCCCGGAGGAAATCCTCGAAGCCGTTATCGAATCCGCGCGCCATGCTCCGACATCCACCAACAGTCATGAGATATCGCTGGTGGTCGTCCGCAACGCGGACAGCCGCGCACGCATAGCCGAGATTGCCGGCGGTCAGTCATGGATTGCGCAGGCCCCCGTATTCATCGCGGTCATCGCAGACTTCTACAAAACTGGTCTCGGCGTAAAGAAAGCCGGTGGCGTGCAGGTATTCCAACGCAGCCTTGAAGGAATAATGGCTGCGATCAGCGATGCCGGAATCGCGATGGCGACGATTATGACTGCGGCACGTACATTGGGTCTCGGCGTTGTCCCCATCGGCGGAATTCGCCGCGACCCGCAGGCAATGATCGATCTGCTTCGGTTGCCGCCAAACACTTTTCCGGTGGACGGCGTCGTGCTTGGATACGTTGCCGAAGAGTCTCCACAAAAGCCCCGCATGGGCATTGAGAGCTTCCGTCACGAGGAAACATATCATCCAGAAGTGCTTGAGACAGCGATTGACGCCTACGACCGGACCCTCCAGGAGTATTGGCTGAAGATTGGGCGCGCCGACGGGTTGTCTTGGTCGGCGAACATGGCACAGCACTACAGCACGTTTTCCCGATTGATCAAAGCTGTGGCACAAAAGCAGGGTTTCACAATCGAGGTGTAGTTGAAGGAGTGAACCTGCAGGTCGGAAGTTCGAATCTTCCCGGGATCACCATCCGTACCGCCCATAGGGGCATCGTGGGCGATCAGCCTGCAACGTTCATTGTGTTCTATGCAGGAAGCAAGGGTATGCCGCACTCGCAAGCGGCCAAGTAGACCAAGCGCAAGTTTGAAGGCATCCGCAACGATTATTTTTGGGTTGTGCCTGGTTTGTCGGCAATCCGAAAGTTACCAGTTCAGTCGCATGTATTCTTAGGAGCAATTGCGGGACTTTCGACTCCGCTGCGCTCCGCTCAAGTTGACAACTTTCTGTTTGAGCGAAAGTTGCCGGTGGATTGTCATCAACTTGTGTCCGCGGGTGTCGGTCAAGACAATCCTTCTGATTACCAAAACCCGAATTATCTTGCAAATTAGTAACTTCCTGTATTAATGTTCTTTGGACCGTGAATTGATCGTTTCGAATGATTTCGATCATAGAATTGATCATTGTCCCCAAGGACGCGGCCAACTCCCAGGCGCCAGCATTTCGCAAGAGAAAGCATCCGCTTTCTGTTACTTGACACCACTTCACCCAAAATCTCAGGAGGGCTGTATGACAGTCTTTGGCAAGCAACTGCAATTGCGGATTGCTTTCTTTCCTCGCAAAGCCGTCGTTTTGGCCGTCGTGCTTGTTGCGTTTTTCAGCGCAACGGCATCCGCGCAAATCTTTTTCAGTCCGTATAAAGATGTAACTCTGAATGCGAACTGGAACACCGGAGAACAACAGTCGGCCGTCACGGGCACCACCGAGGCGGTGACGAGCGCCATGCCCGGCAGCAATTCCACACTGTCGTGGGCGTTCGCTACCGGCACTTGCGGCTCAGAGAACTGGGGCGGCATCACGCCGGGTTTGGAAGCTTCGAATGTGCAGGATTTCGTCAGTGCCGGCAAGTACTACGTCGTGAGTACAGGCGGGTCCGCGGGCACCTTCGATTGTCCAAGCAACTCGGGGATGCAAACCTTCATGAACACCTACAACTCGCCCAACATGGTGGGGGTGGATTACGACATCGAACTTGGGCAAGGCCAGGCGATTATCGACGACCTGATCAACTCCACCAAGTACGCCGAACAGCAGTATCCCAACATGAGGTTCAGTTTCACCTTGCAAACGGAGGGCTCTGCCACGACCGGGTCGGATTTGAATAGTACGGGCGATACGGTGATGTCGGAGATCAGCCGGTTGGGGCTGGGCGGCAACTACTACGTGGACCTGATGGCGTTCGACTACGGTTCGGTCAGCCCCGGTACCTGCGTGGTTTCGGGTTCGGTCTGCGATATGGCGCAATCGGCGATTGCAGCGGCGGAGTCATTGCACTCGAACTTTGGGACGCCGTATAGCCACATCGAACTCTGCCTCATGGAGGGGCAGGCCGATGCGGGGACCAGTGAAACGTTGTCCCTGGCGAATGTGGATACGATTGTGGCGTGGGCCAAGAGCGTGGGGTTGGGCGGCATTCACTACTGGTCATTCGATCGCGACCTGCCCAGCGCAGCCAGCAGTTCAACGGGCGACGGCACGTCGAATCCATCGCTTTCCTACAATCACCAATTCACAAATGATCTGGGTAGCTGCAATGGGCCCGGCGGATCATGCGGCTCGTCTGGATCGCCGTCATTCTTTTTGTCCGACTCGCCCAGCAGTCTGACTGTTGCGCAAGGCGCATCGGGCAAGAGCACCATCACGGTTGGCAGCAGCGACGGCTTTAATTCGGCGGTATCGCTGAGTGTGTCCGGTCTGCCTTCCGGGGTGACCGCGTCGCTCTCCTCAAGCTCGGTGACTCCTCCATCCGATGGCAGCGGGACCTCAACGCTGACGCTGACGGCTAGCAGTTCGGCGACGGCCGGCACGGCAACAGTGACCATCAAAGGAACCAGCGGCAGCCTGACATCGAGCACCACCGTGTCGCTTACCGTGAGCAGTCCCAATGGATGCGCGGCAGCATGGAGTGCCTCGCAGGTTTACACCGGCGGTATGACAGCCAGCGAAAGTGGAATCGACTACGTGGCAAACTACTGGACGCAGGGGAATAATCCTGCCACGAGCAACGGGCCGGCCGGCAGCGGCCAGCCATGGACATCGCAGGGAGCCTGCGGCACGCAGTCGGCTTCGTTCACGCTGTCTGATTCCCCTGGAAGTTTGTCTATCGCGCAGGGCGCATCGGGCACGAGCACGGTTACGGTGAATCCCGCAGGAGGATTCAGCGGAAGCGTTACGCTCGCGGCAAGCGGTCTGCCTAGTGGAGTGACTGCATCGTTCGGAACCAATCCCACAACCGGGTCGAGCGTGTTGACGCTGAGGGCGAGCAGTTCGGCGACGGCCGGTTCATCAACGGTGACCATCACGGGGACCAGCGGCAGCCTCTCGGCCAGCACAACGATTGCGCTCACGGTGACCAGCACGGGCACAGCATCCTTCTCGCTGTCGGATTCGCCGAGCAGCTTGTCGATTGCGCAGAGTGCATCGGGGGCGAGCACAATCACAGTTGCCAGCAGCGGCGGGTTTAACTCAGCGGTTGCCTTGAGCGTGTCCGGGTTGCCTTCGGGAGTAACGGCATCGTTTTCTCCAAGTTCGGTAACGCCTTCGGCTAATGGCAGTGTGACTTCAACAGTCACGTTGACGGCAAGTAGCTCGGCAGCTACCGGCACGGTAACGTTGACCGTAAAGGGAACCAGCGGCAGCTTGTCGGCAACCAGCACAATTGCGTTGACGGTAACCGCCGCCAGTAGCGGATCGGTCACGCTAAGTCCGTCCAGCTATAACTTCGGCACAACAGCGCATGGCACCGGAACCGCCTGGGTCACCTTTACGTTGACCAATAGCGGCAGTTCCGCTTCAAGCATCAGCAGTGTGGGAGTCAGTGGTCCGTTTGTTGTTTCGAGCAGTTGCGGATCGTCGGTGGGGGCCCATGCTTCCTGCCCCATCTATGTGTACTTCTACCCGTCGTCTGCGGGTTCATTTACCGGGACGCTGACGGTAAACGTTAGACCCCTATCGGGACTGCCCCGGTCAGATGAGGCTGAATTGAGCAGGGCTTTCCCGACCGGGGCAGTTTCGATAGGGACGTTTGAAGTAAGTCGCTGGCGTTTGCGACGGGCGCGGTGATCTACCTATGGGATTTCAAATGGCAGCAGATGGCCTTGGGGGTGTTGTGGGGTCGGGAAGCGATGGTTCGGGGACCGCGAACTTTGGCTACAGGGCTAAATGTGGGCATGTGTGGTATCTCCAGACCTGCGTCGTCACGGTTGTTTTCGAAGGTCGAGCGCACTTCGGCGTTGCGTGCTGGTGCACGACGGCGTGAGGACTGGATAAGTACAAGGCAGGCCGAGAGGGATTCATGAACTGTCATCGGGACACCTCCTTGGGGCGGGCTGGGTCAGGCCTGGACGGAAATACAACTGGCTGGGTGTGAGCCGTTCGACGACCAGCATGATGCCTGAGCAGGATGGACAGCGGAGGCTAGGTGTCTCTGGCGGATCGACGCATTTCGCCACACCGAGCAGAGCGCGGCAGCGGTCGAGCGCAGCACTCCGCCTGCGGTTGGCGAAGAGTCCGAAGTGGCGGATGCGAACCAGGCCGCCGGGCAGGACGTGCAACAGGAAGCGGCGCAGGAACTCATCTGCGGAAACGGTCATGACCTTCTTCTTGCCGCCGTGGGCATAATCTCTCCAGCGGAAGGAGACGCGATCGTTTTCAAACGCCACGAGACGATGGTTGGAGATGGCCACGCGATGGGTGTAGCGGGCCAGGTAGTTGAGAACATGTTCGGCACCGCCGAAGGGTGGCTTGGCGTAGACGACCCAGTCCTGGCGGAACAGTTGCCGGAGGAAGTTGCCGAATGCGCCAGGTGTGGCAAGCTGTTCGAGTGAGCCGTGAAACTGGAGTTTTTCCTGTTGGAAAAGTTCACGGAGTTGTTCCGAGAACTTGCCGCGGAAGACACGGCTCAGTGCGTGAACCGGCAGGAAGAATCGGCACGAGGAATCGATCCATCTGGAGCCGTCGAGAGCCAGGCCGCCGGCGGGAACGATGTAGTGGACATGGGGATGATGCTCGAGGTTCTGTCCCCAGGTATGGAGCACGCCAAGGAAACCGATATCGGCTCCGAGGTGCTTCGGATCGCGAGCCAGTTCGAGCATCGTCGCTGCGCTGGTGCGGTAGAGCAAGTCGTAGAGCAGCCGCTTGTTCTGGAGAACAATGGCGGACAGTTCGTGCGGCAGAGTGAAGACGAGGTGGAAATAGGGCACGGGCAATAGTTCGGCCGAGCGCGCCGCGAGCCATTTTGCGCGCGCGTTTCCCTGACACTTGGGGCAGTGCCGATTGCGGCATGAGTTGAACGAGATAGCCTGATGACCGCAGCGGACGCACTTATCCAGATGACCGCCCAGTGCCGCGGTGCGGCACCGGACGATGGCATCGAGCACCTTGCGATGTACCCATGCAAAGTGTGACTTGTACTTATCCCAAAACCTGTTACCCATTGCGCGGACGATGTCAGCCACCTCGAGGGTGGGCCGACTCATCGCTTCATCAGCCTCCTGGAGCGCTTTACTTCATCGGGGCTGGAAACCTCGATGGCTTCCAGTGGACTGGGAATCGCTTGCAAATGGCGTCGCGACAGGTGCAGATAAACCGTCGTGTGTTCGAGCTTGGAGTGTCCGAGAAGCACCTGGATGGTGCGCAGATCGGCACCGGCTTCCAGCATGTGAGTGGCAAAGCAATGCCTGAGCGTGTGCGGAGATACATGCTTCTTGATACCGGCATGTTTAGCCGCGTGGGCGACAGCGTCCCAGACGATCTTCTCCGTGATGGGCACATCTGCTCGCCAGTTCTTCACTGTGCCTGGAAATAGAAAGGTCTTTGGCTTCA
>Ga0302319_10012308_pt1 | contig 16144 bp, 17 predicted proteins | sample Bog_T0_2_FD_203319 | JGI IMG/M metagenome (GOLD analysis project Ga0302319, IMG submission 203319) | Peat permafrost microbial communities from Stordalen Mire near Abisko, Sweden - Bog_T0_2 | ecosystem: Environmental > Terrestrial > Soil > Wetlands > Peat | place: Sweden: Abisko, Stordalen Mire...
AGAAACGCAGTTTTCGGATCGTATTTCCTGGATTTTCCGATGAACTCCCTTGGAACTGACATTCACCGATAAGAGCATGATCTACCTTGCGCGTGCGTTTCAGCGGCTGCAACGGGACGGCTTCCTGGATGCACAGGTCTTGTCGGTGAGAAGGGAGGTCCTTGATTCGGCCGGAGGCAGGGACACAAGCCCGGACCATCACTTGTTGGCGGGTATTTCCTGGCACTTGAGGGTCGATACTCAGCGGCGTTGAGCGAATGGGCTGCAGGAACATCGAAGGCCAACGAGGACCAGCAGGTCGAACTGGACCTTGTGTCGGCTATGGTCCACAGGAAAATCGGTCATGCCAAAGAAGCGGTCCGATTGCTAAGGCGCGCGCTTGGAACTGCTCCCCAGGAAGCACGCATCCACGTCGAAATCGCCAGGGCGCTTACCCTGATGTGGCGCCAAAGAGCCGATGACCGCAAAGGCACTCGAGATTTAGAGCGAGCACTGTCTAATCTGGAGGAGGCGAGGAAGTTTGGCGGCAATCGAATGTCCCGTGAGGCTCGAACCCAGATCGAAAATGTGGCTGCGTTCGTGTATATAGAAAAAGCCTTTGCGGAAAGGTCGAAAGCAGGATCATTGTTGGAGAGCGCCAAAAGTCATATCCGGCGGATGGAGAATTTGCTATCCCAAGAAGCCTGGATCGGGAGGTTTCTCGATACGCGCGGGTATCCGCGCATCCCTTCCGGTGAGTACCGAGCCTATTGCAAGTGGGGGAAGCAATACCGTGACCCTGGCTTTCGTCGCTGGCTCTGCCTGTTGCGTTGGGACGTGCTGTCGGACGATCTGTTGCGCGTGATTGCGACTGTGCCTCAGTGGTTCCCGCTTGGGAGCCGTGACAAGGCTCGCGCCTCACGCCGGGGGAAGTATCTCCCTGAATGGGTCCGGGCAAATGGCGGACCGCCAGCGCGCCGGGACAGGCTCTCCCCTGGCGTCTTCGTTTACCGCATAGCGCGCGTGGAAATTGGCGACACCGAAGGCCCCGCGCCGTATTCCGTGGTTCGGCGAATCGTTGAATGGGAAACGGGCGTGCCGGGTTCCTCAGTCAGCAAGTCCACCAGTCAAGGAAGGCCCCCTCTTAGTGCCGTGGAATCAGAAGCTTTCGCACGTTGCTTGTCAGATTCCTCCCCAACGGGGAAGCGGGATGGGGTCGTAGGGGAAACCGAAGGGGTTTTCCCTACTAGCCCTGGTGAGGATTTTGCCTTTGGAGATAGCAAGGACGAGAGTGCGGCGAGCGTTTGTAATCCGCCGCCGAAATTCTCATTCGCTTCGGCCCGAGCCGGGGTCGAGTGTGAACACACTCCAGCAACCACCCAAGGGGCGGGCGCGCCGGAAACGGCAATCCCGCCAAAGGCCCGCGAAGATGCGGAAACCACAACGCAACGCGAAGGATTACTAAACCGCAGCGTCTCTGCAAGCAATTGCAATGATGGAGGCTATGAGGATGCGTGACTACAGCGTGACTAATTTCGAGTCCGCCAATTCTGCGAGACAAGGGAAGATCGGCGCTCCAAATCGGCGATTGCTTCGCATCAAGGCAGCGGCGGAATATCTGAGCCTGAGTCCGTGGAAACCGCGCAGCCTGATTCAAGCCGGACGGCTCCCCGTGGTGCAGGACGGTGAAGGCTCTCCTTTCCTGGTGGACGTGCGCGACCTTGACGTATATGTCGAGCGGAACAAAAGACTGACGCCTTTGTGATTTTCCTTGCTATCCTGCCTAGCGTTAAGCATGATAAGTCCATGAACAAGAACAAAGCAGCACAGGCGCTTGGGAAACTCGGGGGAACGGCGAGAGCAAATGCTCTTTCCGCCGCTGAATTATCCAAGATCGGCAAGCAAGGGGGGAAGGCCCGCGCAGCAAAATTGACGGCGGCCCAACGCTCTGAGATTGCACGCAAGGCGGTTCAAGCCCGCATTGCAAAACATGGACAACAAAAACGAAAGGGGGACAAAGCATGAGACGGACAAATGGATCAGGATGTGTCTACAAGCGGCCCGATTCGCCGGTATGGTGGCTGAAGTATTCGCGCCGTGGGAAATCATTTCGAGAATCCAGCCATGAGACAGATCAGAGAAAGGCGGAAAAGATGCTCCGCAAACGATTAGGCGATTTGGAGGCGGGAACCTTCGCCGGGCCGCAAGTCGAGAGAATCAAAGTGCCGGAATTGGCGACGGATTTCCTCCGGGATTACCGCATCAATGGGCGCAAGAGCCTTGACGATGTGCAAGCTCGCTGGACATTGCACCTGGAGCCGTTCTTTGGCTATATGCGTGCCGCAGACGTGACGAGCCACCACATTGCTAGTTACGTTGACAGCAGACAGCGGGAAGGGGCAAGCAACGCGACTGTGAGCCGGGAACTGGCGGCCCTCAAGCGGATGTTTCGGATTGGGGTGCAAGCCACTCCCCCGAAGGTTATGCGGATGCCATCCTTCCCTCACATGAAAGAGAACAACGTCCGCAGAGGGTTTCTTGAGGACGAGCAATTCCGCGCGCTGGTGGCTGACGCTGAATTGTGGTTTCGCGCGCTGGTGGAGTGTGGCCGCTGTTATGGCTGGCGTGTGTCTGAGTTGCTCGGGATGAAAGTCGAGCAAGTCGATCTGGTGCAGAAGGTAATCCGCCTGGAGCCCGGGACCACCAAAAACAGCGATGGCCGTGAAGTGTTTATGACTGACACGGTGCGCGCTCTCTTATCCGCGTGTGTGCAAGGCAAGAAACCAGAAGCACAAGTCTTCACCCGTCCCAACGGTTCCCCAGTGCGCGATTTCCGCGTGACGTGGGAGCGGGCTTGCACTCGCATTGGAGCGGGGGAAACACTGTGCGCCGATTGCTCTGAGCCGATGGATTCCGGCAAGGGTTGCCCAAAGTGCAAGAGCCAACGCTCCGCATATTCCGGGCTGATCTTCCATGACCTTCGCCGGACTGCGGCGCGCAATCTGCGGCGGGCTGGAATCCCTGAGACGGTAATCATGAAGATCGGCGGCTGGCGGACGCGCAGCGTGTTCGAGCGTTACGCGATTGTGAGCCGCACCGATATTGCGGACTCAATGCGCAAGCTACAGGAGAGCGAGGAAGCCACTCAAACCCAACAAAGTCACGAAATGGTCACGATGGCCGCTCCGTTGACGCAAACCCTACAGTAGTCGATCCTGAAAAGCCAACAAAACCCCTATGAAACCCGATGAAATGCGGGGTTTGTTGCGCTAGAATTTCCCTGAATGCGTAGCAAATGGCCTGGAAACCGGGGAAAAACGATGCGATCCAAGCGCGAGCCTGAGCAGCCACAGCGGGAGTTGTTAGAGATAGATTTGGAGCAGTTGATCGATATGAGCCATCCCTTGGTTCGTCTCGGTCTTTCGATCGACTGGCAGTCGTTCGAGCAGACCCTGGGCAGCACCTATCATCCCAGTCAAGGCGCGCCCGGGATCTCGACGAGGCTGATGGTGGCTTTGCACTATTTGAAGTATCAGCAGGACCTGAGCGATGACGACGTGGTTGCCGTGTGGGTTGAAAATCCTTACTGGCAGCACTTCAGCGGCATGCGGTATTTTCAACATCGGATGCCGATCGATCCATCGAGCATGACGCGCTGGCGCAAGCGGCTGGGCGATGCCGGAGCCGAGCAGATGCTGCGCGCGACGATTGAAGCGGGCATGGCGATGCGCGTGATTGGTCCTGCCGAGTTGAAGCGCATCAACGTGGACACGACGGTGGAGACCAAGGCCATTCGCTTTCCAACCGATGCCAGACTCTATGAGCGCATGCGCGAGCGGCTGGTGAAGGCCGCGCGTGCCGAGGGTCTGACCATCAAGCAGAGTTATCGGCATGTGGGCCGCCGCCTGCTGATGCAGTCCAGCCGTTATGCTCATGCCCGCCAGATGAAACGCGCTCGCGCCTGCACGCGCAAGCTGAAGACCCAGTTAGGGCGAGTTATGCGCGAGATAGAACGCCAGGCGGCAGAACCATCCATGAAACTGGACAAGTTACTTCGCACGGCGCATCGAATTTACGAGCAACAAAAGCATGACAAGAATAAGGTCTACAGCGTACACGAGCCTGAGGTCGAATGCATCGCCAAGGGCAAGGCGGGCAAACAGTATGAGTTCGGCAACAAGGTGAGTGTCGCGGTAAGCAGCCGTGGCGGTTGGTTCGTCGGCGCGAAGAGCTTCACTGGAAATCCCTACGATGGCCACACGCTGGCTGCACAGATGAAGCAAGTCGAGAGCTTGATCCCCAGCAAGGTCAGCGAAGCGTACGTAGATAGGGGTTATCGAGGCCACGACTATGACGGTGCGGTCGCCGTGCATGTCGACAAGAGGCGAAGAGGACGGACATCCGAAGCACGATGGCGATGGATGAAACGCCGTGCCGCGGTCGAACCCAGCATCGGACATCTGAAGAGCGAACACCGCTTGGAGCGCAATCGGCTGAAGGGTACTGCCGGAAATGCGATCAACGCGATCCTGGCAGCCGCCGCGATGAACTTCCACAAGCTCCTCAGAGCTTTTTGGCGCATTTTTCTGCTCTGCCTGACGAGCATATGGAACGGGATGCTCGCCTCGCATGGCACCCAAGCCCGAAATACTCAACTTCAATATGGCTGAAAACCACTTTTTCAGGATCGACTACAGTAAGCTGTCGTTGGAAGAATCGTTCAACTTATCTATTTTTAATATCTTAGATTGGTGCCGGGAGGGGGGGGCGAACCCCCACGATCCGAAGATCGGCGGATTTTGAGTCCCTATCTGTGAAGGAACAAACCTCTTGTTTTCCTTTATTTACAATAGCTTAAGCCTCGCGACGGTGAGGTTCCACGCGGTCCTGTGAGGCCCATTTTTGGCTGTTTAGGCATAGTTTGGGCATAGTTCTCACCTCGATTTCGAGTCTGCCGGATTGTTGTGATGATCGGGGCCGGCGGGCAAAAGAACTACCGGAACAATCTAAATCGGTTCTAATGGGAGCGCAAGTGTGTTGATTGCGCCTCGTATCGTGTTCAACATTTACGTACGTTGGCGCAGCATGTTGTACTTGTTTCAGCGCGTCATAATATACTTGTATTGGCGCGGCATCATAAACGTGTAATTGCCCATTAGGAGAGCAATGGCGACACCTAACCAAAAATTGGCGGCATCGCTGAACGCCCTTCGGGTGCTTCAGAAAGACGGGCGTCGTGTTTTTCAATCGAGCGAGTTGAGCCGAGTTCATCGGGACCGGCTTCTGAAGCACCGATTTCTGCAGGCTGTCATGAAAGGCTGGCTGATCTCAGCCAACCCTGGTGCACAGACTGGGGACAGCACGCCCTGGTTCGCTTCCTTCTGGGAATTTTGCGCCCGATATTGCAACGAACGATTCGGAGAAGAGTGGCACCTCTCACCGGAACAGTCGCTTCTGCTCCACGCCGAAAACACCATCATTCCATCTCAGGCAATCATCTACAGCCCCCGAGGTCACAACAACACGATTGAACTGCTCTTTAGTACATCGCTCTATGACCTCAAGGAGCCGCAACCGCCGGCGCGCAACGACCTGGTTGTCCGCGATGGTTTGCGACTCTTTTCTCCCGCCGCAGCACTGATTCGTGTTCCGGAATCATTTTTCACTCGCAACCCGATTGAAACCCAGGTGCTGCTCGGGGCTGTGCGCGATGCTTCTGAGCTCCTCAGGCCACTGTTGGACGGCGGGCATTCGGCTGTCGCTGGCCGTCTCGCCGGTGCTTTGCGTCATGTTGGACGCGCCGAACTAGCTGTCGAGATTCTCTCTACGATGAAGGCGGTAGGCTATGACGTTCGCGAGACCGATCCGTTCGACGCTGCACAGCGCGTTTTTTCAATTGTCGAACCTACGGATGCGCCCATCGTGGGCAGGCTTCACGCCATTTGGGCCGCATCGCGGAATGCGGTCCTTGAAAGTTTCCCAAAGCCGAAGGGCTTGCCCAAGAACAGCACAGAATACCTGAAATTCGTTGACGGAATTTACCAGAGCGACGCGTACCATTCACTGTCTATCGAAGGCTACCGTGTAAGTCCCGAGTTAATTGAAAGAGTGATGTCTGGAGCGTGGGACCCCGCGCATCACGAAGCAGACCGGCAGAGCCGAGATGCCCTGGCCGCGCGCGGGTACTGGCAGGCATTTCAAAAAGTGAAAGGCGCCGTGTCCAGAGTGCTGGCAGGCGAGAATCCTGGAACGGTAGCCAGAACGGAACACAGAGAATGGCACAGAGAGCTTTTTGAGCCGTGCGTTGCCTCCGGCCTGATCCCGGCTTCGGCGCTTGCAGGCTATCGCAATGATGCCGTCTACCTGCGAAACTCCCGGTATGTGCCGCCTCGTTGGGAGACCGTTCGAGATGCCATGCCTGCGCTTTTCGACTTGATCGAAGCTGAATCGGAGCCGTCGTGCCGGGCCGTGCTCGGTCATTGGCTCTTCGGCTATATTCACCCCTATCCGGATGGCAATGGCCGCATAGCTCGCTTTTTGATGAATGTGCTGCTGGCTTCGGGTGGGTATCCATGGACCGTGGTTCGGGTCGAAGATCGCGCGGAGTATCTGAGCGCATTGGATCGCGCGAGCATTGATGTAGATGCGAGACCATTTGCAGCTTTTATCGCAGCGCGAGTCACCTGGTCGGTCAAAAAGACGAATCAACCGGTTGGGAAATAAAAGCCGGTCAGCCTTTTCTTCTAGCGCGACTTGTTGACAATTGTACTTGGTTAGATTACTTTGCATTGTAAAGTAAATTGCGAATGACCGATCTGAACAAAGCGCTTGGAGACATCAGCAGCATCCGCCGGCAGGTGGCGCGCAGTACGGAGTTTCGCGGCTACGGCCCCGCAACTCTGGCTGCAACGGGCGGGATTGCCGTGTTGGCGGCAGGGGTACAGGCGGTTTGGCTGCCCAACCCGGCGAATCGCATTCCTGTATATTTGGCAATCTGGGTCTCAACCGCAATTCTCTCGGCAGCTTTGATCGCTGTCCAAACTGTTACGCGCTCACACCGAATGCATTCAGGGATGGCCGACGAGATGATCCGCATGGCCGTCGAGCAGTTCTTGCCTGCGGCCGGTGCCGGAGCGCTGTTGACGATTGTCCTTGTGGGTTCTGTTCCGTCGGCTCTTTGGATGCTTCCAGGACTTTGGCAGATCACATTCAGCCTCGGTGTGTTTTCGTCGTGCCGGTTTCTTCCTCGTCCGATGGCCGCAGCGGGCGCATGGTATCTGCTGACTGGATTGACCTGTATTGCACTCGCAGACGGTCGTGCTCTTTCTCCCTGGTCCATGGGCGTTTCGTATGGAGTTGGACAGTTGCTTGTTGCAGGCATTCTATTCTTCACCGCACAGGAGGGCAGCGATGAAGACTAAACCTCCCGTCATGACAGAACTGGCCACTGAAGGCCGTTTCGCATACGAAGGCTTGGATCGCGTGATTCACGAGCGCGCCCGCCTCAGTGTGTTGACTTCTCTGCTGACGAATCCGAAAGGGCTGACCTTTGGCGATCTCAAGCAACTTTGCGCCCTAACGGATGGCAATCTGAGCCGGCATCTGAGCGTGCTGGAGAAAGCAAGAATGGTGGAGATCCTGAAGGGGCATGATCGCAATCGTCCTCAGACGATCTGCCGCATCACCGCCAACGGGCGCAAACGCTACTTTGAATATCTGTCGACGCTCGAACAGGTGGTCAAGGATGCAGCAAGAGAAACAAAAGATGAAGCGACGTCCACTTCGATACGCGGCCTGACACCACGAGAGGCCTGACCCTTTTTTGCACGTTAACTTTGCATTGCAAAGTTATTTTGAAACCAGGAGAGAGACTAATGAACGATACTCCAATGTTGCTGTCGAGCTTGCAATCCAGATTGAAGACCCGATCCATGGGTATGAAACTCATCGTTGTCTGTGGGTTGGCGCTGGCGATGACAATCCCTGCGCTCTTTGTTGAGGGGCTGGTTGAAGAAAGAACTCAACGAGCCGCCGATGTCACCAGAGAGATCGCTAATCATGTAGGCGGGCAGCAAACCTTCCTGGGACCCACTCTTGCCATTCCCTACACTGTGCCCGCACAGACCACGGGAAGTGCATCCGAGCACGGCACTTATTTGGTCTTTCCTGTGCAGGGGGGAGCCACAGTCAAAACTCGCACAGAAGAGCGACGCCGTTCGCTTTTCAAGGTCCCTGTCTTCGAAGCTGACTTACGATTCGACGCTGCGTTCGACCTGACAGGCGTACCATTGGCTGCTCCATTGGGGGCCGTGCTCGACTGGAGCCAGGCTGAGCTTGTCGTAGGGGTATCGGATGCTCGCGGGGCATTGGCTGATGGCACAATCACTGCCAACGGAAAGACAGACTCGTTCGTTCCGACAGACGGCATCGACGGTCTATCGCTCGATTCGAACGGAAACCAGAATCAACGTATACCTCTAACCCTCTTTGGAGTCATGGTCTCTAAACCCGCTCAGCCCAATGCAAAGTTTCAGGTAAGCGCCGCATTGCGTTTTTCAGGAGCGCAAAGGATAGCTATTCTTGCCTACGGTAAGACCACACACCTCAACATCGAAGGCGATTGGCCAAATCCCAGCTTCGATGGCGGATTCCTTCCCGTCAGGCGCACCGTGTCCACGCGAGGATTCTCTGGAGAATGGTTGGTTCCCTGGATCGCCCGCGGAATCCCAGCCGAGGGCCGCAGTTCTTCAGTCGCAGGACTTGACTCAACAGCACTCGGCGTCTCATTTGTTGAGTTGGCAGACCCATACCAGTCCGTAAACCGCTCGCTTAAATACGTGCTGCTCTTCCTTGGTCTGTTGTTCCTGTCCTACTTCATCTTTGAGGTGACAACCGGCAAACGCGTCCATCCCGCCCAGTACATCCTGGTCGGCATCGCGCAAATCATCTTCTATCTTCTGCTGCTCTCGTTCGCTGAAAGAATCGGCTTTGATTTTGGCTTCCCGCTTGCTGGTAGTGCAACGGTCATTCTTCTATCTGCAAACGCTGGATGGATCTTCAAGAGTCGGATTCAAGGCCTCCGCGCCCTTCTTTGTTTCGGCCTCCTCTACTCCCTCATCTATATGCTGCTAAGGCTTGAAGATAACGCCCTTCTGGTAGGCGCGATTGCCAGCTTCCTGGCTGTCGCCGCTGCAATGTACTTCACCCGCGGGATTGACTGGTATAGCCAACTCGCTGGGTCGGGACCTCAGGAACAACAGGCCTCGCTCATTGAGCCGAAGGACCCAGCATGATGCAAAGTGAAAAACGACAAGGGTTGCACGTGGCCATCATCATGGACGGCAATGGCCGCTGGGCAACGCGGCGCGGACTGCCTCGTATCGCCGGTCATCGTGCCGGAGTGGCAGCCTTACGCCGTGTCGTGGAGCGGGCTCCGGATATAGGCATTAGCTGCCTCACGGTCTACGCCTTCTCTTCCGACAACTGGCGTCGACCAACTTCCGATGTGGAGGGCATTTTCTGGCTTTTGCGCGCCTTCCTGCGTCTGGAGACTCAACGGCTCCTGCAGCGCAGCGCGCGACTCCAGGTCATCGGCCGACGTGATCGGCTGACGAAATTAGTTCTCCGCGAGATCAACAAGGCAGAATGCGTAACGGCTACAGGACGACGCCTCCATCTGCGCGTGGCCATTGATTACTCCTCCCGTGATGCCATCACACGTGCAGCCGCTATCGCGGCCATTGGAGGCTTGGACCAAGGGTTGCCTCCGCACGATTCGCTCAGACCCTTGTTAGCGCAGGCATTGATTGCGGAAAGCGGTGACGTCGATCTGTTGATTCGTACCGGCGGTGAAAAGCGCCTTTCGGACTTTTTACTGTGGGAGTCCGCCTATGCTGAACTCATCTTTACTGACACGATGTGGCCCGACTTTGAGGAGCGTGACCTTGATAGCGCGCTCGAAGAATTCGGCCGCAGGGAACGCCGTTTCGGCGCGGCTCCAACGACCATTCTGCACTCAGGATCGGAATCGACAGGCAGTTTCCCATGATCATCTTCACTGAAAACAAGATTCATCACCGTCCTTCCAGCAGCCGGGTCGACGTTCTGGCCCCTAACTATCTACTCTGTTTATGTTCATGACGCAATCCAATCATCTTCGACGCATTCGCTTCTGGCTCGCCGTCTTCATCATCGGTCTAGTCCTCAGTGGCATCACGGCGTTTCCACTCGAAACGGAGCTGAGTCTAATCGTGTCCATCCTTCATGCCGGATGGCTACGACCGATCTCGGAATTCACTGGGCTGCTTCCGTGGATTGAACGCGTCTATAGCGGTCTTCACACTACAAACGCAAACTATCCATTTCTTGCATACGGAACCGATTGGCTCGCATTCGCCCATCTAGTGATCGCAGTCGCGTTTATTGGCCCCTACGTCGATCCGGTCCGCAACAAGTGGGTTATCACGTTCGGGCTGATCGCTTGCGCTGGAGTCGTCCCGCTTGCCCTCATCGCGGGCGCCATTCGTGGCATTCCGATCCCATGGCGTCTTATCGACTGCAGTTTCGGAATCTCTGGAGCTCTCCCACTCTTGTTTTCCAGGCAATCAATCCGGGCTCTCGAACGAGAGCGAGTCTGATGAAGACAACTGCCAATTCAGCGAGCACAAGGTCCTTGCAACGTACCCGCCCAATCGCACTGTCGATAGTGCTGATAATTGCCACCACGATTGCCGGCCTTACGATTCGATTTATTCCGCTTGGCGTGCCAGCCCTCATCGTCAAGTACGGCGGCTCGATGCTTTGGGCCTTGATGATCTACTGGATCGTCTCGGTTCTCTTGCCGCTGTTGCGTTCATCTGGCGCTGCTTTGACTACGGCTGCTGTCACGGTAGGCGTGGAATTCTTCAAACTGCATCAGTCTCCGGCGCTCGATGCCTTTCGCCTGACGATCCCTGGAATGCTTCTGCTCGGCCGGTTCTTCTCCATTTGGGATATTCTCGCGTATTGGCTCGCCATCTCCATTGGAGTTCTGATCGATAAGCAAATTCGTTCTGGCGCAGACCCGACCTCGTTTCCAGGTGACGGCCGCATCTGATTCCATTGAAGGCGGAAAGTTTCGTTATTGATGAAGATTCCAGTGGTCCGCAAAGATTTTTGCAATGGTGTAAATGCTTTGCATTGGATTAGCGCCTACGGATGTGGGAAAGATGCTTCCGTCCACAACGAAGAGTCCTTCAGTTCCCCAGACTTGAAAATCCTGCCCCACTACGCTGTCCATCGGGCTGGCACCCATCTTGTCCGTTGCTTGCATATGAGCGGATGTGACCATAGATTCGTTTGCAATGAACTTCAGATTTTTCTCCACCAACGCGGCTTGATCTGGAGACGTTAGCACTTGCGGTTGCATATCAATTCCTGGTTGGCTCTCCCGTCCAACGTGTCCCAGAATATCCTCTGTAGTTGGCAGATACACCTCTTTGGCTCCAGCTTTGAACATCACATAAATCGCCTCTGCGATTCCCTCCGTGAACCGCTTCTTGTCAGGCTCGGAAAGGGTGTAGTCGATCTCGGGCCCGCCGTTCTCGTCGAGCACAACACGATTGTTCGCTTGCGGCGTATCGATCAACATCACCCCAAAACCGGCCAGATCACGGAATGCCTCAATCATCTCCAGCGTGTGCAGCGCGGGTCCCGGACTCATCAGCGCCGCATAAAGCGGTTGGTCTGCCATCGATTCCAGCGCATACCCTCGATCTACCAGCCGGTCATCGACGTAGACCGACGCTTCCGTTCCCGTCAGTGCGTCTATATGGTGGTCGAAGCGTCCCATGATCGGCATCGACGGATGGAGTATGACTCCGCGGCCAATCCAATCGTTCTTGACTCCGCTCCGCAACAGAACCGTCGGCGATCCAAGAGCCCCGGCGGATAGGATCACGGTCTTCGCATGCACCGTAAAAGTCTCTCTCACAGGTATCTTCAGACCATTTGGGTCCGCGATCACGCCATTTGCCGAAATCGCGGATCTGGCTTGTAGTTCTACTCCCACTGCGCGTTGCTCGCTTCCATCCTGTTGGAAGAGCACACGCCGCACATCTGCATCCGGAATCATTCCTAGTGGGTTTCCTTGATCTTCCAGCGCGGCAATCAGAAGCTGGCTTTCAGCCGAGCGCTTGTCGGTAACCGGAGACGGAGAAGAGTTGGGAGCGTATGTATTCAAGCTGTAGAGCTTTGGATGCAATCCCGACAATTTCGCTCCATCCCACAGGGCGCGGTTGTTCAGATTGATCTCCTGTTCCGACAGCGTCCTGGTCCCAATCTCGCGCTTCACCCATTCATATTCACGCGCCAGCTCTGCCTGCGTGAATTCATCCGGCGCAATCTGGCCCGCCTTGCGCCACCCTTCAATCTTCGTTCGGATAGCGTCCGTAGTCGGTGCGAAGCAGAGGTCTACGTTCACCTGCGACCCACCGCCCACGGCCATGCCGTTTCGTATACGTATGGTTCCATCCATAGAGGTCCGCGTATCAATCAGATCGTCGATCAACCGCGTCTCCATGGACCCTGGGATGACAAACGATCCGCGTTCCAACAGCAGCACGCGCTTTCCGTCTTTCCGCAGCTCATGCGCCAAAACCGAACCAGCCGGGCCGCTCCCGACAATCAGCACGTCGATCGTGTGTCCATCCTTCTCGCTAACTTCCTTCTTTTCGTTGTTGTAGATGAGGCGCGTGGGAGCCAGGTGTGGTGTATGCGCCTTCAAATACTCTTCGGGTGCATACAAAGTCACCGTCACGCCAGTTAGCTGTTCCTGGACTGCTCCATAGCCTTTCACGATATAGAAGTTGCGCGCTGTCGCCGCCAGCCGACGCGGCGCATTTTCCTCGCAATGCTGCATTAACGAAAGCACCCGCTGTCGGTGGGCACTATCGAGGGCATCAAACGACGTTCCGCCTGCACCCTCGATGGCCTGCCCAATCCCACATGTGTTTCCGAAGCCTCGCAAGTCTTCAAAAGGCTGCAGCAGTTGCTGAAATCCGGTCGAGTTCTTGGCTCCTTGCCAGATCCCTTCACGCGCCGCCATCAGCAGCTGCGCCGTTTTAGGATCGTTGGGAAGATCATTGACAGGCAGAAACGAAGCAAAAAGCGCATCGTGAACCGCATGCAGCGCGGCCTCTGTCGAATCACCCTGTCCCGCCTCCGCCCAGCCGGCGGGCGCCCCCAGGCCGCTGCGTCCCATGCTCGCAAAAAGCAGAGTTGCAACCAAAATCCGATAAAACAGAATACAAATTGCTCGCATGGGGGAAAGTATATCTCCACGCCTTAAGATTCTTGCTTTAGGATGAGAGCCATGCCCCGGAACTTTGCGAAAATCCAGAAGTGCGCTTTCGGCTTCGCCTTACTCTTTCTTTTTGTCTATTCGCTGGACTATGTGCCCGGCATCATGGACTCGAACGGCAAGATGTTCGGTCTATTTTCCATGACAACCTTTGTCGACATAGGGCACCTCGGCCTGGGACTCCTGGCCCTCATCAGCGGATTTGTGGGCCCTCGGACCTCGCGGGCTTACTTCTGGTTTCTGGGATTCTTTTATGCGGCTGACGTCATCGTCTACGCCGTTCGGCATCTGCACCTCATCTCTCCCGTTACCAACCTGCTGGTGAACATGCCGCATATGGCGGTTTCCATCGCGGCTTTTCTTATCGCAATCAATGTAGGTAGACACAGTGCGAACCCAGCTGTCGCGCGCACGTAAATACTTTCGTCGCGCCGTGCGCCTACTGGCGTGCGCCTCCGTCCTGGCGCTCGTAGCGGCTATTGCTTTCACCGTCCGCTGCCGTCCAACGAAACTTCTCTTCCGCCCCACTCCCGAGACTCTCCGTCATCCAGCGCAGGCCGCGGGCGTTGCTAATTACGCACGCCCCGAGGTGGATACCTTCTATACTTACCCCGAGTGGTACATCGTATGGAGCTACCAGTCCAAGGCAGACTTCCAAAGCAATCATCTTCCTTCCGACTACTCGTACTTCGGCGACATCCACCAATTCTGGCAAGCGTATTGCTGTGTTTATGCGGCTACTCGCGCTACCTATCCGTTGCCAACCGGCGATCACATAATGCTCGCCGTCATTGGCTCCTCATTCAGCGTTGAGTATGCCCTCAAGGGCTTGTACGAAGAGACAATAGGCCGGCTCAGCGAATGGACGAGCCATCACGAGGCAGTGGCGGAGGATACTTACGCGGCCCAGGTGGCAGAGAGCTATGCGGCCTTCGTCCACGTCCGCCCGTTTTACGAGTTCTCGTTCGCCCATGCGCTCCGGGGCTTGTGGAGCAACACGCCGTTCCATTCCACCCACCTTGTTCGAACCGTTGAACGGCGAGCGTGGCTAACTCTCGATTACTCGGTTGAAGCCATCTACTGCGAACTGATTGAGCTTGGAACGCACGCCACCTACGGTTTCGAAGACACAACTACCGCTGCGTGGATCGAGCTTCCGCCCTCTGCCATTTCGCTTACAACTTCCTCGCCAACGTCCGTCAAGGTTCTCCGCGATCTTGGAGACCACCAGGCCATCGTGGAGATTCCTCGCTACCAGGAATTCACGACCAAAGCGCTGGGACTCATCCATGGTGGCGTCCGTTTCCGACAGATCGCGGGCAACGAACTGATCGTGGTCTCCACGATCTCTCCAGCCTCCTGGACAAACACCATGCCGAACGTTCAGTTGCTTCTGGCGCAACCCTTGCTCAGCGAACCAGGAAAGACGCGCAATGTTCTGCTCTGCCGCGTCGCCGAGCTACACAATGTTTTACCCACGCTCGAACACCAGGACCACAAGATAGAGCATCTTTACGACTATTAGTTCTGGCATCCGATGATGCAGTTTGAGGGCTATCAGAGAAAGTGGCCCCTTTGATCAGGCTGCAAATGCGCCTGCAGATTGCGATTAACCGCGGTCGAGCAGCGGAAAAAATTGGACGCCTCAGATCGGCATTGCCGTTGCTCTTGCCATCATCTCTGAGAATGAAATTCCCGGAATAGCTGAATATAAGCCGAGGCTCTTAGGCCGGTGTCAAGGCTCTACGACCGCGGAACGCGGCGCGCGAAGCGCGGCCTTGACACCGGCCGGGCCTCGGCTACGCTCTGGCTATCCGGGAATGTCATCTATCTGCCCCGCGAAGCTTCTTCGGCGCGTTGCTTGGCGCGCTTCTCAAGTAGTTCCTGAGCTTTTGCAGCCTTCGTTGACTGCACTTGGCGGAAAAGGATCGTGATCTGATCCTGGACCATCCTTTCGCCGCGCAGGAGCGGTTCGAGAGTCCCCATCAGGAGCATCTGGATACCTACGAGTTCCGTGAAAATATGCATCTCCATCTCGGTGTGATTGCCGACAACATCGCTGCGCAGTAACACCTCGCGCGCCCATTCGCTTGGCGTCTTGCCTGCTCGCGAAGCCGCTTCTTCGATGGCTTTTGCTTCGACGGGAGTAAGCTTGGTGCTCAGGTTGAGTGAGCGGCGATCACGCCCGCGCAGCTTCTCTGAGCCTCGGTGTTCGATTGTGTGAAGTTCAGCCATTTGGAACCTCCTATGCTTGTTTACGCCGGTATCTGGTCAGATACCGTGTTCTGTAAACACCCTGTGTTTTCTGCGGTATCTGTCGAGATACCAAAGTATCTGGGCAGTTCCCTTTCAGGGGTGGAGTGTCGAAATACACCTGGTGCGAAGCACCGAATCACAGCTCCCCATAGGCAAGCAGCCCCTCTTGCCAGACACGCTGTAGCTCTGGCATGTCCCACGCGCGACGAAATAGCTCTCGAATTGACTCCCATTCCTGCGGCGTGAAGCCAAACGAAACACCGTTGCTCTGAGCACGGAACCAAGCTTGTAATGCGCCTCCATCCGCCTGGCCTGTGTACCCGAAAAAGTAGTGCCCGTTCCACAAGGAGTTCGGATAACGAATGTCCCACTTCTCCAACATGGATCGGAACTCCGAGATCATGGGCAATGACGACATTGGATACATGGCGAAGCGTTGCTCCGGGAGAGTCATTAGAAGGGACAATTCGGATTCGTTCCCGAGCACGAAAGACAGCGCGAAGCCTCCCTCGAATACCGATGGAATTCCAGGCTGCCAGGGAGAGCTAAAGCCGTCTTCGTCGGTGGTGT
>Ga0302319_10012311_pt1 | contig 16143 bp, 5 predicted proteins | sample Bog_T0_2_FD_203319 | JGI IMG/M metagenome (GOLD analysis project Ga0302319, IMG submission 203319) | Peat permafrost microbial communities from Stordalen Mire near Abisko, Sweden - Bog_T0_2 | ecosystem: Environmental > Terrestrial > Soil > Wetlands > Peat | place: Sweden: Abisko, Stordalen Mire...
GGCATTGCTTCGAAAGGCTTTGTTTCCGGTTTACTGGCCTTGGGACCAAGTGGTATCTTCGGCCCCTACACCTCCGCAACCGAACTCGATGTCGACAAGGCAGCGCTCCATGCCTCCGATCCTCTCGTCGAGCCTGCGTCTACAAATCTTTCCACGTTCTCGCTCAACGGCGGCAAGCTGATCTTCTTCCACGGCGACAGCGATCCGTGGTTCTCGCCGCTCGACACACTTGGCTATTACCAATCGCTTGCGACAGCGAACGGGGGCGCCGAGCAGGTTGCGGAGTGGAGCCGCATCTTTCTGGTTCCCGGCATGGCGCACTGCGGCGGCGGACCCTCGCTCGACCACTTTGACATGCTGACCGCCGTCATCAACTGGGTGGAGAAAGGTACTCCGCCCGATTCCGTGATTGCGACCGGCCAGGCGTTCCCCGGCCGAAGGCGCCCGCTGTGTGCTTACCCGAAGCACGCGCAGTACAGTGGAACCGGTGACACTCAGGACGCCCGCAACTTCCAATGCCAGGATTCCACACGTAAATAGGGAGAGGTTTGCAGTGATGAGTTCGAGACACATTTACTTTGCAACTCTCGCCGCAGGCCTGATGATTGCTGCCGGCCCTGGCGCATGCGCGCAGCCCACGCCTGGTCAAGCTGTATCTGCCTCAATTGTGAGTCCTTTGCCATTTGTCAGTCCCGTCTTTGGCGACAACATGGTGCTGCAACGCGGCAAACCCGACACCATCTGGGGATGGTCTGATCCAGGCGATGCCGTCCGCGTACAGATCGGCGAACACACCGCCTCCGCAACAGCCGGCGCCGACCACCGATGGCAAGTCAGCATCCAGCCTCCAGCGCCGGGCGGCCCTTACACCGTAACGGTCACCGGACATCAGACCGTCGAGTTGCACAACGTGCTAGTTGGCGATGTTTGGCTCTGTGGCGGCCAATCGAATATGGGATTGCCACTTCGGTTCACAAAGAATGCGGATGACGAAATCAAGGCGGCCAACTACCCGGAAATCCGCTTCTTCACCGTTGGCGGTCATCCGGCCTATCACCATGTCGATGTCATCGACGGCAACTGGCGCGTTGTCTCGCCAGATACCGCGAGTTGGATCTCTGCTGTGGGTTACTATTTTGCCCGCAAGGTTCAACAGGAGGTGCACGTCCCTATCGGACTAGTGATCGATGCTGTCGGAGGAACTCCCGCCGAAACCTGGGCCAGTGCCGCGGCGCTCCGTCCTCTTCGCGACTTTGATATTCCGTTTGTGGAACTCGACCGGCTGAAAACGGAGAACGCACCGGAGTATGGCAACTACGTCATGCACTGGTACGACCGGTACGACGTTGGCGAGAAGAATAACTGGGCCGCTCCCGACTTGGACGACTCGACCTGGAAATCCGTCCCGATCCCCGGAGGATTCACCGAACTTGGCGTGCCCGATACGCCGTCCCTTGTCTGGTTCCGCAGGGAGATCACTCTTCCAGATCCGCTCCCTCCGGGCCGCGACCTGCTTTATCTTGGCGAAATCGAACGCATGGATACTGTGTACATCAATGGAAAGTCTGTCGGTGGCAGTGCATGGGTTGAGAATCCGCGCATTTATCCGGTAGGCGGGGCTCTCAATCCTGGCCGGAACGTGATTGCCATCCGCATTCTCAAAACCAAGCCCGACGGCGGTTTCCTCTCCAAGGCTGAAGATCTACACCTGGTGCTAAGCGATCAGAGCAGCATTCCCCTTGCGGGCCAGTGGAAGGCCAAACTCAGCGTGGATGCTCGTCCGCCGCAACCACTCCCCATCTCGTACGAGAACTGGCCCGTCATGCCGACGGTGCTCTACGAAGGCATGCTTGCGCCCATCGCCCCGCTCTCAATCAGTGGAGCAATTTGGTATCAAGGCGAGCAGAACTCACCGCGCGGCTATCAATACCGCAAAATTCTTCCCGCTATGATTGCCGATTGGCGTTCGCTCTTCGGCCAGGGCGATTTCCCGTTCTACATCGTCGGCTTGCCCGCCTTCACAAAGCGCAGCCCGGTCCCGGTCGACGGCGATGACTGGACAGAAACGCGCGAATCGCAGGCTATCACGGCGGCCACTGTTCCCAACAGCTGCCTCGCCGTCACCATCGACACCGGCGACCCCGACAACATCCACGCCAAGGAGAAACAGCCCGTCGGCGATCGCCTGGCCCTGTGCGCGCTGGCGAAATACTACGGCAAGAACGTCGTCTACGCCGGCCCTACTCTTGAATCGGTTGAACGCCTTCCCGGCTCCATTCGCCTGCATTTCGCGCATACCGACGGCGGGCTTGTCGTGAAGGGAGACAAGCTCGAAGAATTCTCAATCTCGGGAGATGACCGCAAATGGACATGGGCCGACGCCCGGATTGACGGTGACACGGTAATCGTCACATCGCCTGCCGTACCAAACCCCACGCAGGTCCGCTACGCATGGCAGTCCAACCCGGCCGCCACGCTTTTCAATGGCGCTGGGTTGCCTGCGGCGCCATTCCGAACCGACAGCTGGCCTGGTAAGACAGACAGCGCACGACCTTACTGATCTTTCGCGTTCCATGTCGCAAGCTGAGCGCCTGGATCGGATGCACTTATATCAGCTGATTAGCGATCGGATGCCGTTTTATTTTGAGAATTCCCGAATTTCAAATCCATCCTTGGCCCTACAGATCCTCACACAGTTCAAAGCGTCATCTGCATACGTTCTTCGTTTGCCTGATTCCGGGGATTCCGAGCCAAACGACACCTTTAGCCCAGACATACCGAATAATCTGCGGTGCGGCTCAGAAACGCGATCGGACACCGATCCACATCATGACAGCGTCAAGGTGAGCGTTGTGACGCTGGCTGGCGGGAAGGTGTGGCGAAGCTTGCCGAGGGTTGGCGCGCCGAGCTGTGCCGCAGCCGCCTTGACTGCGTTGGGGTGGTCGAAATCGTTGTGGTCGTGGATGTCGTGTGAAGCGAGGACCTGGCCTTCAACAGACGAGATGGCCGAGCCCCGAACTGCGATTTCCGTTGTCACGGGTTTGGTCAGGTGCGGGTTGACTACGGACAGCGTGAGTTGCTTTCCGGATATGGATGCAGAGCCGCTGAGACCCGCGAGAGTTTTGACGGGGGGAAGCGCACCGATATAACTGTTTCCGCCGACCTGGATGGCCGTGTTGCCGAGCGGATTGGGAATGGGCTGGGCTGAGAATTCAGCACGGACCGATTGCGCTCCGCGATGGGCCAGGTACATTTTGAAGACGTGGAAGGTGGGCGTGAGGGTTGTCTTGTCGCCTTTGGCAAGCAGGAGGGACTGGAGGCAGTTGACCGACTGGGCAACGGCAGCGACGGCGACCTTGTCAGCGTGGCGCTGAAAAATGTTGAAGGTAATGGCGGCGAGCAGCGCATCGCGCATGGTGGATTGCTGAGAGATGTTGTACTCGGGACCGAGAGCGGTGTTCTTGTTGTACCAGGCTCCCCACTCGTCGACGACGAGCTTCACGTCGGGTTGGCCGGGACTCTTTGGCTGGCTGGGCATATTGCCCATGGCAGCCCAGTGGTCGGTGACAATTTTTTCCATGAGCGAGCCGCGGGTAAGCAGGTCGTAGTGCTCATCGTTAGTAAAGTTAAGCGCATCGCCCTCGGCAAATTTTTGAGGGCTGCCTGAAGTGTAGTAGTGGACGGAAAGCCCCCAGAGATGACGCCGTTCGGGGTTTTCATACAGCGCCTTGAACAGGCGAGTGGTCCAATCGATGTCGTCGCCGTTAGGACCGACCGCGACAAAACGCAAGGGGATGTTGCTGTAATTAGGCACCCAGGCGGTGTAACGGCGGAAGACGGCCGCGTATTCCTCAGGGGTCATGTTTCCGCCGCATCCCCAGCTCTCGTTTCCGACACCCCATAGATCAACATTGAAGGGATCGCGATCTCCGTTGGCCTCGCGCTGGAGAGCAAGCGCATCGGGCTCAGGCGGCGCGGCGGAATTGGAGGGAAGATCGCCAGCGGGCGCGTTGCAGTACTCGATCTCCTGGTAGAAATCGCGCGCCGGCTGGGTACGAACGTTGGCGGCCAGGTAAGGCTTGCAGCCGATAAGGCGGCACGTGCGCATGAACTCATGGAGTCCGAAGTGATTGGAATCCTGCTGGTCCCAGAATCCGGCGCGGGCGGGACGCTTGCCGCGCGGTCCGAGGCCGTCGTGCCAGTCATAGGAGTCGGCAAAGCAACCGCCGGGCCAGCGCAGGACCGGGGCCTGCACGGCGCGCATCATCTCAATAAATGCCGTGCGGATGCCGCCCTGATTGGGAATGCTGGAGTTCTCGCCGACCCAGACCCCATCGTAAATCACGCCACCGAGCTGCTCGATGAAGTGCGAATAGATTTCAGGCGAGATGGTTCCAATAACCTCAGAGGGCATGACCTCAATGTGCGCATCGACCATGCTGGACTGCGAGGACAGCGACGATGAGCGCAGAGCGAGTGCGGATGCGGCGAGGGCGGAGGTCTTAAGGAATTTGCGGCGTGAAGCGGAACTTTGAGTCATTTGAGTAAACGTTCTCCCGTTGAAGACACGAGGATACAACCGCCGGGTGGAGTACGCAACTGGGTGTTGAAATCGGGCAGCGGTGCGAAGGGAAGAATTGCCGGGTTCGGCGATTCAGCAATCGATTCAGGCGCTCTCCCGGTCCTCGAGCGTGCGATCGAACTCGTAGACAAGCTTTCCGTTGATTAAGGTGGCATGGGCGACGCATGCTCTTTCGTGCCCTTCACCTCGGATCTCCCATGAGACGCCTTCTTTGACAAGGCTTAACCCGGCTCGCGTGCGCCACCAGCTGGCAATTTCAGCCGGAAGTGCAATCCAGGTCTTGCCAGCGGCGCGAAGTTCACAAAGGTAACTCAGCAGGTCGGCATACACGCGGCGAGCCGTTTCGTCGATGATGTAGTCGGGATGGACTATCATCTGCATCAATCCGTGCCTGGCCTGGATCAGCGATATCTGCTGCTTCCACACATCGATTGAATAGTCGTTGAGGATGTGAAAAAGGGAGTAGTCCTGCGCCATGGTTACAGGAAGCTCAAGCATCTTTCCATTGAAAAACGGAAAAACTGTGCAGCAACCGCCTCGCTGAGGTTCGAGATGCGCCACGTTTGGAACTGACAGGTCATAGGGAAAATCGAGGGCTTCAAACCAATCGATCTTTCGATACAAAACTGCGGTTCGAAAGCCCTGGGATTGAAATTTCACTTTATAACGATTGATTTCGGCAGCCCTGCGCAAAAACTCTTCGTGGTTCATCAGCAGGTTGCCGTCATGATTCAGGTCGTGAATATTGACCTCAAAACCACGCTCGCGGATGGAATTGAGGCCTGCTTCGGAGACGTCGTATCTTTCTTCCGGAACAATCTGAAATGCGGACTTAATTCCGAAAGAGTCATCCAAGTCCATTAACTGCGAACAGAACTCCCAGCCTGCGATCGCTTCAACGTCGTGGGTTACGGCGGTGCAACTGGATACGCCCTCAGGCCAGAACCAGATGAAGGGAATTCTTTCGAGGTTCTGTGATCGCATTGACACGATCAGAAGCTGTTCCATAATGTTTTCGACGGAGAAGTCTACAGGCCATTTTGGAAATGGAATATCTTCCCAGTTGCGAAGATAAACTCGCTGTAAGTGTTTCCGCAGGGCGACAGGCATGAGGGGACGCACGAGATAGTAGAGCTTTCTGACCAACTTATCGGCCCTGTTCGCTGCGTGGAGTGAGCCTTGCTGATCGAAGTATCGCTCGTGCCGCAAATTGTCGACGGTCTCGACCGGATCAAATGGAAGCCTAACCGTCGTCCCACTTGAACTAACATACGGGAAAAGATCGGGCATAGGGTCAGTTATGGTCGCAGCCGGTGCTGCCTGGGCAGTTTGCCCAAAGCAGAGGCAGTCAGGTCCAAGAGAGAAAAATCCGGAGTTCGCAGATAGACCCTCACAGACCGTGAGATCGATCAACTCTTCGGGACACCGGAAGTGTTCCGTCAACAGCTGGCTCGCATTGGACTTACCGTTCAAAGTTCCTTCATCCCTCAACGCAGAAGCAGAAGTTCTTCCTTGACGAGTTATTGTCTCACTCTACTACGGGAACCCGGATGTAAGCCCAGAAAGAAGATGCGGTACACTCGTTGATATCCCTTCCCAGAACGGTTCATGCCAGCTTCAGAAGTTTCCGCGGGCCGTAACCTCCCTAAGTCAAGGCTCCTTATGAGTTAGGTTGGTTATAACTAGCCGCGCGCGCCAGCATGAGTTTCTTCTGCCGCTTCCTGATGCCGAGGCCGGGCGAGACACTCATTGCCGGATGCAGTTATAGACTGCTCAAGGGCCTGATCGAGACAGTTACGCAGAATGCGCGCAAGGTGCTTGACGTACGGTTCAATCATGCTGCCTCGTGAGCTGCAAGGGAGCGCATAATAGCGAACGCCGCCGGCTGCCACGCCCCCCCAGCCGCCTAAAGGCGCATTGAAGCCTGCAAGATGCTTTTCCGCAAAAAAGAGCGTCAGTTCTCCGGGGTAAGGTTTGATGTCATATTGAACCTGGGCATCATCGTAGACGTCTGCCAGTTTCGCCCTTGGCGGGGCGGATGCTCTGCGTGGAAAAAACAGGTCTTCGATCCTGCTCCAGCTTCCGCGCACCGAGACCGTCATTCGCCGAATCTCCACATTCAACTTGTCCATAAAGAAGTCAAACTTTCCACGACCGTCGGCAGACAAGACATTTCTCAGGTGAAAATAGGGATTAAGGAAGAAACGGTTGATCAAGTGATGATGCAAGGCGAGCGGCCAGCGCATGGCGCGGAGATTGTAATCCTCAATCATGGCAACGAGGCCGACTTTTTCACCGGCCTCGATGAGTTGATGGGCCATCTCGAAGGCGATGGTGCCGCCGAGGCAATAGCCACCCAGCATGTAAGGGCCATGCGGTTGAATCTTGCGAATTTCGTCAATATAAAGACTGGCTACGTGCTCGAAACGAGGATCGACGGGAGACTTTCCGTCGAGGCCAGCCGACTGCAAGCCCCACACCGGCTGATCGGCTCCAAGATGCGCAGCCAGTGAGCGATAGAGCAGGACATTTCCTTCCGCAGCATGCACCAGGAAGAGAGGAGTGCGGTCGCCGAGGCGGTTGATGGCGACAAGGGAGTCCCAGTGTTCGGTGCTGTTTCCTTTGGCGAGAATTTGCGCAAGCTGGCGGGGAGTGGATGCGTCATAGAGAACGCCAAGAGAAGGAGCGTAGCCGAGCTCTTTCTGGATGAGCGCAAACAAGGTTGCCGCGGCCATCGAGTTGCCACCCATCAGGAAGAAGTCATCGTCGGGTCCAATGTGGTGCACGCCGAGGACGTGGCGCCAGAGGGCCAGGAGTGATTGCAGCAATTCGGGCTCGGGCGAGGGCGAGCCTGTGAATGGAAGCGAGGTGTGACCGTTACTGTGCTTGAGCGAGGATGCAGCGTCGAGCGGGAATTCGGATGAATCCGGACGGCTTTTGAGCCGGGCAAAAAAGGTTTCTGCCGGAGTATTAGAATCGGCGCAATCGAGATGCGCAAGACTCAACACATCGCGCGCAGGGTCCGTAGCAACATCCGCGTAAATGTTGGTGAGGGTTGAAAGCCATTCGCGAATGGTCAGATCTTCAAAGAGATTTACATCAAAGTGGCAGTAGAGATCGACCCTATCTTCCAATTCCACGGCGTTCAAATAGAATTCAAACGACTCAAAGGCCTTGGGGTTCGGATCGTAGTCGACTGTGAATCCGGATTGCGGAAGCTGTCCGGGTCTAAACCTGCCAACGTTGGTAAACCCGGCAGAGATGGGAGAAAGGCCCGGGAGGTTGGCAGAAGGCCGCAAATCCTGAAGAAGGCTCAGCAAGGTGTAAATTGAGTTTTCCTGCGCCTGGACCAGGTCGCCTTGCAGCCTCTTGAAGAAGGCACTGATGGATTCCCCCTCGCGCAACTCCACCGCGAGCGGAAGAAGGTTGACGCACTGGCCGACGAGACCCGGCTGACCGGAGACGGGCTGCTCCGCTGTGGGCAGAGAGACGACAAATTGCCGCTGCCGTGAGATCCGCGCAAAGAGAATGGAGAGGGAACCAATGAGCGCCGTGAAGAAACTGCACCCGTGCTTTGCCGCCATGGATCGAAGACCCAATACAATGTTCGATGGAACCGGATGATCAACACGCCGGGCATTGAAGTCGCGCCGCGCCTTGCGGAGATGGTCAGTAGGAAGCACCAGGACTGGGAAGCCCTCGGCGAACTGCTTGTGCCAATAATCTCCCGCATCTTTGAATTCCTGGGAGAGTTGACGCCGGGTGACGCTTTGCGCGTAATCGATATAACTGTCCGGAAGGCCGAGCGACGCCTTTGAGTTTGAAACTTCTTCGGAGTAGAAAGCGCAGAGGTCATGAATCATCACGTCAAGCGACCATCCATCGCAGATGACATGATGCGCCGTGAGGATAACGGCGGCGCGATCGGATGCGAGAAGAATCATCTGGCAGCGGAAGAGCGGTCCCGCAGGCAGATTGAAGGGAAGTGCGGTGTCTGCGGCAATGACGGCGCGAAGGCGCTCCTCCTGCTCCGCAGGCCCATCCGCAGTATCTTTTGAAAAGTCGAGGACCGGCAAGTCGATCTTCAGCTTTGGATTGATCTTCATGGTCCGGCCGGTTTCATCAAAACTCGCGCGGAGCGCGTCGTGCCGCTCAACCAGGCGATCAATTGCCCTCGCCATCTTCTCTGCCGAGACGATGCCGGTGAATCGCACCGTCATTGACTCGTTGTACGACGCTGAGAGGTTTCTGGAGAGGCATGCGGAAGCGAAGATGCCGACCTGCGGAATGGTCGATTGCGCCTCAAGCACGCCGGACGAATTTGCGAGCCGTTTCGGCGGCACTCCCTGGGCTTGAGTGGGAGCCACGGGAGAACCAGCTTCGGCGGCGGCAGCCATCGCCACCGGAAGATGGACGCCGGCTTCTTCAAGCAGCGTAACCAGGCGCGCAATCACCTGCGCCTGCACGGCAACAGCCTCATCAAGCGGGTTGCCCGTCTTCTCAATCTTCAAGCCCAGCGGCTCAACGGGAAGGGGAGTTTTCTCTGCCACTGGCTGTGCGCTTCGAGATTCGGTAAGTATTCCAGGCGGCAAGGTTTGGTCGAGATGATCTGCGAGCATATCCACGTTGGGTAGCTCGTTCATCAGTTGGCTGAAACTTACCTTGGTGGGGAACTCCTTGCGAATGGTGAAGCCGACCTGCGTGAGGGACAGGGAATCGAATCCCTGCTCCATGAATGTGGACGATCTACTAATCTGCGACCGTTCGCGGCCGGAGAGCGCTGCGAGGAGGTCGACCAGCAGCGAAGCAATCCGCTCTCTTCGAGACACAGGCGCCGATTCCGCTCTCGCAGATTCGCCAGACTGAGAAGCAGCGAGCTGGCTCGGGATGGACCCGACCGGCTGCCACGGGATGGCTCGGGAGATTTCGGCGCGACTCTGACTCGCGGAGGGTACCGGCGCCGGATCAATCCAGAAACGGCTGCGCTGAAACGGATAGGTGGGCAGCGGAATTCTGCGGCGCTCTTCGTGCGCATAGAAGGCATCCCACGACAAGGTTACGCCGTTCTGCCAGAGAGAACCCATTGCGAAGAGCAGGGCATCCCACTCGGCGTTGTTGTGAGCAGTATCGCCAAACGTTGGGATTGCCGTGCATGGTTGTTCCGGCGTAAATTGCTGCCGAACCAGCGAGCACATGGTCGATCGCGGTCCGCATTCGACAAACAGGTCGTATCCCTGATCCTTGAGATACTGCGTGGACTTTGCGAATTCGACGGTAGCGCGCGCGTGCCTGGCCCAGTAGCCGGGATCTGTGGCCTCCTGCACGGTGATGGGAAGCCCGGTGACTGTGGACACGAATGGCTTTTGCGGAGCGCGCAGTTTGACCTTTTCGATGGCGGCTCGTAAAGGCTCGATGATCGGATCCATCATTGCCGAGTGAAACGCATGCGATGTATGAAGGGTTCGGCAGATGATCTGCTTCGACTCAAGCTCCGCCTGGAATTGGCTCACGTCGGGCTCGGGCCCGGAGACGACACAAAGGTTGGGAGCATTGTTTGAGGCAATCTGCAGCGCCTGGGGGAGAAGATTTGCAATAGACTCCGCGTTGCTGTTCACGGCCAACATGGAGCCACGCGGGAGACTTTGCATCAGTTTGCCGCGCAGAGCCACGATGGCGAGAACGTCCTCCAACTCCCAAACGCCGGCGAGGGTGGCGGCGACAAACTCTCCGATGCTGTGACCGGCCATCAGGGCTGGCTCGACGCCGAGACTCTGCCAGAAACGCGCCAGCGCGTATTCGATGACGAAGATCGATGGCTGGGTGAACAGCGTATTTTTGAGCGAGATCTGAGCGGCCTTTTCGTCTCCAGCGGGAGGGAAGAGCAATTCGCGCAGGTCGTGGCCGAGGTGCGGCTTGAGCGTCTCGCAGCAGTCGTCGACGATGGCTCGGAAGAGAGGCTCGTCGCGATACAGGTTCAAGCCCATGTTCACGTACTGCGTGCCCTGGCCGCCAAAGAGAAAAACAACAGGAGGATTCCTGCGCTCGCATCGCCGCGCGCCGCAACGCAAGGGATTAGGCTGCGCGAGGAGCTTTGCAGCCTCAGCGGGGTTGCCCGCAACCACAAATCGGCGATAGGCAAACTGCTTTCGCCCGGTTTGCAGTGTGCAGGCCGCATCGGCAAACGACTCTGCGGGCGCGGTTGCCAAATACTCCCGCAGGGATTCGCTCGAGTCATTGAGTGCGGCCTCGCTCTTGGCGGAGAGCAGCAGCAGTTGGCGGGGGCGCGACGGAGCGGCTGGCCCAGGCAGGGGCGCTTCTTCAAGAATGACATGCACATTCGTTCCACCGAACCCGAAGGAACTGACCGCGGCGCGGCGCACCTCCGGCCCTCGCGGCAAGGGGATGAGCTTGTCGGCGATCATGAACGGGCTATTGGCAAGATCGATGCGCGGATTCGGCGTCTTGAAGTGGAGCGTGGGAGGAATAAGTTCGTGGTGGAGCACGAGGGCCGCTTTGATGAGGCCCACGACTCCGGCTGCATTGGTTGGATGGCCGATATTTCCCTTGATCGAACCCACGTAGCAGAAATGCTTCTTGTCTGTTTTGCGCTCAAACACCTTGCGCAGGGCGTCAAATTCAATCGGGTCGCCGACGGGTGTGCCTGTGCCGTGCGCTTCGATATAACGAATGGACTCGATGGGAACCTGCGCGTCCGCCTGGGCAATGGCGATGACTTCAGCCTGGCCTTCCATGCTGGGCGCGACAAATGAAGCGGGGCGCGAGCCGTTGTTGTTTTTGCCGCTGCCGCGAATCACCGAGTAGATGGTATCGCCGTCTTTGAGCGCATCGGTCAGCCGCTTGAGGACCACGATTCCCGAGCCATCGCAGAACATGGTTCCTGTGGCGGCCGCATCGAAAGGACGGCAGTGTCCGTCTTTCGCGAAGACGCCCCCCTCCTGATGGAGAAAGCCGCTCTTTTGCGGAGTGTGGATATCGATGCCGCCAGCGAGGGCCATGGAACACTCACCGCTGAGCAGCGACCGGCATGCCTCGTCCACCGCAAGGAGCGTAGTGGAGCAGCCGGCATGAACGCTGACCGCCGGGCCGCGCAGATCAAGGAGATATGCGACGCGAAGAGAGATATAGTCCTTTTCGTTGCCGATCTCGACTGCGAGCTTGCCTGCGAGCGCCAGCAACTCAGGATGAGTAATCACGTTGGAGGTGTAATAGTGATTGTCGCCCGATCCGGCGAATACGCCGATACGTCCGTTGTATCGCTCCTGATCGTATCCAGCGTTTTCAAGAGCCTCCTGCGCGAGTTCGAGAAAGACTCGCTGCTGCGGATCCATGATGCGAGCTTCAAGCGGGCCGATGCCAAAGAAGGATGCATCGAACAAGTCGGCGCCTTCAATCAAACCACGCGCGCGAATGTAGTTTGGATCGGTGCGCAGGTCGTCTTCGATGCCTGGCCCCAACTCCTCAGGCTTGAAGAACGAGATGGATTCGACCGACTGGGAGAGATTGCGCCAGAGTTGGCCGGGGTTCGAGGCGCCCGGGAAGCGGCCGCTCATGCCAATAATGGCGATCGGCTCGCGTGTGCCCTCGTTCGTGCGTGGATGCTGCCTGCGCTGTTCAGCTTCAGTCAAGAAATCGGGCGCACCCTTGTTTCCTTCAAGCAACTCGGCAAGCTTTGCGATGGTGGGGTGCTGAAAGACCTCGACCGCCGGAATCTCGCGCCCGAAGCGGGCATGGAACTGGCGGACCATGCGCACGGCGGCCAGCGAATTGCCGCCCAGTTCGAAGAAGCTGTCGTCAATTCCAATCTCTTCGAGCTGCAGCAGTTCGCACCACAGGCTGGCCAACTGCTTTTCCACTTGAGTCCGGGGCGCGATAAAGTCCTGCGCAAGCAACGGCCGTTTATTCTCCGGCGCGGGAAGCGCCTTCCGATCCACTTTTGAATTGGGCGTGAGCGGGAATCGCTCCAGAGGTACAAATGCGGAAGGGATCATGTAGTCAGGGAGCGATGTCTTGAGCGACTCAATCAACGCCGAGGCATTGATGATCCTGCGTCCCGTGTAGTACGCAACCATGCGCTTGTCACCAGGCCGATCCTCCCTCACCGTGACAACCGCCTGTGCGATTCCATCAATCGCAGCCAGTGCGCATTCAATCTCGCCGAGCTCGATGCGAAAGCCGTGGAGCTTTACCTGGTGGTCCAGCCTTCCCAGGAACTCCAGACTCCCATCGGGCCGGTAGCGAACCTCGTCTCCGGTTCGATAGAGGCGGGCCGCGGGGTTTTCACTGTCTGCCGAGGGATTGACGACGAACCGCTCCGCGGTCAACTCCGGCCGATTGAGATATCCATTTGCGATCCCTGTTCCGCCAATCCAAAGCTCGCCGGGAGTGCCGGCGGCTACTGGTTTTTGATGTTCATCGAGAACGTAATAGCGCAAGTTAGGGATGGGCTCGCCCAGGGAGATACGGTCGGGCGAGAGAACACGGTCGACAGAACTCCACACCGTAGCTTCGGTGGGTCCGTACATGTTCCACAGCTCACGCGAGCGCGGAAGCAACTGGCGGGCGAGGTCCAGGGTGAGGGCTTCGCCCCCGCAAAGGATGCGCAAATCGCTTTTTCCTTCCCAGTTGTTTTCAAGCAGCATGCGCCAGGTGGCCGGCGTTGCCTGCATCAGCGTGACCGCGAATTGCTCAAGAAGGCGCTGAAGCTCACGGCCATCCCCCGCTTGTTCCGTGGTGGCCATGACGATTTGTGCGCCGGCTGTGAGCGGAACGAGGTACTCGAGCAGGGAAATGTCAAAGGACGTAGGCGTTACCGACAGCAGAATGTCCGACTCGCGCACGCCGGGCGTCTTGCGCATGGCCACCAGAAAGTTGACCAGGGCACTCTGAGCAATCATGACGCCTTTTGGCTTTCCCGTGGAGCCGGAGGTGTAGATCACGTAGGCGACCTGTTCGGGGCCCAGGCAGACATCCAGATTGTCCGCCGATGCCGCGGCGATGGACTCTCTTTCGCGATCGAGCAGAAGCACCCTCGCGGAGGTTGCGGGCAGGCTCTCCTGGCGGGATGAGTGGGCCACAAGCAGCGCAATCGCCGAGTCCTCGATCATGAACTCGAGGCGGTCCTTCGGATACTTGGGATCGAGCGGAAGGTAGATTGCTCCACACTTGAGAATCGCGAGCAGGGCAACTACCGAATCGAAGGAGCGATCGAGATAGACGCCGACGATTCGGCCGGGTCCGGCCCCAAGACTGCAAAGGAAATGAGCAAGGCGATTGGATCGGGAGTTCAGTTCCCTGTAGGTAATCCGCTCCTGGCCCACTGTGAGTGCAACGGCATTCGGCGTGCGCTCCACCTGGACTTCAATCAGCTGTTGCGCAGCACGGCTCAGCGGATTTTCAGGACGGTCACTCTGGAGTGGATCAGCGAGTTCTTTTCCCATCTTGGCCTCGACTGCATTTTGCGTGCCAGCGGCAGTCGCAGTGTTAAGTTTCGGCTAACCTCTGAGCCGTTGTCATTGCTGAGTGAAGATGCGCGGGCGGGTAACCCTTCGAAAAGTCTCGTTCAGACGACCGCCCCGGTGGCTCAGGCGGCTGGCCTGGTTACCCCGCAAGGTGGATTCGTCGCATAATCCGGGGGTCATTCCTTAAGACAAATCGTTTCCCGCAAAGATGAACCTTGTCTGAGCGCGCTCTGAATCTCAAGAGGTTACACCGCATTCAGGAGCAAGCCCGGCTTTGGATTACCTGCCGGATTGGAGCCCCATTCCCTCTTCAACTCAAGCACAACTGAAGGCTAGCGGTAATACCACTTTCGTTACCGACGCGCCATAAAAGTGGCCCAATTGTTGGATTGAAACACCTGGCCCGAATGAAGAGGATGGATTTGTCTGTTAAGTCTTTTTGTTTTTCTGGCAGTCAGGTTTTGCTTGTCGAGAAAGGAAACGCCTTGGTTCCGCTCAATGTGAGGAGTTCTGAAGACCCGATCGGCTCGCCCTTCGACGCCCTGGCCGCGGCGGATCGCGACATCCAGAGCGAGGCTGTTTTCAGGCGCGTGATCGCTATCGAACGCAAGCGGACTGAGCGCTCAAAGCAACCCTTTCTCCTGATGCTGCTGGAGGCCGGCAATCAGCCGGGCTCAAAAGAAGAAGGCAAAGCTCTTGAGAACATGGGGGCATCGCTGGTTTCCTCCAGCAGAGACACCGATGTAGTCGGATGGTATCGAGACGGGATCACGGTGGGGGTTCTGTTCACCGGACTCGGAAGCAAAGACAAGGGATCAATCCTTGGCACAATTCTGACCAGAGTGAAATCGATGCTCAGCGACGACCAGGTTCCAGAGGATTTCAGCCAGGTCAGCATTTCATTCCACTTTTTTCCGGATGACTGGGACCACTCCAACTCCGGACGGCCCAGCAACCCCGCACTCTATCCCGACCTGGTTCCCGAGGGACACCAGAGGCGCTCATTGCTGGTGATCAAGCGCGCCATTGATGTTGTGGGGAGCGCGTTGGCACTTGCGATTTGTTGTCCGCTTTTTCTCGTCATTGCAGTTGCCATCAAAGTCTCATCCAAGGGCCCCGTGCTCTTCAGGCAGCAGCGGGTTGGACAGCACGGCGAGTGCTTTACGTTCTTGAAATTCCGATCGATGTACGTCAACAACGACCAGCACGTCCATCAGAAGTTTGTCACGGGGTTGATCACAAACCAGACAGGGCCGGGGCACTCAGACGAGAAAGGCAATGGAGTCTATAAGATGAAGAACGACTCCAGAGTCACGCGCGTGGGCAAGTTTCTGCGCAGGACCAGTCTGGACGAGCTGCCACAGCTCTTGAATGTGCTCGCGGGAGAAATGTCCCTTGTCGGGCCGCGTCCGGCGATCCCTTACGAGCTGGCTGCATATCAGACCTGGCACCGGCGCCGCGTGCTTGAAGCCAAGCCCGGAATCACGGGCGCGTGGCAGGTTGCTGGCAGAAGCCGCGTTCAATTTGACGACATGGTTCGCATGGACCTGCGTTATGCCATGGCCTGGACACCCTGGCTCGATCTGAAGATCCTGCTCCGTACGCCACTCGCAGTGATCAGAGGTTCAGGTGCTTACTAAAGCCTGCAACTCTCTCAAATCTTCGCCTATGGCCAGTTTCCCATTCGCTTCATGCGATGCCGGGTACGGCCTTTTCCCCACGCATCCCCAGAACACACAACAGGCACGCAGGACGGTGACACGGCCATGAACTTTGGAGTCATAGGTTACGGATACTGGGGACCGAACATTGTGAGAAACCTCACATCGCTCGAGAACTCCAAGGTAATCACAATCGCAGACCTCAGCCGAGCCGCGCGCGGACGCGCACAAAAGGCGCATCCCGGAATCGGCGTCACCTCGGATCCGATGGATGTGATCCTCGCGACAGACATTGATGCGGTGGCCATTGTTTCACCCGTGTGGACCCATTACGAGTTGGCAAAAGCCGCACTCCAAAACGGCAAGCATGTCTTTGTGGAGAAACCGTTCACCAGCACTGCAGCCCAAGGCGAAGATCTCA
>Ga0302319_10012312_pt1 | contig 16143 bp, 13 predicted proteins | sample Bog_T0_2_FD_203319 | JGI IMG/M metagenome (GOLD analysis project Ga0302319, IMG submission 203319) | Peat permafrost microbial communities from Stordalen Mire near Abisko, Sweden - Bog_T0_2 | ecosystem: Environmental > Terrestrial > Soil > Wetlands > Peat | place: Sweden: Abisko, Stordalen Mire...
CGCCCGCATTACGCGCGGCAGTGCCCAGGTCTTCCGCTCGGGGATCGTGTGCGTTGATCACGGCAACGCGGGGAGCGGGATAAACAGTACCGTCGAAGAGAAGGCGCTTGGCGGCGAAGTATTTTTCCATGTCGCCGTGGTAATCAAGATGATCGCGGGTGAGGTTAGTGAAGACGGCTACGTCGAAGCTGACTCCGGCGGCGCGGCCCTGGTCGAGTGCGTGGCTTGAGACCTCAGTAACCAGTTCGGTTGCGCCCTTGCTGACGCCTTCCGCCATGAGCTCAAACAGATCGCGCGATTCGGGGGTGGTGTGAACCGAGCGGCGGACATCGCCTGCGACGTGATACTCAATTGTGCCGACCAGGACGGTGGTGCGCGCGGCTGCGTTGAGCAATGCTTCAGTGAGGAAGGCCGTGGTGGTTTTTCCGTTGGTTCCGGTGATGCCGGTGGCGGCGAGACTGCGCTCGGGATGATGGAAGAACGCGGCGGAGGCCTGAGCAAGCGCGCGACGGCCGTGCTCGACTTCAAGCAACGGCAGGCCGGCCTGAAAGACAAGCAGGTGATCGAAGGTAGGTGCGGAGTCCGTGATGATGCCGAGGGCGCCGGCGGCGAGAGCTTTGTCGATGTAACGATTGCCGTCGGTGGAACCGCCTTTCATGGCGACAAAGATTGAGCCGGGACGAACGCGGCGCGAGTCGTATTCGATGCCTGTGATGGACTGCGCGGAATCGCCACCTGCCCCGATGGCGGTGACCTCATTGATTAATTCTTTCCAAATCATCTTGAGTTTGATTGTAGATTGCGGGTGGGGGGCGGGTGCGGTGTTTCCAAATTCAACAACTTGACATGCAACTAAATGGTTGCCTATTATTCTGACCAGTGGGAACGGACGTCGACAAGGTCTTCAAGGCGCTGGCAGCCCCGGAGCGGAGGCTGCTGCTCGATCGCTTGCGTGCGCACAACGGGCAGACGCTGGGGGAGCTTTGCACCCACCTGGATATGACCCGGCAGGCAGTGACAAAACATTTGAAATTGCTGGAAGAGGCGTCGCTGGTGGTGATTCGATGGCGGGGGCGCGAGAAGTTGCACTACTTGAATCCAGTGCCGATTCATGACATAGCGGAGCGCTGGATTGACAAGTACGAGCGGGGGCGATTGCGCGCCCTGGCTGAACTGAAATCAAGACTCGAAGGAGAAAGCGATGGCTGAATCTCAGTTTGTGTATGTAACGTATATCCGCACGACGCCGGAGAAACTTTGGAAAGCGTTGATTGACCCGGAGTTCACACGGCAGTTCTGGGTGGGAACGGCGCAGGAGAGCGAATGGAAGCCGGGCTCGAGCTGGAAGCTACTGAAGCCGAATGGAACGGCTGCCGACAGCGGCGAAATCGTGGAGTTCAATGCACCGAGGCGGCTGGTGCTGAGTTGGCAGAACCACATGTTTCCGGAGTTGGAGGCAGAGGGCTTTTCGCGATTGACCTACGAGCTTGAGCCCGTGGGCAGTTCAGTGAAGCTGACGCTGACGCATGAGATGGATCGCAAGGAATCGAAGCTGGTAGAGAAAGTTTCAAATGGATGGCCGCATATTCTCGCCAGCCTGAAGAGCTTGCTTGAAACCGGCGAATCGCTGGTGGAGACACGGGAGTGGCCGACGGGGATGTGAGTTGGGGACACCGGATCAAAACGGGGCGCTTGGCGATAGCGGCAATGCTCAGAAGCCGCCGCGGACTACGATCTGGGTTCCCGGCACAACCATGGTGCCGGCGGCAGGCGCTTGTTCGCGCACGGTGCCATTGCCTGTGATGCGAACTTCAAGACCGGCAGCGGCCGCGACCTCAACGACCTTACGCAGTGGCAGCCCGATCAGAGACGGAACCTGGAGACGCTTCGACTCGCCAAACATGACGGTTGCAGACTGAGGATCGGATTGCTTGGCCTGCTGGGCGGGAATTTGAGGACCAACCGGAGCGAGTTTCTTTTCGGATGAAGAGGCCTTGTTGGCCGTCTGCCGGTTTGCTGAAGGCGCGGCTGGCTGGTCCGCCGCCGGAGTGGGTGTAGCACGCAGCGGATCATCGCTGGGCAAATCATTGGCCGCGGCGTACAAGGCGTTGATGTCTTCTTCATTTGTCTCAGTGTCGTCTTCTTCGACGTGCGTTCCGGCTTTGGATGCGACCGGCGGACGCACATCGATGTCGTGCGGCACACCGAGGTATTCGAGGACGCCTTGCGCTACTTCAGCGAAGACGGGCGCCGAGACAGCCGTTCCGTAATACGAAGCGCCCTTGGGTGAATCGATGATGACCGCAACGGAGATGACGGGGTTGTTGACAGGGGCTATGCCGGCGAAGGATGCAATGTGCATGGTCTTCGAATAGAGGTGCGTGATGGGATCAATTTTTTGCGCAGTGCCGGTTTTGCCGCCAGAGGAATAGCCGTTCAGTTGCGCTGGCTTGCCGGTACCGAAGAGCACGACGCCCTCCATCATCTTGCGCATTTGCGCGGCAGTGAGTGTCGACAATACGCGGTGCGCGCCGGCGGGCAGTGGATTGGGGAGATCCCCGCCCGCTTTGAAGGGCGAGGGTGTCAACGCTGCGGCAGGCTTTTGGCCGTTTGCATCGACTGGAGCCGGCATCAGCACATGGGGCGGAAGATAGACACCGCCATTGGCGATGGTGGAGACCATGGAGACAAGTTGCAGCGGCGTGACACCGACTTCCTGTCCGATGGCGATGGAACCGATGGACGATGAGCCCCACTTGTTTACGGGGCGCAGCAGGCCACGGGTTTCGCCTGGGACTTCCAGGCCGCTGCGCGCGCCGAAACCGAATTCGCGAATGTAGTGATAGAAATTGTCGGGGCCCACCTTCAGCGCGAGTTTCACCGCGGCTACATCGCTGGAATGCTCGAGCGCTTCATGAACGGTGATGACGCCGAAGTGGTCCGCCTTGTCGTCGTGAATGACGCGGCCTGCGATGGTGATCTTGCCTCCCTGGCAGTCGATTTTATCGTCGGGAGAGGTAACGTGCTGCTCGAGAGCGGCCGAGTAGGTGACGAGTTTGAAGACCGAGCCTGGCTCATAGACGTCGCTCACGGCGTGATCTTTAAGGAGGGCGGGGGTAGTGCGGCGAAAGAGGTTTGGATTGAAGGTGGGGCGCACAGCAAGGGCAAGGATCTGGCCGGTGTGCACGTCCTGAACGACGACGGTACCGTTGGCGGCCTGCGTTTTTTGCATCACGTGATCGAGGGCTCGCTCGGCCATGAATTGAATATTTTCGTCGATGGTGAGGACAAGGTTCTGGCCGGCCTCAGGCTCGTGCTCGCTGGAGCCGAGTACATGACGGCGGGCATCCATGGCGGTATACATCTGGCCGGGAGCGCCATGTAACCGGGGCTCAAACTTCTGCTCCAGACCGCCAAGTCCGTTGTCATCGATGCCGACATAACCCAGCACCTGCGCGGCGATTTCGTTATCAGGATAGAAGCGCTGAAATTCTTTTTGAAAGTAGATGCCCTTGATTGAGCCGGCCGCGATGAGCGCCTTGATGCGGGTTGCCACGTCTGGCGTGACGCGACGAGCAATCCAAGCAAAGCTGTTGCCTTTGGCGAGACGCGTGGCGATTTGCTGTTCGGCGGTCTGCGCGTCCTGGGGATCGGTGTGAACGATGGAAGCCAGCGCGTGGGCAGCGGAAGGCTTGTCATCGATCTCGGTGGGAACGGCATAAATTGAGTCGACCTGCACGGTCATGGCGAGCTCGCGCAGATTGCGATCGTAAAGAACGCCACGACGCGGCGCGACCTCAAAGGTGCGCTGCTGCTGCTTTTGCGCGCGCTCAACAAATTCCTTGTGGCGGACGACCTGGAGCCAGAAAAGGCGGCCGGAGATGACCAGCGCCCAAGTGAGAAAGAAGAGGCAGATGAGCCAAAAGCGCGCCCGCTTGAGAGGAATGGCGCGTGCCGCGTTGGTGCGGCTTCGATTGGCTCTGATGTTTGCCTGCATGGCGGTTGCTCCGGGTGTCAATCTCCCGTCCAGATCAGCTTTAGCGGCACCTACTGCGCTGGCGGCGCAGGGGGGATAGCCTGGGCCATTGCGGGTGCGGACAGGTCGGGATGGGCGCCAGGGTGAATGACCTGGCCCGGCTGCGGCTCGGCGAGTCCGAGTTCACGCGCCTTGGAATCGATGCGGCCGGGTTGAGTGAGCTGGGCTTCGGCCAGGCGAAACTGGCGATTTTCTTCGCGCAGTTGGTCGACGGCCTGCTTTTCTGACTCGACACGATAGCCGCCTTCTATGGCGTAGAAATGCTGCAAGCCGTAGATCATGACAAGGGAGAAGAGCACGGCAACGGCTGCGGAAAAGACACGCATCTCGCGCACGCGAACCGGGTCTGACGCCTTGACGAGCCGGGTGTTGTCGAAGTGTTTTGTGAAGTAGAACTCAGGTGTGCGAACGCCGCGCCTGCGATTCGCCTGCTGAGCGAGGAGCTCCGCGTTACGTTCGGCGGCGCGCGCACCCCAGCCGCGACCTGCCTCGAAATATGTTGTGGTGCATGCCGCCATATCGTGTCTCCTGAGCTTTTGGCTGCTAGCCACAAGCTGCTAGCTCCAACCTGGTGCGATTCGCATTTTCCCGCGGGGCTGAAGCCCTCTGCTTTCTTTCCCTTTACCGGCACGACAAGAGTCATGCCCTACAAGCGAGTGGCTGTCCTCTCCGCCGCCCTTAGTTTTGCGCTTCGGGATCTGGGGTTGCGGTCCGTCTCTTCTTCGTCTGCGGTGACCGGTTTCCTGGTGATGATTTCCCAAATTTTGTTTTGCGCGCCTTCGCGCAAGCTGTCCTTCGCAATGCGATCTTCCAACGAATGAAAGCTGATGACGACCAGGCGGCCTGAGGGCTTAAGCAACTTTGGTGCGGCCTCGAACAGCGCCTTGATTTCGTCCAACTCCTGATTCACGTGAATACGAAGGGCTTGGAAGGTCCTGGTCGCCGGATGAATGCGCTCCTGTTTCATTGCCGGGGCGGCTGAAGCTACGATCCGTGCAAGTTGCCCGGTAGTAGTGATCGGCCGCCCGCGAACAATGGCTCTGGCGATTCTCCGCGACCTCCTTTCGTCTCCGTACTCGTAAATGAGATTTGCGAGCTCGTGCTCGTTTTCCTCATTCACCACTTGTGCGGCGGTCTGCCCGCTGCGCGTATCCATGCGCATGTCTAAAGGGCCGTCCGCCTGAAAACTAAATCCTCTGCCTGCCTCATCGAACTGCATGCTGCTTACGCCGAAGTCGGCCAGCAGGCCATGGAGCGAGGCGGGCTGCACGTGATCTGCCACCGAACTGAATGCTTCGCCAACCAGCGTGATCCTCGGGGCTTGGCCGCTCAATTCATTGCTGACCCGGGCCAGCCGTATCTTGGCAAGTTCGAGCGCCGCGGGGTCCCGGTCGAATCCGATAAAGTGACCATCCGGGCCCAGGAGCCGAATGATCGCTTCGGCGTGTCCCGCGAGGCCCAGCGTGCAGTCCAAAATCGTTGTGCCTGCGCGCACATTGAGAAGATCGATCGCTTGTTTTAAAAGAACCGGCACATGGCGTTCATTGGCTATCGTCATGCGCTCCCCCTGGGGGGTGTTTCGTTCAACTCCGCTTGCTTAAGATCGCTGCCACCGCCTTGCGATCATCCGCAGTTAATTCGGTGTTGGGCAGATTCTTCTCGAAGATCTCCCGGTTGTGCACTTCCAGGTAAGTCCTCATTCCGAAAACTGTGACTTCCGCGTCCAGGCTGGCGGCGGTGCGCAGAATCTGCGGCAACAGAACCCGGGCCTGGTTATCGATCTCCACCTGCTGGCCGTAGTAGCTGGTCAGGTTCAGGTACTTCTTCACGGCGTCGTCCAAGGTGCTTGAATCCGCCAACTGCTCTTCGCGCTTTTCCCACTCAGGCAAGGGCCAGATCTCCGCGCTCTTGCCATCCACGCTGGTTATGTAGAACTGGGTGACGTGCTGTGCATCGACCAGCTGCTTGAAAGCAGAGGGCAATTTGAGCCGTCCCTTCTCGTCTACTTTTGCCGGGTGGTTTCCGCGAAACATTGTTATGCCTGCTTACCTTTCGCGGTTATTTTTCCCGCGCTGCAAAGATTACGAGGTTCCCAAAACGGTATCCGAGTACTATTGGTGGTTAGAAGGTGACTGACCGGAGGCGAAAGAAGGGTAAACTTGGCTGACGAGCAGCCGATTAACTCCCTTTCACTCCACTTTTGACCACCGTGAATCGATATTATCCCCGAAAGGGGGAATCGAACGGCAAAAAAACGGTATAAATGCTGCACAGATCGATCAGTTTTGTGGGAATGCCGCCTAATAGACTTACCAAAAATAGAAACCACAACATCTAGTGTTTATCCCTTTGGTTCGGGGGCTAGACAGAGGAATCGACTCATGATAGGCGAATAAAAAGCGAAATAAGCCGGGATTGCATCGGATTGGGCTGCCATCGTCAGGGTGTTTTTGGGAGAAATCAGATTTTCTTAAAGAGTTGCCGCTGCCTCGCTCGCTCAATGACGAGCTTAAGGAGGTAGAACAGGACAAGGGCGTTGGCGGCGAGCAAGCCGGCCCTGATCCAGGTCAGTCGGCGATAGATCTCATATAACTCCCAAGGCAGAAAAGAGGCTGTAATCAACAGCGTGAAGTACTCGGCCCAGGCCTTTTCGAGGTAGAGTCCAATTCCTTCCATCAGGTCGAGGCCGGCGTAGATGAAGACAACTGCGCCGATGCGGCGAAGGACGCGGTCGTTGACGAGTTGCGCGTTGTCCAGGATGAAGTTGACAAGCTTGGATTCGGGATTGAAGCGCAGGTGCTCGATAAGACGGGTGATGACATCGCCAACGTCTTTGTGCAGCAGGCGAAAAGCGCCCACCCCGAGGGCAATGAACAGCATCGCCTGGGCCAGCTTGAAAACTGCGATGAGGATGAGCCATCGGTTATGGCGGTGGGGCCGTTTTAAGGACTTCAATCGGAAAGCCGTCATGATCCTGGGGAACGTTGAGATTGGCTACTTGTAACTACGTTAACCGATGGGCCGGAGTTCTCCTAACCGGTAAGCGGGAATCATGGTCTCCTGACGAAACCAAAGTGTGCGATCAAAGCGCGAACAAAGTGAGTGTCTTTTGTTGATCCTATGCAGGCCCTGCGTGAGATTGAATCCGTTTGGGGTGGTGGCGCGTTAGCTGAGTGTAGGTCAATTTCAACGGAGGAAATACATTCCATGTTTCGCATAAGCAAGACTGTCCTGGCTGCATCAGCCGTTATCGCTCTTTCGTTTTCTGCCGCAAACGTTTTGGCGCAGAAGGATCCGATGGTGGGGGGCGCCGCCATGTATTCAACCAAGAACATTGTTGAGAACGCCGTGAACTCGCAGGACCACACCACGCTGGTGGCGGCGGTGAAAGCGGCCGACCTGGTGGGAACACTTGAAGGCGCGGGGCCCTTCACAGTATTCGCACCAACCAATGAAGCCTTTGCCAAACTACCCGCGGGCACCGTTGACACGCTGCTGAAGCCGGAGAACAAAGATCAGCTCGTGAAGGTTCTTACCTATCACGTAGTGGCCGGCAAGGTGAGTTCGCACGATTTGATCAAGATGATCAAGAAGGGCGGAGGCAAGGCCGAGTTGAAGACCGTGGAAGGGGGGACGCTGACTGCTTCCATCCAAGACGGAAAGGTTGTCTTGACCGATGAGAAGGGTGGCATGTCCACGGTCACGATCGCAGATGTGAATCAGTCGAACGGCGTAATCCACGTTGTGGATTCCGTGCTTCTTCCTAACTAACTTTTGACTGAATAAGACATGAGAGGGCAGCGACCGCATTCAGGGTTGGCTGCCCTCTCAATGTTTTGGTGGTTGCGTTAGAGCGGTGAAGGTACCATCAAGAAGATGGCGCAGCTCCTGGAGACGCAGCAGTGGGTTCCCTTTCCTGTGGAACTGGTGTTCGCTTTTTTTGCGAATCCGTCGAACCTGCCGCACCTGATGCCTCCGAAACTGGAGACGCGGATTGAAGATGCGCGGGTGCAACCCGCGCCGGCACGGCCTTTGCATGCCGACCCGGCGCGCCGATTTCGAAGCGTGGCTGCCGGTGTGGGGTCGGAGATATTGGTGAGCTTTTATCCGATTCGCTGGTTTCCCCGGCGCGTGAGCTGGACGGCGCGGATCACGGAGTTCGAGTGGAACAGCCACTTCTGCGATGAACAAGTGCGCGGACCGTTCACGGCATTTCGGCATCGGCATGGAATTGAGGCGTCGGTGCAGGACGGGGCGGAAGGAACGCTGGTATCCGATCGCGTGGAGTTCGAACTGCCATTTGGGATGATCGGCCGGCTAGGCGGCGCACTGGTCAGGCGACAGCTTGCGGATTCGTTTGCGTACAGGCAGAAGAGATTGCCGGAGATTCTATCGGCTGCAGGGCAGCAGGCGGCGCGAAGGGCATAACTTTATTTTTTCAGGAGCGCATCGCGGTCGAGCACGTTGCCGTCGACGATGAGTTCGGTGATGCGGCGAGCATTCCAGATATTCGTGGTTGGGTCTGCGTCCACGACAAGAATATCCGCGCGGCGACCGGGTGCGATCTGTCCCAGTTCATTCCAGCCGAATTGAATCGCATAATTGTTGGTAGCGGCGGCGAGGGCCTCGCGTGGCGAAAGGCCGAGGCGCACCAGCATCTCAAGCTCGGTGTGCAGTGAAATTCCTGCCATGGTTCCGAATACCGAAGCACCGGAGCCTGCCAGGTAGTGCGGAAATGCGGAGAAGATGGTCTGGTTGATGAGCCACAAACGAAGCGCGGACTGTTCTGCCTTCTTGCGTTGCCCCTCCTCCATCCACCGCACCGACATGTTGGGCAAGTGACGTGTCCATGTCGCCAATGGGTAATCGAGTTCGCCGGTGGCCCGGTCTGAAGGAACAAACATATGCGTGGGATCAAGCAGCGCGGCCGCAGGTTCCTTCCACAAATTGCGATGTCCCGGCAATTGCAGATAGAAGAGGCTGAAGGTAGGCATGAGCGCGGCGTGATGCGAGGCCAGAAACTGCGCATAGGCGCGCATGTGCGGGTCAGTGGGAGGGAGGCGCTCGGAATAGTCGTAGGCTGTGTTGGCCGCGGCCCCGTCAGAGTTTTCAACCAGCGGGCGCTGTAACTCGTCGGGGACCACGCCGAGTTCATAGCGACTCATGTGAAGCAACGCGTCGATACCTGCTTCAACACCCACTGTGTAAGGCGTGGAGATGAACTCACCATAGGTAACGAGGCCGATCTGGTGAGCGCGGGTAATGATCCATTGCGTGTTGGCTGCGGTGATATTGTGTCCAAGCCACAGCACTTTTGTGCCGAGACGAGCGGTGTCTGTGATTTGACGAGCGGTGTCGTCCGGGCTGAGCTCAACCTGGCGATTCCCTTCTCTGAGCTTGAGAGCCCATTCCGGGCGCTTGGCAAGAAGGCTCCAGTTATCAGTAGTCCCGATGGAATCCAATAGATAAAGATGCGGCGTGGGATAGGCATTGAAGTCGATGAGGCCGCGGCGGTCATCGCCACTGGCGACGACGGTGGTGACGCCCATGTACAGATTGGCGTTGGCCTGGCCCTGGTTGTTCATACCTGCGAAACCGTCGACGAGGCCAGGGATGATGAACTTGCCGGCGCAATCGATAACGCGTGCGTTTTTAGGGATCTGTACGATTGCGCGCGGGCCTACTTCTGAAATGCGGCCATCGCGCACGATGACTGTGGCGTCCACTTGATCCTTCGCGGAATGGCCCCAGTCAGTAACGTCGACAACTGTTCCGCCCACAAGTACGAGGGGAATCGCGGACTGTATTTTGGAAGGGACTACGGGCTGTGTCTGCGACCAGGCAAACACCGCGGCAAGCGCCACTCCTCCGAAACCCAACAGAACGCTACGAAGAGCTCGCATAGGAAAATCGGTCTGTTGTGGATTGTCGCACAGCGTGTGGGAAGGAACCATCAAGCGAACGGCACATAGGAGTGAAGTCGATCGACTATCGACGGAAGCAGCGCTGGCATTGCATGTACCGGATCAACAAATTCAGAGAGGTTTTTCGGCTCAATCAATGGCAACGCTATCCTATGGAGTTCAGGGCTGTATATCTAACTGGCAACCAGCGCGGGCCGCTGTCGGCGTGTGAGCAACGGCAGCACTTGCAACTGCGCGGCGTCGACAGTAAGGCCATATTTCGCGCGGAGATCATCGATCTTTCCATGTTCGATGAAATGATCGGGCCAGCCAATGCGAACGACCGGAACGGCGATGCCCATATCCTCCAGCGCTTCGACGACCGCAGTGCCAAAACCTCCCATTTTGACATGATCTTCAAAGGTGACGAAGGCGGCTACACGGCGTGCGTAATGCTCAAGCATTTCACGATCGATGGGCTTAACGAATCTTGGATTAATGACTGCGGCTGAGTAACCCTCGCGCTCCAGGCGGCCGGCGAGCTGGCGAGCGAGAGTGATCATGGGACCAAGGCCAAGGATGGCCACATCGGAACCATCTTCAAGCACTTCTGCCTTGCCGATGGGGATAGATTGCGGTTCGGGCTTGCGCGCCACGCCAGCTACAGCGCCCCGCGGATAACGAATGGCGCTGGGGCCGGGGATTTCGACAGCGGTCTTCATCATGTCGGCAAGTTCGTCTTCGTCCTTCGGAGCCATCAGCACAATTTCAGGAATGCCGCGGAGATAACTGATGTCGAACAAGCCGTGATGCGTAGGACCATCGTCGCCGGAGAGACCGGCACGGTCCATGCAGAAAACGACGGGAAGCTTTTGCAGGCAGACATCGTGCACGATGGGATCAAACGCGCGCTGCAGAAATGTGGAGTAGATGGCACAGACGGGACGGAATCCCTGGGTTGCCATGCCGGCTGCAAAGATAACCGCGTGTTCTTCAGCGATGCCGACATCGAAATAACGCTTGGGAAAATGAGGACGGAAGAGATCAAGGCCGGTGCCATTGGGCATGGCGGCGGTGATGGCGACGATTTTCTCGTTTTGGCGGGCGAGCTGGACCAGTGTCGTGGCAAAAACTTCGGCATACGTGGGCTGCCCGGCGGGCTTCGTGTCCCCGGTGTCGGCGTCGTAAGGGCCCAGGCCGTGAAACTTCTTCTGGCGATCAATAGCGGGCTGATAGCCACGGCCCTTCTGCGTGAGTACATGCAGCAGGACGGGGCGATTCTCCGCCTTGAGAAACCTGAATGTCTCTACGAGCAACGGCAGGTTGTGGCCGTCGATCGGTCCAAAGTATTGCAGACCGAATTCCTCAAACAGGATGGAAGGCCAAAGCATGCTCTTGGCCGCCTCTTCCGCGCGACGCGCCAGCGTGACAGCGGTCTTGCCGCCAAACTTTTCCACGATGCGGGCGGCCGAGTCATGCAGATTCCTGTAGCGCTCGTTGGTGACAATCCTGTGGAAGTAGCGAGCAATGGCGCCCACGTTGCGGTCGATGGACCATTCGTTGTCATTGAGAACGACGATCATGCGCTTGGTCTGGTCCGCGATGTTGTTGAGGGCTTCAAACGAGATGCCGTTGGTGAACGCCGCATCGCCGGCCACAGCAATCACGTGTTCCTTGCCGCCGGAAAGATCACGGGCGACCGCCATGCCAAGAGCCGCGGAAAGGGCCGTGCCGGCGTGGCCGGCGCCATAGCAATCGTGTTCGGACTCGGTGCGCAGCATGAAGCCGTTCAAACCGCCGGGTTGGCGAATGGTAGCAAAGCGATCGAGACGGCCCATAAGGATTTTGTGGATGTAGGCCTGGTGGCTTACGTCGAAGAGAAGCTTGTCGGTGGGTGTATCGAACACCGTGTGCAGGGCGAGGGTCAGTTCCACAACACCAAGATTCGGGCCGAGGTGACCGCCTGTCTTGGAAAGAGTCTGAATCAGGAATTCGCGGATTTCCTCCGCCAGCTCAGCCATCTGCGCATAATTCAGGCGCTTGAGATCGGCAGGCGAATGGATGGACTCCAACAGTGTCCCCATGCACTTCCTTCCCCCGGAACGAGACCGGGTTTACTACAAAGACCGCCGTGGTGTCCGCGAACCAAACCCTTTTAATTATAACAATTGCCGGTCTCGGCGGGGCAAGTGTTTTGACGCTACTGAGATGCAGATGTCTGCAAGGGGACGCTGTTGGTTTTTACTTATCTTGCCCCGCCCCGATGTAGCATTGCGTTGAAGCAGCTTGAACGGAGGGCGCATGTTCAGAAGAGGATTGAAGCCCATTTTGCTGGCATCATTGGTTTTGGGGTTGGTGGCGCCTCGGTTAGCCCTGGGACAACTACCGGAGCCCGGAGACGCCGGCGCCCATGCGCCTAATCCCATGAGCGACTCCACGGTGACGCCTGCGAAGATGGTGCTCTTTTCGCTCGAGCTTCGTTTCGCCAAGGACGTAGCCGACCGCGGTGGGGCAGCCTTTGGAGATTGGTTTGCTGAGGACGGCGTGATGCTGAATAACGGGGCGGCACCGGTGATGGGGCGCGCGGCCGTTATGAAGGTGGCCAATTGGTCTCCAAAGGACTATCAGCTCAGCTGGACGCCAAGCGACGTGCAGATGGGGCCGTCGGGTGACATCGGCTATACCTGGGGTCATTTTGAAGGACACAGCAAGGATGCAAACGGCAACCCGGTTACGACCACGGGACGCTACATCACAATTTGGAAAAAACAAATTGACGGGCTGTGGAAGGTGGAGTTGGATGCAGGAAGCAACGAACCGGCCGGCTCCGGAGACTGCTGTAAAGTTCCGACTGGAAACTGACTATGAGATTGCTCGCGGGCAGTTGACGTTCAGGGGTTGCGGCGATATGAGAATAGCTCCTCAGCTTTGAAATTTGGATAAAGGCGAGAACAAGTACGGTCCGTGACGAGGTATGGGCAGTCTTTTCGCAGCGCGAGTATAGAACGGCGGACCAGGTATCGACACAACCTATCCTTTAGTAACGCTTTGATGCGTTTCCTCATGATTTCGCATTACTTAGGTTGTAACGTATGGGCTTCATTCTCCCATCTTTGTGTCAGAGTCAACCGTTGTTGTTTAGCTCATACTGGCTGATGGGTGAGTGTCCCTTATGGTGAGCGCGATGCAAGGGCAACATTCCGGAGAATATCAAGCGATGTCATCGCGGTCGGAATTCGATATCTTTGACCGCAACCCGGACCCAGCTCTTGATGAATTGGTTGAACTCGCAGCCGTATTGAGCAACGCGGATTTCGCGTACATCGGCTGGATGGACTTCAACCGTCTCTGGTTCAAGTCTCGATTCGGATTCAAGGCAGGCGATCAGCCGCGTGCTTCGACCGCCTGCCAATGGACGCTGGAGAAAGGCGAGCCGCTGCTGATTAGCGATGCAGGCCAGGATTCGCGTTTCCCTCCTGAAGGCATTTCACTTGCCGGCGGCAAGCCGTGCCGCTCCTATGCGGGTGCGCCGCTCATTACCAGCGCCCAGGAAGTGGTGGGGACGCTGGTGGTGATGGCGCAAGAGCCCAATCGTTTCAACGAGGAACACATAGCGCTGCTGGAGGTTCTTGCGCGCCAGGTAATTACGCGGCTTGAGCTTTACGCTCGCATGCGTGCCCAGGAACACGCTCAGCGCGCGCGGCAAAGAACAGAACGGGCGCTTGCGATTGAACGCTGCTTTGTGGCCTCGACGCTTGATTCAATACCCGCGTTGGTGGCAGTGCTGGATACGGCGGGGCGGATGGTGCGACTGAATTACCCATGCGCGCAGATGACGGGATTGAGCCTGGCGGACGCGGTGGGACGGCTTTTTGTTGAAGAAGTTCTTGAGCCCGAAGACCGGGCCTGGGCCGCGGGAAAGTTGCGCGAAGCCGCATCCGGGCAAGTCTCTGGTCCGCATGAAACACCCTGGCGAATTCTCCCGGGCTTGATCTCCGGCAGCCAGACGCGCCGGGTAAGTTGGACGCTGCGCCCCTTGCAGGGACCGAACGGCGAGATCCAATACCTGATTGTCAGCGGCCAGGATGTAACGGATCAGCGCCAGGTGGAGATGGCGCTGCACTCGAGCGAAGCGCGTTATCGCGAAGTGGTGGAGAACAGCCTTGGCTTTGTCTTCACGTGCTCCATGGAAGGCAGGCTGACCTCCTTGAATGCGTTCACGGCAGAGACGCTGGGGTATCGCGCCGAGGGATTGACGGGGCGCTCTGTAACGGAATTGCTGGACGCAACCGGCTCAGCGACATTTCAGGAATGCCTGCGCACGCTGGAAACGAGGGACGAATGGCAGGGATCGCTTCCGCTGCGCCGCAGTGACGGCGTTTACAGGCGGATCGCCTTTCGAAGCCGACGCATGCAGTTGCCGGGGGAACGGCCGTTTGTATTGAACCACGGCATTGATGTGACCGAACAGCATGAGGCCGAGCAAGCGTTGCATATGGCCATGCGTCAGCGCGAGATGATTCTCGAATCGGTTGGAGACGGGATCTACGGGATCGACATGGAAGGCCGGCTGAGCTTTATCAACCAGGCTGCGGCCCGCGCGCTGGGATACACATCCGAACAACTTATCGGACGGGACATTCATGACGTGATACACCACAGCCACGTGGATGGAACGCCTTATTCGAAGAGCACCAATCCGATTCTGCAAGGAATGCGGCGCAACGAAGCTATCCGAATGCGCGATGAGGTGTTCTGGCGTCAGGATGGGACGGCGATCCCGGTGGAATACAGCGCCAGCCCACTGATTGAAGACGGACAGATTTCGGGCATGGTTATCGCGTTCCAGGATGTATCGGAACGGCGACGCCTGGAGCGGATGAAGGACGAATTCATTTCAACCGTGAGCCATGAACTGCGCACGCCGCTGACGTCCCTGCGCGCGTCGCTGGGACTTATTTCTTCAGGCACGCTGGACAAGCGGCCGGAGAAACAGCGGCAGATGGTGGAGATGGCGATTGGGAACTGCGACCGGCTGGTGCGGCTGGTAAACGATATTCTTGATTTCGACAGCGTGGAGCGCGGTAAACTGCCGATCTATCGCGAGCCGGTGGAAGCTCTCGACCTGCTGAGGCGGGCGTCGGATGTGGCGCATGTGGCAGCCACGCAGGTCCACATCAGTTTCCGTATCGATGCCCCGGCCGCGCCCGTGCTCGCGGACGAAGATCGCATATTGCAAGTGCTGAATGAACTGGTTGCCAATGCCATCAAGTTCTCTCCTCCTGAAACTGTAATTCGGCTTGCCGCGTTGCCCACGGGTGAAGGCGAAGTCTGCTTCATCGTGGAAGACCAGGGCCGCGGCATCGCAACAGAAAAACTGGAGAGGATTTTCGAGCGCTTTCAACAAGGCGACGCTTCCGACTCGCGCGCATTGGGAGGCACCGGACTGGGCCTGGCATTGTGCCGCAGCATCATTGAACAGCATGGCGGACGGATCTGGGCGGAAAGCACTCTTGGCAAAGGCAGTCGCTTCTTATTCACGCTGCGCTCGGCTGCCAACACCTAAACGTCTTTGCAAATCACAAATTTTATTTTGAAGCTGCGCGCTCATCACCCGGCGCATCGTCAGCCGCCGCGACTGATTTGGCTTGTGCCGCCCTCGCGGTCTCGACCTTGGCTGCGTCGGGCTTGGATTGATCAGGCTTGGCAGTCACAGCTTTGGCCTGCACCAAGGATCGGTCCACATGGCACACATCAGGGACATTCGCCATTTGCTTTGCAAACACGCGAAAGCTGATGGTTGATGGCCGCAATGTAACCCAATAACTTGAACCGCTCAACAATGGCTTGTGCCGCACGTTGAGCTGATTATCAAGAATCTTGACGCCGCAAAGCAGGTTGTTCTTAGGCTGAAGAATCGTCTTCGCAGGATCTTTCTCGGGAAGTTCTTTATCCTTGTCCCAATCGAAATCGCAACCGTAACGATCGGCGTCCATGTAGGTAAGCTGGAGCAGGCCTTCACTGCGCACCATGCGCTTGGTCACCGTGTCTTCGACCGCGACTTCGGGCTCGGTATGGCGAACGTCTGTGGTGGGCTCAAGGCCTGCCTCGGCGCCGGCGAGGGCTTGAAACAGGTAGGCCCAGAAGGCGCGCTTGTCCCCGTCGCTCATTTTCTTGAAACGCGGACAGAACGGCTTGACGGCG
>Ga0302319_10012314_pt1 | contig 16142 bp, 10 predicted proteins | sample Bog_T0_2_FD_203319 | JGI IMG/M metagenome (GOLD analysis project Ga0302319, IMG submission 203319) | Peat permafrost microbial communities from Stordalen Mire near Abisko, Sweden - Bog_T0_2 | ecosystem: Environmental > Terrestrial > Soil > Wetlands > Peat | place: Sweden: Abisko, Stordalen Mire...
GTTGATGGCATCGGACATTCTGCTCTATCAGGCCGATTTCGTGCCTGTGGGACAGGACCAGCAGGCGCACGTGGAGATCACCCGCGAGATTGCGCGGCGGTTCAATTTCTTCTATCCGAAAAAACATATGAGTCGGGGAGTTGAGTCGGTTAAGTACGAGGATCTGGTTGCAAAAGAAGGGGAAGAAATCGCCAAGCTGAAGAGTCCGAGCGGGAGGGGCATATTGACTCGGCCCATAACGCCGGAAGATCTGTTAGTTGCACTGAATCAGGAGTACGTTCTCCCAGAACCCAAGGTGCTGCTGACCCCTTCGCCCAAGCTCCCCGGCACAGACGGCCGCAAGATGTCGAAGAGCTACGGGAATACCATCCAGATGACCGACCCGGCGCCGGTGGTCCGTCAGAAGCTCAAGACCATGGTCACAGACCCTGCCCGCGTGCGGCGCACCGACCCGGGCGACCCCGACAAGTGCCCGGTTGGCGACCTGCACAAGGTTTTTTCGACGCCAGAGACGCTTGCAAAGGTCTATGATGGTTGCCGCTCTGCCGGGATTGGCTGTATCGAATGCAAGGGCTGGGCCGCCGACGCTCTGGTGCAGATTTTGCAGCCCATTCAAGAGCGCCGCGCCAGCTTAAGCGAGGCGCAGGTGGTCGAAATTTTGAAGGACGGGAACAGCCGCGCCGCTGCCCGCGCCGAAGAGACCATGAAGCAGGTGCGCGCGGCCATGCAGATGAAACTGCCTGGCGAGTGAGCGGAACGAGATCCGTCGGGAGTCTTTTGGGAGCAACCAACAAGAACTGGAAGAAGAAATCGCATTGACCGATCAGTCTGACAAACCCGAGCAGCCAGAGACCACCGGAGAGATTGCCGCAACAGCCGATGCAACGCCGGCTGCTGATACCTCGGCTCGCGCCGAAGGCGAGGCCAGTGCGCAGACCCGCGAGGTTCCGCATCTGGTCCTTACCGCGAAGCCCGTTCCCGAGCCGAAGCCTGTTGACAATAGGGCCGCGGACAAGGCCGCAGCGAAACAGAAGACTCGCGACGATGCCGCGGAGCAATCGCCCTTTTCAGTCTTTGTGGGGCAGGTCTATGACGGCCCGCTCGACCTGCTGCTGGACCTCATCCGCAAGCAGGACATCGACATTTACGACATTCCCATCGCCAGGATCACGGCCCAGTTTCTGGCGTATGTGAACCAGCTCAAGGCCACAGACGTGGACGTAGCCGGCGAGTTCATCTACACCGCTTCGCTGCTTATCCACATCAAGAGCAAGATGCTGCTGCCGCGCTCGCCCTCCGGTCCTGACGATGCTCCCGAGGATCCCCGCCGCGAGCTTGTGGAGCGGCTGCTGGAGCATGAGCGTTTCAAGAGTGCCGCCCAGATGCTACAGCAAAAGCAGATGCTTGAGGCCGCCACATGGACCAATCCCGGCTTCCGCGAATTTCAGGACGATGCGGCTGCCGAGCCGGAGATTGCCGCCGACACCGTCGATCTGGTGCGCATCTTCCGCGACATTCTGGAACGCGCCCGCAACCGGCCCGTCCTCGACGTGGAAGAGGACTCGGTGACTGTCGGCCAGATGATTCAGTTCCTCGCCCGCCGCCTCACCATGGAAGACAAGCCTGTCGCTTTGCGCCGCCTGCTGCGCCACACCCGCTCGGAGCGCGCGCTGGTGGCCATGTTCCTGGCCCTGCTGGAGCTGGTGCGCCTGCAAGCCGTGCTGCTGCGCCAGGACCGCGCCTTCAGCGACATCTTCATCAAGAAGCACACGGGTTTTGACGCCGTGATGAATCAGGGGCTGGCGAACGCGCTCGACGACTGGCGGTAGAATTGGAGTTATAACTTATGTTATACTACGCCGATGAGGAGGCTCTCCCATGGCCACAACTGCAAAGATCATCGCAATCGGCAACTCCGCAGGCATCATTCTGCCCAAGGAGACCCTGGCCCGGCTCAACGTTCAGAAGGGCGATACGGTTTATATCACTGAGGGTTCCCAGGGCGTTCGATTGATGCCTTTCGATGAGGATTTCGCGACGCAGATGGAAGCCGCCCGCGAAGTCATGCGTGAAAACCGGGATGTACTTCAGAGGCTCGCAGAGTGAACGAGCCGGTTTGGATCCGGCAGGACGCTGTCCTCAACCTGCACGAAGAAGCCTTGATGTTCCACGGTGGCCCGGAAGGCGTTCGCGACCTGGGGCTGCTGGAGTCCGCTCTAGCGCGTCCCAAGAATCGCTTTGCGTATTCCGAGCAGCCTCCTTCGCTTGCGCAGCTGGCGGCATCTTACGCAAAAGGTATCGTCGCCAATCATCCTTTTGTGGACGGCAACAAGCGGACGGGTTTCATCGTTTCGGTAATGTTCCTGCGGTTGAACGGTCTGCACCTGACCGCGACGAAAGAAGACCGCGTTCTCACCTTCTGGAGTCTCGCTGCCGGTGAGATCAGCGAGGAGCAACTCGCGCTATGGTTTGCGAACAACACGGCTCCGCGCTGAACCGCTTTCGCCCCAGTTTTGCACCGTTCCACCATTTCCCCTGGCCATCCGCCCCCCTATCCGGTGTAGAATCAAAGAAGCAGAGCCAAACTCACCTGGCTCACCGAGCAAACAACTGCGAACCGATGTAGTTGTTGGGGTTTTATGGACGCCAATTTATCCGGCTCTTCTCTCTCCCGCCGCCGATCATCCCCTTTGTATATACGATTTACGTTCGATGATGCGATTCAACCATGGAGGCCCAGACTGCGCAGGAATCGATCCTGCCGCTTTGGAGACTTCTAATGGCCGATCTGGCAACGTTGGTTGAAGTCATGCCCGCAAGAGCTTCGGTCGTTGACCGCAAGCTCTTGCAATCCTCAAGCCGCGGCGGCCTTATACTTTTCCTCTTTGCGCTGCTTGGCGGCCTTGCCTACATCGGCTTTCATGTGGCCAAGGATCTGGATACCGTAGCCATTCCCAGTGTCTGGCCCTATCTTCTGCTGGGCCTGGCTCTGCTCATTGCCCTTGGCTTTGAGTTTGTCAACGGCTTCCACGACACCGCCAACGCCGTGGCCACGGTCATATACACCCACTCGCTGGAACCGAATGTTGCCGTTGTCTTGTCCGGCATTTGCAACCTGGCTGGCGTCCTGGCCTCCACCGGGACGGTGGCCTTCGCGGTCATCACGCTGCTGCCTGTCGAACTCATCCTCCAGGTCAGCTCCGGCGCTGGCTTTGCGATGGTCTTTGCGCTGCTGATTGCCGCCATCCTGTGGAATCTCAGCACCTGGTGGTTCGGACTGCCGGCTTCCAGTTCGCACACCATGATCGGCTCCATCATCGGCGTAGGCATCGCCAACCAGCTGATGAATATCCACACCGGGACCTCCGGCGTGGATTGGGAGCAGGCGATGAGGGTTCTCAAGTGGCTGCTGATCTCGCCGGTGTTGGGCTTCGCCTGTGCTGGGCTGTTGTTGTTCCTCTCCAAGCGGACGATCAAGTACCCGTCTCTCTACGAAGCCCCCAAAGACAACCAGCCGCCGCCGTGGCCGATCCGCACGCTTATGGTGCTCACCTGCACAGGCGTCAGCTTCTTCCACGGCTCCAATGACGGCCAAAAGGGCATGGGCCTGATCATGCTGATCCTCATTGGCACCGTCCCCACCGCTTACGCCCTCAACCACGCCGTCACCGCCAACGATATTCAAGAGTTCATTGCCGCCTCCGAGCAGGCCGGACACATTCTCGATCGCCATGTAGACAAGGCCGGCATCCTCGGCCCCGACGCCCGCGCCGAGGTTACAGACTACATCCGCACCAAGCAGCTTCAGCCTGACACGATTCTCTCGCTGCGGGAATTGGTCGAGGATCTGAACCACGAAGTAGCCCTCTACAAGGTCTTCAAGTCTGTCCCCGCGCAGGACCAGGCCAACGTCCGCAACGATATGTATGTGGCGGGCGAGGCCATTCGCCTGATGCAAAAGAGTGGCAACCCTGCCTTCATGCCCGCTGAGAACGCCGCCCTCGCAAACTACAAGAGCAAGGTAGACAAGGCCACCAAGTTTATTCCCGACTGGGTCAAAGTCGCAGTGGCCCTGGCTCTTGGCCTGGGAACGATGATCGGCTGGAAGCGCGTTGTGGTCACCGTGGGCGAAAAGATAGGCAAAGACCATCTCAGCTACGCGCAGGGCGCCAGCGCAAGCCTGGTGACCATGGCTACGATCTTCGCGGCCAACATCTTCGGCCAGCCGGTCTCGACAACGCATATTCTCAGCTCCGGCGTGGCCGGAACCATGGTGGCTAACGGCAGCGGCCTGCACTTCTCCACCGTCCGCAACATCCTTGCGGGATGGTTCTTTACTCTACCGGCCGCCGCGCTGCTCTCGGGCGTGCTTTACTGGCTCTTTCGCGCCATTTCCTAAGGAAGGCCGCTCGCCGCGGCGAATCCCGATTGCCGCGAACCTCGATCCATATCCCAGGACTTTTCCGTGCCTCAGGGCGCCTTCCCGAGGAAAATCGTGTCTCCCGATGGGAAATTTACACCCCTTTCATCTGCCTCGTATATCCATGATGGAGTCTGGAAGTTGTCCCCTTCAACTTGACTGGACGAATTCCCATCTCAATCTTTGGAGACGAACCATGTCCGATTTGGCGACAGTCCTCGAAGGCCGTCCCCCTGCCGCGGCGCTCCTTGACAAGAAGATGAAGAAATCACACGCCCTGATCAGCGGAGGCGTGGTGATCGCCGCGTTGGTGATCGGACTCGGCTTCATCGGCTTCAACATCTTCCAGGATTTCAACGGCGTGACCATCGGCAGCATCTGGCCTTACCTGCTGTTGATTCTTGCGTTGCTGATCGCCCTCGGCTTCGAGTTCGTCAACGGCTTCCACGACACGGCCAACGCCGTGGCCACGGTTATCTATACCCACTCGCTGGAGCCGAACATTGCCGTGGTTTGGTCGGGAATGTGGAATCTGCTGGGTGTGCTCACCTCCACCAACCTGGTTGCCTTCACCATCATCACGCTGCTGCCCGTCGAGCTGATTCTCCAGGTCAGCTCGGGCGCCGGCTTCGCCATGGTCTTCGCCCTCCTCCTGGCCGCCATCCTCTGGAATCTGAGTACCTGGTGGTTCGGCCTGCCCGCCTCCAGCTCCCACACCATGATCGGCTCCATCATCGGCGTGGGACTCGCCAATCAACTGATGTCCGGGCATGACGGCACCTCCGGCATCGACGTGGAACAGGTCACCAAGGTCTTCAAGGTTCTGCTGATTTCGCCGCTGGTCGGGTTCACCGCCGCCGCTCTTTTGTTCCTCATCTCCAAGGCGTCCATCAAGTATCCCGCGCTGTACGAAGCGCCTAAAGACAACGCGCCACCACCGTGGCCGATCCGCGCCCTGCTGGTGCTGACCTGCACGGGCGTCAGCTTCTTCCACGGCTCCAACGATGGACAGAAGGGCATGGGGCTCATCATGCTTATCCTCATCGGCACGGTGCCCACAGCGTATGCCCTCAATCACGCCGTGACCGGCCACGATATTCAGGACTTCATCGCCGCCTCTGAGCAGGCCGGGCACATCCTCGACCGGCACGTCGACAAGACCGGCATTCTGGGCGCCGACGCCCGCGCTGAAGTCACCGACTACATCCGCACCAAGCAGATTCAGCCGGACACGGTTCTTGCGCTCCGGGAACTGGTGGAGGATTTGAACCACGAAGTGGCTCTCTACAAGGAGTTCAAGCAGGTACCGGCCAACCAGCAGGCAAACGTCCGCAACGATATGTACGTGGCCGGCGAAGCGATTCGCCTGATGCAGAAGAGCCACAAGCCTGCCTTTACCGCCGACGAGAACGCGGCCCTGGCCAACTACAAGAGCAAGGTGGACAAGGCGACGAAATTCATTCCCACGTGGGTCAAGGTCGCCGTGGCTCTGGCACTGGGTATGGGCACCATGGTCGGTTGGAAGCGGATCGTCGTGACTGTGGGCGAGAAGATCGGCAAGGAGCACCTGACCTATGCCCAAGGCGCCTGCGCCGAACTGGTCGCCATGGCCACGATCTTCGCCGCCGATTACGGAGGGATGCCGGTCTCGACCACCCACGTGCTCAGCTCCGGCGTGGCCGGCACCATGGCCGCCAATCGCAGCGGCTTGCAGTGGTCCACCCTTCGCAATATCGCGGCTGCCTGGGTCTTCACGCTGCCCGCCGCAGCACTGCTCTCCGGCTCGCTCTTCTGGCTCTTCCGGCAGGTCGCCAGCTAGAATTCCGGCCCTGTTTCCTGACTCGATTGAAGCCCAAGATGCGGCCGCCCCCGATTGACAGTCAATCGGGGGCGGTAGGTTTACGCTTGAATTCCAAATCCTGGAGCCTCTTGTAAGTGGCTCTGAAGATAATGATTCTGGACCTGCCGCTGTTGGCAATGCAAGAAAACAGAAACGAAGCGAGTATTTGTCCAGAAATGAGGAACGGTTGCCTAAGCAACCGTTCCTCATTCACGTGCGAATCGCGAGGGTGAGCCTACTTGGCTGCGACTGCCACGCCTGCCTGCTCGGCCAAGGCGGCTGCCTTGTCGGTGGCCTCCCAGGTGAACTCAGGCTCGGTGCGGCCAAAGTGGCCGTAGGCGGCTGTTTTTTGATAAATAGGCCGGCGCAGGTTCAGGCTCTCGATAATCCCCTTGGGTGTCAGCGAGAAGTTCTTGCGAACCAACTCGGTCAGCCTGGCTTCGCCAACCTTGCCGGTGCCGAAGGTGTCGATGCGCACGCTCACCGGCTCAGCCACGCCGATAGCGTAGGCAAGCTGGACTTCGACGCGCTCGGCCAGTCCCGCCGCCACAATGTTCTTGGCGATGTAGCGGGCCATGTACGCTGCCGAGCGGTCCACCTTGGTCGGGTCCTTGCCGCTGAATGCGCCGCCGCCGTGCCGGCCCATGCCGCCGTAGGTATCCACGATGATCTTCCGTCCGGTAAGGCCCGTATCGCCCATGGGACCGCCAATGACAAAGCGCCCGGTGGGATTGATGTGGTACTTGGTGTGCTCGTCGAGCCACGCAGCCGGCAACACGGCTTGGATCACATGCTTGAGGATGTCGGCATGAAGATCGTCGTTGCTGACGGTCTCGGCATGCTGGCTGCTGATGACCACGGCGTCGATGCGCGCGGGCTTGCCGTTTTCGTCGTACTCTACCGTGACCTGGCTCTTGCCGTCTGGGCGAAGGTAGGGCAGCTTGCCGCTCTTGCGCACCGCGGTAAGCTGGCGGCAGAGCTTGTGAGCCAGCGAGATGGGGGCCGGCATCAGCTCGGGGGTTTCGTTCGACGCGTAGCCGAACATCATGCCCTGGTCGCCGGCGCCACCGGTGTCCACGCCCTGGGCAATGTCGCCGGATTGCTTGTTGATGGTGGAGATCACCGCGCAGGTGTTGGAGTCGAAGCCATAGAGGGCGTTGTCGTAGCCGATGGAGGCAACGACGCCGCGGACGAGGCTTTGGAAATCGACGTAGGCTTTGGTGGTGATTTCACCGGCGATGACCACCAGGCCGGTGGCCGTCAGGGTTTCGGCTGCGACGCGGCTGTAGGGGTCCTGCTCCAGGCATGCGTCCAGAATGGCGTCGGAGACCTGGTCGGCAATCTTGTCTGGATGGCCTTCGGTGACTGACTCAGAGGTAAACAAGAAACGGTCGCTCAATGTAAAACTCTCCTCCCATTGCAGGGAATTCAATTTGGGCAGCCTGCCGCGAGGACCGGTTCATGCTGGATCACCGGCGCAAGGAGCAAAAATATCTCCCGCATCGGACCCACTCTCGCACAAGACACGCCAGCACCGTCAGGCTTGCGCCTTGGGATGCATCCTTCCATGGTAATTGCGGCGGGCGTCTGGGGGCAAAGGGTTCTGGAGCGAATGGGGATTGTTAGGCATTCAAGGGTGTTTGTTGAGATGTGAACCGTACTTTGGGGTCCGGGGCAGGGAAAGATCAATGCGCCACGTTACTGGCTGATGCGGCCCAGTACGCGGGCAGACAGCGCGTGCGCCGAGGAGAGCACGTTGACGACGGTGGCGTGGAAGCGTCCCAAGGGCAGCACGGTGGTCCACCAGCCAGCGCGAATGCCAAAATAACGCACCACGAGAAAGGCCGCCGCGGCCACCACCAGCAGCAACAGGATGGCGCCGGCCCAGCGCAGGCGGTTCTCCATGGCATCGTGGTGCTGGATGCGCGCCTTGCCCACGTTGGCCGCAAAGGCAGTCCAGCCGCGTTCGTCGTCGGACATCTCGCCGGAGGCGGTGTAAGCCTTCATAAAGCGCTCGGTCCAGACCTGCTGGTCAAGGCCCAGGGCTCCGGTGTAACCGCGCACGATCCCCTTGTTCAGAATGCCGCCGGGAAGCAGGCGAAAACGCTCCTGCTCCAGCGCAACCAGATGGTGCTGGCTGATCTTGGTAATCGCGGTAATGTCTTCCAGCGCAATGCCGCGGGAAAGCCGCTCCATGCGCAGGTCTTCACCAAAGCTTTTCATGAGCCACTGGAAAGCGGGTAACGTACCCCATAGTTTCCATTTTTACAATAATCCCGGTTGCGGCTTTCGTCAAAGATATTTATCGTCTTTTCCTTTATTTTCATCAGGCTGGAACCAATATGTCCTATTTGACCTATTGATTAAATATTTACCCCATCCGGCGCTCTCAATGCAATGGCGTGCACCGGCAGCCGCAAAAGCCGGAGCGTACACCTTCCTTGCCAGCACGCCGCGATCCGCGCCAGCCCAGGGCTGTTACCCTGAATGCGGGGGGATTTTGGGGTGTTTCGCCCCTCCCTGGCCTGGGAGCCAACCGCAAGAATGAACAAGCTCATCATTGCCAATCTGCTGCATCGGCCTGTCCGCTCCATCATCAGCGTGCTCGCCGTTGCCATTGAAGTCATCATGATCCTGTCGATCGCGGGCATCTTTATGGGGATGCTGAACGACACCAAGACACGCACCAACGGCATTGGCGCCGATCTGATGCTGCGTCCCAGCAATGCCAGCACCTTTGTTGGCGTGAGCGGCGCGCCCATGCCGGCGAAGATCGTCGAAGTCCTGCGCCGGCTGCCCCATGTGGCGATGGCTTCGCCGGTGATCCAAAAGCTCAACACAACCGGTAAGATCGAGATCCTCTACGGGATCGATTACGCCAGCTTCAACGCCCTGAAGCCCTTTGTGTATGTCTCCGGCGGTCCTTTCCAGGAGCCCAATGACGTGGTAATCGACGATATTTTTGCCGCATCGGAAGGCGGGCATAGGGTAGGAGACACGATTACGATCATGGACCACCCTTTTCGCATTACGGGTATCGTGGAGCACGGCAAGGGAGGCCGCAAGCTGCTGCCCATTGACAGCATGGGCGCGTTGATGGGCGCGGAGGGCAAGGCCTCGCTTTTTTATATCAAGTGCGACGATCCGGCCAACGAAAGCGCCGTGATCCAGGAAATCCATGCCACGCGCGGCCTGGAGGACTACCCGGTGGAGACCATCGACGAGTGGCTTGAAGAGATGACGCCGAACAAGATTCCCGGATTCAATATCGCGCTCGAAGTGGTCACCGGCATCGCCGTCATTGTGGGTTTTATGGTGATTTTCCAGTCGATGTACACGGCTGTGCTGGAGCGCACGCGTGAGATCGGCATCCTCAAGTCGATGGGCGCCTCGAAGCTGACCATCGTGAGCGTGGTGCTGCGCGAGACTGCGCTGATGGCGGTAGCCGGCGTGCTGGTGGGCATTGCGGGCACCTACGGAGTGAAATGGCTGATCTTCCACCTATTTCCAACACAGCACTTCGAGATCACGGCAGCGTGGCTGGTTCAGGCTGCGGTCATCGCCTTTGTTGGCGCTTTGTGCGGTGCGCTCTACCCGGCATGGCTGGCGGCGCGGAAAGACCCTATCGACGCGCTGGCATACGAATAATCGAACCCACCGAAGCGATTCCCACCCAAAGAGAACGCGGCGGCCGAGGCCGCCGCGTTCTCTTTGGGGTGTTTCCCTTAGAACGTGAAACGAGCTGCGATCTCGATCTGACGCGGCGTATAAAGGAAGCCGCTGCTGTTGGAGTTAGTGAACTGCCCATAAGTGGCGGACTGATAGGTTGCCGTGCCTGACGTGGAGTTGCTGCCTGACGAGAGCACATAGCCAGTGCTGTTGATTCCGTCGAAGTTCTGATGGTTGGCCAAGTTGAACACGTTGGCCATCAACTGGAGGCGGTATCTCTCAGTCAACGGAATCTCCTTCTGCAGGCGAATATCGTCGACCATCTTGCGGCGGATGCGCTTGTTGTCGAATCCGATCTGAGGAACGAATGAGGAAGCGCCGGATCCATTCCAGCCCGACCCGATGGCGGCGGAGGAGTTAAAGCTGCTGGTGGACAACGTAAACGGCAAGCCGTTCTGAATCTGGAAGCTGTCGTCGAAGCTCCAGTCGTTGGTGATGTACTTGAGGAAGTTCAGCGTGTGGACATTGGGCAGGTTCCAAAGGGCGTACCCAACCAGCCGGTTGGGGACGTTCCACGCCGAGTTACCGTAGTTGGCGCGCGCGTTGGAGAACGGGTCATACCAGTTGTTCGTGGAGGTGGTAGTGCTTGCCTGCTGCGCAAAGTCGAGAGAATGGGACCAAGTGTAGTTCACATCGAACTGCACACTCTTCAGGGAGCGGTTCTGCACCTCAAACACCATGGCGTTGTAGCTGGAGTTGATGTTGCTAGTTAACTGGGTAATGCTCGTGTAGCTGTTGGCGGCCGTGCCGAAGAGGTTGGTGTTGCCATACGCCGTGTAGGTGGGAACCACAAACTGCGTTCCGTTCGGGATCGGGCCTGCACCAGCGCTGTCAGCGATGGTGATGGTCACATTCTGGATCGAGGCTGGGTTGAGGTTCAGGTTGAGGAAGTTGGGCAGCTCGCGGCCCAATCCGCCCAGATAGCTCAACTGAACCGCTGTGCCATGGCTCATCTGATGCTGGATAGCCAGATCGAACTCCTGGACTTCAGGATTGCGGAGATTGGAGGCCAGGAAGTAGGAGCTTGGCGTGCCGGCCACGCCGGCGCTGGCGACGATGTTCGGGAACTGCGGACCCGCCGGGGTTGTGCCTTGAGCGGCGGGCTTGAAAGTAGTCACAAACTGCCCGTTCGGACTTCCTGTGTTCAGGCGTACGTTGAGCAGATTCCCATTGGTGATGCGCCCGTAGTAGATGCCGTATCCGCCACGCAGAACGGTGTTGCCGCCGCCGAGCAGATCGTAGGCGAAGCCGACGCGGGGGCCGAAGTTGGCCTTGTCGCTGGGTGTATTCGAAAGGCCGGCATAAGGAACGAAGTTGCCGGTTGCCGTGATCAGATTGGAGAACGGGGGCGGAAGCTTCTCGTAATCCCAGCGCAGGCCGAGCTCGAGGGAAAGGCGCGGGGCGATTTTCCAGTTGTCCTGCGCGAAGAAGGCATAGTCGGTAGTGGTGATGGCGAACTGGGGCGGGCCAAATCCCTGCGCAGCGGTGGAGTAGCAGGGATAAGTGCCCACGGCGCTTGTGATCGCGCCGGTGGTTGCGTTCTTTGTTGCGGTCGCGGAGGCAGAGCTATTGCAGGTTGAACCGGATTTGGTCTCGTTGAGTACGTCGTTGATGTAGTTGCCCAGGTAAGTGTAGCTGATAAATCCGTTGCTTTCGTAGGTGTTGTTGAGCAGATCGTTGTTGTTGACGTTGTCTGTGCCGAACTTGAAGCTGTGATTGCCCCTGTTGTAGTAGAGGATGTCGCCGATCTGCCACTTCTTCTCGTCGGGCAGGGCCTTGCGGTAGGAATAGTAGGGCGAGCCGACGTAGAAACCGCTGGTGCCTGTGGCCACGGCAACTTCCGGTACGTTGGGCGTGAAGCCGCCCGAGGCAGTGGCGGTGGCGCCGTTGGTACCCATCAAGTACCGCTTGGTGTAGGCGCTGAACGGCTGCTGGCCTTCGTCGTTCAGCTCGCGGCCGTACTGGTAAAGCAGTTCGTTGCTGATTCTGGAAGTAAAGAAACTGGTCAGCTTGGTCACGCCGTAGTCGAGCTTGACGAAGTCGTTGCCCTGGGTGTCGAAGGCATAGTGATCGGTAGATGCGGTCTGCACGCCTCCGGGGGAATCCCAGCGCAGCCGGTGATAGAGAACGCTGACATGTTCTCTCTGATTGATCTGCCAGTCCACCTTTGGAGTGTTGATCTCCTGGAAACCGGCATGCGGGGTGGTCCCGATGTCGGAATTAAGAGCCGCGATCCCGGTTGAGTAGAGGGTAGCGCCCTGCGCGTAGCTGACGCCCTGGCGTGCCGCCAGGGTGCAGGCATAGGCGTTTTGGGTCGCAGTGGACGTTGTATCACCCGATTCATACCCGGTGGTCAGATCGCAAGCTGCCCCGGAAGGCAGCGCGGCTGCGGGCAAAGTGTAGAAGGAGGACGGTGAGTTGGGAACGCCGACGATGGGGTTGATGCGGGAGTGCTGATCGTAGGTGTAGATCCAGAAGAGCCTGTCCTTGAGGATTGCACCGCCGGCGGTGAAGCCGTAGATTTTGCGCATGTCCTCTGGCTTGATGGGTGCGGCGGCGTAGGTGTTGGTCGTGGGGTTTAGGGATGTGAGCTTGGAGAAATCGTTGTAGGCGTTCCATTTGCTTTCGCGCTGGAAGAAATAGAGTTGCGCATGAAGATCGTTGGAGCCGCTCTTGGTGATGGAAGTGACCACGCCGCCTGCGGCGCGGCCGTACTCAGCGGAGTAGACGCCGGAGTTGACGGCGAACTCGCGGACCGCGCTTGCCGAGGTCGAATAGGCCTCGCGGGTGCGGCCCCTTTCCTCAGCGTAATAGGCTTGGTTATCATCGGCTCCGTCGATCTCTATGTTGTTGAGAATGGTGCTGATGCCACGAACGCTGATCAAGCCGAAACCGCTGGTATCGGCAACGATGCCGGGTGTGGTCATGGCCAGGCTCGACCAGCGGCGGTTGTTGATGGGGATGGTTTCCATGGCTCTCTCATTGAGCGTGGCGGAAACGTCTGGGGAATCCATATTCAGCACCGGCGCCTGCTCTGTGATTTCCACCGAGGTTGAGGCGGAAGCGAGGGAAAGGTGCGGTTCAATGCTCGTAACCTGCCCCACCTGGACAATCACGCCATCGGCACGATAGCTAGCAAAGCCAGTGGAGGAGAAACTAACTGTATATGTACCTGGTTCAAGCAGGGGAGCCTTGAAATAGCCGCTGCTGTCGGTTGTCAGGCTCAATTCAGCATTGGTCGCCACGTTATGGATCGTGACAGCGGCGCCGCCGACCAACGCCCCGGACGAGTCGGCAACGGTTCCGGCGATCGCGCCTTCGGTTGTGGACTGCGCATGCAAGGCAATGCTGCCCGCGCACACGGCCAAAGAGAGGACAGCCCGGCAAAGAATGCCGTGGCGGATTCGATTGAAGGTCATGGTGGCTCTCCCAAAAGATGCACTTCGTACAAGATCGATTGCGTGAGTGAAAAACGTTGCTGCCCGGCGATCGCGTTGCGCCCCGGGCAGCGCGACAATCTGCGAGGATTCCTCGCATGCTGACGAATTCGTGGGCGCAGGATTTTCCTATGACAGAACACTACAGAGTCGAGATGAATATCATGTAAACGCCGGAATACGCGTGGCGCGATGCAGCGCGATAGATGCCGTGGCGTGGCTGGCGAGAAAGAACGACTCAGACGCGGTATACTTAGGCTTCTCCACCGATGCTTTTTTATTCCGATCAAGCGGATCGTTCGTTTTTGGGGAGATTTGCGTTCTACGTCATCATTTTGGCGCATTCCTTTTGGAGAAACGACCATTGACGAATTCTTCCAGGCGATGGCTTTATGCCGTTTGGCTGGTTTTTATCGGGGGCTTCGCGGTTTTGCACGCGCTGCACCTGCGCGCCGATTTTCCCAACCATTCGCCGTGGTACATGGACTGGGCGAAATATACCGATGAGGGCTGGTATGGGAACGCCGCGATCCGGGCGCATTTGTTCGGAAACTGGTATGTGCCGGGGGACTCCAACCCCGCGCCCGCCGTTCCCGTTTTGCCGTTTCTGGAGTGGCTGCTGTTCTTCGTTACCGGCGTCACGGTCGAGGCCGTGCGCGGCTTGGCCGTGGCTTTCTTCTTTGCCAATCTGCTGTTGAGCTACCTGCTGTTACGGGCCAGGGGAGCGCGCTGGATGGCGCTGCTTGCGTTGACGCTGCTGGTGACCAGCCCCTTCCTCTACTGCTTCAGCCGTCTGGCGATTCTGGAGCCATTGCTCATCGCGTTTACCCTGGGCGCCTTGAATCTGGCTGTACGTCTGCCCAAGCTGCGCCACCCGGTGTGGGCTTCAGTTTGGATCGGACTGCTGTTTGCCCTGATGATGCTGACCAAGACCACCGCTCTTTTTTTGCTGCCGGCGCTGGGCTGGGCGATGCTGCTGCCGCTTTGGCAAAATCGAAGACTTTTTCTGCGCTGCGCACTGGCCGCGGCGGCCACCTCAGCCGCCTTGTTTGGCCTGTGGATGACAGTTGTGATCCGCCTTGGCCTGCTGCACGACTACAGATACCTCTTCATCGTGAACAACTACGACAAGCCGCCGGAGTTCTACTGGCCACTACAGGCCTTCTGGTGGTCGTTCCACGGCGGACTGTGGGTGGACCACATCCTGATGCCGCTGGCCGCCCTGCTGATGGCGGGCGCGCTGGCCGCGTGGCGAACGGCCTGGGGCCGCGAGCTATTGCTGAACCCGGTCTTTGGAGCCTCGGTATGGGCAGTGGCCGGCTACATTTTTTTCATGACCTACCAGAACCATCCGCAGCCGCGCTACTATGCCGTGGTTGCGTTTTTCAGCTTTTTTGCGGTCGCGCAGGGGGCTGAGGCACTGCTCGGCGGAAAAGCTCCAATCCGCATGCCAGGCCTGGGCCGAACTCCGGCGCGGTATTTCGGCTGGGCCGTTCTTGCGCTGGCCGCGCTGGCCGTGGGCATCAATAGTGATTGGACCCTGAACTACGCCGCATATCCCGAATACACGTTTGTGGATGCGGCCCAGCGGCTGACCCGCTACATTGACCAGCACCCCAACGGCAACCGGCTGCTGGTTTCGATAAGCGGTGACCAGATTACGCTAGTGACGCACCTGCCCGCCCTGTGCGACGACTTCAGCACCCAAGCCTTGCCCGCCAAACTGGCCGCATACCAGCCGGGCTGGTTTGCCTCCTGGAACGACCTCGACGCGGGCACCCTCGAGGATATCCACGCCCACTTCTCCATCGAGCAGGTGGCCAGCTTTCACGCCTTCGACGACCCGGAGCGGAAGCTGCTGTTCCTCTTCAAGCTCCATCCACTTCCCGGCGGCCAGGTTCGCAGCCCCAGCAGCCAAAACCTCCAAATCCCACTTCCGGAAGACAAGTTCGACGTTCCCGTAGAATGACTCGCTCCAGAACAATGTGACTGCAATCACTCGACAGCGACACCAGCGAATGGTACGCTTCGATTGACTTTTCTGCGGCATTCTGCGCGGTCGCTAATTTCACGGCCGGTCGCAATCGCGAATCAAACCTTTGTCTGGGAGGACACGTGACTGCACAGTATGGGGTGTTTTTCTCTCTGCTCGTGAGCGCATTCTCGCTCATTGTGGCCTTTTTCTCTGCTCGCCGAGTTATCGGCTCGGATATCGGAACGCCGGGGATGCAAAAGATCGCCGGGACCATTAAGGTTGGCGCCGCGGCATTTCTGAAGCGCCGGTACAAGACGGCGGCCGGCCTGGGCCTGCTGCTTCCCACATTCGCCTACGGGCAGGAACAGGCAGGCGGAGGCGAAGCCAGCCTGACACTGCCGGATTTGTCGAGCGTGAGTTTTTTCGGCATAGACGGACATGCCCTTCTGATGATCGGATTGCTCTTCTGCGCCGGCGGCCTGCTCTTCGGCCTGGTGATTTATCAGCAGTTGAAGAATATGCCGGTACATAAATCGATGCGCGACATCTCCGAACTGATTTATGAGACCTGCAAAACCTATCTGATCACGCAGGGTAAGTTCATCGCTCTGCTCTGGATCTTCATCGCGGTCATTATCTCGGCGTACTACGGCTGGCTGATGCCAGTGGGAAATAGGTTGGTCACCTTGCCCATCATCCTGGGCTTCAGCGTGGTCGGCATCCTGGGCAGCTACGGCGTGG
>Ga0302319_10012316_pt1 | contig 16140 bp, 10 predicted proteins | sample Bog_T0_2_FD_203319 | JGI IMG/M metagenome (GOLD analysis project Ga0302319, IMG submission 203319) | Peat permafrost microbial communities from Stordalen Mire near Abisko, Sweden - Bog_T0_2 | ecosystem: Environmental > Terrestrial > Soil > Wetlands > Peat | place: Sweden: Abisko, Stordalen Mire...
TCTTCGGGCGCGGTTGCCGGCTACGCCGTTGTCGAAGGGGAATCGGTGCGCGCGCAGAAGGTCATTGGCGCCGGAGCCCACTTGGCTGCGTCGATCGCTCGGCGTGGACTTGCAGGTGGAGGCGAACGGGCTCTGTTCAGGCTCCGAACTGGCGCAGGTGATGGTCGAGGTGCTTGTACATCAGGATGGCCCACTCATCCGGGGTGAGGCGGCCAAAGAAGCTGTGCGGATTGGTGGTGCAGCCCTGGGCTCGTGCGGCGGTGAAGCGATCGATCAAAGTGAGGAGTCGCAGACTCTCCGCTTGCAGGTTGCGATGGTCGTGAATCAGCAGGCTCTTCGCAGTGGGCGAGTTGGGACGCATCGGCTTGTCGTCGCGAAAGACGAATGGTTTGACGAGCACGCCGAGAATCCGGCTGGCGTACATGCGGTCGGGCACGCGATCTCCCACGGCCCACTCCATGCTGGTGGCACAATGCGCGACGGCCTGCGCGACGGTCATGCTGCCCCACTGCCGCTGGCTGTCCGGATGCAGCCGGGCCAGGCGATCTTTCACTTCCTGCGCGGTGGTGGGTTCGTACAAATTCTTCATGCCAGAAACCTTACTTTTCGCGACCGGAGCAGCGGCGATGAGTTTGTGTCGATGTCCTCATTGTACGAGATTCCCAGCCAAGCGGTTACGAAGGCAATAGCAGCGGCTGCGCTAGACTGATAGAGCATGGAAGCTCCGCCGGAAGGCCTGCCCGCAGATGTTGCATCCGCTCACCTTGCGACCGACGCGGAGGGTGCGGCTGCATTGTTCGAGGAGTCGGTACGCATCATGGCGCGGCTGCGTGGGCCGGATGGCTGCCCCTGGGATCGCGAGCAGACCTTCGACACCATTCGCAAATACACACTCGAAGAGACGTATGAAGTGTTGGACGCCTTGGAGCGCCGCGACTTTCCGCATCTAGCCGAAGAGTTGGGCGACATGTTGTTGCAGGTGTTGTTTTATGCCGAGATGGCGGCCAACGCGGGCCACTTCACCATCTCCGATGTGCTGGATCATTTGAATCGGAAGCTGGTGCGACGCCACCCTCATGTTTTTGGGGAAGAGGCTTCGCAAGCTGCCGGCAATCGCGCGCATGTGGATGCGGCCGTGGCAGGCTCGTCGGCAGCTGTGCTGCGCAACTGGGACGAGATCAAGGCAGCGGAGAAGGCATTGCCCGCGGAGGGCGCGCCTGCGGCGCAGGAGGCTTCGACATCCAGGTTGGATTCGGTTCCGCGCGCCCTTCCGGCGCTGGCGGAAGCGACCAAGCTGGGAGCCAAGGCGCAGAAGGCGGGGTTCGATTGGCTGCATTGGCGCGACCTGCTTCCCAAGCTTGCCGAGGAGACCGCGGAACTGGAAGCGGAGGCGGCATCGGCCGACCCGGCGCGCAAGCCATTTGTTGAGGCAGAACTTGGCGATCTGTTGTTTACAGTTGTGAATCTGGGCCGCCACCTGGGAGTGGATGGGGAGATGGCATTGCGCGGCTGCAACCGGCGATTCCGGGATCGCTTCCGGGAGATGGAACTGGCCTCGGCACGGCCACTTGAAGAGCTTTCTCCGGGGGAACTCGAAGACCTGTGGGCGGCAGCCAAGCGCAAGCTTGCCGACGGTCTTGGAAGTGTCTCGGGGGCCGAATCATGATTGTCATCCGCGGCTGCCAGGGACAGGACGAACTAGAAGCCTGCGTTCAATTGCAGATTGAAACCTGGGGCTACGATCCGACGGATGTGATTCCGCGGAAAGCATTTCTGGTGTGGCAAAAGGTGGGCGGCCAGGTGATCGGGGCATTCGACAGCGAGCTTCCGAACACCGCGCCGGAAGGCGCCCCGGGGTCGCTGATCGGGTTTGTGCTTGCGCTTCCGGGCATCAAGTCCTACGCCGGTGGGCCGGCGCCCTATTTGCACTCTCACATGATGGCAGTGAGGGATGGATATCGGGATCGGGGGCTGGGGAGACGGTTGAAACTTGCGCAGCGCGAAGATGCTCTGGACCGCGGCATTCATCTGATCGAGTGGACCTTCGATCCGTTGGAGATCAAGAACGCGTTCTTAAATATCTGCAAGCTCGGGGCGATCGCTCGTACCTATCATGTGGACTTCTACGGTGCATCGTCGTCTCGACTGCAGGGAGGGTTGCCGACCGACCGGCTGGTTGCCGAGTGGCGGCTGGACACACCTCGCGTGCAGGCGATTCTTGAACAGGGGGCAGCGCCTCCGTACGTCATTCAGGAACAGATTGTTGTCCCGGCGGCGATCTATGCGTGGAAGGCGAGCGACGCCGGATGGGATCGCGCGCTGGCCGTACAACAACAGAACAGGCGCAAGTTTCTGGATGCTTTTTCTCGGGGATTGGGGGTTCTCGGCTTTGTCCGCGATGGAGAGGGCAACGGGATCTTTCAGCTGGGAGATCCAGCGCAGCTCCGGTGATCTCCGCAAGGATTGCGGGACCAACAATGATCGATTTCGTGCAGTATTTTTAGAATCACAGCTCCGCTGCTCATGAACACGGCTTTTTGAGATTCGAGGATTCCCGCCCTTGCGCCAGAAGAAGGGCGCAAGGACAGGGCACGGGGCCTTCGTGGCGTTGCCGGGCGTAGACTGAATGGGCAATGAGCCTCTCCCGTTGCCTCCTCGCTCTGGTTTGTGTCGGATTGCTGCAATCCGGGCCTGCGGTTGCTTCTCATCTCGTTACCGGAAATGGATTTGGATTTGCCGTTGTGTCTCCGGAAACGGGCACGGTGAATAAGTTCTACGCGCACCCCTATAGTTTTGTCCGGCCCGATCCCCAGAATCCTCTTGGGGAAGGGGAGGAGACAGCCAACTTCATCAAGGAAATCGGTTGGGGCAACGGAGATAGAAGGGGCGCTTCTGCGAGCGCTGCGCGGGTAGAGTATGAGAACGATACGCATGTCATCCACGTCCGGACCTCGGATGGGGACGGCCAAGTGTTTATGCCTTTTGGTCTCGAGCGCGATGCTCTCCTCATTGGCTGGGAACCTGTTTCTGCAGAGGCGCGGCGAGGTGGGTTGTCTGTTGAGTGGAGCCGGCCGGTCGTGGCGCAAAGAGATGTGACGCTGTTCGGCGCCCCAATGCATCTTCTGAAGTTTGCGGGGATCGGCGAATCGTTGCTCCTTATCCCATTGACGGAAGGGCGAGCCGCGCCGTCGGGCGCTCGCGAGATACTTTCATCGAGCCGGGCCTGGGCTCTGATTTCACTTGAAACGGATAGCGAGGTTCAACAAGCTGCCCGAGAGTTTATCCGATGGCGGTCTGGGCTTTCGCCGCGTGCTTTGGTGGAGCGCGAAGGGGCGGAGATGGAGTCTTGGCGGGTCAAGCCGGCGGTGCGATTCGCGGACGAGGAAGAGCGTCACCTGTGGAGGCAGAGCGAGGTGATGCTGCGCATGGCACAAAGCCGAGAACCCAATCGTCCAGGACGGCACGGCAACGGACTGATCGTTGCATGTCTGCCGGACGGCGTGTACTTCACGCCGTGGGTACGGGACATGGCCTACGCGCTGGTTGCGCTGGCGCGGATGGGACATCAGATTGAAGCGCGTGCCGGGCTTCTGGCTTACTTCAATGCCCAGCCCACGGGAAAGATGCGCGCGCAGACCGCGGGGGCCGACTACCAGATCTCGGTGGTCCGCTACTTCGGAGACGGCGCAGAAGAGCCCTTTTTCACCGAGGAAGGCGCGGCCAATATCGAGTTCGACGACTGGGGCCTCGCGTTGTGGGCATTGGGTGAATATCTACGAAAATATGACGACCCGGCCCTCCTGCAGGTCCGCACCTACCGTGGTTCGTTGTACGAGAGCGCGAGAGACTTTGTGGCTCGACCGCTCCTCCAGAACCTGGAGAAGTACGGGGAGGGCTCGATCGTTGTTGCCGACACGTCCATCTGGGAGGAGCATCAGAAAGATAAAAAGCATTTTGCGTTCTCGACGGCCATGGCCATTGTTGGGCTGCAACGTTTCGCCGAGGTGGCGCGTCGCGCGGGAGACGATGCCACCCGCAACGAGATGCTGAACCAAGTGTCTCTGCTGCAGAAAGGGTTCAACGCGGCGTTCATCCGGGGCGGGGAACTGCACGGAACGTTAGAAGACGGAGTCAAGAACGATATCGACGGCGCGCTGCTGGCGGTGATCCATTTCGGCGTTGTCACGGATCCGGCTGTCGTGCGCGACACGATTGAACGAATGGAGCTTCTGAAAGTAGCTTCAGGCGGCTATCGACGCGTACGCAGCACCTACACGGATCCGTCCATCTTTGAGTTCTGGTACGAGAAGGAGGAATTCCTGTTTGTCGATTTCAGCCTCGCGGAGGTGGATCGACGACTGGGAAGGGAAGCGGAAGCGGCGGCCATTCTGAAACGCATCGTGAACAAAGCGGCTGCCGACCATTCCATCCTCCCCGAAATGTATGTCGCGGTTCCCTGCACACTGTTTCCGGGAAGAATCGGAGATCCGACGGGCGCGATTCCCATGGTGGGTTACGGCGCTGGAGAATACATCCTGCACGTTCTTGAGCGCGAGAATCTCCCGGAGATTCGATGATCATGCGACACGATCGTGCACCGAAGGGGCGGGGCTGGGGAATCCAAGGTCTACTGGAGTCCCCAGATCTGGAGCTGATTATCCGTCGCGACATACACGTGCCCATTGGCTACGACAGGCACGACATTCGCGTTGTTATTCACATTCGACCAGGCGCCGGCACTCACAAGTTGGAGCTCGCGCAACTCGCCGGATGCCGCCGGCCATGCCGTGCTGCCAACCGCCGCATTCACGATGGCCGGGGCCGTGGACTGTGCCGGAAAGCTCAAGGTTCCTCCGGCATCATTGTTGGTGTACCAGTTGTGGTTGTAGTTGTACTGCCAGACCGTGCCGCCAAAGGCTGCAACCATCTTGACCGCCCAGCCCCAGCCCGAGGGCTGACCATTGACGTAGATTTCGTACTCGCCCGGATTCCGCTGCTGCGTACCAAAGGACCAGACGTTGCCGGCAATGTCGGTCAGCGAACTGCCCGGCTTGGTTATCGTGGCGCCGGGTGCTGACGGTTGCACCAGCAGGGGCGCGTTGGCTTCCTGCGTCCACGTGGTGCCGTTTCCGGTGAACCACTGGCCGTAGTAGTTGTAATGCCACGCTGCTCCGCTGGTGGCGATGACAAGCTTGACGGCCCAGCCGCCGGTGGGGACACCGTTCAGTACGATGTTGTGTTCGCCCGGATTGCGGAGGTTGGGACCGAATGCCCACACGTTGCCGGCGGCGTCGGTGATCGATCCGCCCTGTGTGGCGCCAAGCGTGGCGCCCACTGGGGATTCCGGCCGTGTGCCCGGTGGCACTGCCGCTTGGGCCGGGCTAGTGCCGTTGCCGTAATACCACAGGCCATTGCCTGCCAGGTGATAAGCTCGTCCGTTGTTCGCGATCACAAGCTTCACAGCAATGTAGGGAGTGGACTTCCCGTTGAGCAGGACCCAATGCTCGCCAAGATTGCGCGTTGCCGCACCAAGGGACCATACGTTGCCGTTCAGATCGGTAATCGAGTTGCCACCAGTGCCGGCGGTTGCATCGAGCGCCTGGAGGTAGACATTCCCGCCACTCGATCGAGACACGGACCAGATCACGCCGGTGTTCGGGTTCTGTCCGTTGGATGACACGGAAGCCATGAAGCCGGGGTCCTGGCCGTCGGTGGAGGGCAACGCAACGGCACTTGCTTCGGCTGCGAGCGATCCGCCGGCAGAGGTTGGGAGGAACCACGTCTGCACTTGCGTCCCGCCCGTGGAGAGAATGCGCGAGTGTCCATCGGAACCGACGAAGTAAGCCGGAGCGCACCAGCAAGCGCCAGCGTTCACACTGGCCGGGACGTCTGGGCCGTTGGCCACATAGCCCCCCAGCCCGTTCTGGTTGAACAGGAACAGGCGCCCATCCTTGCCACCGGCAACCGCAAACTGCGAGCCTCCGGACTGCTCCGGCACCACCATGACACCTGCTGCGCCGCGGTCCAGGTCGTTGTCGTCCAGGTAGGCGAAGTTTGACGGAGTGAAGAAGTCGACGATGCTGTTGAGCCAGGGTCCAACCTTCACAACACTATCGGGGTAGTTGGAGGCACGCTCCGCATTCGAGTTCCCGGTCTGCACATAGATGTTGCCGTCCGCGTCGGCAGCCGGGCCCGAGCCCGACATCCAAATCGAGGACATGTAGTCGATGACGGTCCAGCCCAGGTTGAGGCCATTGCCTACTTGCGCGGGCGTCTCCTCGTTCATGACGGCGCTTGTCGACAAAGGGCTGAGGTTGGTGGCGCCCCACCCCATCAGCCAGCCGCGCGTGCGCTGTGTATTCTGGTCGCAAAAGCTGCCAAACCCGGCATAGACGTTTCCGTTGGCGAGCAGCAAAGCGGGGCGCTGGCGCTGGTAGGCCGGTTGGAACGAAAACGATGTCCCATTGCTGAGGGTCGTGCTTGCGGCCACGACGGTGGAGGGCAGCAGGTCGGACAGATTGGCCAGGGAAACGGAATGCAAGCGATAGACGGGCGCACCCGACTCAACCGTATAGGTCATCAGGTACATGCTCTCCGAGGCGGGGTTGATGACCGGCGTGGAGGTGATGCCCATGGTGGCCGCGTTGTTGTTGCAGGTGGTCATGGGAACGGCGGCGCCAAAGTTCCGGCTCATCAGGATCTGGCCCGTCTGACCGTCGATTGCAAAAAGATCGTTGTTCGACGTGGCGATGTAGACGACGTCGTGCGGAAAACGGGTGGCGTAGCCCCACTGCGCCCAGGTCTTGGCGGAGACCAGCAACGGTTGCGCGTCGACATGGCCGGTGAAAGCAGTGGTCGTAATGCGCGTGAACGCGGACGAGCCGACGGTTGCCGGGGTCAGGAGGGTCTCCGTCGCGTTGTAGCCGGTCCGCCCCGCGTCGTAGTGGTAGGTTGTCACATCCGATGCACGAGAGGAGAGGCCTGAAAGTAGCATCAAGCAGACGGCAGTAACCCGCAGGGGGACATTTACGTATCTTCCGTTCGGAAGCGACGATGAAAGTTGAGAGTCATCCCGCCGGGCTGGGCGAGCAAAAAGAATGGACAGAATCTTGAAAACGAGATCCTGATTCTTTTTGCTGCCGAGCCGACGTTGTAAGTCTAAATAGAGGCTATAAGCTAAGTGGTTCAATCGTGCCCTTCCCGAATAAGTATTCAATCTATGTGAGTAGAACTTTACTTCAAGATGAGAGTCATCGCCACGGTATGCAAGTCACACTGAGCGAGAAAGAGTACTCATTACGAAGGTCATTTGATTTGCGCAGGGACCAGTGCTCACGCCGGTCGTTGTGCGACCAGAGGTTCTGAGCTATTGCCAGCAAAATGCGATCGCGCATACACTTGTTCCACCCATGGCAGAGGATGAGGATGTAACGAGGCTCCTGTCGGCACTCACCCGCGGCGATGAAGACGCTGCCGGGAAGCTGATTCCTGCGGTGTATGACGAACTGCGCCGGCTTGCGGGAAGCTACATGCGGCGGGAGCGCACGGATCACACGCTGCAGGCCACGGCGCTCGTCCACGAGGCGTTTTTGAAGCTGGTGGAGCAGCGCAGTGTGAACTGGCAGAGCCGTGCACACTTTTTCGGCATTGCGGCGCAACTGATGCGCCGGATTCTGGTTGATCACGCGCGGGGACACTCGAGGGACAAGCGGGGCGGGAATCAAGTTCACGTATCGATCGACGAGGCCTTTGTGTATGCGGAGCACCATGCGGATGAGGTGCTCGCGGTCGACGAGTCGCTGAATAAGTTGGCGAAGATCGATCCCCGCCAGGCCCGCGTGGTCGAGCTCCGTTTCTTTGGCGGGCTCAGCGTCGAAGAGGCGGCCGAGGTTCTTGGAGTTTCTCCGAAGACAGTGAAGCGGGACTGGAGCGTCGCCAAGGCGTGGCTGACAGCCGATCTTAAGCAATACCATGGCATTGATACAACACCCGCTTGAACCAAGACCTGTCCCTGCGACCTCAGACGCCTGTCGTTCTTCCCATGGAACATTTTCCCTCCCGATGAACACGACTGGCTGAGGTCCGAGGTCTCCCGCCCTTCCGCGTTCAAGGCGCGGAAGGACGGGGCACGGAGCATGCGTGGCCCATGTAACTGTGATGCAAGGCGGCTAATTGACGTGGAGGGGATTCGCCAAGGTGAATGTATAGGCCGTCTGTTCTTCGAGAAAAACTTCGTGTTCATTGCCCCCGGCACGCTTCGCAATGCCTTTCATGAAGCGGGTGAATTTGTTTTTACCCTGAAGGACCGGGCCGAAGCCCTGCACGTCGGTTGAGACGTCCAGGTCGTGCTTCTTGATGCTGATTGAAGTCACGGCGAGCTCCAGTTTTGCTTCTCCAGCGAGCGCGCCGGCCGGGCGTGCCAGCACAACTTTGCCGATAACCGGTGTCCCGGCTGCAATGACGGTTTTTCCATCGATGTCGATGTCCCGGTCGAGGGTAGCCGCGAAGCTCTGATCGGTTTCGCTGATTTTTGAGCCAAGCGATTCGGCGAGGCGAAGCGTGAACGGCGTGCCCGCGGGGATGAGATGGCCCGAGTGAACGACTGCGACAGATGCGGGCACAGCTAGTGGATGCTCGATGGAGGCGGCTGCAACCAGCACGGGACGCTCGACGCGCACCACGCGCACCGGGGAGCTGGGAAGAACGCGAACCACCCGCCGTACACGGTTCGGCTGCAAATCCTGTGAGTCGGCTGGATCCTGGTTGGCGTTCCCGTCGCCCGTTTCACTCACCGAAGCCGTCCCGCCCTGATCCTGGTCCCCCGCCTGAGGATCGGATCCGTAGGCGGCGGCCTGGTTGTCCTGCACATCCGCATCAAGCGGTATGCCGGCGGACGGCTTGGCGGGGGCGGGCGATGCTGGCACCGGCGTTGGAGCGGGTGCGGCAGCCCGATCGGGGTGGCGGCTTGAGATTTCGTGGTAGGCCAGTGCAGAGGCACCAGCAGCAGAGACGAGGATCAATCCAAAAACGACTTTGCGGATCATGGCAGTGCTCCTTGTGCACCAGATTTGGGGTAAATCCTGTTGAAATCACGGGACGGGGTGGATGCGCTGTCTCGGCGCTGGTTGCATCCGCGCGGAAGACAGCGCTCCGGTTTTTTGGCTTACGATTACCGCTTGCGGCCGCTGGGCATGGGAGCGTGGCCGGCGTTGCCCATATGTCCCATTGAAGCCCCACCGGTCATCGCCCGGCTTGGACCGAAGGAACTGGCCAAGGATGCGGCATGGCCCACGGGGCGGTTTCCGCCGAGGTTATTGCCCGTAGAGGCCGGTTGGCTCATGGGGCGGTTCATGCCGTTCATGGGTGCCCGAGACGGAGTGAAACCGACATTGCGATTTTGCGCCGCGGGGTGGGTCATGGGGTGATTCGCGGCCATGGAGCGGTTCATGCCATTCGATGACGGCATGGCCGGACGAGGGGCGGTGCGGTTTGCTGCCGGCGTGTGGCCCATCGGACTTGGACGGCCGGGCGTGCTGAAACGAGCGCTGGTTGGCGCATGCGTTCCAGCTGTCGGCCGGCCAAAGTTGCGGCTGCCCGCATTCATCGCGTTGGAGTGGTTCTGCGTGGATGGTCTTCCAACCTGGTTGGGATGGAGGGCGTTCGAGGTGCGGGTCAAGCTGCTTCCGTAGTTGCGGCGGGACGAGGGGCCGAAGCCCTTCGACATAGCCTGGGCTCTGGGGTTGAAGCGACCCGCGGGTCCCGGCCTGGCTGTGCCCAAGCGCTGCATCCCGGGCTGGTTGTGGATCGGACGGCCGGAGAAGCGGGCCGGCAAGGGACGTGCGACGGGACGGAAGCCGCGAGGAACTCCCCGTCCGGCGCGCTCGAAGACGCCACGGTCATGGGTGCCGAAGCGGCCGTGGTTGTCGACTGTGCCGCTATTAGAAACGTAGGGGTTGTGGTTGAACTGGATGCTGCCGTCGCTCCACGAGGGCGCCCAGGCACTCACGCCCCAATCAAATGGCGCGAACGCACCCACATTGATGGCAGGTTCAAAGGCAACGACGGCCGCCAGGTCGATGCCCGCGGGGGGCGGAAGCTCGACGAAACCAGGGTAGGCGGTAAACTCGGCGGTCCAGATGTGCCATGGGTTGTAATACGGTAGATACACAACCGTGGTATCCACAGGAAGGATTTCGATCACGTCCGCAGTCACGACAACCTTCTCAAAACGCGTTTCGAGCAGCAGGTTGGCCTGTTGGGCCTCGAGACGCAGTGCCTGTATGGCGTTCATCACGTCGTCCGGCTGGTTATAGTAGGCGTTGCCGAGTTGTGTGGTCCATGCCGTGTTCTTGGCCATGCTGTCAAGAATGATGGGGAACTCGACCAGGCCCTTGATGGAGGGATCCCACGTCATGCCGTTCGCCACGGAGGCGCGCTTCATCGGCGTCAGTGCGAGGTTCTGGTTCATCCATTGGTCCGCATCCGCTACTTGGTCGGGGAAAGTGGAGGAGGTTAGAATCTGAGCGACCAACGGATCGGGGTCGAGAGCGATCGGGGCAACAAGCTGATCGAGCTGTTGAGCGTTGAGTTCGACGTAAGCCGGATCGATGGCCAGGGCCTGGGCTATCGAGGCCTTTTGAGCCACCGGCGCAAGCAGAAGCAAGGCGATGGCTATGAGCAGCAGGCTTTGGCCCGAACGCCGCGCGTGCAGGCTGTTGGAGGGGTTTGGCTGGCCGGCCGCTTGCCCGGCAGGAACAGGGAGCGAAGAGAGATTCACGCTTGTCATGGGCTTGTCCTCGATTGGGATGGGCCGAATTCAATTTCAGCCTTCATTGAGTCACGCGACGCGGTTTTCAATTCGGGGTCATCACCGCATCATTTTGGTTGAATGAGCATCCATCGGGGGGTCGACCGATCGTATGGACTTAACGCCGCCGCAATGGGAAAAGGTGAAATCTCTGTTCGAAGGTGCGCTGGACGAGGTTCCCGCGGATCGTGCGAGCTACCTTGCGGCGAACGAAAGCGACACCCAGGTGCGGTTGGAGGTGGAGCGGCTCCTTGAACACCACACGGAGTCCGGCGGGTTCCTTTCCAACCGTGCTTTTGCGCTGTCGCCGTCGAACCGGGCGATGGAGTTGAGCCAGTCCTTTGCAACCGGCGAGGTGGTTGCATCGAGATTTCGCATTCTTCGTTTTCTTGCGCGCGGGGGCATGGGCGAGGTCTACGAGGCCGAGGATCTGGAGCTGCGCGAGCACGTCGCGCTGAAGTCGATTCGTGGTGAATTGCTCCATGACGAGAAGTCCCTCGAGCGCTTCAAACGTGAGGTACACCTCGCGCGCCACGTGACGCATCCGAACGTTTGCAGGATTTACGAGCTTTTCTGGCACTCACCTGCGCAAGGCAAAGATGCGGTCGTGTTCGTGGTGATGGAGCTCCTGCAGGGGGAAACGCTTGCCGATCTTCTCAAGCGCGACACGCGTCTTCGCTCGGCCGATACGTTGCAGATGGCGCTGCAGATGGCCATGGGGCTCGGCGCAGCTCACTCCGCGGGGATCGTGCACCGGGACTTCAAACCAGGCAACGTGCACATTGTTCGTCGCGAGCAGGGCGTGCGCGTCGTCATAACCGACTTTGGCCTCGCGCTTCGCTCCAGCAAGGACGCGGCTGCCGGCTTGACCGTCACGGGCACCGGAGAAGTGCTGGGCACGCCGGCCTACATGTCGCCGGAGCAGGTTGAGGGAAAAGAGCTGACACCCGCATCGGATGTGTATTCGCTCGGTCTGGTGCTTTATCAGATGGTGACCGGGGTGCGGCCGTTTGAAGCAGCGAATCCGCTTTCCATGGCGGTGAGCAGGCTTCGCGAGGACCCGGAGCTTCCTCGCAAGCTGGCGCCGGATCTTGACCGCCGCATGGAGTCGCTGATCTTGAAATGCCTGAGCCGGGATGCAAGGGCCAGATTCCAGAACGGAGACGAAGTTGCAGGCGCGCTGAGCGGTAACTCTCAGAAGCTCCATCCACTGAAATCGGCGCGCCGGATGGCGCTTGAGATCGTTGCGGTCGCAATTGTGACGATCAGCATCATCGTGTTGCTTCCGCGATTTCGCAAGAAGGCGTTTGTCCTTCCGAATCCAGAGACGGTAGTGCAGCCGGTAGCGATGCGGCGCTCGGTGGCCGTGCTGCCTTTTCGCAATCTATCGGGCGGCGCCGACAAGCAATGGGTCGCAACCGCTCTGCCGGAGATGCTGACCTCCGAACTCGCCGCGGGAGGACGGTTGCGAACCATTCCCGGCGAGAACGTTACGCGGGCGAGCGCAGATCTGAAGCTAGCCGGCATGCAGACCCTCGCGCGGGATACACTTGCGGTTCTGCACAAGTACCTTGGAAGCGATTATGTTGTGATCGGTTCGTACCTCGAGCTTGGCAGCCGGCAGCAGGCGCAAATCCGAATCGATCTATGGCTGCAGGATACGCAAACGGGCGAGATTGCTGCCAGCGTCTCAGAAAAAGGTGCAGAGAGCGAACTCGACACGCTGGCTACCCGGGCAGGAACAGAACTGCGGCAAAAGCTGGGTGTGGGTGAGATGACCGCGGGAGAGGCTGCGCTGGTGCGCGCATCGCTGCCTGCCGATACGAAATCGATCCGGCTTTATTCGGAAGGTCTGACAAAACTCCGCGTCGCGGATTTGAACGCGGCAAAGGATCTGCTCGAGAGCGCTGTCGCCTCCGATCCGAAGTTTGCACTTGGACACTCCGCGCTTGCGGACGTGTGGGCCGCGAAGGGATTTGACCAGAAAGCGCAGGAGGAATCGAAGAAGGCGCGGGATCTCTCCTCTGGTCTTTCGCGCGAAGAGCGCTTGTGGATTGAAGGCCGGGACTGGGAACTGAATCGCAAGTGGCAGAAGGCAGTCGATATCTACCGCTCCCTGGTGCAGTTCTTTCCGGACAATATCGAGTACGGACTGCGGCTGGCGAACGCGCAGCGGCGCGCTCGCACCGTCGATGAGGCCCTGACGACGCTCGCTTCGCTGCGCAAGCTGCCCGCGCCGGACAGCCTCGATCCGCGCATCGATATCGTGCAAGCGGAGGTCCTGGATGTCAAGGGAGCCTACAAAGAGGAACTGACCGCGGCGCAAGCCGCCGAAGCCAGGGCTCGTGCATTGAGCGCCACACAATTGATGGCCAGGGCACTGGCGCGCGAGGCAAGCTCCCTGGAAAAGCAGGGGAGGCTCGACGACGCATTGCGCTTTGCGAAAGAGTCGGCGCGCATCTCGGAGACGGCGGGTGAGCGGACAGAGGTCGCGAGCGCGCTTTCATTGTCCGGCATTGTCTACTTCGACCAGGGGAACTTCGTGGACGCCGTCAAAGCTTACAACGATGCGCTCGCGATCCAGCGCGAGATCGGAAACGTTCGCGGCACGGCAACGACGCTGAACGATCTTGCCAATGCGTTTGGGCAGCAAGGCGACCTGTCGTCTTCGATCCGGATGCTGAATCAGGCTCTGACCATGTTTCGCGAAGTGGGCGACAAGTCCAGTGCCGCGGCTGTCTTGGGCAATATTGCCGCGCGCACCATTCAAGAGGGCGATCTCAGGCAGGGGAAGAAGATGCTTGAGGAAGGACTTACCGTATCGCGCGAGGTCGGTGATCAGGAGAGAACGAGCACATTTCTTTACAACCTGGGCGAGGTGCTTCGTTGGCAGGGCGACCTGAGTGGGGCACGGAAGATGTACCAGCGCGCACAGGACCTTTCGAATCAAATCGGGGATCAAAGCGGCGTCGCCTATGCCCTGTTCAGTCTTGGAGATGTCGCTACGGCTGAGGGGGATCTGCCGACGGCACGCGCAATGTACGGCGCGTCGATGGCCCTGCGTACGAAGATGGGAGAAAAAGGCAATCTCGCGGAGACGCAGATGGCTCTCGCCTTTCTCCAGATCGAAGAGGGGCACGCAAGCGAGGCCGCAAAAACGCTTTCCGAAGTGAGAGAAGAGTTTCGCAAAGAAGGCCTTGGCGATGACGAGACCCTCGCCGACACGTTGCTGGCGCGCATTCTTCTTGCGCAAGGCAAGCTCGCGGATGCGGAACGAGAGACAGCTGGGGCTCACAAGCTGCTCGGGCAGAGCCAGGATTTTTCAGTGCGCTTGCGGGCGGCGATCGGAGAGGCACGGGTGCAGGCGGCCGCTGGAAAGACGAGTGAGGCCACGCGGTCGCTTGAGGAAACGGTTGCAACCGCTAAGAGACAAGGCTATCTCGAGTACCAGCTTGAATCTGAGCTGGCTGTGGCTGAAATAGAGATCGAATCAGGCAAAGCAGCGGCAGGATCGGCCATGTTAAAGGAAGTGCGGACCCAGGCCGAACTCAAGGGTTTTGGCTCAATAGCAAAAAGAGCAACGCGCTCCCTATGAACAGGGCTGGTTGAGAGCTAAGCTTTCCCGCCCTTGCGCCAGAAAGAGGGCGCAAGAACGGAGCACGGGGCTCTTGTTGCACTGTCGAGAACGCATTACGGGCAGATGTAACTTGCCACGGAAGTCAAGTTGCTTTTAAAGAGCAGCGGTGTGCCACCCTCCCGTCTGTGAAAAAAGTCTGACCCCGTTTTTCGGGCTACATCGCGCTACTCAGTGAAGGCTGAAATCAAGGTCAGCCGGCACGATGCTAAATCCCAACATGGGAATGGAGGAGTAGCTATGAACTCGATGGTGCCCTATCTCAACTTGCGTTCCTTGTCTTCGACAGAGGCCCGGATCGCGCGCACTCACGGATTCCAGAACCGTATGATCGGCGCCGTAGCGGTTTGTGCGGCAGTGCTTGCAATGACTCCGGCGGCCTTTGCCATGAATGACAATGCCAATGCGGCGTCTTCCGATAACGGGATGAAGATGGCGCCAACCATTTCGCTCGAAGAGGCCGTCGCCAAGCACCAGACGGTGAAGTATGTTGCGTTGGTACCAGTCGGCGAAGCGGAAGATACACCCGTGGTGTCTGAAAGCGAAGCACAGAATGCAGCTGGACTTCCGTTAAGCGCGTATCCGTATGTGGCTTTGACACCGGAAGAGTCGGTTGATGCAGCGGGTAAACCCGTTGGCGAAACGTCGTATTACGGCGTCTGGACGACGTACCCCTACGTGCACAGATTCCTGGTTTCCTTTGTCGCCTATAACGACTACTGCCAGGAGATTACGCCGGGATACTGGACCGAGGGAAGCATCGGCCCGTCGTTCGGACTCGTCACCCAGGCGCATGTCAAAGGAAGGCTCTCAAACGGCGATTGCTCTCAATACGTGTACACGGGCGCGGGGATTTTCTACCAGTGGGTCTACAACACCAACTACTACCAAAATGACGAGTTCAAGGCGAATTGGCATGGCGGTGGTTTGGAAAACAAAGTCACTTTCTATCTGAAAGACCGGTAGAGTGGGGTTTTCAGAGCGGAACCAGAAAGTAGTTTCGGCCGTCGTGCTCCTTCAACCTGGAAGGGGCGCGGCGGCTGCATTTGTTGCCTTGGTTGAGCATACCTTGACGCCGATCCGCATCGCATACAGTCTTGCTCTCGCCCAGAGGGCTGCCAGGTGTCTGGCGGGATGGAAAGAACAGATGGTCTATGCGTTTTATTCGGGTAACCGATCGAGCAGGACCACATTGAGCAGCGATTTATGCACCCGGATGCGGCCGTTGTATGCAATAAAGCCCATTTTGCGAAAGCGGTTCATAAAGAAGCTCACCCGAGAGCGGGTCGTGCCAATCATCTCCGCCAGCGTCTCCTGTGTGATGGGTGGGATCACGGTCTCGGGATCTCCTGGCTTGCCGTACTCCGCCATCAACAAGAGAATCCGTGCCAGACGCTTTTCGCTGGAGTTGAAAAGTTGATCGACAAGGTCGGCCTGGGTCCGCATGCTGCGGGCCAGCAGGAACTTCACGAAGAAGTCGGTGAAGGTAGGCTCGTCATGCATCACGCGTGCCATCTCTTGCTTGGTGATCTTGAGCGCCGTGCAGCTGCTCACAGCAGTGGCGGTAGACAAACGTAGGCCAGGGATCGATGCGAGCGCCCCCTCGCCAACGAAGTCTCCCGCGGAAAGCAGCGTGATTGTGGCTTCTTTACCGGTCTGCGAAACGACGGTGAGCTTTCCCCGGCCCTGCTGCAGATAA
>Ga0302319_10012317_pt1 | contig 16139 bp, 19 predicted proteins | sample Bog_T0_2_FD_203319 | JGI IMG/M metagenome (GOLD analysis project Ga0302319, IMG submission 203319) | Peat permafrost microbial communities from Stordalen Mire near Abisko, Sweden - Bog_T0_2 | ecosystem: Environmental > Terrestrial > Soil > Wetlands > Peat | place: Sweden: Abisko, Stordalen Mire...
TGGAAACGCGATGGGGCCGGACGGCCAGATCGTGGGCGCGCAGGATCAGAGGTCGAAGATCCGGACCTTCAACATCGCGCCTTCATGGACGCACCTGATCGGTCCCACGATGGTGTTCACACTCGGGGGTTTCGCGCGCCAGGATCAATACAACTATTACCCAAGCCGCGACCCGTTCTCCGATTGGACGAACGATCTGCAGTCGGAATCGATCGGACAGGACCGGCGTCTTACCAACCTGGGAGCCAAAGCGGAACTGACCTATGTGAGCGGCGTGAACAATCTGAAGATCGGCGTCATGGCGGAGCATACCTTCCTGACGGAGAAGGACACATTCGGGCTGGTGGACCCCACGTTCAATGCGCCGTGCATAGACTCCCAGGGGAACCCGGTGACCGATCCGACGCTGAACAATCCCAATTGCGGCGGGGGGTACCAGCCAAATCCAAATTTCATCCCGATTCTGGCCTGTTACGACCTGACGCGCCCCGGGCCGTTGCCGGCCGCCGATGGTTGTCCGATCAAGACTCCCGGGCTATATACCTTCAAGGGCCATACCGACGTTAAAGAAGAAGCGATCTACATTCAGGATGCGATCACAAAAGGCAGGTGGACATTCAATCTCGGAGCCAGGTTCGACTTCTACAACGGACTTGCCAGAGCCAGCCAGGCGGAACCCAGACTGGGCGTTGCTTATCACATTAAGCAGACCGGCACGGTGATTCGACTGTCTTATGCGCGTACCCTGGAGACTCCCTTCAACGAGAACCTTGTGCTTTCGAGCGTCGGGTGCAACGACGCGGTGATTTCTTCCTTCAATCCGTGCGCCGGCGGCGCCGTGCCGTTGAGTCCTGGGTGGCGCAACGAGTTCCACGCAGGGCTTCAGCAGGGCTTCGGCCGCTATCTGGTGTTCGACGGCGAATACATCTGGAAGTACACGCATAACAGCTATGACTTCAGCGTGCTGGGGAACACCCCGATCACGTTCCCGATTGAATGGCACAATGCGAAGATTCCAGGGTTCGCGGCCCGCGTCAGCGTGCCGAATTTCCATGGGTTGACGGCCTTCGTGGTGATGTCGTCGGTGGCGGCGCGGTTCTTTACGCCGCAGGTGACCGGAATCGGAGCTACGCCCGGCAACGCCGAGGTTTTCCGTATCGATCATGACGAGCACTTTAATTCGACGGCGCACATTCAGTACCAGCCGCCGAAGCATATGCCGTGGATCAGCTTTAACTGGCGCTACGACAGCGGCCTGGTAGCGGGTCCTGCGCCCTGCGCGGGTGGCAACTGCAGCAACGGCCCCAACGGGACGGACACGATTGTGGACGTTTCAAATCTTACCGCGGATCAGCAATACGAAGCGGGTCTTTACTGCGGCAGCGTGCACGCTACGCCGACGACGCCAATCAGCGCGTCGGGGCTTTGTCCGGCTTCGCAGTACGGGTCCACTTATCTGGTGATCCCCGCGGCGGGCACGGAAAACGACGACCACAACCCGCCCAGAGTGGCCCCGCGCAATCTGTTCGATATCGGGGTGGGCCACGATAACATCTTCAAAGGCGAAAAGTATAAGGTGAGCGCGCGACTGACTGTCATCAATCTGACCGATAAGGAAGCGTTGTACAACTTTCTATCGACTTTCAGCGGCACTCACTATGTAACGCCCCGCACTGTCAGCCTTACGGTTGGTTTGCACTTCTGACGGCGGTAGCCTTCCATGAGACTTGTACAGCTTCGACAATTTTGTGTGGCAGGACTTAGATAAATCCCGAATCACAGTGAGGCCCCCAGGCAAGCGCGTGGTATGGTTTTTGGTATGGCAACCCGCAAGATCACTATCACCCTGAACGACGATCAGGTGGACGCGGTTCGCGAGCTCGTGGCCGCGGGAAGGGCATCCAGTATCTCCGGCTTTGTCCAGCATGCCGTGGGCATTGCTCTGTTCGACGCGGCGGGTTGGCGCACCATGCTTGACGACGCTTGAGCCAAACCGGAGGCGCGCTGACAAAAAAGGAGCGAGCGTGGGCGGATACGCTTCTCCGTCCGACACGCGGAAAGCCGGGCGCCTCCGGAAGCAGGCCGGGGAAAAAAAGGGCGGCATGAGCGGAATTACGTTCGACGCAGGAGGACTGATCGCGCTGGATCGGCCGCTCGATGGGAATGCCCGCCGCGTAATAGCTCTGTTAGCGCGCGCCACAGAGTTGGGATTGCGTGTCACCATTCCGGCTTCGGCACTGGCGCAGGCCATCCGCAACCCTGCCAGGCAGGCACTCCTGTCGAGGCCGATTCGGCAGTCCGCCACGGACCTTGTGCCGCTTAGCGGACCCGACGCAACCGCGGTTGGACTCTTATTAGCGAAGACCGCAACGGCGGATGTCGTCGATGCCCACGTGGCGATTTGCGCTCAAAGAGCGGGTCAGGTTGCCATTACCAGCGACCCCAGGGATCTTGGCCGAATCGCACCCCATTTGCGTCTTTTCGTCGTCTGAGGGCGCGGAGATTTCGACGCCCTTATCACTACTCGGTCTTGCCGGATCGAGGCCCCCACCCCGCGATTGTTGGCCACGATCTTCACCAACCGGTCCGTGTGCGAAAAAGGAAGCGAACGCGTACCGCGCATCCTGAAATAGCGCGGTCATCAGACCCGCCTCAATCGGGGTAAAGGTGCATAGCCCAAACCCCAACTGTTTTCAACTTTCGCGCAAGGCGACTATCGGGCTCACCCTGGCCGCACGGCGCGCCGGGAAGTAGCTCGCTAAAAGTACAATCACCATGAGGATCAACGGCACAGCTATAAACACTTCCGGATCAAGCGGTCTGACTCCGTAGAGCAAACTTGAAATCAGCGGAGCCATGACTCTCGACAGGATCAGGCCGACCCCCCACTCCAATGCCGGCCAGACCCGCACCCCGGCTCACAATCATTTTCCCAATGGTGGAAGGCATGGCTCCCAGCGCCATGCGCACTCCAATCTCGTGCGCCCGCTGACCTACCATGTAGGCCAACAGACCGTAAATTCCCACCGACGCCAACAGAAGCGCCACCACGGCAAATACTCCCACTAACTCCGCGGAGAAGCGGCGCGAAGCGAGAGAACCGTCAATGACCTCATTCATAGTACGTACGTTGAATACCGGCAGATCGGGATCGACTGCCTGTATCTCACGGCGTATGAGCGGCTCCAGGCTGGCGGCAGGCAAAGATGTCCGGACGGTCACGGTCAAACTCAGGGGTCGTGGCACCTGGTAGATCGGGGAGTAGAAGTGGGGGCTTTCGGCTTGATCGAGGCCATCGTTCCTGATGTCCGCGATCACTCCCACCACGGTGAGTTGCATTTTTCGCCCCAGAACTCCAGGATCTCTGCCAAACCCGCGGGTCCACAGACTGTCGCTGATTATTGCCACGTCCGCGAAACCCGGCGTTTCGTCGCCCGGACCAAACACCCGTCCGATGTGCGCGGAAGTGCCGAGCATGGAAAAATAGCCAGGACTCACCTCCAGCAGTTCGAGACGTTGCGGACGCTCTGCGCCGGTCAGGTTTGTATCGCCTCCAAAGATAGCGGTCACCTGGTCAAAGACGCCGGCCCTTGATCTGAGATCGTCCATTTCCGGAACCGAGAACCCAATATTCCGCGCCCCCGTCCCCTTGTTGTTGGCCACGATCTTCACCAATCGGTCCGGGTGCGAAAAAGGAAGCGAACGCAACAAAACAGCATGCACGATGCTGAAAATCGCCGTGTTTGCGCCCACGCCCAAAGCCAGGGAAAGCGCCGCTACGATGGTAAAGCCCGGACTCTTCCCAAGCAGCCGCAGTCCGTACCGCATATCCTGCAATAACGTGGTCATCAAAGCCTCCTCGAGTGGCTAATATCGAATGCAAATCTCGCTGTCCACACAGGCTGCCTCCTCTTACGGCAGATATTCCCTGGGCAGCGGCGCATTGGTCGACTCGGCCTGCACCATGATGCCCGTAACTCGCCAGCCGCCGGCTTCTCTGATCGCCTGAATGCTGTTGATGCCGCGCGCGACTTGCTTGCCGTCGCTGTACAGCGCATAGGTGCTCCATATGTGTGCGATGTTGCCGTAGCGCTCGATGTGAAATTTCAGCTGCTTTTCTTCCAGTACGGTATGGCCGCGGGCTTTGACGCGGGCGATCCAGTCGTCCAGGGTCTGGAGCGTATAGGTTGGCGCCCCGTCCGCGTCGAGTGAAACGAACATCATGCGTGCTTCGGGTATTAACAGGGCCTTCATGCAGGCTCGATCCTTGTCCGCGGGCCCGGTGATCGCCGCATCGATGGCGGCGGGAATGCCTCCGGGTTCGGAAGGCAACGCACAGCCGGCATCCGGCGCCTGCGCCATCGCACTTCCGGCGAGCACGCCGGCCAGAATCGTGGCTGAAAATAGTGTCCGCAGCATTTTTTCTCCCTCGTGAACAGCGGGCAATACCCGCGACGGTCTAAGACACAAGCGCGGACGGCGGCACCTCGATTTCACCGCTGGCGATCCAGGTCGTGGCGCCACCAACGCTGACAGAGGTCACAACGCCTCCGCTCTTCCGCGCCTCCGCTTCGATTTCGCTTCGGCGCCCCATCGAGACACCTTGCCGGATGGAAAGGCGATAGGCCGTCCCGGCAAAATCATGCTTCGATGCCATGGCGCCGACGAGGGCGGCACAGGCGCTGCCCGTCGCGGGATCCTCTTCGACGCCCAGAGCGGGCGCCCACATGCGTGCATAAAGGTTGCCGCCGTCCTGCAGATCTCCGGCGAAGAAAAAGAGGTGGGGGGACCACGCTCGCGAGAGCGTTGCCGTCCAGGCGGCACGATTGACCACCGCGCGATCGACAGCCTCGTTCGACTTCAGTTGGGCAAAACAGAATGGAAGACCGACGCCCGCGAAAAAGGATTGACTCACCTCGGCAGGCTCGATGGAGAGGACGGCGGCGAGATCTTTCGGAGCAGGTGCGCCGGCAGGCGAGTCGACCTTCCCCGACAACGTCAATGTGCCGTGATACCCGCCGTTTCGCTGAGCGACATCGACTATCACGGGACCGATATTCTCTTCGAGTATCAGCCTGATGGGATCGAGAGTCCGGGCATGCTGTTTCATCACCAGCGCACAGGCGGTCCCGATGGTGGGATGTCCCGCGAAGTCGAGCTCTGCCCGAGGCGTGAAGATACGCACTCGATAGTTTGTGGAATCGTTCTTCGGCAGGACGAAGGTCGATTCAGGAAAGTTGAACTCGCGAGCGATTTTCTGCATGCCCTCGGTCGAAATGCCGGTGGCGTCCGGCAGAATCGCGAGTTGGTTGCCGCCGAACGGCGTTGAACTGAACACATCGACGAGGTAAAAGGGATATTTCATGGGATCATCCTGCTTGCGCCAGTTCAGGCCTTCACGACCAGGTCCATCTCAACGCAGGCCCCCAGTGGCAGCGCGGCCACCCCGATCACCGTACGGGCGGGAAAGGGTTGACTGAAATGCCTGGCGTAAACGCCATTCAACGCCACGTAATCACTCATGCTCGTGAGATACACACCAGCGCGCACGACATCGTCGAAACCCTTGCCGGCCGCCTTGAGAAGGGCCGAGAGATTCCGGAAGACGCGCTCCGTCTCCGCGTCAATACCTCCCGCCACCAGCTTGCCCGTCGTGGGGTCCTGGCCGACCTGACCGCTGAAATAGATGAAACCACCGGACTCAACGGCCTGGGAAAACGGGCCCACCGGCGGGGCGAGTTCCGGCGAGGTAATTGTGGTCTTGCTCATGAAAAACTCCTCTGGACGGTGGGTTCGATGATGAGGACTGTGGTGCCGAAGGTGGCGCGCGCTTCCAGGGCTTTGTGGGCGTCGCCGGCTTCGCTCGATGTAGTGAAAGAGGATCCACGCGATCTTAGCTTCCGCAACAGCATAAACTCCTCACTCTGTTGTAACGGAGAACCGATAATTCCACAAGTTCATTATTGTCACGATGATAGTGCCGCATCCGCACGATTTTGCCTCACCGCCGTAAGAACCGAGTGTGGGTTTGCGCGTTCTGTTGCCGACTCAATGGAAGCAACGTCGGCATCGGCTCGACTCACCGCAAGCGACCCTCGATGTCAACCGCTAGCCGGAATGAGGCCCGCGACCGGTGTCTGTTTCTCCTGATGTTCCGGTATGGACTCCGTGTGTCGGAGGACTGCCGGTTGAAGCCTGATCAGGTGGACACCGAAAGCCGCGTTCTGCATGTCGCCCGGCTGAAGGGCGGGGTCTTTTCGACGCAGCCGTTACGGGAGGACGAGTTACGCGCCATCGGCACATGGCCTGAAGCATCTCGGGCGGATGAAGCCGAGCGTCACCGCGTTCTTTGTCAGCGAGCAGCGCCGACCGTTGCACCGATCCACCGCCAATCTGGCAGCCACAAACTGATTTGCAAGCTGAATATGTTGTTCTATATCGCGCAGGGCGGACCGTCCAGCATCAGAAGGCATAGATTGCGTCGGCGGTTGCAGCAGGCTTTACGCAAGTTTTTAGGCCGTCGCGGTTGACAACATCAACGCGACTATCGAAAAGTTCGGCAATGTACCCTTTCAGACTGGCATAGTCGAACACAGTAATTCTGGCCGCCGGGTCCAATTCAATCATGATGTCGGTGTCGCTGTCAGGTCCCTGCTCACCCCGTGCCCGTGAACCGAACAAAGCGGCATGCGTGACGCCACGCGTTCGTAGCGTGGCTTCGTGTTCTCGCAAGCGGGCGATGATCTCTTCGCGGTTCATGGCTTCAGTACCGAGTTAGCAGCGTGAGAGGCCGGTGCCCCATCTGTCTCGATTGTACCGACTTGCCCGGCGCGGTCAAACTTTGTTCGGGCGCTGAAAACTCGCCTGGGCACGAATCAAAGAAAGAACCAGAATCCGGCATTGCACGGCGCGTTTGCCGTGCCTCGTACGTTTTCGGCGGTATCGAAGCCCAGAAACAGCAAAGCCCGCCAGTGGCGGGCCGTGATGCCGGTGTGAACCGGGGAATGTCGTTCGTCTCATTTCATCACCGACAGATACGCCGCCCACGGGCCAACCTCCTGCTTATAGCGCCTGGCCATTACGCGACTGATTTGCAAAAGGTGACCCAAATCGTGCGCGGTCCACGTCGCCATCAGCTGCCGGGCGGTTACAATGCCAAGTCCGGGATGCATCCCCCTCAATTCCAGTTTCTCCGGCGTCAGGTGCATCGCCCGAAGTCTCGCGATACTATCCAGTCGCGAATCCGCGAATTCCCGCAACAAGACAGGGAGCGATTTCCCATCACTCTCTCGGAACTGAGCCTCGCGATCGAAAGGCTGAAAGGGGCGGCTGGCGCCATACTCCAGGATGACCGCCAGACGCGGAATCCAGTCGGCTTTCTCTGCGTGAATCAAATGGCCAACGACGACGAAGGGACTCCATGTTCCGGGGCCCTCGGTGGCGGCGGTCCACGCGTCCGCCAAATCACCCAACAATGCGTCGAGCGTTGCGGGCGTGCGGGTCAATATCGACAGGCATTCTTCGACAAAATCCGATTCCACTCCACGGCGCTCCTACTTAGACCAGGGCGGAACCACGCCGTTGCTGCGCGCGTACGCGATCGACTGCCCCAGATGCTCGTGTTGATCTTCGAGAAGCAGCATCAGCGCGCCCAGCTTCGTCATGTCTCTTCCGAATAGTTTCACCGGCGCCTGCAGGTCGTTGTCGGAAAGTCCCGTGATCGCTTTTTGCAGATTGGCGTAAGAAGTCTTCAAAGCTTCCTGCAATTTCTCCGGATCGGTGATGGGCGCGGGCCGTGCCCCCGCATTCGGTGTGCCCGAGAGTACGCCGGCGAGCATGCCGTTCTCCACAACGATCAGGTTGAACACGTCGCCGACGGAGCGAACGCCCTGGCCGGGCTTCCAGTCATACTTGCCCGACATAACGCGCGCGAGTCCGGTGAATTTGTCGGAAAGCGTTCCGGCATCTTTTCCGAAGGCGGCCTGCAATCCTGCCGGCTGCGACTGCGCCATCGGCACCAACAGAGCGGCCGCAAGCGCGCACACTGTGTACTGCGTCAGAATCTTCTTCATGTGAAACTCCTCTACGTCACTTTAATCCGAAAAAACTCAGCCACCCGAAAAACTCAGCCACCCAAGGATGCGGTCGATCTGCCGAAGATGGTTCAAGTCGTGTGCCGCCTCCAGGCGGACGAACTCCTCGACCGTTTGCCGTCCGCGTACCTCGTGGACCCCATAGCACTCCGCCCACCTTGCGCGCGGGACCGACGCCAGCAGTCGCAGGTTACTCTCGCGCAGCGCCCGAAAGACCCCTGCCGAAAGGCTCGCCTCTTGCTGCGCGTAACCCAGGCGCTCCGCCCATGCCGCCTGATCCCACCACGATAAGGCGACGCCCGGATTCGCCAGCATGTTTCGCAATCGCCACCCCATCGCCAGCTCCGCGTCCGCCAGGTGCGCCACGATCTCGGCAATTGACCACTTTTCAGGTGCAGGGCGCCGGATCGACTCCTCGGGCGCGACATCGCGCATACGCCGATCGAGCTCCGATGGGGTGGCTTGCTGGACCCCGATGGGTTCCTCATCGCCAAGATAGCTTAGGACTCGAGTTCGGTATGCTTCGAACGTCTCTGCCATTGGTCCTCTCAGTAGAATGCGTGTGCGGCCGAACGCATAAACTCCTTAGTCTTTATAACCGAGAACCGACAATTCCACAAGTTCATTATTGTCACGATGATATTGACGCCTCCGCACGATTTTGCTATTCGTTGAGAGGAAGTTTTAAGAGTACTTCAGGAGGTTCCCTTGCTCGACGATTTACGCGCCCTCGTAGAGTTTGCCCAGGCCGGGTCCATAGCCGGTGCAGCCGATCGTCTATTCCGGACGCCCTCCGCTATTACCCGGCAAGTGCAAAGGCTGGAGGCCGCATTGGGTGCCGAGCTGCTCGACCGCTCGGTAAAGCCGCCGCGCCTGAACTCGCTGGGCTCCAGGGTGCTCGAACAAGCGCGAGATCTGCTGCAGCGGACGGAGGAGCTGAAATCTCTTACGTCGAGCGACGCTGAACCTCACGGCCTGCTGCGCATCGGGCTCGCGCATCCCCTGGCCGAGGGGACGCTGATCGACCCTATTCTGGCGCTGACTGAAAAATACCCCAGGGTCCGAGTGCGGCTGTTGAGCGAACTTACCCGTGAATTGTTTCACCGGCTGCTCGCGGGTGAACTCGACGTTGCAGTCGTGCTTTTGCCCGAAGGTAAAACCGCGCCTTCGCCTCTTCTGACGAATATCATCGCCAGCGACCGCATGGAGATCGTTCAAGGCGCCGCAGGCAAAGTTGACTGTGACTGGAAGAGTTTGGGCAGAGCACCCTGGGTGCTCAATCCGCCCGGGTGCCCGCTTCGGGCAAGCCTCATAGATCGGATGGAGCGTGACGGCTTCACCCCCATGATTGCGGCTGAAATCCACAACATGCATTTGCAGCTGGCGTTCGTTCAGTCCGGCTATGGCGTCGGGCTGCTGCCTGCTCGCTTTATTGCGAGGAATCATTCTGTCGACACCGTGAAAGTATTGCGTCCCCCATCGTTTGACCTGCACCCGTCCGTCGCGATAGTTCGGGTTGGGCAACTCGGTGCCCTGGGGAAGGCCGTCGAACAGTTGGAACACTGGTTTCGGCAGTTGTTTGAGGCAGCCGACGGGGTTAGGCGACCTGCACCCATTAGTCATCAGAATCGCTGAACCACTATAATCGGAGCAAATGTACCGCTGGGCATCTTTCGGCGCGCTTTTCCTGCAGGCCGTTGTGCGAACCGCAGCGGAGTTTCAACTAATGGGGCGAACAACAGTTCAGGAAAGGTAGCCTCTCGCCACCCAGTAGTGCCAGTCGCCAATGGCCTCGGCGGTGGCATCGCCAGATGCGACAGGTGTGAGTCGGGAAAGGGGAACGGCCATGACGCGACCGTGCCAGCGGATCAGCACAAGCATTTCAGCCGAGCAGGCATCTTCCGAAGCCATGCGATGGACTTCGACGGTTTCCCCTTCCCTCAGCGATGAAACGATCCTTCGAGCGACGCATCTGGCTTGAAAAGGGAATAAGATTCTGTCATCCAGGCAGCAATGCCACCCCATCACCTGCTCCTCCGGCCCGTTGGCGTCCGCGATGGCTTCGTTGCGAATTCGGTGTTCGCGAACCGGATCTTTGGGTTGTTTCTTCATGGCTCTTTTATTGACAATATCCTGCGCACGGAAGTACGGCCGACGTTCAGTTGGCGGTGCCTTCCGTTCAGCCTCGTTCGGCAATGCCCGCGCCAATCTTCTCGCGGAGAATCTCATGTTCGAACTCTGCGAACGCCGAAAGCAACCCGTCAACTTACGGGACCCGTCAACCGGAGAATGCCGAGAAAACCCGCGGAAAATGGCCGGATTCGACCTAAATAGACATTAGTCCGGCGCGGTCTCTTCGGCTTCAGAGAACCCGAAAGCCCCGGAAATTCCCTGTTACCGCCAGTTCCAAGCAATGATGCCATGAACTTCGCCCTGGCGCCTACGTACAAGCGTTAGTTTGGCTGGGACGCACGGATTCGAACCGCGATACGCAGATCCAGAGTCTGCAGTCTTACCGTTAGACGACGTCCCAGCAGGGGGAAACTACCATTCTACAACTTCCTCGCAATGATCCCGTAGTCGAGGTAGTCGAAGGGTGCTTAACCATTTTGGGGGTTCGGCCCGTTTTACGTAAGACAGCACCGCTCGCTGACGCGCGCGGCTCAGCAAGTGCTCTGAAATCAATACCAACATTCCGAGCCGCGACCGTAAGGAAGCGGTACACAGTCTTCGGAATGACCGATTTCCGCTGGAACCCCCAAAACGTTTAAGCACCCGCCGCCGAAGAAGCGGTTGCGGAAGTTCTCGGGCAGTTCGGCCAGCTCCAGCATCGATTCAATAGCAGGTGAGAGTCGGTGCACTTCAATGTGGCCGAAACCGGCTTCTTCCAGAGGAAACTGATGGCTACGCAGCGTCCATCGCCGTTAGCCGGCGGCGGCCCCCTTGCTCCGCTTCCGCGATTCGGACCCGCGCTCTTCTTCCAGATACTTCTGCAACAGCTCCATCGTCTGTTGCGACCTCTGCTGCAGCAGATCGCTCGCCCTCTCTATTCGCTCCGGATCCAGCAACCCCGGCGCATTCGGCCCCGGTATCGTCGAATAGTTCTCGAGAAAACTCAGCTGCTCAAAGTAATTCATGAAAGCGATCTCGGCCTGAATCAGATTCGACAAAGCCGACTGCGTTTTCTGTATCGGCCCGAGGAAAAAGAACCCGATAAAGCTCGCGGCACCAAGGCCAGCGAAGGCGCCGCTGAAACGCAGATCCCGCATCACTGCCGCGTCGAAGGCCGCGCAGACGAAAAGAACCACCCCCATCCAGAACATCACCTGATTCATCAGCGTCACTCTTTTGTATGTATCGGCCGAGTGCCCGATCGTCTTCTTCAGCGTGTCCACCTTGAACTGATTCAGTCCGATCATCCGCTCGCTTTGCGCCCGAACTCGCTTCCGCATTTCCTCATTATTGAATCGCAGCGAGTCCTGAATTTCCTGGAGGGGCGAATAATGCTGTGAGGGATCGAAGGCCTGGGGCGGTGGGCCATCGGACGCAGCCGCCTTCGCCGTTCGCATCTCCTCGTCAGTGAGCGCGTAGCCGGACTGCCGGACCGCGCCTTCGAAGTCGCGAAACAAACTGCCCGCAAACTCTCGGTCCGATTTTGCACGGCCCACCACGGCCCAAAGATCTTCCTGGCTCATAGCGGGCCTAACGAATCTCAAGCGAAGCGATCATCTGTTCCGCCGCCGCGAGGTACCGGTCGAACTTCTGAAGCTCCGCCGTGTAAGTCACCACGTAGCCCTGGGCATGCTCCACCAGAAAATACTGCAGGTACCTGCCGCTCAGGGGGATCGGCGTATTCAGCGGACCCTCGTAGACATGTCGGTAAGCCCGCCGGCCCGCGACCCTGCACCAGGCGCTTTCGAGAAACCGAAAAGGAGCCTGCTTCATCGCCTGCAGACAACCCTGAACGTACATCTCGGTCCCGAGTCCCGCCGGAAGCGGCTCCACGTAGAGATTCACGTTTTCGGAAAACCGATCGTTCTCGTCTTCGGGCGGCGAAAGAAACCCCACCATCCAACCGGCTGCGGCGCTTTGTTCCTGATACGTCCAGCCCGCAGGATAATTGATACGAATCCCCCGTTCGAAATTTGTCCAGGAAAGGAAAGTGGTCGCACCGGACTCGGCCATATCGCACGGATTATGGCACAGGTAAATGGCCCGACGCAAAGAGCAATTAATTAGCTGGGACCCACGGATTCGAACCGCGATACGCAGTTCCAGAGTCTGTAGTCTTACCGTTAAACGACGTCCCAGCAGGGGAAACTACTATTCTACAACTTCCTCGCAATGATCCCGTAGTCGAGGCCGCCGAAGAAGCGGTTGCGGAAGTTCTCGGGCAGTTCGGCCAACTCCGGCATCGATTCCACCGCAGGTGAGAGTTTGTGCACCTCGATGTGGCCGAAACCGGCTTCTTCCAGATAAAAACCCATCAGCTGATGGGGCACCGGCCTTGTGTGGGTCGGGTCCAGATAGAAGTAAGTCGCGAAGATCGCGAGGCACTCGGGGTTGGGAGTTTCTATCGCGATCACTCCGCCGCGCCTGATTTTTTGCGCGCATAGCTGGACCATCTTCGGCAGCGCGTCGGGAGCGAGGTGCTCCACCACCTGCGAGCTCATAATGCCGTCGAACTCTTCGTCGGGCTGGTTGGCCAGGTATTCGAACAGGTCGGCGCGTTCGACTGTGAGACCCTTCTCGGTGCAGTAAGCAATCGATTCCTCACCCAGGTCGATGCCGATCGCGGAGACCCCGGCTTCGCGCATGATCTCCAGAAATTCGCCGCGGCCGCATCCGATATCGAGCACATTGATGCACTTCTCGAAGTACGGTTTATAGATCTCAAGATTCTGGCGAATATACTTTTCGTCGCCTCGAAAGCGCTCGGCGAAACGCGTGTAATCGAGCGCGGGCAGCACCGGGCTGGCGGGGGCGATCTCGACCGCCTGCTTCGGCGCAAGGCCGCGCCTGCGAATCAGACGAAGCTCGGTATGGATCATCTGGTCGAACTCGCCGCGAATCTTCAGCATGTCGTCCCAAAGCCGCTTCTGAATGTCGATGGCGCTGCGATCGAGCGCGCCCAGATAATCGGTATGCTGGGCCTTCACGATGTCGCGAAAGCTCGACTCTATCTGGGTAACGCGATGCTGGAAAGAGCCCTGCAGATCCGCCGCGGCGCGCAGGAACTGAATCTCATTGGTGGCGAGCTTGCGCTCCCAATCGGCGCGCCACTCGATCCAGTGTTTACGAATGTCCCCGAATTCGCCAAACACCGCAGCGGTCTCGGATCGAAGCGCAATCGACTCGGCCTTCACACTTTCCAGTTGCTCGATAACCGGTTCGACGCGCGCCCTGAACTGGTGCTCGCGCAACTCCGCCCCGTGCGCAATCTCGCCCGCTCTTGTATCCATATGGACAGCCAGTTCCGCCGCGCGCGCATCGGTCTGCGCGCTCAGTTCGCGAACCCGCATGGCCATCTCATCGCGGACGTACCCTAACTGCTCGCTCGTCTGTGCCGCCAGCGAAACCAAAGTCCGGTTGTGCTCATTGAGCGATTCCATAATCGCTTCCACCGCCGCAATCGTCTCGCGATTGAAGACCACCTGATCGCGCACAAACCAGCGCAGCGAACGTGAAATGGTCTTCTTGACGAACTGGATGATCTTATTCAGCAGCCCGCCGGCGCGCGGATTCACGCTGCCGATGGCGGCAATCTTCGCCTGGGCCGCATCGCGGGCATGCACCACCGGCATGAGATCCGCTACGGGAACGCGCACTACCGGAGGATTCGCGGGCTCGCTTTCGGAAGGCTCGGGATAACGGGTGCGAACGCGGTCGCGAACGGCGTGGATGATCTCGGTCAGTTCGGCGATCTTCGCGTCGTCCGAGTTCTCAGACGCCACGCCGCTTGCCCTTCTTCGACTTACTCGGCGTACTCATCTTCTTCGTCCACTGCGCAGTCATACGCGACCCGAGCCCGCCGCGCGGCACGAAATCGCCGGTGATCGTCACCGTAACGGGCTGGCACGCTTTCACCACATCGCGCAGGAAACAGTTGACCACATTCTCCTGAAAGATGCCCAAACTCCGGTACGCAACGGTATACATTTTGAGCGATTTCAGCTCGAGACAAAGCTTGTCCGGAATGTAGCCGATGGTGATGGTGCCGAAATCGGGAAGGCCGGTCTTCGGACAAATGGAAGTGAATTCCGGAACGTCGATCTCGATCTCATAGCCCTCGAACTGATTCGGCCACGTCTCGATCTCGGGCAGCTTCGCGTCAATGCCCGCCGCGGCGTGCTCATCGGTGTACTGTCTTTTCATAATTTATTCCGGCGCCAGTTCGTGCGAGAGCAACGTCAGGAATAACCCGACATCGGTTACCACGCCCACCGCCTGGCCGGTGCCGCGGTCGCTCACCTTCGTCGCCACCGCCGGATTAATATCCACGCATACGATTTTCACCCAACTGGGCAGCATGTTTCCGGTCGCAATGGAATGCAGCATGGACCCCAGGCAAATCACCAGTCCCGCCGGCTTGAGCAGCGTCGCATAAGCGTCCTGGGCTGCGTTCATATCGGTGATGGTTTCGGGCAGCGGCCCATCGTCGCGCAAACTTCCTGCAAGCACGAACGGCACGTTGTTGCGCACGCACTCGTACATGATGCCCGATTTCAGCCGCCCGCTTTCCACCGCACCACGAATGCCTCCCGCATGATACATCGCATTAATCGCGCGCATGTGATTGCGATGCCCGTGCTCGGCCTGGCGCCCGTCCGCCAGGCGCACGCCCAGCGAAGTGCCCAGCAGCGCGGCTTCGATATCATGCACGCCGAGGGCGTTCCCGCTGAGTACGGCGCCAATCCAGCCCTCGCGAATCAGCTTCGAAAGCCCCGTGACGCCGCCCGTATGCACCACCACGGGACCCGCTACGGCAACGATGGTCTTACCCTGTTCCTTCGCCTGGCGGGCCAGCGCGGCCGTTTGGCGCACCGCGGTTTCCACCTGGCGCTCCGAGGAAATCTCATTCGCCATGAACGCAAACGCCAAACGGTCGCGCTCCTTCGATTCGGGCGCCACGCGAATTCCGTGCATCCCCACCACAACCTGGTCGCCGGCCTTCAGGTCGCGCAAACGGCGGCAGAACGCGCCTTCCGCGGTTACCACCACCATCGCATCCATGCGCTGATTTTGCACCTCCACCCACTCGCCGGCTATACGAACGTACGTGTGGTGGTTACTGGTGGAATAAAAATCTTCCGGAGCGCAGCGGTCGCGCCCCACCGGCTTGAGCACCACATCGCCGCCATCGACAGGCGAGCACCCGATCGGCAGGATCTGCGCCAGCAAATGCTCCATCTGCTGTTTATTCGGCGTTTCGAGGCGCAAACGCAGATAAGAAGGATCGCTGTTGGTGCGCCCAATGCGAAACTGCTCCACCTGAAAACTCCCGCTCGATTCGACAACCTTGTCGAAGATCTGCTCCATAACATGGGAGTCGATCAGGTGCCCTTCGGCTTCAACTACTTCTTCAAATGGCATGAAACTACCAGTCTACCTGGGTGTCCGCGTTGCCGAAACGCCCGAAAAAGGCCGCCAGAAGGGGCGCGGGCGTCACAAAATGCAAAAAAAGCCCAAAAACCTGAGGAAAACGAAGCTCCCCGCAACATTTTCGCTTTACTTTGTTTCACGCGTTCCGTATGATTGTAACGACTCGCGCGGACAGGAAGCTCTTCGAAGGCCTGTAAATAAAGGGGTTCAAGACATCCCGTCAGCGCGAAAATACGTAACTGGAGGTTTCATGGCCACTCAAAGAATGACGCAGACCGCGTTGGTACGCGCGCTTGCCGAAAAAAACGAAGTTTCCAATAAGCAGGCGCGGGCGATCCTGGATCACCTTTCCGAGCTCGCCGTAAGCGAAGTAAAGAAGAACGGGGTCTTCGTGATGCCGGGCATCGGCAGACTGGTTCGCGTGGATCGCAAAGCCCGCATGGG
>Ga0302319_10012318_pt1 | contig 16139 bp, 9 predicted proteins | sample Bog_T0_2_FD_203319 | JGI IMG/M metagenome (GOLD analysis project Ga0302319, IMG submission 203319) | Peat permafrost microbial communities from Stordalen Mire near Abisko, Sweden - Bog_T0_2 | ecosystem: Environmental > Terrestrial > Soil > Wetlands > Peat | place: Sweden: Abisko, Stordalen Mire...
GCCATAAATGGTCAACTTAGCTAATTTATTACTTTCAATATAATGCAAGCAATACGCCAGGGCCATATCCCCAAATTTATGGTGATGGCCATAGGTTTCTCCATCAGTGGCAATATTAATGACTTGTGGGTGGGGATTGCTCGCGCTAAAATCATCGGTCAGGCGCCGAGCAAATTGTTCGCCATTGTTAAGTAAGCCTTCAAAAGCAACGCCCTGGGCAATGGGACCATCATAAAAGAAAACGCTGATTTGACGACCCGAAGGGAGGTAACAGCGGTACGGTACCCGTGGATCAACCTTGGCCACGGCTACATCGCGCCACAGCATATCCTGATCGCTATGCTTGATCCGACGGGCCTGATGAGGCGCCAAGACTGTGAATTTAATCCCCTGCTCTGCCATCAAATCCAATGTTTCCAAATCAACCGCTGTTTCAGCCAGCCACATCCCTTCAGGCTTACGCTTAAACCGTGATTCAAAATCTTTGATCCCCCAGATAATCTGTGTCCGCTTGTCGCGCTTATTAGCCAAGGGCATGATGATATGATTATATACTTGAGCCATGGCACTGCCATGCCCTGAATACAATTGCTGACTTAAACGATCAGCCTCCAACACAGACGCATAAATGTCAGGATCTTTGTCTTGCATCCATGACAAGAGGGTGGGACCAAAATTAAAACTGATTTTAGAATAATTATTTACAATATCAACGATGTGCCGATTACTGTCTAAAATACGCGCAGCCGCGTTACGGGCATAGCACTCCGCAGTCACCCTTTCGTTCCAATCATGATAAGGGTACGCCGAATCCTGCACTTCAACTTCATCCAGCCATGGATTTTCACGCGGTGGCTGGTAAAAATGACCGTGAATACAAACAAATCTGTTCAAAGTAAACTCCGTAATTGTTTAAGTGTTATTGCGAGCCCGAAGGGCGAAGCAATCTCCGTAATTGTTTAAGTGTCATTGCGAGCCCGAAGGGCAAAGCAATCTCCGTAATTGTTTAAGTGTCATTGCGAGCCCGAAGGGCGAAGCAATCTCTTAAAAGATTGCTTCATCGCTTCGCTCCTCGCAACGACACAGTGCTAAACATTATCCATTTTATAAACAACTGAATTAAATGCCCTTAATTCTCTATCCACTAAAGCGACAAAGGTCCGGCGATTCTTAATGGTATAGTTGATTTTATCTTCACGGGCGAGCCAACCCAAGGCCTGCAAAACCACTTCATCTTTCTCCTGAAGGGATTTAGGCAATTGACTGACATTGGTTTGACCGTTTTGACCTAAAAACCGCCATGTCTTCCCAGCTGCTTCAATAATCTTGTCTTTCATTAATGACTCTCCTTACAGGACCCCGCCGCTTGCCGTTAACGGCAGGCGGGGCTAGTTCTTATTTGAATAATATAATCATTTTAATCTCAAGATACCTGACCGTCAATGGCATCTATATTTTTAAAAAGATGATGCCTAAAGGAGGGATAGTAAGAGAGATCGAATACGGCCGGCCATGAAAGGGTTTGGCTGACGCCCGCTTGCCCTCACCATTACTCTGGCCACTGCCGCCATAATGCGCCGCATCACTATTAAGCAATTCCCTCCAAAGTCCAGGCTCAGGAACACCGATATTATAATCCTGCCAGGTCTGCGGTGTGAAATTGCAGACAGCAGCTATCTGACTTTTACCATCTGCAGATTTTCGTAAAAAACTGATCACCCCTTGATTGTAATCATTGAGGTCAATCCATTCAAAACCATCCGGTGTAAAATCCCGTTCAAATAAGGCTGGCTCATCACGGTAAAATTTATTCAGATCTTTGACCCATTGATGAATCCCCTGATGTGGACCATATTGCAAAAGATGCCAGTCGATACTTTGGTCATGCCGCCATTCCCCCCATTGCGCCATTTCTATACCCATGAAAAGCAACTTTTTGCCAGGATGGGCAAACATATAACCTAATAGCAGGCGCAGATTAGCAAATTTTTGCCAATCATCACCCGGCATTTTTGCAGCCAAAGCCCCCTTGCCATGCACCACTTCATCATGGGACAGTGATAGTACAAAATTTTCAGTAAAAGCGTAATAAAAACTAAAAGTTAAATCATTATGATGGTATTTCCGGTAAATAGGGTCTTTAGAAAAATAGACCAGGGTATCATGCATCCAGCCCATATTCCATTTCATGCCAAAACCAAGGCCCCCTGTGTGCACTGGCCGTGATACGCCTCCCCAAGCTGTTGATTCTTCAGCGATCATTTGGATATCCGGAAACTCTTTATAAGCATTTTCATTAAGCCGTCGTAAAAAATAAATAGCTTCAAGGTTTTCACGGCCACCATTATTATTAGGAATCCATTCATCTGCTTTGCGGGAATAATCCAAATAGAGCATGGACGCCACCGCATCCACACGCAGACCGTCAATGTGGAATTTATCGAGCCAAATCATGGCACTGGAAATCAAGAAGGCCCGGACTTCATTACGGCCATAATTAAATATATAGCTTTTCCAATCAGGATGAAATCCTTTGCGAGAATCTTCGTGTTCAAATAAATGAGTCCCGTCAAAATACACCAGGCCATGCTCGTCAGAAGGAAAGTGTGAAGGCACCCAATCTAAAATAACCCCTATGCCATTTTGATGCAGGGTATCAACCAAAAACATAAAATCTTGCGGCGTACCATAACGGCTGGTGGGAGAAAAATAGCCCAAGGTTTGATAACCCCAGGAACCTGAGAAAGGGTGTTCCATCACCGGTAAAAATTGAACATGGGTAAAACCCAAATCTTTAATATATATCGGTAAATGTTGGGCCAATTCCTGATAGGTCATGGGGCGATTATCATCTTCAACGACTCGCTTCCAAGAACCTATATGCATTTCATAAACCGACATGGGAGCTTCAAGGCTATTATTTTTGTAACGCTCCTTCATCCAAGCATTATCTTTCCAGGAATAATCCAAATCCCAGACAACAGACGCTGTTTTGGGCGCCACCTCATTATATAACGCGAAGGGATCCTGTTTATCGACTTGATAATTGTTGTGATTAGAGGCGATATGAAATTTATATAATTCTCCGCGCCCGACGTTAGGTATAAAGCCTTCCCATATGCCCGAGTGATCCCAACGAGGTGCCAGGGGATGTTTGCTCCGATCCCAAAAATTAAAATTACCAATAACAGATACGTATTTGGCATTAGGAGCCCATAGGGCAAAATAACTCCCGGTAACACCATCAACCACTCCTTGGTGCGCGCCTAATTTCTCATATAGTTTAAAATGATTTCCTTCTCGGAAAAGATAGATATCGTGATCAGTGATCTGTGATGCAGCCATAATTTGATTCTTCGGATCAATTGATTGAGTCATTAGGGCATTATAGCATTGGCGATGCATGCTTCAATACAAATGATAATTTTAAAATCTTAAGGAAGTTGAGCTAGACGGGCGGCGCCCAAGATGACGGCGTCATCACCTAATTTTGAAGGTAAAATGCGGCAAGAGTTGAATTTCCTGAAAAATGGATCTGCTTTAAGTTCTTTGGTCACAATGGGCAGAATGAAATGACCGCAGGCTTTAATCACACCTCCGCCAAAAATAATCGCTTGCGGGTTAAAGGTATGATTTAAAGAAACAGCGGTTTTACCAAGAACAACAGAAACTTTGGTTAGAACTGCTTTAACAACCGGATCATTCTTGGCTAAAGCCTCTTTCAAAATACGGGATTTAATCATATCCAATTTCCCGTCATTAAGCTGTGTCACCATTGTCTTCTTGCCAGCCTTGACTACCAAGCGGATATCGCGTTCGATAGCCCAACGGCTTGTCATAGCCTCCAGGCAACCACGATTTCCGCAATGGCATAAGGGCCCGTCCAAACTCACGATCACATGGCCTAATTCTGTCGCTGCCCCTTGAGCACCGAAAAGCAATTTACCATCTGAAATCACTGCCCCACCGACACCTGTGCCTGGAAAAATACCAACGACATGAGACATCCCTTTAGCAGCACCCAGCCATGCCTCACCCAATAGGCCTGCATTGACATCATTGGCTACAACCACCCGTTTATGATATTTCCGTTTTAAAGACGCACTTAAAGGAAAACCGGTCAATGCAATATTCGGTGCAGCGAGGATATGATGATTACGGGTATCAACAATGCCGGGAACTCCGACCCCGATACCTTTGATGAGGGTTGATTTAATGCCACCCGCATGGATCAACTCATCAATGGCATCAGTCACACAGGCATAAATATCTCGAGGTTTAACTTTCTTGGGAGTGGATGTCTTGGTGCGGGTCACAATCTTACCCGTCGCTGAAACCAAGGCTCCAGCGATTTTAGTACCACCTATGTCTAATCCGATGTAGTAGTTCATAAATTAAGTGTCATTGCGAGCGAAGCGAAGCAATCTTTTACATGTTAAATAGATTGCTTCGTCGCTTTGCTCCTCGCAATGACACAATTATTACCTTGTATAATGATTAATAAAATATTCCTGCACGTCGAAAGTTTCGCCTTCTTTTATAATCCTGCCGTAGCTGCGATCGCTTTTTAAAACCCTGGTTTTACGGGTGTCTTTTAAATAGCTATCCAGGATAAATTGCAAATGACTTTTGATTTCCGGTTTGGTGATCTCAAAGAGGAGTTCTATGCGACGGTCAAAATTACGCGTCATCCAATCCGCAGATGACAAGAACACACGTCCGTTACCATTATTATTAAAATAAAGAATCCGCGAATGTTCAAGGAAACGCCCCACGATGCTGCGCACTTCAATATTCTCGCTTAATCCCACGACTCCTGGCACCAATGAACAAATACCACGAACAATCAACCTGATTTTAACACCTGATTGAGAGGCCGCATAAAGTTTTTCAATAATCTGAGTGTCTTCCAGCGAGTTCATCTTAGCAATGATCAAGCCATTCTTATGCGCCTGCTGAGCTTCGATTTCCTTATCGATCAAATCAAAGATATATTTACGCAAATCATGGGGAGATGAAAAAACCCTCTTCCATGGGCTAGGCAAAGAATACCCCGTAATGACATTAAACACATCCGCGATATCTCGGGCAAAATCGTCATTTGCCGTAAAAAACCCGATGTCTGTATAGATCTGGGCTGTTTTCTCATTATAATTACCCGTCGCTAAATGCACATACCGTCGAATACGCCCCTCTTCTTTACGGACAATCAAAGTCATTTTGGAATGGATCTTAAGCCCGGCAATCCCATAAATCACATGACAGCCTGCCTGTTCTAATTCCCTGGACCATTGGATATTTTTCTCTTCTTCAAAACGGGCCTTGATCTCAACAACCACGGTCACTTGTTTGCGCTTTTTTGCGGCTTCCATCAAGGCCTTAATAATGGCTGAATCCTCATTGGTGCGGTACAAGGTCATCTTGATAGCCAAGACATCAGGGTCTTTGGCCGCCGCAGTAATCAGCTCGCAAGTTGGCAAAAAAGATTGGAAAGGGGTGTGAATGATAAAATCTTCATCTTTAATTTTGTCAAAAATATTCTCATAAACAGATTTAGCAGGTGTAAAGCTAGGATAACGCAACTGTGGTTTATCCGTCCAGACAGATAGATCATATAAAAAGGTTAGATCCAAATCCGAAGGAGAAAACACCACTTCTTCTTTCGGAAAATCAATGCCGTTACACAAAACCTCCAAAAGCTCAGGAGTCGTCCCCTCTTCTATCTGTAAATACACCGCCTTGGCGCTTGAGCGCTTCTTTAATTCTTTCTCCAAAGCCTTGAGCAAATCAGGAGCAAAGCCTTCGTCTATCTCTAATTCACTATCTCGTAAAACTCTAAAAAGTGAAGCATCTTGAATGCTATACCCTTTAAAAAAATGCCCCAAATTCTCTTTAATCAAAGAATCTGTCAGAATATACAACGACTCATCCCCTTCCGCCGGAACCTTCATTAATCGAGGAACGGATGTGGGAATTGGAATAATGGCCAAATGATTCTTGTCAGAACGAATGATATTAACCGCAAAAGCAATGGTGCGCGAAGGCAGGACAGGAAAAGGATGCCCTCCGTCGACAGCCATTGGCGTAATAATAGGATACAGGGTCGTTTCAAAATAACGCTGCACATATTTCCGTTGATCTGCACTCAAGTCCCCTGGTTTTTTAATAAATATTTTTTGATTTTCCAGGGCATCTTTGACAGAGCCATCGTAAATTTCATAAAACCTTTGTACAAGTTCATCCGTACGCATTTTAATTTCTGCAGCAATTTCATGAGGATAAAATCCGAACTGATCACGCTTATTATACCCGGAAGCTAACAGTTTTTTCACCCCAGAAACCCTAACCATCAAAAACTCATCTAAGTTGCTGGTAAAAATGGCCAAAAACTTAATACGTTCCAATACAGGATTACGCACATCTGCCGCTTCTTCCAAAACCCGGCGGTCGAATTCTAGCCAACTCAAATCACGGTGAATGAATCTTGTTTTTGTATCCATAATTTATTCCTGCGTCCTTACGGTCAAGGTCAATTTATTCCCTGAGATTTCCTCAAAAAGCTCTCTTTTTTCCATAAAATTCTCTTTTTCTAAAAGAAAATTCTCATGCGTGTAAGCGATAATTGTGGCATCCCCTACGGCGTTGAACTTAACTTCTAATTTTTTAATCTTTTGCTTATGTGAACGATCCAAAGAATTGGCAATCCGCAATAGGGCGCTTAATTTCTGCACTAAAATTTGCTCCTGAGAAGACAATGAATTATACAATAAATGGGATTTTAAAGGGGCGGAACGTCTGTGATAACGGGCAATACAAGCGATAATATTGATTTCATGCTCGGTCAACCTGAATAAATTGAGTGAACTGATGATATATTCACTGTGCTTGTGATGCGAACGATTATTAACAAACATGCCAATATCGTGCAGGTAAGAAGCCAGGAGCGCGTACAAACGATCTTTTTCTTCCAGGCCTAAAATACCTTTGAAGGCACCAAACAGCTGATCCATCATGGATGCCACATGTTTCAGGTGATTTAAATCCATCCCATATTTACGGCATAAGAAATGCGCCACTGAAACCAACTGACTTAACTTATTATCCCCTTCGGTCATATCAAATTTAAACAATAAATACGCCAGGATAGCTTCTGATAGCGAAGCTTCCAGGATATAAATGTATTCATCGTCATTAAATTTAAACAGGGTGTTTAGAATAATGGCAAACCCGGTAATGGTCGAGGCAATATCAGCAGGGACATTATAAGTTGTGGCGATTTCCTCAACGTTCATCTGCTTTAAACGGGTCAGCAATTCCAAGGCTTCAGAGGCCTTGAATTTAAAGAAATCAGAATCACGGCGTTTGCTGGGTAATACATTCTGAATAAATACTGAATAATTCTCATCAATCAGGATAATATCGTCGATAGAAAGATCAGGATTGTTCTTTTTTAAGAAAAAAATCTCGTTTTCGATATACTCCTCGGTGGCTTCATGCACTTCTTGCAGGGAACCGTCCAAACTTTCCATAAATTGAGATAGCCGCAAAGTCCCGATCGGAAAACCAATATTCATCAAGGTTAGGCCCTTTTCCATGACTGAGATATCCAAGGAGCCTGCACCTAATTCTGCAATTAAAAGATTTTTCTTTTCTACGGGATAGGTTTTCTTTAGTTTATGGCTGAGGAAATAATCGATATAATAAACCACATCGCCTGCGTTTAAGACATCAATCTTAAACCCGGTTTTACGTAAAATCGTATCGTGAAAAATATCACGGTTGCGCGATTCACGCACGGCGGTCGTGGCAATCACCATGACATTCTCGACATCGTATTCTTTAAGGGTTTCTTTATATTTAAGCAATACGGCAGCGGTTTGATTGATCATCGATTGCGGGATACGGCCTTTGAGAAAGACGTATTTCCCCAAAGGGATGATATTCTTCAAAGATTCGATGATTTTAACATCATCCCCATGACTTTCCGCAATCAAAAGCTTAATGGACGAAGATCCGATATCGATTACAGCCGCACGCATGATCACCTCTAAAAATCCACCTTTTTAAACATTTCCTGTCAACTTCTTCAAATTTACAAGAGTATATCATATTGCTTATAAAAGTGGCGAAAACTGTTACGTTAAACTTTCTTAAACTTTCTTACTTTACTGCCTCCAAGGACGAAACAGCTTTTTTAACTTTCTCAAAATATTCAAAATTCCCCCAACAAGATTCATCCCAATTATCTTTAATAATAGCGAACTGTTCATTGGCAAGCCCATAATCTCCTGCTAAATAAGCACCAAAAGCATACCAGTTGCGTAAGCTGTTCGCATTGGGAAAATCATTCAATAGCCTATTGTAGGTCGATTTCATCTCATCCCATACAGCTGGATTCTTAAGATATGTCCCATCCTTCGTTTGCCAATTCATTTCCCAATGAGCATCAAGCAATACTTTAGGTACTAAGGAATGTGGCGGGGCATTCTTAGAACTCTCCCTGGCGAAATCAAACATTTCATCTTTTGAACCATACCACTTAGGCATAAGATATTGTAGTTTTACAGCGTACTCTTGATATTCACTGGGATCAGCTTTAATAGCCCTTTGAAACTGTTTCTCCATCTCGGATCTATCAAGCCCCAATCCCATGGCTACACCAATTATTCTTGAAGGGCCCAATGGGTCATTTGGATTTAAATCGTAAGCCTTCTCCAGGTAATCTTTAGCTTTAAGCAATCTATCCTGAAAAAGATTTTGCCCTTCGTCGACCACCGTATTCGCATACCCTGTGCCCCTTGCAGCCCAAGCATAATTCACATAAAACCTTCCTAAAAGCACATTTGCAAAATGTGAATCAGGTTTTTGCCCCACCCATTTTTCTAATAACGGTAATACCTCTTCAAATTTAAGACCGGCAGGACTTGTTAGACGATTATAAACATTATAAAGGACACTATTCCCGCCCTCATCTTTCTTTTTAACCTCTAAAACCTCTTCTAAATACCCTTCAAGATCGTCATACCGCTCGCTTTTTAACATGACGAATGGGTCGGTTTCATCTTCCTTAAATGGGCTCCCTACTGAAACAAGATAATTGCGCACTAACGCTGAAAATTCCCCATTAGGTTCAAACTGTAAATATTTGGTAAAATATTTTACGGCATTAAGGACATCCCCCTTTTGTTCATACGCCCGGGCAATCGCATGATAATAGCTTGGATCTTTAGGGTTATATTTAAGTGCCATCAGGTAATATTTAATTGCTTTATCATAAAGACCTTTGAAGAAATATTTTCTGCCAAGATTATATTGGCCATCATAATAATCAGGCGATAGATACACTGCGGCCTCAATATAGGCTATTGATTTATCTTCTTCATTCTTTTCTTCGAAAATATTGGCCATCATGTTATATACAATCGAATAATCTGCACAAAATTCCAACGCAAGCACGTATTCCTTCTGGGCCTCGTCAGTATTATTAAGATGCTTGTAATTGTAAGCCCTATTTTGAAACATCCCCGCTATATCCGTGAATGAATCAACCATTGAAACCACCCTCTTGATCTTCCCTTGAATTGAGCGATCAAGGTCCGGGGCCAATTTCATCAAAATATCCCGTAACCTAAGATTCTTTAAAGTATTTATATCCAAAGAAAGCTCTGCCGCGTGGGTAAGTTCATTATTCGACGGATTGTTGGGGAGATCAAACAGAGTAAGAATATTTTTTAATATCTTCTCATTGCCTGTGGCATAAAATTCTGCCCAAGCATTGTTTATCCCATTTACTGAATCCAAGACTGCTGGTTTAAAATCATTGCTTTCTTGAACAATGCCCTGAATGAAATCTTTATCATCTCCATTATAAGAACTTTCAAGATCTACAATGGATTTTTGGATCTCCTTTTGTTCGTGAATGATTGTCGCAAAGAAATGTTTTAGCTGAGTCATTTGCGCAGGATTTTGCCGCATATTTTGGTCGGCAATAATTGCTTGCAAGATAGGTATAACCTTGTCGGTTTCTTTGGTTAAATAATAATAATTTACGTACCACACCTGGGAATCCGGCAAGATCAAGCTGTCCTTTAAACCTTTGGACAGCTCTGCTTCCAAATCATTATGCGCCCGTTCTTCCTTAACCGCCGTATTTAATGCCTTCAAGTACCCTTTTTGCCAACAATCATTAAACCAGGTAACCGGTTCTGATTCTAAAAAATTCACAAACTGCTCTAATTCATCATCAGAGAATGACTCATAAAGATCAGCCAAGAAACTTAACTGGGAAAGGTCCACGGCTTCATCCCATAGTTTCATTCTTCCCCGAATAGCATCATCTAAAAAACTCAATTCAATTTTCTGATCATCGGGCAAAACCTCATTAATTGAATCGTATTTCTGCTTTAAAATCACTTCTTGAGTGTCTAGACCTGTCTGCCCTTGAATCTCTCGTATCTTATTTAATAAATCCTTACGCCGATCTGATAAAGTAATGAGTGAAAGAACATTAAAAGGATTAAGCATTTCGTCAGCAGCCCCAAGGGCCAGGTATGGCTTTTGCAGGGCAACAAATTTCTTCCCTAGTTCAGAATTTTGCCATTCAAGAATCTTTTGCAATTTCCCTTCATCATAATTATCCCTAAATACTGTCAAAATTTCTTCGTAGAATTGGGAGTCTGGGAATGATGATTGGATATCAAGAAGAATTTCTTTAACTTTCTGAGGAGGGAGAATCTGTTCAATTAACCGCTCTTTTTCATCCTGAGGCCCTTTGATTGAAGGGTCCTCAACTTCTTTGATTTGGGGTAAAAGAGGTTTACCCGCAATCGTTTGGATTTCATCGAAAGCAAATGTTAAGGTTACCCCCTGAAAATCTACTTTGACATACTTATCGGTTTTATCAAGGATTGTACCTTCTATGGTTTTACCAGACTTAAGAACAATTTTTTCAGCAAATACAGTTGTTGAACAATAAAAGACGATGGCTGTAAGCAACAATCCTTTTAATAATCTCATTAATCACTCGTCTCCAAACTGTACGACATACTCAGGGTTGTCATTGATTCCAATACACTTAACCATGCCAGGATTCAATAACACGAAGCAATTGGGCCTTTTGACTGCCATACCGCTTATTATTTCCTTTTAAATCAAAATAATGAGACTATAATTAAAGTTTCACCAATTTTGCCCAAGTATATCATATTCTAAATAAAAAGTCGTACTAAATATGTACATAAGGAACTCCCCATGAATACTGAATTTGAACCAAAATTACTCACTGTTATTAAAGAAGGATACACCGCTAAAATATTCGGGCAAGACCTTTGGGCTGGAATTATTGTGGGGATTGTCGCTCTGCCGTTATCTATTGCTTTTGCAATTGCGGCAGGAGTTAAACCCGAACAAGGCTTGATTACAGCTGTTGTCGCTGGGCTCTTGATATCAACTTTCTCCGGCAGTCGAGTACAAATTGGTGGGCCAACTGGCGCCTTTATTGTCATTATTTTCGGTATTGTACAAAAATACGGCTATGATGGTTTGGCATTAGCAACGGTGATGGCTGGAGTTATGCTGATCCTCATGGGAGTCGCCAAAATGGGGGATGTAATTAAATTCATTCCCTTTCCAGTAACCGTTGGATTTACCAGTGGTATTGCGATCATTATTTTCACCTCTCAAATCCCTGATTTCTTCGGCATACATTTAGATCACTCTCCCGAACAATTTTTGGACAAGTGGTTATCCTATGCCCAGCATATAACTTCACTTGATCTTTATGCCTTGGCCATTAGCGTTATAACTATCCTAATCATCCTGTTCTGGCGCAGGGTAACCGATCGCCTGCCTGGCCCGCTTATTGCCATCTTAGTCACAACGAGTATAGTTCATATTTTCCATTGGCCTCTGCAAACCATCGGTTCAAGATTTGGCAACGTCCCTCATTCTTTCCCACTACCTCATATTCCTCACTTTAACTGGGATCTGATTGTAAAAATGTCACCAGCAGCCCTGACCATAGCTCTCTTGGCTGGTATCGAATCCCTGCTTTCTGCCGTTGTTGCTGACGGGATGACAGGACGTCGCCACCGCTCTAATATGGAATTAATCGCCCAAGGAATTGCCAATCTGGCTTGTCCTCTATTTAATGGTATTCCTGCGACGGGAGCTATTGCACGCACCGCGACTAATATCAAGAATGGTGGACAAACCCCTATTTCTGGAATAGTACATGCCTTGACAGTTCTGGCTATATTTTTATTCTTAGGTCAATGGGCGGCTTTAATTCCCATGGCAACCTTAGCAGGCATATTGGTCTTAGTGGCTTATAACATGGGTGAATGGTCGATGTTTGCCAAATTATTCCGCAGCCCTAAAAGTGATATCATGGTTTTGCTGACTACCTTCCTATTAACGGTATTTGTAGACCTGACTGTCGCTATTGAGGTTGGAATTGTCTTAGCTGCATTTTTATTTATGAAACGCATGATTGAAGTTACTAAAGTTAATTATTTAAACCAAGGCAATGACTCTGATGAATGGGTCCTTGATCCCGAAATGTTGGATGCTATCAATATCCCTGCTGGTATAGAGATTTTTGAAATCAATGGCCCCTTCTTTTTTGGCGCTGCGGATAAATTCCGGGACACCATTAATCAAATGAAGCGCCGCCCCAAAGCCCTGATTTTGCGCATGCGTTTTGTGCCGGCCATGGATGCCACCGGTTTAAGCGCTCTGGAAGATTTGTTGAGAAAAGCTAAGAAAAGTAAAATGGAAATTATTTTCTCGGGGGTGCATGCCCAACCTTTAAAAGTGATGAAAGAGTCAGGTGTCATCAAAATGGTAGGTGAAGATCATTTTTTCTGGGACATCAAAACGAGCGTAGCTTTTGCCAAAAAATTAATCGCTACAAACGGATAGAATTACTCTTTGCCTAAAGTAGCCAGCATTTTCTCGGAAGCTTTAAACTTTTTGCGCAGCATCACCGCGATAGGACGTAGGACGTGAAAGATATCATGATCGGCGATATCATAGTAAACTGTGGTCTTTTCTTGACGAGAAGATAATATGCCTGCATTGCGCAAGGCCAAAAGGTGGCGCGAAATGCTCGATTGGCCTATCTTAAATTTATCAACAAGATAGCCAACACTTTTTTCACCGCTTTTAAGCTCTTCGATGAGTTTAAGACGCATGGGATGCCCCAAGGTCTTTAAAAAATCCGCCTTAATCTTATAGATCATATCTTGCATAGGTGCCTCACCGGCTGTCATTAATGCTGACAACCGCCATCACCGCCGCATTCATGATGTTCTGCTTCCTGCCCATGACCGCATCCTGCTCCTCCATGAATATGGCCATGAGCCAATTCTTCGGCAGTGGCTGGCCTGTTATCAACGATTTCAACCGCAAAGGTCAAATCTTCACCTGCCAAAGGATGATTCCCGTCCAAGGTAATTTCTTCACCATTAATCGCAGTAATCGTAACTGGTGAATAATGCTCACCTTCGCCCACTTCAAACATATCCCCCACCTTAATCTCAGGTGTAGGTAATTTAGAACGTTCAACCTTATAAATCAAACGCTCATCATGAATGCCATACGCTTCTTTAGCTTCAATGGTGACCGTCTTCTTTTCAGCTGGCTGCATGGTTAAAAGAATATTTTCCAAACCAGGGATAATCTGTCCCATACCAGAAATAAATATCAAAGGTTTACCCTTGGTGGAAGCATCAATAACCTTCCCACCTTTAGCCGTTAAAACATAGTCAAAAGAAATCACTTGATTACTCATATATATCCTTATCTATTAGTTTGTGGAAATTTTTACCATTATAATCAAGTCGACAAATCCGTCAAGCTGAATAAAACAAGGAAACTAATTTGTGTCATTGCGAGGAAGGCGAAGCCTGACGAAGCAATCTTTTAAAACGAAAATCTTAAATAACCTCTGACTGTGCCATAGCATGCTGGATTTCAGAGATAATAGGAACATTTGTTGCAGGGCTAATCCGGATAATCTCTGGATCAAAGCCTGTGATGCGCAGTAATTGTTGGATATTTTGCTTGCTAACCGGCAACGGCACCCCTCGGCCATCACGCTTGATCAACATGGCCAAATTAGCCGCATTAAAGTCGATACCACCAACGTCTGTGGTAGAACCTGCATTTTGAATCGTAGCGTGATAATTTATTTTATTTTGTTGCGCCTCCTGTGCCTCTCTTTGAGCTGCCTCAAATTCATTTTGAGCTGCTTCAGCAGCACTATTAGCTGCATTACTATCCTCTTGTGCAGTCACAAAATTAAGATGAGCCCTACTCTCAAGTTGTGGCCCTCCCTTTTCTCTTTGTTCTTTAAGCACTGCTTTAATAGCTTGAGAAAGCTTTATTTTTGCCTCTTTAGCTTTTTCTTGTGCTGCAACCGCATTGGCACGTGCCGTTTCAACCCTAGCGTCAGCTTCAGCAACCTTGGCCTTCAATGCTTTTAAAACATCTGAATCAGGTTTCTCTTCTTGAACTGTGACACTTGGAGGAGCTTGCTTTTGAACAGCCCCTTGAAAATTTGTATTCACTGAATTCGTTGTACTTGGCCCTAATTGATTTCCAGGGTTGAGGTCTGTTACAGCCCTACTTTGATCGTTAGCTAAATCCAGATTGATCTTAGCTATTTCAATTTGATCAGCTTCTACCCTTTGCTCATAATCAACCACTGCTGCTTTGGCCAATACAAGCGCTCTCTTCATCCATGCGACATCACTCTCTTCCTGCACCTTTCCATTTTGAAGAGCAAAGGTATAAATTTGAATTTGAGTTTGATACATTTGCTTTGTTTTTGAATCTATTTTCTGTTGGGCAGTAAAAAGACCAGCGACGGCTTCATCAACAGCCCTTTGCGCTACCTCAAGAGCATCTTCTGCTTTACGACCGGCGGCTTCAGCTTCACCAGTTAATTTCTTAGCATTAGCCAAATCCTCTATGACAAAATGATTCTTTACAGCTTCCTCTTGTGCCGCTTGTAAATCTTTTTTAGCTTGTTGAAGACGCGCAGTCGCCGCATAATATCGCGCATAAAGCTCACGTAATTCTGCTTTCCCAGCTTCAATCGCCTGTCTATCACTCTCGGACAAACGTTGATCAGCAGTAAATTGACTCAGGATATTTATTTCATTATCTGTATTGGTATCTCCCACTAAACCAGGACCCGCCGTTCCTTCACCAGAAGTGTTTCCACTCGTTTGAGCTGATTTTACTTCAGTAGTTCTTGGAGCTAAAGCCATCAAAATGGCCGCAACAAACGCCGCAACAGTCAAAATATACTTATCCGCCTTGGTGGGCTTAAAACTTTGTAGAAAATCTAAGAAATAAGCAGAGACCAAAGGCCACTTACTCTTGGGCACAGTTACTTTTTCCAATTCCACCAGGCTTATTCCTCTACCAATTCCTTTTCCCACGCCATTACCAGCAATAACTAAAATAGGCGAAAACAAAACTGTGATCTGAATAAATAGTGAGGCAGTAATACTGTTAAACAATCCAGCATAATAAGCTTTTGAACCTTTAAAACCCAAGACCTCTAATAAGGCATTAGCATGTGAAAAAATTGGGTGCGCTACATTAAATGCTTGAGTAATTACCGTTTTTTCATTAGCCGCGTTTTTTACATCAGTTTCCGTTTTAGGAGTTCCTGAAAAAATTGGGAAAAACCCCTCCTTTTCTCTAAGACCTGAAGGTACTGCTTCGATTTCTTTCAATGCTTCTACAGTTTGAAGCATAAAGGTCGCATCTGTATTGACAAATAACCATAAATGACTGTAAATTATTCTAGCATCTTCATTCTTATCGCTTTTTGAGTTCTTCATAATCCCATCTTTTAGGCCTTGTATAAAAGCAGATTGCGCCTTGAGATCAAATTTTTCCGATAAAGCAAGATTTATAATTTGATCCCCATACATTTCTCTAAAAATTTCTCTAGCATCAAGCACGTGCAAAGGTCTAAATCCAATAGCTTTGTAGAGGGCTAATATTTTTTGAATTTTTTCCTCACTGCTGTCCCAACGTTCACTGGTGAATATAACGTAAGTGCTTAATTTTAAAATGTTAACGACGCAAAAAATATTTATCGATTTGAAGTCATTTCTTCG